>Ga0184615_10001870_pt1 | contig 11341 bp, 8 predicted proteins | sample PLM4_65_coex_FD_133134 | JGI IMG/M metagenome (GOLD analysis project Ga0184615, IMG submission 133134) | Groundwater sediment microbial communities from an aquifer in East River, Colorado, USA - PLM4_65_coex | ecosystem: Environmental > Terrestrial > Soil > Riparian zone | place: USA: East... | reverse complement strand
GACGAATCTACGGATTCGCCTCGCCCCTCGCGGGCCAGCAGCCCGCGGGCCGCTGGCGGCGCCTTGCGAGCGCGGCGCCTCGACCGCGAGAATCGCGTCGGAACTTCCGGGACAGGACACTAGGCGCGCGCGGGCAGATCGACGCGAAAGACCGTGCCGCCGTCGGGCGCACGCACGAGCTCGAGCGTTCCGCCGTGCTCGGCGATGATGCGCCGGCTCAGGTAGAGGCCCAAACCGGTGCCTTCGCCTTGTGGCTTGGTCGTGAAGAAGGGCGCGAAGATGCGCTCGGCGAGCTCGCCGGGAATGCCCGGGCCGGTATCCGCGATCTCGACGCGCACGCCGTCCGCGCGGTCGAGTGTGCGCACCGTGATCCGATGCGCGCGACCGGGCAGCGAAGCGCAGGCGTCGATCGCGTTCTGCAGCAGGTTCAGGAAGACCTGGCCGAGCCGCGCGCGGTCGCCACAGATCTCGCGCGTGGCGCGGAAGTCGCGCACGAGCTCCGCGCGCGCGCCCAGCGAGCGAGAGACCAGACGCAGCGTCTGCTCGAGCACGTCGGAGATCGCGAGCGGTGCGGTCGCGCGCTCGGAGACACGCGCGAGCGAGAGCAGATCGCGGACCAGATCGCGAATTCGCGCGGCGCCTTCGGTCGCGTCGCAGAGCAGCTCGGCCGCGAGCGCGAGGCCGCCGCACTCGTCGAGCTTGGACTCGAGGTCGGCGATTCGGGTCTCGGCCTTGGCGCCGCAGCTCGCGCGCAGCTCGGCGCGATAGCCGATCAGCGTCTCGCCCAGCGCGAAGCAGGAGCGCTCGAGATCGGCGAGGTTCGCCAGCACGTACGTGATCGGGTTGTTGATCTCGTGCGCCACGCCCGCCACGAGTGCGGTCGTGTCGCCCGAGAGATCGTCCTCGCTGCGGCGGCTCGCCATCTCCCCGCTCTATCGGACGGCCGGCGGCGCGGCTTGCGCAGGGCGCGCGCAGACGGCGCGCAAGTCGCGGGCAGCTTCGCCCGGCGCGCTTCCCCGAAGCACGAAGAGTTCCACCCCCGCGGCCGCGAGACGCTCGCAGCGCGCGTCCCACGTCGGCACACGCGTTGCACCGCTGCCGTGCACCTGACACAGGAGCGGGACATGCGGATGGTGACTTCGATGAAGAGCTTCGGTCTGGGCTGCGCGGCCGTCGGGCTGCTCGGGCTCGCAGCAACCGACGCGAGCGCGACCTCGATGACGGTGAGCGGCTGGACGCTCGGCGAGCAGGTCAATGTGCAGAGCGACGCGCACACCGGCTGGGTGAACACGGCCGAGCTCGATGTCAACTATGGCGGGCAGGGCGGCTTCAGCTACTGCGTGGATCTGGCCCAAAGCATCGGCGGCGGCACGTCGACCGGCTGGGAAACCTGGGGGACCGACACGGACCCGGGCGTGATCCGCGCCGCGTGGCTCGTCGAGTTCGCGCGGCCGCAGTTCGAGGCGATCCTCGCGCCCGATAGCGATGGCCAGGCGTGGGGCGTGACTCGAGCCACCGCGATCGCCGCCCTGCAGGTCGCGATCTGGGAGGTGGTCGGCGAGGCGCCCGGCCAATACGACCTGTACAGCGGCGAGTTCGCCGTCGCGCAGGACGGCGCCAGCCAGGGCGTGATGAACCTCGCGCGGGGCTTCCTCGGCGAGCTCCAGTCACGCGGTGTCGACGAGTTCGAGACCTCCGCGATCTGGGCCTATCACGCGAGCCGCCAGGATCAGCTCGTCGTGGTGAACCCGATCCCCGAGCCGAGCTCGCTCATCCTGTTCGGCGCGGGCGCCGGCCTGGTCGCCTTCGCCGCCGCGCGCAAGCGCGCCTAGACGACAAGCGCGTCTGGACGCGCGCGCCTCTCCGCGCCAAGCTCCGCGCTCGTGGAGCAACCCCCGGCTGCGCGCGCGATCCTGCACGCGGACATGGACGCGTTCTTCGCGGCCATCGAGCAGCGCGACGACCCGCGCCTGCGCGGGCAGCCCGTCGTCGTCGGCGGCGCGACTTCGCGGGGCGTGGTCGCGGCCGCGAGCTACGAGGCGCGCGTCTTCGGCATCCACTCCGCGATGCCGTCGGCGCGCGCGCGCGTGCTCTGCCCGCACGCGATCTTCGTGCGCGGACGCATGTCGGTGTACCGGCGCGAGAGCCGGCGGATCTTCGCGATCTTCGAGCGCTTCACGCCCTCGGTCGAGGGCATCTCGCTCGACGAGGCGTTTCTCGATCTCTCCGGCACCGAGCGGCTCTTCGGCCCGCCCGAGCGGACCGCGGCGCGCCTGCGCGCGGAGGTGCGCGCCGAGACCGGGCTCGCCGTCTCGGTCGGGCTCGCGCCCGTGAAGCTCGTGGCGAAGATCGCGAGCGACCTGGCCAAGCCCGACGGTCTCTTGATCGTCCGACCCGGCGAGGCGCGCGCCTTCCTCGAGCCGCTTCCGGTCGGACGCATTTGGGGCGTCGGGCCGGTCACGCGCGCGCGGCTCGAGCGCGCGGGCATCCACACGATCGGCGAGCTGGCGCTTCGAGCCGACGTCGAGCTGCGGGCGCTGCTCGGCAGCTTCGGTCCCGACGCTGCGCGGCTCGCGCGCGGCGAGGACGCGCGCGAGGTGGAGCCGTATCGCGAGGCGAAGTCCTACTCCGAGGAGAACACCTTCGAGGGTGACGTCGCCGAGGTCGCCGCGCTCGAGCGGGCGATCCGCGCCCACGCCGAGGCGGTCGCGCGGCGGCTGCGCAACGACGGCCTGCGCGCGCGCGGCGTCTCGCTGAAGCTGAAGCTCGCGCGCTCGCTCGGCGGCGGCCGCTTTCCGATCCTGTCGCGCTCCTGCACGCTCGCGCGCGCGAGCGACGACGGTGCGGAGCTCGCGGCTGCGGGCTGTGCGCTGCTCGCGCGCGCCGCGCTCGAGGAGCCGGTGCGGCTCGTCGGCCTGGCCGCCGAGCGCCTCGAAGTCGAGGGGCCGGAGCAGCTCTCGCTGCTCGACGAATCGGCCGACGCACGCGTCCGGCGCGCGCGCTTGAACAGCACGCTCGACGCGATCCGGACGCGCTTTGGCCCGAACGCCCTCGAGCGCGCCGAGGGCGGCGTCTCACGCGCGGGGCTTTCGTTCCAGATCAAGCGCGGCGAGGACCCGGACGCGGACGTCGAGTGATATCCTCGCCGACATGCTGGATCCAAGACACATCGCCCCGACACCGGAAGCCGTCGGTCTCGACTCCGCCCTGGTCGACGCGCTCTGCGCGCGCGCCGAGAAGGAGGTCCGCGAGGGCCTCCTCCCCTCGGCCCAGATCGCGATCGCGCGCAATGGCAAGATTGCAGCTCTGCGCAGCTTCGGCAGCGCACGCCACCACGGCGTCGACGCGCCGGCGACGAACGAGACGCTCTACTGCGTGTTCTCGTCGACCAAGGCGATCACGTCGGCCGCGGCCTGGCTCTTGATCCAGGACGGCGCGCTCGATGTGCGCAAGCGCGTCGCCGAGCTCGTGCCCGAGTTCGCCGAGAACGGCAAAGCCGACGTCACGATCGAGCAGCTCTTCACGCACACCGCCGGTTTCCCCCGCGCGCCGTTCGTGCCCGGTGACTTCCTCGACCGCGAGAAGCGACTCGCGCGGTTCGCGAAGTGGACGTTGAACTGGAAGCCGGGCGAGCGCTTCGAGTACCACCCGTCGTCGTCGATGTACGTGATCGCCGAGCTGATCGAGCGGCTCTCCGGAAGGACCTACGCGCAGTTCGTGCGCGAGCGCATCGCTCTACCGCTCGGCCTCGACGATCTGCACGTCGGCCTGCCGCCCGAGCTGCACGGCCGCCTGGCCGACTGCGTGCACGTGGGCGAGGCGCTCACCGACGACGACTACCGCAAGCTCGGCTTCCCGCCGCCGCCGGTCACCGAGGTGACCGAGGAGGCGATCTCGAGCTTCAACCGCGCGGACGTGCGCGTGGCCGGGATTCCCGGCGGCGGCGGCACGATGACCGCGGCCGATCTCGCGCTCTTCTACCAGGCGCTGCTCGACGGCGGTCGCGCGCTCGCGGGCCGCGAGCTGTGGAGCGCGAAGACGCTCGAGTCGGCGCGCGAGATCCGCTCGGGCGACCTGCGCGATCCGCTCTTCGGCAAGCGCGCCAATCGGGCGCTGGGCCTGATCATCGCCGGCGACGACGAGCGCAGCTATCGCGGCTTCGGCCACACGAACTCGGGCCTCGCGTTCGGTCACGGCGGCGCGGGCGGACAGATCGCCTGGGCCGATCCGCGCACGGGCATCTCGATCGGCTACTGCACGAACGGCCACGACCGGAACACGATCCGACAGGCGCGCCGCGGCGTCGGCATCTCGAGCCGCGCGGCGGGCTGCGCCGGCAACGCAGGTTGACGAAGACCGAGTTCTTCCGCCGCGCACGCACCGACCTCACCGGCCCGCTCGCCGGCCTGCGCGTGCTCGAGGCGACGACCACCTGGGCCGGGCCGATGTGCGCGTGCGTGCTGGCCGACTTTGGCGCCGACGTGATCAAGGTCGAGCTGCCCGGCGGCGAGATCGCGCGCCGCCTGCCGCCGCTGCTGCCCGGCGGCGATCCGCCGCTCTCGTTCATGCACGTGACCGCGAACCGCAACAAGCGCAGCCTGACGCTCGATCTGCGCCGGCCCGAGGGCCGCGACGTCTTTCTCGCGCTCGCCAGAAGGGCAGACGTCGTGGTCGAGAACTTCCGCCCGGGCACGATGGACGGTTGGGGCGTCGGCTACGAGCACGTGCGCGCGGTCCGACCCGATACGGTGTATGTGTCGATCAGCGGATACGGACAGTTCGGCCGCGACGCGGGGCGCGCGGGTTACGACCCGATGGCGCAGGCCGCGAGCGGCTGGCTCTCGCTGAACGGCGAGCCCGGCGGTGCGCCGGTGAAGGCGCCGACGTTCATCGGCGACGACGTCGCGGGCCTGCACGGCGCGCTCGCGGCGATGGCGGCGCTGCGCCACCGCGATCGCACCGGCGAGGGCCAGCACTGCGACATCGCGCTGCAGGACGCGCTGCTCTTCCAGTCGAATGGCTACCCGATGCTCGCGGCGCTCGGCGTGCCGCTGCCGCGCATGGGCAGTCAGTTCGTCGTCGCCGCGCCCGCGGGCGTCTACGCGTGCAGCGACGGCTTCGTCATGCTCGGCGTGCTGCTCGACGCGCACTGGAAGATCCTGGCCCGCCTGCTCCGCCGCGCCGAGCTCGCGGCGCACGCCGACTATGCGACGACACAGAAGCGCGTCGCGCGGCGCGCGGAGCTGAACGCCATGGTCGCGGACTGGGTCGCTCCGCAGACCGTCCGCGAAGTCGTCGCCGTGCTCGAGACCGAGGGTCTGCCGGCTTCGCCCGTGCGGACCTACGCCGAAGCCGCGGACGACGCGCACGTGCGCGAGCGCGACATGCTGCAGACGGTGGTGCTCGAGAACGGCCGCGAGGCGCCGGTCGTCGGTCCCGCCGCGAAGCTCTCGCGCACGCCCGTGCGAGTGCGCTCGGCCGCGCCGGCGCTGGGCGCGCACAGCGACGAGATCCTGGCCGAGCTCGGGCTCGACGCGCGCGAGCGCGCGCGGCTGCGGGAGCAGGGGGTCGTCTAGCGCGATGGGCCGGCTGGCGCTCGCGCTCTTGCTCGCGGCGCTCGGGCTCGCCGTGCCGGCCAGCGCCGACCCCGGCACCGGCGTCGTGCGCGGCAAGGTCACCGTGCTGAAGAAGAAGCTCTTCGGCGGGCTCGGCCCGAGCGGCGACGCGAGCGGTGTGGTCGTGTACGTGACGGGCTACGGCGCGCCGGCGCCCGAGCAGGCGGCCGTGCTCGAGCAGGAGAACGAGCGCTTCGTGCCGCGCGTGCTGCCGATCGTCGCCGGCCAGACGGTGAGCTTCCCGAATCGCGATCGCGTCTATCACAACGTGTTCTCGGTCTCGTCCATCGAGCCGTTCGACCTGGGTCAGTACAAGTCGAGCGATCCGCCGCGCGCGCAGGCCTTTGCGACGCCCGGCCTCGTCCCCGTCTACTGCAACATCCACCCGCAGATGATCTCGTACGTGGTCGTGCTCGAGAACGACGCGTTCGCGGTCACCGGCGAGGACGGCGCCTTCGAGCTGCGCGGCGTGCGCGCCGGGCCGATCGCGCTGAATGCCTGGCTGCCCGGCGCGCAGCGCGTGACGAAGCAGCTCGAGCTCGCGCCGGACGCCGAGGCGACCGTGGAGCTCGAGCTTGCGCAGACGCAAACGGTCCCGCCGCACATGCGAAAGGACGGCACGCCGTACCCGCCGCCGCCTTCGTACGACGGCGACTGATGGCCGCGCGGCTGCGGCTGCGCTTTCGCACCAAGATCTGGGCCGCTTTCTGCCTGCTCGTCTTCGCGGCGCTCGCAGTCGCGCTCGTCGTCGTGGAGGACGCCACGCTCGCGCGCGCGCGCAGCGAAGCGCGCGCGCGCTTCGATCGCACGCTCGTCGCGTTCTCGGAGCTACAGCGCTTGCGCGCGGAGCTGCTCGCCGAGGCGATCGATGCGCTCTCGCGCAGCAACCCGCAGCTGCGCACGATCCTGTCGACCGCGAGCCTCGCGCAAACGGATCTAGGCTTCGGCGCCGGCGTCGGCGCCGCGCCCGCGAGTGATGCGCTGCGCGACGCGAATCTGCGGCTGCAGTCCGCGCTGCCCTCGCTCGCCGTGCACGGCCGCCTGGTCGTCTTCGCCGTGGCGAGCGCAGAGGGTGCGCTCCTGTACAGCAAAGCCGACCCGGAGCGCTACGGCCAGGACCTGGCGCAGCTCGAGCTCGTGCGGCGCATCGGCGAGCACGGCCGCGCCGCCGCCCTCTGGCTCGACGCGGACGCGAGCGTCGCCGGCGCGCGGCTCGCACCCGCGTATCCGTCGCCCGCCCTGTATCTCGTGCGCGGCGAGTCGGTGGTCTTCGACGACGAGATCCACGGCCTGGTGCTGGCGGGCGAGCCGATCGATCGCGACCTGCTCGCGTCGCTGCGCGCGATCTCGGGCGTCGACCTCGCGCTGGTCTCGGGCGCGAACGTGCTCGCGACGACGCTCTCCGAAGCCGATGCCGGCCGCCTGCGCGCGGCGCTCGCAACAGCGGGCTCGTCAGGGCTCGAAAAACCGGGCGCCGGGATCGCGGAGGTGTCGCTTGGCGACGAGCGCTTTCTCGCGCTGCGCGCGGAGATCGTGCCGGGCTTGCCCGACGCGCAGGCCGGATTCCTGCTGCTGGCGTCGCTCGACGCCGAGCTCGCGGCGTTCCGGGAGCTGCGCACGACGCTGATCGGTGTCGGAGCCGTGATCCTCGCGGCCGCGCTCGGCCTGGGCTGGCTGCTCGCGCGCGGCATCACGCGACCGCTGGCGACGCTCGGCCGTGCGGCGCGCCGGATCGGAGCGGGCGATCTGGGCGCGCGCGTCGAGCTCGCGACCGGCGACGAGCTCGAGCAGCTCGGCGCCGCATTCAACGACATGGCCGCGGGCCTGCGCGAGCGCGAGCTGATCAAGCGCACGCTCGAGCGCTACGTCTCGAAATCCGTGGCCGCCGAGCTTTTGCGCGCGCCCGGGCAGGCCGCGCTCGCCGGCGTGCGGCGCGAGCTCACGGTGATGTTCGTCGACCTCGGCGGCTTCACCCGCCTGGCCGAATCGCTCGCGCCCGAGGCGGTCGTCGCGCACCTGAACGAGTACTTCGAAGCGGTCTGCGGGGCGGTGCTCGCGGAGGACGGCACGGTGAAGGAGTTCCAGGGCGACGGAGTCGTCGCCTTCTGGGGCGCGCCGATCGCGCAAGACGATCACGCGGCGCGCGCGTGTCGCGCCGCGCTCGCTGCCGCGACGCGACTCGACGCGCTCTGCGCGCGCTGGGCGGAGCAAGGGGTCGTCGCTCCGAGCTACCGCATGGGCCTGCACACGGCCGAGCTCGTCGCCGGCGAGATCGGCTCGGCCGAGCGCAGCACCTACGGGGTGGTGGGCGACGGTATGAACCTGGCGAGCCGGCTCGAGGGCGCGAACAAGGTGTACGGCACGCGCATCCTGCTGTCGGACGCGACGCGCCTGCGCGCCGGCTCGGCCTTTCGCACACGCGAGCTCGATCTCGTGCGCGTCGTCGGTCGGCGCGCGCCGGTGCGGATCTTCGAGCTGGTCGGGCGAAGCGACGCGGCCGATCCCGGCGCGCAGGAAAAGCTCGACCGCTACGCGGCCGCGCTCGCCGCCTATCGCGCGCGCGACTTCGAGGCGGCCGCGCGTGCGCTCGAAGCGCTCGTCAAGGCCGACCCGGACGACGCGCCCGCGCGCGCTCTCGCCGCGCGTGCGCGCGCGTTCAGCGCGACTCCGCCGCCGGCGGACTGGGAAACGGTCTTCGAGCTCGACAGCAAGTGAGTGCGAGCGCGGCGACGCCGAGCAGTGTCGCCGCCGCGGGCGCGGGCACGTCCGCGATGCCGTCGATCTCGGCGGCGTATCCGTCGCTGGCGGGCTGCCAGACGCGCACGTACTCGATCCACGCCAGACCCACGCCGGCGAGATCGACGCCCACCCCGCCGCCGCCGCCGTTGTAGAGCGCCGCGATCTGCGCGACGTCGAGCCCGACGAAGTCGGCCAGCTCGAGCGACGGATCGACGGGGCGCGTGAAGCTCGTCGGGATCGTACCGCCCGGCGAGAACGGACCCGGCGGGTCCCGATACGCGAACGTCGGAAAGAGCGCGTCGGCGAAGAGGCCGTCGACCTCGACCCAGCTGACACCGTCCTGGCTCACCGAGATGCGCGCCGGATCCTCGAACAGCACACCGTCGGCGAGGAATGTGTCGAAGTTCAAGCCCAGGAACGCGTTGCCGTAGATCAACAGGTCGATGCCGTAGAGATTTCCCGGATCGTCGCTGACGATGTGGTCGAAGCGCACCACCAGTTCCCCGCCCGCTCCGATCGCGACGACCTGATCGGGCAGGTACGGCGCGTTGAAGGGCGTCACGTCGCCGTCGAAGGGCCCGTTGCCCGTCGAGCGTGTAGGCTCACCGAGCGACGAGAGCGGATCGTCGTAGCCGGCCGGGATGTTGCTGCCCGGTGTGTAGCTCACCACTTCGCTGGCGAACGGCGTGGCGACGACGGGCTGCGCGAAGGCGCAGAACAGGACGCTGGACGAGAGTAGACCGCGGACTCGCATGGTGGATTCCTTTCTCGCTGCCGGAGAAGTTCGTACCCACGCGGAAGGCCGGTCTTCTGGCTTCCGGATCGTCCTCACGCCGCGCCTTCCCAGGACCTTGCGGTCCCAGTGGCCTGCATCTGCGGCGCTCGTCCCCGGTTACAGCGACGGGCTCGCGCCGGATTCTCACCGGCTTCCCGACACCTTCCGCGACTCTTGTGCAGCGATTTGTACGCGCTCGTCGCCGCAGCGTCAAGGAATCTGCGAATTTGACACGCGCGCGCATCGGGTGATACCGATGCAGGCACTCGGTGTCCGCGTCGCGGACCTAAGAGGGAAGGCCGTGAAAATCGGCCGCGGTCCCGCCACTGTGATGGGGGAGTCGGATCGAAGATGCCACTCGGGCGCGCAGCCCGGGGAAGGCTCGATTCCGGCGCCAGACCCCTGAGCCAGGAGACCTGCCGAGTGTTCGGGACAGCCGTCCCGCTCTCCGCGGAGGGAGTCACTCGGTGCCGAAAAATTGCCAGCGGATCGCGCGCGTCGCGGTCCTCGTTCTGTGCGTCGCGGCATCACCCTTCTGTGTAGCTGGGGAGGGTGTAGCCGGCGAGCTTTCGGAATCGGCCGAGGATCCGTCGGCGTTCGCGACGGTGATCGACGCGCGGGTTTACGATGCGCGCTTCGCGACCGTGGCCGAAGTGCTGAGCCAGATCCCGGGCGTGCGCGTGCGCCGTTTCGGCGGGCTCGGCTCGGCCAGCACCGCGTCGATCCGCGGCTCGAAGGCGGAGCAGGTGCTGGTGCTCGTCGACGGCGTGCGGCTCAACACCGCGCAGCGCGGCTCGGTGGATCTGTCGACGATCCCGCTGCGGCAGGTCGAGCGGATCGAGGTGCTGCGGGGCGGCGGGTCGGCGCGCTACGGCAGCGATGCCGAGGGCGGCGTCATCTCGATCACGACGCGCAAGCCGGAGAGCGCCGAGGCGTCTGCGGATGCGTCGCTGAGCGCGGGAACGCTCGGGACGCTCGGAGGAGACCTCGCGCTCTCGGGCGGCGGCGAGCGCGCGCAGGCGCTCGCGACCTTCTCGCGCCTGCGCAGCGAGAACGACTACCGCTTCGAGATCGAGCCTCCGGCGCGCGCAACCGGCGGACGTCCCGTACCTGGGCAGACGCTGACCGGCGCGACGACGCGTAGACGCTTGAACGCCGACTTCGTCGAGAACGCGGGTCTCCTGCGCGGATCGCTCGCGACCGGCGCGCGCTCACGTCTGGACGCGACGCTCGATCTCTACGAGAAGGACGGCGGCGAGCCGGGCGGCACGTGGTCCAAGCCGCTCATCGCCGCTGACGACGTGGTCTCGTGCACGACCTCCCACGAATCGTATGAGCGCGGTCTCTTGCGCCTGGCCTGGAGTCACGAGCGCGCGCCCGGCGGCGCGTTCGAGCTGGCGGGCGCGTTTCGCGCCGAAGAGGGTGTGCTCGACGATCCCTACGGCGCCTGCGCCTTCATCGACCCGCTTGTCACTGGCGGGCGCGATTCGGCGCACACGCGCGAGTCGGAGTCGTCGCTCGAGGCGCGCTGGGTCGCGACGCCGCGCGCAGTGGGGGGGTGGCTCGAGCTCGGCGGCCGCGCCAGCTCGAGTCTGCGCTACGCGCGCGTCGACGCTTCGGAGGCAGAGATTCACCGACGCACGACGGTGTTGCTCTCGCTCGCGCCCGAGCTCTCGCTCTACTCCGGCGAGCTGCGCGTGTTTCCGGCGCTCGCCTTCGAGCGCGCGGACACCAGCGACGGACTCGCGCGCGCCGCGGCGTTCCAGCCGCTCGTGGAAGTCTCGCCGCGCGACGAGAACGCCTGGCTGCCGGGAATCGGGGCGATCTGGCAGATCGCGCCGGGGCTGCGCGCGAAGGCGAACTGGAAGCGCATCGCCCGCCGGCCCACGTTCGGCGATCTCTTCCACCCCGACTGGGGCTTCATCCGCGGCAACCCGGCGCTGCTCTCGGAGCGGGGTTGGAACGCGGACGTGGGCTTCGAGCTCGCAAGCCGCGGCGCAGGCCCGGTGACGGAGCTGCGCTTCCAGGCGGACGTCTTCCAGCGCGAGATCGACGAGGGCATCGAGTGGATGCTGAACGTGAACAACGCCTACATGCCGGTGAACACCGGTCCGTCGCGGGCGCTCGGCTTCGAGCTCGGCCTCGGCGCGCGGCTCTTCGAGCGCGTGCAGCTCGGCGCGAGCTACACCTGGACCGATGCGCGCTACCTCGG
>Ga0184615_10001869_pt1 | contig 11343 bp, 8 predicted proteins | sample PLM4_65_coex_FD_133134 | JGI IMG/M metagenome (GOLD analysis project Ga0184615, IMG submission 133134) | Groundwater sediment microbial communities from an aquifer in East River, Colorado, USA - PLM4_65_coex | ecosystem: Environmental > Terrestrial > Soil > Riparian zone | place: USA: East... | reverse complement strand
ATGTTTACAGCGCCGGAATCATGGCAGCAGGAGTTCACCCCCGCGCGATCGCGGTGATGAAAGAGCTCAACATTGATATCTCGCTCCAGAAATCGACGAAGATCGATGAGAGACTGCTGAAGACCATGGACGTGGTCATCACCCTCTGCGGTAACGCCGAAGAAGCTTGCCCCAGGACGCCGCCGGAGATCAAAAGGATCCACTGGCCGATCAACGATCCGGTCGGGACCTGGGGTTCGGAGGTGAAGATCATGAAGGAGTTCCGGCGGGCAAGGGATGAGATCAGAAAAAAGGTGGATGATTTCATCAACAAGCTTCAGCAGCATGAGGACATGGGGTCATGAATTAAAACCGAGTTTGATCGAAAAGGGTATCATCGAAAAAAAACTATTGCGAATGTCCGATGAGACGGGTATTATAAAAAGATAAATAATATCTGAGTTCAGGTTCTCAGACAAAGAAGGAGGAAGTTGGGAATGGTAAGTTTGACAGACAGCGCAGTAGGCAAGTTCAAGGAAACTGTTGATAAACAGGGAACTGCTGGAGATGGTGTCAGGATATTCGTTGTCCCGGGTGGCTGAAGCCCCTCACTGGCTATGGACATAGCCAAAGCTGCCCTGAAGGGTGATACGACCCTTGAGTTACAGGGCCTGAAGCTGTTCCTGGAAGAGCGTGCCAGCGATATGCTGATGAGCACGATGATCGATTATAAGGAAGGGCAGGGTTTTGTGCTTTCGGGCATGCAACCAAGCTCCTGCGGTTCGTCCTGCAGTAGTTGTTGACCAGATCCAAGTAAGATAATTTCAGCCGCTGTCCTGTTGATCGGGACAGCGGTTTTTTTGTCCTCGATCTGATTTTTCTTCGATCCTTTCGAAGTACTCTGCCTCAAATTATAAATACCTTCCCCATTTTTGCTAAAATACAAGTGAGACGTCTTATCAATCAAATATCGGCTTAGATTGCGACGCATCCGGTCGAGGACGGTCCACATGAACAGTAGCAAAACCGCGATCTTTTTTTGGGTGTTACTGGTTCTTACAGGGCAAGTTGCCTTTGCTGCTGAAAAAACGTCCGAGGAGGGCCCCTGTCCGACTGGATCAGGGCAAGTGCTTGATAGCAGAGGAGTTTGTGTTGAACCCGGTATTGTTCTCGTGCCGACCGGTCACGACAGCAGCAGCATCCTGCAAACACCATCCGGATCAACGGAGAAAGAACGGCCACGCGCAGAGAAAAAGCATCTCCGCGGCGATATACAGCAGCCTGTTCCCGTCAAAAAGACGGTTGTTGTATATTTTTTCTGGGGCAAAGGATGCCCGCACTGTGAGAATGAGAAGCGGTTCTTTGATGCAATAGTGAAAGAATCTCCGGCATTGGAAGTGCGGGACTACGAGGTGTGGTACAACAAGAAGAACGCCGCGCTGTTGGCCGGCATGCTCAAGGCGTATGGGATAAAGACGTCCGGAGTGCCGATCACGTTTATTGACGAACAGGTCGTTACCGGCTTTTCGACGCAGTCTCAAAAAAGAATTGAGGCCCTGCTGCGTGTCTGTGGTCATACGCCATGTGTTGATCCTTTGGATATTCTGACCAGAAAAACCGCCCTTTCCTATCCTTCCGCTTCCACTGTCCCGGGATTAGTCACGACCGCGCAGGGCACGGACACTTCAATCGAGGTACCGCTGCTCGGCAAACTCGATGTTCAGGACACGTCACTCCCGGTCATAACGCTGGTGATCGCAGGTCTGGACAGCATCAACCCCTGCGCGTTCTTCGTTCTCCTTTCCCTGCTCGGGCTTCTGGTCCATGCCCGGTCGCGCAACAGGATGCTGCTGATCGGCGGGGTCTTTGTCTTTTTCTCGGGTTGTATTTACTTTCTCTTCATGGCCGCCTGGTTGAACCTGTTCCTGGTCATGGGGCAGGTCGCGATCATCACGACGATCGCGGGTGTTGTCTCCGTGATCATTGCGGGGATCAACATCAAGGATTTCTTCATGTTCAAACAAGGCGTGTCGCTCACGATCCCGGAAAGCGCCAGGCACGGGCTGTTTGATCGCATGAGGCGGCTGATGCGGGCCACGTCCTTGCTGTCAGTCCTGGCGGGGACCACGGTCCTGGCCATCGTGGCCAATTCCTACGAGCTGCTGTGCACAGCCGGTTTCCCCATGGTGTTTACGAGGATCCTGACGCTCCACCGTCTTTCCACGACGACCTATTACCTGTATCTCGTCCTCTATAACATCGTCTATGTCGTACCACTTTTCTTTATTGTCCTGGTGTTCACTATTACGCTCGGGAGCAGGAAACTCTCCGAGAGGCAGGGAAGGATATTAAAACTGGTGTCAGGCGCTATGATGCTGGGGCTCGGAGGAGTGCTTCTTCTGAATCCGGCATTGTTGAGCAGTGTGACGATATCCTTTGTGATCCTGGCAAGCGCGCTTGTGGGCTCGTTGCTCGTGGCGATGGTGACGAAACGATTGGGGTTTTGATGCTTGGGAAAAATGTTTCTCAGAGAGCATAGTAAGGACAGGGAAAAAATAATTCATGTATAATTTAAGTATCTCCCCGGGATGACTATGACAGTATGATACAGAGGCAGCCTGAAGGAATAATGCCTCCGGGGAATGCGGGATATCTGCCATGATTGAAATGAAAAATTTGACGGTCAGCGTCGAAGGGAAAAAGATACTCAATGGTGTGAATCTCACTATCGAGGACGGAGAAACCGTTGTCCTGTTCGGTCCGAATGGTTCTGGAAAGACATCGCTCCTGAAAACGATCATGGGTATGCCGCAGTACAAGGTGGAATCCGGAAACATCATCTACCGGGGCAATGAGATAACAGCGCGCAGCCTTGACGAGCGCGCCCGGCTCGGGATCGGCATGGTATATCAGAATCCTCCAGCGGTGCGGGGGGTGAGGCTTAAAGAAATACTGCGCATCTGCATGGAAAAGAACGGCACCTACAAAGAGGAGCGGATCAGCGAGGCCGCAGAGAAATTGAACCTAACCGATTTTTTGGACAGAGACATTAATCTGGGCTTTTCCGGCGGAGAGATCAAACGGTCGGAACTTCTTCAACTGTTTGTCCAGAACCCCGCGTTCGTGATGCTTGATGAGCCTGATTCGGGCGTGGACCTGGTCAATATCAATCTGGTCGGCACGGTGATCAATGAGCTGCTTGAAAAAGATAAAAGGAAAGACAAGAGAATAAAGGCGGGGCTGATCATAACGCATGCCGGTTACATTCTGGACTATGTGAATGCCGATCGGGCTTACGTTCTGCTGGACGGTACCGTAATCTGCTCTGGAAATCCGAGAGACTTTGTGGAGGACATACGAACGAAAGGATTTAAGGGGTGTATGGAATGCCGGAAATGAATGTAAAGGAAAAGGCAAAAGGTGCAGAAAAAAAACCCGGTGCTATCGGTCCGGATATCGATCTTACCGCGTATTCCGTCTCAGCTGTGGAACACGGTGAGATCCAACGATTAAAGGGACTCTCAAAGGAGGTGCGGGAGAGGTCTGCCACGGTGGGTATCGATGCGGAGGAGGCATGCAGGGCGGGGTCATTCTTTCAGATGGACCATTCTGTCATTCTCTCAACGGCCTTTCAAAGCGGCCTTGAGGTGATGAGCACCACGGAGGCGCTCAATAAATACGACTGGCTGAAAGACTACTGGTGGAAGGCCGTGCAGGTGGACGCGGATAAATATACCGCTCAGGCCGAGCTGAAACAGAACCATGGATATTTTTTTAGGGCATTGCCCGGAGCACGGGCGGAATTTCCGCTCCAGGCTTGTCTCTACATGAACCGGGAAGGATTGGCGCAGAATGTACATAATATTATCATTGCCGAGGAAGGCTCAGAGCTTCATATCATCACGGGCTGCACAACAGCGCCGCATGTGAGGACCGGACTCCATGTCGGCGTCTCAGAGTTCTACGTGAAGAAAAACGCAAAAGTCACTTTTACCATGATCCATAACTGGGCTGAGGGTGTTGTCGTTCGTCCGAGGAGCGGAACGATCGTTGACGAAAACGGTGTTTTCATGAGCAACTATATCTGTATGAGACCGGTAAAAAGCCTCCAGACGTACCCCACCGCATACTGCATTGGGGAGAACGCAACCGTGAGATACAATACCATCCTCGTAGCGCCGGAGGGATCTCATATGGATGTGGGTTCCCGGGTCTTCCTGCGGGCAACGGGCAGCAAGGCAGAGGCCGTTGCGCGGACCATTACGAAAGGGGGCGATATTGTGTCGAGAGGATGTCTCGTCGGGGAGGTCCCGGGGATCAAAGCGCACCTGGAGTGCCGGGGCCTTATTCTTTCTGAACGCGGGACGATCCTCGCCATACCCGAGCTCGACGCCAGAGTGGGCGGCGTTGACATGTCCCACGAGGCGGCTGTGGGAAAGATCGCGGAGGTGGAGATCCAGTACCTTATGTCACGGGGGCTGACCAGCGAAGAGGCGACAGCCGCGATCGTCAGAGGTTTTCTGGATGTTGAAATAAAGGGCCTGCCGGAGCATCTTAAGGCAGAGATCAAAAAGGCGCTCCGGATAGGGGAAGAAAAAGGGTTCCTGTAATTGTGGCCAAGTCCGTATCCATTCTAACGCGTTATCGTTCCCACTCTTGTGCAACGTCTTCGCACGGGGAAAACGCACGAGGCCGCGATCGGCAGCACGATGGACAAGCGGAATATGGCAATGCTCATGGCGTACGGTCTTTCGCCTGAAGATGCGGTGGCTGCGATCGTGAAGGGGATGGCGCGATAACGGAAAGTTCTGCGGTTTAGCAGCCCTTCTTTCCCACGCTTTTCTGCTGCAGAGCGCTGAAGATCATATCGAGAACATTTTCCTGCTGGCCCTCATATTTGTTCAGCACCGCCAGGCAGCTACCCATCGGGAAACGGTTGTGCAGATAGTCGGCGTCGTGTCCTGAAAGGATGATGACCCGGTTCTTGCTCACCCCTTTGGAGACGGCGTAGGAGAGGATCTTAGCCCCGTCCAGGCCGGGCATCTCCAGATCGACCAGCAGGAGATCGAGGTCCCCGGTGATGGAGGCAAGGCATTTGATCGGATCATTGCAGGTCAGGACAGTAAGGCCGGGGTAGCGCTCGGCAACGTACTTCTCGAGCACTTTGAGAAATATTTCATCATCATCGATCAGGAGCACTTTTCCCATCTTCTGTCTGCCTTTTCCTGAACAGCTCATCCGGCGATGCTGGCCAGTGACCAGATAACTCCGGTACTATATCAGAAAATAGAATATCTTGTACATAGCATTTTTAAAAATCAGCTCACTTCACAATGGGGTTATCTCTGGAGAGGACGATTTAATTCGTTCTTAGCCTACCCTCATAATGCAGCGTCTATCACTTGAAGATATTGATGATGTAGTTGAGAAGGGATTATAGAGGTAGATACAAATGCCGGCGGGTGGGGGGTAAAGCCATTCCCGCCGGTATGGTGAAACCCCTAATACTCAGCCTTTTTCGGTGCTCACTTTTGAGAGCATGGAGATCGTCTTCTCATGCTCCGCTTCGCTGGGCTTCGGGTCCTTATAGATGGGGCAGTATTTTACGGTATCCTTAATGCGAGCTCGTCGATACTTGTCGCTTTCTTCGCTACCGCCGCGCCCGCATCCCGTCAGAGCGTACCTGTCAGAAGTGGCAGCGCGAGCAGGGCGGATAGGATAATGCACGTTAATCTTGTCATATGCTTACTTCTTTTCTCAGAAGTGTTGTGTGACTTTGGTTTTTGAAGGAGTACTGTGACAGAAGATGCTGCAGGGCAACGGCTACCTGATGTGAAGCAGGGGACCTGTTCGATAAAAGACTGGACGGGTTGACGGATATTGCTGGAGTATAAGCGGTAGTGCGGGCGATCACTTTCAAGGTTTGACCTCCTGAATATGAAGTAATTTGTTGGTTGCAAGTCAACTTCTGCGCAAAAAAGTCCTCTGAGGTTAAAAGGTTTTTGGTTTCGTTATTTCCGGAGCAGGTTGGGACAAAATGCCACATCATAAATCTAATAACGCATAGTCTATAAATGATAGCTTTAGATGTCAAGGGAAATCGCATTAAATCAATTAGTTATAAACTGATAAATTTTGCAATTTAGTGTTTTTTCAAGATGAGGGCGGCATTGATCCCGCCGAAGCCGAGGGAGTTGGAGAGAGCGGATTTGATCGTCTGCCGTCTTGCCTGGTTCGGTACAAAGTCGAGGTCGCAATCAGGATCAGGGTGCTCGAGATTGATCGTCGGCGTGATGACGCCTTCTGAAATGGAGAGAGCGGTAATGGCTGCTTCGACCGCGCCTGCGGCGCCGAGCATGTGTCCGAGCATGGATTTTGATGAGCTTATCGCGATCTTGGCTGCATATTCGCCGAAGGCTTTTTTAATAGCGAGTGTTTCTATAATGTCGTTCGATTTTGTTGCTGTGCCGTGAGCGTTAAGATAGTCGATCTCTTCCGGCCTCATGTCAGCATCAGCAAGGGCGCCAAACATCGCTCGTGACGATCCTTCACCCTCCGGATCAGGTCGCGTGGTGTGATACGCATCGGATGACAGGCCGTAGCCCGCGAGTTCCGCGTAAATCCTCGCGCCGCGCCTTTCCGCGCGCGCCCTTTCTTCGAGAACCAGCACCCCGGCGCCTTCCGCGAGCACGAAACCGTCCCGTTGCTTGTCAAAGGGCCTGCTCGCCATTTCCGGCCCGCTGTTCCGCAGCGATACCGCCTTCGCCTGGCAGAACCCCGCAAGGATGAGCGGCGTGAGCGCGGCTTCCGTACCGCCCGCGATCATGACGTCGGCATCGCCGCGCTGGATGATCTTCATGGCTTCGCCCAGGGCGTGCGTGCCTGTTGCGCAGGCGGTAGAGACATCGAGGCACGGTCCTTTGGCGCCGAGCTTCATTGAAATATATCCTGAAGCCATGTTCACGAGCGACAGGGGAGTGAAAAAAGGCGAGACTGCTTTAGGCCCTTTGGCAAGAAGGGCTGCCATGTTCCTCTCTGTAGTCGTCACCCCGCCACGGCCGGAACCGACGAGGACGCCAAGACGAAGGGGGTTTGGCGGGGCAACGGCGAGTCCGGCATCTTCTCTTGCCATGAGAGCGGCGGCGAGGGCATATTGCATGAACGGGTCGGTCCGGTGCACTTCTTTCGCGGTCATGTATCCGAGCGGGTCGAAACCCCTGAGCTCTCCCGCGATGCGACAGGGGAAGGCGGAGACGTCGAACCTGGAGATCGTGCGTACGCCCGAGAGACCTTTCTTGAGCGATTCCCAGGTCGTCCAAGCATCATTTCCAAGCGGTGTGACCATCCCTATTCCTGTTATCACGACACGTACTGCCATGGCGCGAAGTATAAGTTTTTTTTAACTGTTTGTCAAAAGATGAATTCCGATTCAGTTTGACAACGCGGTATTTTATGATATAGTTTGAAGGAAGCTCTGGTTGGACAACTATCACGTTTACGGAAAGGGGGTTGAGATGAAGAAGTCAGACTTAGCAGCAAAGACTGTGGTTGAACTCAAAGCCCTGGCCAAGAAGAGAAAGGTGTCCCTGTCCGCAGGTGATAAGAAGGCCGATATCATCAAAGCGCTCACTGCCGTTGCCAAGGCAGTGAAACCTGCAGCAACGCGGGCTGTTGCCTCGAAAAAAACGACGGCAAGGAAGATTGCTGTCTCGGTAAAAAAATCAACAACGAAGAAGGCGCTCGCGGCGAAACCGGTGACTAAAAAAACATCGAAGTCCAGCAAGAGCGCGACGACTCGAAAGGCACCGGCGAAAAAACGGACCCCCTCCGGAGAGAAAGCGCCGAAGGCAACGCCCGTGCGTGAATGGAAGCTGCCTCCCGGCGTTGAGGAACCGCTCATGGCGCAGGAACGGGTGGAGGAATCCAAGTACTATACCGGTCCGTTGGCGCTAATGCCTGCCGTGGCCTCCGGGGAATTGCCGCAGGGATACAATGAGGAGAGGATCGCCATTCTCTCACGGGACCCTTTTGTGGCCTATGCCTACTGGGAGGCGACGCCGGCGCGGATCGAACGGGAGAAGGCGTGGTTCGGCTGGGACAGCAAGCTCTGCCTGCGGATCTACGATATTACGGGCGTGCAGTTCGACGGCCGGAACGCCATCGGGTATTTCGACCAGGAACTCGTGGACCGGGTCGGGAACTGGTATTTCGATTTCGGCCGGCCGGCACATTCCTTCTGCGCGGACATCGGCCTGCTCTCTCCGAGTGGACAGTTCCTGACGATCGCGAGGTCGAACTTCATCACCATGCCGCGTGACGGCGTCTCCGATGTGATCGACGAGGAGTGGATCCTCGTGGATGAGGAGTTCTGGAAGCTTTACGGCTATCCGGAGGGGTTGCGGCAGGGCGTATCGTCGCCGGAGATGCAGGAGATGCTCAGGCGGAGACGGGAGATGGAAATTTCCTCACCGGGCCTGTTCTCCCGCGATCGTGCCAAACGGAAATAGCGCCCGCAGGTTGCCTGTTTGCTCACTTCGCGATTGATGAGACCACCTGTGTATCAAGTCCATCCGTTCATGGATGGACTTTTTTTATTGTTCAGGGAAGGCTGTGTGAATGATGGAGACGAGACACGATCAGAGGAAAAACTCACAAAAAAAACAGGTCATGGACAAAGGTGAAAGGAGTGAAAAAGGGTATCTGGCTCTGGTGCTTCACAGCCATTTACCTTATGTGAGACACCCGGAGCATGATCAGTTCCTTGAAGAGGACTGGCTGTACGAGGCTATCACCGAGACGTACATTCCGCTCATCAATGTATTCGAGGGACTGGTGAATGACGGCATTGACTTCCGCATCACCATGAGCCTGACCCCCACGCTGATCGCCATGCTCATCGACCCGCTGCTCCAGCAGCGCTATGTGCGGCATATCAGCAAGCTCATTGAGCTCGCCGGGAAAGAGATCGAGCGGACCAGGGACCAGCCGGAGTTCAACCCGCTTGCGCATATGTATCGGGACCTGTTCGTCAATGCCCGCGCTGTGTTCGAGGAGAAGTACGGCCGCAACCTGGTCATGGCCTTCAAAAAATTTCAGGACCTGGGTGTGCTGGAGATCATCACCTCCGCGGCCACGCATGGATATTTGCCGCTCATGCAGAACAGGAACGCGGTCCGAGCGCAGATCATGGTTGCTGTCGAGCACCATAAAAAACACTTTGGCCGGGCGCCGAAGGGCATCTGGCTGCCGGAGTGCGGATACTACGATGGGCTCGACGAGGTCCTTAACGAAGCAGGCATCCTATACTTTTTCACGGATGCGCATGGGGTGTTCCACTCATCGCCCCGTCCGAAGTACGGGGTCTATGCGCCGATCACTACCCGCGCGGGTGTGGCCGCCTTCGGAAGGGACATCGAGTCGTCCAAGCAGGTGTGGAGCTCAGTAGAGGGTTACCCGGGGGACTACAACTACCGGGATTTCTACCGTGATGTGGGTTTTGACCTTGATTACGAGTATGTCAAGCCCTATCTGCATCCGGACGGTGTGCGCGTGAACCTGGGGATCAAGTATCACAAGATCACGGGCGCGTCGAACAATAAAGACCCCTATATTCGTCACTGGGCGCTCGAACGGGCGGCTGAACATGCAGGCAACTTCCTGTTCAACCGGGAGAAGCAGGTCGAATGGCTCGCCGGGATGTTACCCGAACAGAAGCCGGTCATTGTTGCGCCCTATGATGCGGAGCTGTACGGACACTGGTGGTTCGAGGGGCCGGACTGGATCAACTTCCTGATCCGTAAAACCGTGTCCGATCAGAAGACGGTGCGCCTCATTACCCCTTCCGAATACCTGCACGAGAACCCGAAGTGCCAGATCGCCACGCCGTCCCCTTCAAGCTGGGGTTACCGGGGCTATTCCGAGGTGTGGCTGAACGGAACGAATGACTGGATCTACCGGCACTTGCACAAGGCAGCGGACCGCATGGTGGAATTGGCGCAGATGTTTCCCGCTGCTGACGGGATCCTGCGCAGGGCGCTGAACCAGGCGGCGCGGGAACTGCTCCTTGCCCAGAGCTCTGACTGGGCATTCATCATGAAGACCGGCAGCCATGTCGAATATGCGGTCAAGAGAACGAAAGAGCATTTGCTCAGGTTCGATAAGCTGTATCACGAGTGTAAAGGAAATGCCCTTGACGAAGGATGGCTCAGCGGGATAGAATACAGCGATAATTTGTTCCCCGACATCGATTATCGAGTGTATGCTTAAACCATCCGTTCTCAAAGAGCTGAGGTCAGTCGTCGGCCCCGCCAACATCTCCACCTCGCCTGAAGAGCTCGTCGTCTATTCCTACGATGCCACGCAGCGGGAGTCGCTCCCTTGGGCCGTGGCGCGTCCCCGTTCGTCCCAAGAGATCTCGGAAATACTCAGGCTGGCCAACCGGGAACGGTTTCCCGTGGTGCCGCGCGGAGCAGGGTCCGGCATGTCCGGAGGGTCCGTACCCATCCAGGGCGGCGTGGTGCTCTCGCTCGAACGCATGAACCATATTCTCGAGATCGATGAACAGGACTTTATCGCCGTGGTCGAACCGGGCGTCGTCACCGGTGATCTGCAGCGCGAGGTCGAGTCGCGCGGTCTCTTTTATCCGCCCGACCCGGCAAGCAACAAGTTCTGCACCCTGGGCGGGAATGTGGCCGAATGCGCGGGCGGACTTCGCGCCGTGAAGTATGGCGTGACCAAGGACTACGTGCTCGGTCTGGAGGTCGTGCTGCCCACGGGCGAGATCATCACTACGGGCGCACGCACGGTCAAGAGCGTGGCGGGATATGACCTCACAAAGCTCATTGTCGGGTCCGAAGGCACGCTTGGTATTGCCACGAGGATAACCGTGAAGCTCCTGCCCCTGCCGGAGACCGTACGGACCCTGGCCGCTTTTTTCAGCGAGGTCCCTGTCGCTGCGAAGACGGCATCCGCTATCATGGCGAGCGGGGTCCTTCCCAGGGCGCTTGAGTTTGTGGACCAGGCAGCGCTCAGGGCGGTCGAGGGTTATCTGAAAGAAGACCTGTCGCACGGCGCGGCCGCCATGCTGCTTGTGGAAGTGGACGGGCCTGCTGAATGCACTTCACGGGAGGCAGACCGGATCGCAGAGATCATGATGCGCAGCGGCGCTGCGCGCATGAATCGGGCCGGATCAGATTCGGAGCGGGAACAGCTCTGGAAGGCGCGGCGGTCAATCTCTCCGGCGCTTTATACGATCAAGCCGAAAAAATTGAACGAAGACATCGTTGTGCCGCGCAGCAGGATCGCCGAAAGCCTGCAGGAGATCGCTGCGATCGCGGAGCGGCATGGACTCCTGATCGTGAACTT
>Ga0184615_10001868_pt1 | contig 11348 bp, 20 predicted proteins | sample PLM4_65_coex_FD_133134 | JGI IMG/M metagenome (GOLD analysis project Ga0184615, IMG submission 133134) | Groundwater sediment microbial communities from an aquifer in East River, Colorado, USA - PLM4_65_coex | ecosystem: Environmental > Terrestrial > Soil > Riparian zone | place: USA: East... | reverse complement strand
TCTCCGGGCCCGTTCCCATCTTTTACCGCCGGATGGTGGGGGCTCTGGCCGACGAGATGCCGACGGTGCGTGCCGAGGTTGCCCGCCTGGCACCGGTGCTGATCATCGTGGACAGCCTCGGCCCGGCCTGCGGGGCGGAGCCGGAGGGGGCCGATGCCGCCATCCGGGTCTTGAATGCGCTTCGTAGCGTGGGTCCCGCGCGCCTGGTTCTGGCCCACGTGAGCAAGCTCCATGCGGACCAGCGGGGGGCGACCCGCCCCTTCGGGAGTGTCTACGTGATGAACTTGCCCCGAAACGTGTGGGAGATCCGCCGGGCGGAGCAGGATGCCGACGCGGCATTGACCCTCGGTCTCTACCATCGCAAGACGAACCGCGGGCGCCTGCTCGCCCCGTTCGGCCTGCGGTTTGAGTTTGACGAGGCGGCCACCAAGCTTCGCAGTGCTGATCTGACGGAGGATGAGGCCCTGCGAGAACGGGCTGGCCTGACGCACAGCCTGCGCGCGACTCTGCGATCTGGGGGGCAGACCATTGCGCAACTCGCCGAGGCGCTCGAGGCCAAGGAAGACACGGTGCAAAAGGCGATGTACCGCCTGGAGAAGGCGGGTGTGGTCGTGCGCCTTGAGGATATCAAGCCGGGACCAGGGAAGGCTATCCGCTGGGGGTTGAAGGCATGAACGCAGGAAGGAACATCCTAGGAACGCAGGAACTTATTTCCTACGTCTTCCTGCTGTCCCCTAACGCAGGAACGTAGGAAGGATTTCCTTTTCTATATAGGGGTTCCTACGTCCTGCGTTATTTGACACAGGGCGAAACAGAGCCAGAGGGAAGCGGATGAGGCGAAGGATGAGCGGAGAGGGACACGATAAGCCGTCATTCGCATGTCGAGGCGAAAACCAGGCTTCGCAATTCAGTCAGTGAGGCACCGATGAGCGCGGAAGACAAAAACAGCGGACCCGAGACAGTCACGAAGCAGTCAGAGGGCCGCTACTCAGTCAAAAGCCCTGGTCGCGTGGCCTTCATGAAGCGCTTAAATGAGGAAGGTCTTGGCGGGATGGGTGGCCGGCGCCCGACACATGGTATCCGGGCTCTCACGGAGCGCCTGAAGCGTGGCCTGGACCCCGACACGCCACTTGCTGCCTTCCATGCCGAGCTTCGCGAGAAGTACCTGGCCGACCTCGGGGGCGAGGGGAACCTCAGCAACATGGAGGCCGGGATCTGTGACCGACTGGCCGACCTGGACCTCATGCGGGGCCTCTTGAACGCCCAGCGCGAGACGGCCAAGCGGATGACAGCGGCAAACCTCTTGAACCACGTCCAAGGCGTGACCAGGAACGTCCTGGCGTATGTGCAGGCCGTGAAGGCGATCGGTCCAGGCCGGCGCCCGAAGGACAGCGACAAGACCATCATCGTCAAGCGGTATGCGGCGGATCCTGGAGGGGTCACACCTGGCAACGGGCAGGATGCCGTGACGCCAAGCGAACCAGAGACGAAGCAGGAGGGCGGATCGTGAGCCAGGAGCCGTTTGTGGGCATCGAAGAGGCCGCGGCCTTCACCGGGCTCAAGGTCTCATACCTCTATGACCTGGTGCGCCTCGGCAAGGCACCGAGCTACAAGGTGGGGAAGTTCCGCCGGTTCCGGCTGAGCGAGTTGGAAGTCTGGGTCACGGGCAATGGCAATGGCAAGGGTGACCTCTTGCGGGCCTCACAGGAGGCCAAGGCTAACCCTGCGTGAACACACAGCCGTTTTCCCCCTGGTCAACACTGGTCAACAAGAATGGAGGGTTGAGCGATGACCAAAGAGCAGGACCTCGCCCCTGGTATTACAGACCAGTGAGGGCAGCCGTGGGCATGGAAGGACCGGGCGCCATGATGATCCCCGGCGAACACGCGGCCCGGCGGGAGGCCCCCCCGCCCACCCGGCCCCGCCTTCGTCTACGTGGGGGTCTCACAAACGCAATGCCATTTTTTAGGCTTTGAGGTGACCATGCCCATCCACCTCCCACACCGCTTCGAACCGCGCTCCTACCAACTGCCGCTCTTGCGATACTTCGACGCCGGCGGTACGCGGGCGATGTGTGCCTGGCATCGCCGCTCCGGCAAGGACACCACGGCCCTGGCCGGCGTGACCATCCCCAAGATGACGGAGCGGGTAGGACTGTACCTCCACACCTTCCCGATCGCCGCCCAGGCCCGCAAGATTTTATGGGACGGCCTCAATCGGGAGGGATGCGCTTCCTCGATCACTTTCCGACCGAGTTGATCGCGGACAAGAACGAAACCGAAATGAGTGTGACGCTCGCCAATGGGAGCGTCTGGCAACTCTGGGGCACCGACTACTATGATCGCCTCGTCGGCACGAACCCCGTGGGAGTCGTCTACAGCGAATACGCCCTGCAGGACCCCCGCGCCCGCCAGCTCCTTCAGCCAGCGCTCCGGGAAAACGGCGGGTGGGAGTTGATTATCGGGACGCTCCGCGGACGCAACCACGCCTGGAAGCTCCTCCAGCAGGTCAAGGATAACCCGGCCTGGTACTCGGCACTCCTGACGGTGGACGATACCCGGCGCGACGGGCCCGGCGAGAGCGGCGCCCCGGTGATTTCCGCCGCGGACATCGCGGCCGACCGGCGCGACGGCATGGACGAGGACCTCATTCAGCAAGAGTATTTCATGAGCGTGGATGTCGGCATCGTCGGCGCCTATTACAGCCGGCAGCTTGAATTCGTCCGGGCTGAGGGCCGCATCACGGAAGTACGCCACAACCCGAACTACCTGACGGAGACGTGGCATGACCTGGGCGTGGCCGATGACCACACCGTCATCTTCACCCAGACCGTCGGGAACCGGGTGCACGTCATTGACTGCCTCTCGGTCTCCGGCGAGGGGCTGCCCTACATCGCCCACGAGATCCGCAACCGGGGGTACAGCTACGACCGCTACCGGAGCCATCACGCCCCGTTCGATATCAGCGTGATCGAGTGGGGAACCGGGAAGAGCCGGCTGGAGCAAGCGCGGGAGCACGGGATCTATTTCCAACTCGTGCCCAAATTGCCCCGGCAGGACGGCATCAACGCCGCCCGGGCGTTCTTCGACCGCTGTGTCTTCGACGCCGAGAAGTGCGAGCCCTTGCTGAATGCGCTGGCGAACTACCACAAGGAATTCGACGAGCGGACGAAGATGTTCCGGGACGCGCCGGCGCACGATTGGTCGAGCCACTTCGCGGATGCTTTTCGATATCTCGCCGTCGGGTTCAAGGAGACTCAGGCGACCGATGGCCGCCCGACCCCGGCGTATGCCGATGTTGGGTTCGACACTACGTGGTGCCGGGCACAGGCCCGCACCCGTGACCAGAGCGGCACCGACACATCATTTTTGTCCGATTGGAGGAGGTGAGCAGCATGGCGAAGCAGGACGGGCTGAAAGAGACTCCCAAAGAGTCGCCGAAGGAAACGCCCAAGCAGCACCCGAAGGACACTGGCCACCTGGGCGGCGGGGAGTGGAACCAGAGCCACGGCAAGAAGTAGCGCAACGGCCGCCTTGGAGCGGCAGAAAGAGAGCGAGTTACCATGACCACGAAAAGCCACAAAACCACCCCCACGCCTGCAGATCGGCGGGATGAACTCCTGGGCCGCATCCAAGCTCTTATCGCCCGGGTGGGTGACGATGAAACGAGCACGCGGGAGGCGATCCTCGCCGGCATCGCGCCGGACCTCGCAGCCTCCCGAGTGGAGCGCGAGGCCTTGGCCGACCTGGCTGCCACGCACCAGGCCCGGCTGACCCGAACCCTCGCCCTGCTCGAATCCGAGGCGTGGGCGGCGTATTCGCCCTTGACGGTTCAGCACGTCGTCACGGCTCGGGGGCTGACCACCACGATGGTGAAGACCCTCCGGGACATCCCCGAGCAATTGCGCAAGGCCGAACTGCGCGCCGACCACCTCAGCGGCTCGCCGCATCAGATGCAGGGCGAGGCGGCCAGCATCCGGTACGAGATCACGAGCGCGGGGCGGCCCTCGCAGGACTTCCCCGGCTGGCTGGAAGCGCTTGAGCGGGAATTGCAAGGCATCGCGGAATGCGGCACCCAAGGCAAAGTCACCCGTCCCGGCACCATCGTGGAACCCACCGAGGCGCCCGCATCGCGCGAGGTGGCCTCGGTCATCCAGTAGGAGCAGGCGACGATGAAATTACTTGACCCCGCCGGAACCAGATACCGGAGCGCCTATATCGGCCAGACGCCGGTACCGGCAGACGCCCGGTCGGTGACGATCCCCCTGCCCGGTGACGGCGATCCTCGGTTGGCCATGGGGATCGCCATCTCGAGTTGGAATAGTGCGGTGTATGGTTTCACCGTGACCGCCAACGCCTTCACGGTCGAGTTTTCGGGCGTCAGTCCGGGGGGAACACTGAACTGGGTTCTCTTCCTGGGCCATTGAAAGGAGCGAGCATGGTTGACCAATTTGAAGTCCTGACCGGCGAGGCGCGAGCAACCCCAGCGTCCCCGGTGACGCCCGACCAGGGCATTCAGGACATCCTGGCCACCCCCGGCTTCCTGCGGGGGAACGCGCAGAACCAGACGGCCCTGGAGACACAGTACGCCGAACTGCAAAAGGCGAAGTATCCTGAGCCGCCCGCGGACGCGACCCATGAGCGAACGGTACCCAAGGCCCCGACGTCTTCGGAGACGCCGGAGGGGATCCCCGCACCCCCCGGGCCCCATTGACGTGTCGGCCCTTGGCACGGCTCCAGAGGGCTACCGCTGGGACGCTGAGGGCGTCCAGGCATTCGGCGAGACCGCCGCTGCCCTCGGGGTGAGTGCAGAGGAGGCGACCCGCTGGATCTCCTACGTGGCGCAACACGCGACGGGACCGCCCCCGGACGCCGACGTGACCGAGGCCACCTTGAAGCGCGAATGGGGCGACCGGTATGAGGCAAACATGGAAGCGGCCCGGTTCGTGGCACACAAGCGCCTCTCGGCCAATGATCGGTATGTCCTCCGCGAGCATCCGGGCCTCCAGAATGACCCGGCCATCATCCGGCGCCTGGCCGAGGTGGGGCGGCCGCTGCTCGAGGCCAAGGAGAAGATCCGCAAGATTCAGGAGAACCCCGGGCATCCGTACCACAACCCGAGCCATCCCGCCCACGCCACGTTCGTGGCCGAGGTGGGAGCGCTGTACCGGACAGTGTACGGCGACCGTTAACGCTCGCTTGAAAGGAGATCACCATGGCACAAGAGACACCCCCCTTGACATTCGCTGAGGCCCTCACCCTGGCCCAGCAATTCGTCACCCGCATCGTCCGGCCGTTCGAGAAGGTGGAGCAGGTGCTCCTCGCCGCGCAGGACGCGGAGAGCCAGATCGTGGCCGCGCAGCGCACCCTGGACGGCCTCACCCAGCAGATTGCCGAAGCCGACGCCACGCTGGCCGCGCGTCAACAGACGCAGAAGGACTTCGAGGGTCTCCCGGCCGCCTATGCGAAGAAGAAGGGGGCGCTGGACGCGACCCTTGTAGCCTACCGCGCCGACCACGAGAAGCAGCGGGCCGACATTGCGGCCGAGACCGCCGAAGTCCGGGGGAAGCTCGAGGCCGCGCGGGCGGAGTATGAGACCTTCAAAAATCGGTTCGCATGAGGTCAGCAGCGACCGCCACACGCCCCCGCCGGAGCTGTGGATCATCCATGAGCCCTGAGACGTATCCGGGCCCATATCCCAGACTGGCCGGCCAGGCGATCGGCAAACGTAGGGCAACGTCGTGAGCCGTTTTCTGGCTTGTGACGGCTGACAGCCCCCTTGTACCGCACATGAGCAGGCGACCCCGGAGCGAGGGCAGGGCGGATGACGCACCCTGGAGGCGCTGAAGGCCGGCAGACGTGGAGCACGTGGCTCCCGGAGGCCGTCTGGATTTGCCCGCGGTGCCTGTGGCAGATCATGACGCGCGAGGCGGCGCCCCGGTGTCCGAGGTGCGGCTTTCGGGAGCGCCATGATTAAGGCCCTGCCGGGGCATATCATCATCCCGCTCTCAGGCGGATGCCTCTTGCTCCTGGCGCAGACCGAGTATCTCCAGGGCCTCCGCCGGGGGAAGCAGTTCCGGCGGCGGGAGGCGCTGGCGAAGCGGGCACAGAATCGGCAAGCCGCTGGACATCCGGCAGACGTGTAGGATAGGCTCTCTGTGCCCAGCCAGAGGGCTGTTTTCCGGCCTGTATTGCGTCAGAACGGAAAAGAGGTAGGAGGGGTAGCCATCCATGCGTTGCGAGCACTGCGAGGCCGATTTCAGCCCCAAGACCATTCGCGGCCGGTTCTGCTCGGCGAAGTGTCGCAAGGCCGCCTGGCAGCGGAAGCGGGAGGACCGGGAGGCCCGGCTGCGGAAGCGCGTCAAGGCACTGGCGAAGGACTTGCGCCTCACGGCGGAGGATTTCGCGTGAAGGGACCGTGCCGAGACCAAACACTCGGATCTGAAAGGAGAGAGCGTGATGAGGCGATTCCTATTCTGCGTTCTTGCTCTTGCTGTTGTCTCGGGCTGTGCGACCATGAGCGATGTCATGAGGAGCAAGGACGAGGGGGTTGCAGCGACATATCCAGTGACCTTCGATCAGGCCTGGACTATCGCCAAGACCGTTTTTCGATGGGAGGGGTCGGACGCGATCGAAGAGCACAAGGATGAACGCTACATGCTGACGAGCAGCGGCATGAATCTGCTGGCGGGGGCCTGGATAGACCCCATCTCGGAGGGCCAGATGAAGGTTACCGTGGTGACGAAGCGTCGGGTCCAGGCGTGCATGTGCATCTTCACGACGCCGACGGAAACGACAATCCACAAGCGATTCGCACAAGCGGTCGAAATTCTGAAGGCAGGAAAGCCCCTGCCGGTTAAGCCACCCGAGCAGTAGCCTTGGCTACGAGGTTGCCGAGGCGACAGACGGGACCGAGGGCCTCGCCAAAGCCGAGAGCCTTCGCCCCGACGTGATCCTGCTGGATGTGGTGATGCCTGGCCTCGATGGCTACGAAGTCTGCCAGGGCCTCAAGGGGAACCCGGCGACCGCGAACATCGCGGTGATCTTCGTGACGGCGGTGCAGGATGAGGCGGTCCAGCAGCTTGCCATCGAGGCGGGGGCCGCGGCGTATATCACGAAGCCCTTTCCCCTCGACACGCTCCCAGCCGTCACCGAGGCGGCCCTCGCGAAGGCGGAGCGCCAGGTGAAGCCCAAGGCAAAACACGACGAGGATGGACACTGACCCTTGCGGGGACGGCTGCTCCGACCGGTGTCAGGCAGCCTGGAGCCAGCGGTGGAGGGCCGAGGACCAAGCGGAGAAAGAGCGGCGGCGGTGTGGATGCTGGACGCGGGTCTTTGAGAACAGAGCGAGAGTGGGACGCGTGTGTGTATTTCCCGCTGACGACTAGGTGTGGCCGGGGATGAGAGCGATGAGAGAGACAGCGTGGAAGGTGTGGGGATCGAAATTCGGGCGATGGTTAGGTGAACTTGCGGAAGCGCCGATGCTGTATTCTCCAAGGTGGTGGAAGAGAATAGGGATACCGTTCACGTGCCTGGTAGTATTGGGGTTCATGGCGGAAAGGTGGGGAGAGATAACCGTATTCGGTACGATTGGAATACTGGTCGGAGCAGTGGTGGTGTGGTCCTGGGTCATGTGGTGGATTCGGCGGAAGGACAGATAAGTCGGGTTCTGCGCCGGCTGGGGGAGGCGAAGATGACGCTGGAGAAAATCTGGGGCAGGGGTGAAGATGCCGCGTGACATATATATGCCTAGTCATATATAAGGAGGTATGGACGCGATGGCCCTGAAGCGAACGATGATCTTTCTCGATCCAGAGGATCACCGTGCTCTCTTTGAGCGAGCCCTCGAAGAGAGCCGACAGGCGGGGCGGCGCGTAGGGATGGCTGAGATCATTCGTCGGGCGGTGAAGAGGTATCTCCAAGGAACAGCCACGCCAGTTCGTCGGCGGGGGCGCACGCGGTAAGGCCCTCAAGGTGAAGGTGGGGGAGTGCTGGAATGATACCCAAGGCAGAGATTCAGTTTGTGCTGCGAGCCCTCCATCGGGTCGCGTCGGATAAGCCAGACGAGCAGGGGTGCGAGCAGCGAGACAAGGCTTACGGTCCGCGTCTCTGGCATGAGGGCGTCGCCCTGTGGGGCGCCGTGCTGAACGTTATGGAATTGACCGAAGACGATCCGCACTTCGCCGCCGCCTGGGCAGCACTGGTCGTCCAGGCGCGGGAATATTTAGCCGAAAGCAATGCAGAGCGGCACGGACTCCCGCAGAACTGACGAACAACGCCCCCGCGTCAGTGGAGGGCTGACCGGGGGCGTGGCTCACAACCCGCACCTGAGAAGGAGGAAGGCCATGAGCACGAAGAGTCTAGCACCCGCGCCCGCCAAGAGCAAGCCCAAGCCCCCCGAGAAGACCCCCGAGCCGAGGCCCACCCGCCTGGAGCAAGCCGATTTGACCACGCGGATCTTTGACTTCGAGCGTACGATGGAGAAGGACCTGGTGCGCGTCACGGTGGCGGCGGCGAGAGACCGAGCCAAGCAACAGACCCCAGCCGCGTGAGGAGGGAGGAGCCATGGCAAGCATTCGGAAGCGCCCGGGGCGACCGCTCCCGTACTTCGTCTACTGGCGGGAGCCGGGTAGCAAAACGCTGCGCGCGAGGGCCTTCGCCAAGAAGAAGGAGGCCGAGGGCTTCCGTGACACCGTGAGCACAGACCTCCGGCATGGGACGTACACCGACCCTCGGCCGATCGCCTTTAAGGTCTTTGCTGAGGACTGGCTTGTCCGGACCAAGCCGGCCGTCAGTGCGAACACCGGCGCCCTCTATAAGTGGGCCGTGAATAACTACCTCATCCCGGCCTTCGGGCTCACACCGATTCAGAACCTCACAGCGGAGTGCATCGAGCGCTGGCAGGCGGACATACTCGGCAAGGGCAAGCCTGGGCCGCGGAGCGTGGAGATTTCCGGACAGCGCTCGGAACGATGCTGAAGGACGCCCGCAAGAAGGGCCGGCTGTACGTGAACCCCATGGAGAACGTCCGCCGGTTCGACGTGCCGAAGCAGGAGCTGCACTATCTCTCCGCGGAGCAAGTCAAGGCCCTCTGTGAGCGGGTGGGCCGGGTCTATGGCGTCTTGTTCCTCGTCATGGCGTTCTGTGGGCTGCGGATCGGCGAGGCCCTGGACCTCCAGTGGGCAGACGTGAAGTGGGAGCATCGGCACCTCCTCATCCAGCGACAGGCGAGCTGGCGCCGGAGGAAGGACTGCCCGGACGGGGAGCCCCGCTGGCGCCTTGTGGAGCCGAAGTCCGAGGCCGGCAACCGCGTGGTGGAGATCCCAGGGCCCCTCGTGCCCTTCCTCGTGGCGCACCGTGAGGAGCAGAACGGATCGCCGAATCCCCTGGCCCTCGTCTTCCCGAGCGAGGACGGGACGCCGATGTATCCGGGCAACATCCGGCGCCGCCACTTCGCGCCCGCCCTGAAGGCCCTGGGACTCTCGGGGATCCGCCCGCACGACTTCCGGCGGACCTTCATTGCCCTGCACGTGGAGGCGGGGACGCACCCGAAGCTGGTGCAGGAGCGCGTGGGCCACAGCAACATCAAGCTCACCATGGACGTGTACGGAAAGCTGGCCGGCAAGATGGCGCTGGGGGCGGAGCAGGCGGCCCGCTTCGATGCGATGGCGACGGATGCCCTGCCGGTCTTGGTCAACATTCGGTCAACACGCCACCCCGAAACAGCCCACAACAGCCCATGCCAGCCTGAAAAACGGAAGGCCATAAGTGCTTGACAACACGGAGCAACCCGGACTAGCCTGGAACAGCGTGAAAGACCGGAACGTGCTTGACACGCAAGAGGTCGGCGGTTCAAGACCGCCCGTGCCTACCATCCAACTGATTGAGAATAGAGGCCCCGGAGGACAGCCCTCCGGGGCCTCTGGCTTTTCAGGGGCCCTTGGGAAACATTTGGGAACCATGAAACGGCCATTGATCTTGGGGAATACTTTATGTCAACAGGTGAATCAGTTGGATCATACGGGCCGGGACGCCTTTAACAAACTTGAGAATGCATTTCGTCAGGGTTTCGAAAAGACGGACTTCGGGAAGCTTCTGGTACAGTTCCGTCATCATGTATTCCATTACGACAAGCCAGAATCGTTCTCTAAGGCTCTCAAGGGGCACGTGTTGATTCGTGACCACCACGACGCGTACCTCTCCTGGGGGCGGTTCGAGAAGATCCAGCGCCAGATTGAATTGAATCGCCGCGCCCAACCGAGTCCGGGCGCGCCGCGGGAAGGACGGTCGGTGCTCCAGGGCGTGATCCTCTGCGGGGCCTGGGGCCTGCGGCGCGAGCCGGACGAACGAGCCGGGTTTCGCCTCGACACCAGCAGGAGTGATGAGAGGTTTTCCGTCGCCCGTGCCCTCAGGTAGCGCGCACTCTGCAGCAGCGTCACCTTGTGGCTCTTACGACAGGAGACGACCATGGGACAACTGGAGGGAACAGTTGCGCTGGTGACCGAAACGGCCGTCGGGATCGGTCGCGCCATTGCCGAACCCTACGGACGGGAAGGCGCCACGCTGGTCGTGAACTACTCGAAGTCCCGGACAGAGGCCGAGGCAACGGCCCAGCTCGTCACGCAGGCCGGCGGCGGGGCCGTGCCGCTCCGGGCGGATGTCGCCCGGGACCGTGAGGTCCGGGCGATGGTCGCCCAGACCCCGGAGCACTGCGGCCGCGTTGACCCCCTGGTGAATCACGCCGGGATTCCCGTCTGGCGACCCGCGGCGACTTCATGACGGGCGACGTGATGCTGGTGGACGCGGGCCGGCTCCTTGGCTGATCGCGGCCTCCGGCACCACAGAGATCGGGCGCCCTAGCCGTCCGGCGACTCCAGAGCCGTCTGGATCGTGCGGACCAGATCCTTGATCGAGTAGGGCTTATGCAGGAAGCCAAACAGGTCCCGGTCGGTGAACTGCCGCGTGGCATCCTCCGCGGTGTAGCCGCTGGTCAGGACGATCCGGACATCCGGCCGGATCCGGCGCAGCTCGCGCGCGGTCGCCGCGCCGTCAAGGTGGGGCATCGTGAGATCGAGGAGGACAGCGCGGATCGTCGGCGCGTGCTGGCGGAAGACGGCTACCGCTTTCCGCCCGTCGGCCGCGGTCAAGACCGTGAAGCCTGTTTTCTCCAGAGCGAGCGCGGCGACGGCACGGACATGCGTCTCATCGTCCACCACCAGGATCGTCCCTTCGCCCCGCCAGACGGGCGCCACCGGCGGCGCGAGCGGGAGGGGCAGCACCGGCTTCTCCGTGGGTGGGAAGAGCGCCTCGATCTGGGTCCCGCGGCCCGGCTGGGAGGTCACCCGGATG
>Ga0184615_10001867_pt1 | contig 11352 bp, 6 predicted proteins | sample PLM4_65_coex_FD_133134 | JGI IMG/M metagenome (GOLD analysis project Ga0184615, IMG submission 133134) | Groundwater sediment microbial communities from an aquifer in East River, Colorado, USA - PLM4_65_coex | ecosystem: Environmental > Terrestrial > Soil > Riparian zone | place: USA: East... | reverse complement strand
CTCAAGAGAAAGAAGACCAAGTCTCAGATTCTGGAGTTCGTTATCGGGAGCGGCAGGGTCCCGCTCGACGATCTCAAAGAGGTATTCGGAAACGTGAGCGCGCACCTCGCGTGGCTCGAAGAAAATAAATTCATAGTAACGGAGCACGAGGAAATATCGAGGGACCCGTTCGCGGGAATGGAGATAAAGGGGGACAGTAAGCCCGCGCTCACGATAGACCAGGAGATCGCGTGCGGGAAAATAAAGGACGCCGTCGAACGGGGCAGGTTCGCGCCGTTTTTACTCCACGGAGTCACGGGCAGCGGGAAGACTGAAGTGTACCTCCGCGCGATAGAGGAGGTCATAAATAAGGGGAAGGAGGCGATACTCCTCGTGCCCGAAATATCCCTCACGCCCCTTCTCGTAAAAAGGGTGAGGGCGAGGTTCGGGCGGAGTGTCGCCGTCATTCACAGCGCGCTCTCGGACGGAGAGAGGTTCGACTCCTGGCGCATGGCGAGCCGCGGCGAGGTGAAGGTGGTTATAGGTGCGCGCTCCGCGGTATTCGCTCCATTCCGGAACGTCGGCATCATAATCGTCGACGAGGAGCACGAGAGTACATACAAGCAGGAAGAGACCCCGTGCTATAACGCGAGGGACCTCGCCCTCGTGCTCGGAAGGATGACGGACTCTGTAGTGGTGCTCGGTTCTGCGACCCCTTCCGTCGAATCCTACTACAACGCGCTCAAGCGCAGGTTCGAATACCTGTCTCTCCCACTCAGGGTCGAGGACAGGCCTATGCCAACGGTCGAGATCGCCGACATGAAATACGAGGGCGGGGCCGTATTCTCGGGAAGGCTCCGTGAGGAGATAGTAGATAACTTCTGGCACGACAGGCAAACGATCCTCTTCCTCAACAGGCGCGGATACTCGACCCTCATTATATGCCCAGCGTGCGGGGAGATAATGAAATGCCCCAACTGCAGCGTATCGCTCACGTATCACGCGCGTGAGGATTCGGTAATGTGCCACATGTGCGGCCTCTCGGAGAAGCTTACAGGGGCGTGTTCGAAATGCGGCGAGTCCATGCAAGGGCTCGGCATAGGGACCCAGAGGGTAGAAGAGGAGCTCAAGCGCATAATCCCGGAGGCGAAGGCGGCGCGCATGGACAGGGACACCGTGGCCGGGAAGAAGAGCCTCCTGACACTCTACGGGAGGCTCGAGCGCGGGGAGATAGACGTCCTCATCGGGACGCAGATGGTGGCCAAGGGGCACGACCTTCCGGGTGTCACTCTCGTGGGCGTCATATCCGCCGACATGGCGTTAGGCATTCCCGACTTCCGCTCGGGCGAAAGGACTTTCCAGCTCGTTACGCAGGTCGCGGGCAGGGCGGGACGAGGGGACACGCCGGGGAAGGTGATAGTTCAGACATACAACCCGGAGCACCCGAGCATAGAGCACGCCGTAAGACAGGACAGCAAGGGGTTTCTCGAAGAGGAGCTGAAATTACGAGAAGAGCTCGGCTATCCCCCGTTTTCGAGGCTCGTGAATGTAAGGTTTACGGGAAAGGGCGAGCGGGAGACAGGAGAGATTGCAGCGAGGGCGGGCGAGACCGCGCGGAAGCTCGTTTCGAAGCTCAAGCCGGGCGCGCTGACTATATTGGGTCCATCGCCCTGCCCGGTGAGCAAGATTAGGAACAGGTACAGGTTCCAGATGCTCCTTAAATCGACCAACGCCGGGCTTCTCCGCAGCTTCACGAGGAAGCTCATAAAACTAACTTCGAACATCACGGGCGGCATAAGGGTTTCCGTGGACGTCGATCCGTATAATTTTAGTTGAGTTTTCTCATCTATAGTGGATGACGAGAACAGCGCTTAGTGGAACGCCATCCCGCCGCACTGTCTTCGCGAGGGAGCGTATTATGCAACCGTGGCGATCTATTCTTTTCGTGAGATTGCCGCGCTACGCTCGCATTCGTTCGCTTCGCTCGCAAAGACATGCCTGTACTGTCATCGCGAGAACGATTTCGAGGGTCCAACGGTCCTCCTTTATAAAAGGAGGTAATTAAAGCTTCAGGGAGGGGAAACATAATTTTCCCCCTTAGAAAAAGGGGAACAATTCCGAGCGAGCGAGGAGTTGGTTGGTCTTGGCTAAGTGCAATGACGTTAATATCCAATTATGGGTCAGCAGAAAATAAATTTCAGGGGGATTTAAAAGAAGTGGATTCCCGATAGAAGCTTTCGGGAATGACAACGCTTAGATTCTGCGGCATGTGCAGAATGACCATTAAAACAAAGAAAAGAAAAATCCACCCTAACCCTCCTTTACAAAAGGAGGGAATTAAAGGACAACAACTAGATGCTGAAACAAGCCTGTCCTGAACTCGTTTCAGGGGTTCAGCATGACATTATAAGTTTTGCCGGGAGTTGTACGTAAATCGTACAACCACGCGGATTCTCCGCCTCCTATAAACACAACCCCTTATTTCTGGTAAAATTTCGGTGTCGGGTCGTTATCTGGGTTCCGGCTGAGACCCGGCAAGCGAGGCTGGATTATGGCGAGAAGGCAGCAGAAGAAAACCGAAGCGGAAGGGCAGGAGCCGAAGGTCGATTTGAGCGACCTCGGCAAAGCTGGCGAGCATTTCATCGTGAGCGCGACCGAGATCGTCGTCGGCGCGGGTTATGCCATCAAGGGCGTAAAGGGGCTCCTCGAGAAGGAAGAGGGGAGGAAGTTCGTCTGCGAGCTCCCTTTAAAGGCCGTGAACAAGGGGTTCGAGCTCGTCAAAAAGGCGGGGGAAGAGATCAAGGAACGCAGGAAAGGCGGAGCCAAAAGGGCGCGCGGAAAAAGAAGCAGGAAAATAAACGTTGAATAGAGCATTACCCGACCCCGATAACGCCCGTACCGCTTTAGAGCGTTTCAGAGAACTCCACAGCGACATCCCGTCCGCAAAGAAGGACATACTCGAGCTCCTCGCCTCGTGGAGCTCGTTCCTGAGAAGGGCTATACTGCGGGACCCCGGAATTCTCGATTACCTCGATTCACCGATAATACTGAAAACGAAAAAAGAACCCTCCCTTTTCTCCGAAGAAGCGAGACAGATAATGGGTACCTCCCAATCGCAGGCGGACCTCCAGACGCGCCTCACGCAATATAAATACAGGGAGCTCTCGAGGATCGCATACAGGGACATAACGGGCGCGGCCCCTTTCCCCGACACGATGGAAGAGCTCTCGGACCTCGCGTGCGCCGTGATCGAAGCCGTCGTCACGTACCACGGGAAAGAGCTCGGGACCGACGGGGCGGGCGAGTTCGTCGTGCTCGGAATGGGGAAGCTGGGCGGCAGGGAGCTCAACCTCAGCTCCGACGTGGACCTCATCTACATCTACAGGGACAAAGGCGACCCGGACCCGTTTTTCAAGCTCGGCGAAAGGGCGACCCGGACCCTGAGCGCCGTGACGGAGGACGGTTTCCTCTACAGGGTGGACCTCGGGCTCAGGCCCGGCGGGAGCAAGAGTTCCGTCTCGGTCCCTATAGACGGCGCGGTCGAGCACTATTTCTACTGGGGGGATACGTGGGAAAGGGCGGCCATGATAAAGGCGAGGCCCGTCGCGGGCGATTTGAGCCTCGGAGAAGAATTCATCCGGGAGATCGAGCCCTTCGTATACAAGAAGTTTCTCGACTACACGTCGATAGAAGACTTGAAGGACATGAAGATGAAGCTCGACAGGCTCGAGAAGAAGCGGGACGTAAAGTTAGGTAAGGGAGGGATAAGGGAGATCGAGTTCTTCATACAGGCGCTCCAGCTCGTGAACGGCGGGGCGGTAAAGGATATAAGGGAGAGCAACACGCTCCGCGCCCTCGAAAAATTGAGAATGAAGAAGATTATAGATAAAGACGTCCACGACACGCTCTCGTCATCTTACCTGTTTCTCAGAAAGGTCGAGCATTACATTCAGATCGCGGACGAGAGGCAGACGCACAAGATTCCGGCGTCTCCCGAAGAGATAGAGAAGCTCGCGAAGAGGGCGGGACTCAAAAACAGGGACGAGTTCGAGGCCCTCTACACGGACAAGACGTCTTCCGTATCAAAGATATTCAAGGGCCTGTTTTACGATCGTTCTGAAAAAACCGAAGAAGTCGGAAAGGAATTCCTCAGGGTGGCCGATTTTCTGACCGAAGGAAATATCGACGAAAAGGAAGCGGTCGGGAACCTCAAAAGGCTCGGGTTCAAAAACCCGTGGAGCGCGATTGACCTTTTCTCGAAACTCCTCGACCCGAGGAGGGGCGCGCTAACCCCGGAGGGGCGCGTCACGACGAGGCGCGTTATCCCGGCCTTTCTCGGAAGCATATTGAAATCCCCCGACCCGGACGCGGCGCTAATCAACCTCGAGCGCTTCATCTCGGGCATCGGCTGGAGGACGTCCATCTACGCCGTCCTTCTCGAGAACCCCGACATCATCGAGCTCCTCTCGAAGCTCTTTTCGACGAGCGGGTACTTGTCGAACTTCCTCATCAGGCATCCCGAGTACCTGGACGTCATCACGCTAAGGAGCGTGAGGACGGAGTTCGCGTCGAAAGACGATATGATTAACGAGCTCGAATCGGCTCTCTCCGGTGAAAGCGACTACGGGGACAAGCTCGACGCTATAAGGAGGTTCAGGCACGTGGAGACGCTCAAGATCTGCCTCCGGGACTTAAACGGCGAGGTCGACCCGTTCTACGTCGGCTGGTACCTCTCGCTCGTGGCGGAGGCGGTGCTCGAGGTCGGCCTCGGCCTCGCGTGGGGTATAGTCGCGGGGCAGGACAAGGGGAAGGGAAGGAAAAAGGGCCCGCGTATGATTGTGCTCGGCATGGGGAAGCTCGGAGGGCGCGAGCTAAGCTATAATTCCGACCTCGACTTGATCTTCATATACGACGGCAGGGCCGAGGAGCACGAGTTCTTCTCGAAGCTCGGGCAGAAGGTGATCTCGGTGATCTCGGTGCCTACGGGCGAGGGTTTCGCGTACAAGATAGACATGGGACTCAGGCCCTCGGGGCGCTCGGGCGCGCTGGTGACGTCATACGACGCGTTCAGGAAATACCACGAGGAGAGCGCACAGGTGTGGGAGAGGCAGGCGCTCATCAGGGCGAAGCCTTCGGCGGGGGATTCAAAGCTCGGGAAGCGCGTTTCCGGATCGATCGAGGAATTCGTTTACGGCAAGCCCGTGCCGCCCGGTTTTCACAAGGAGATAAAACACCTCCGCGCGAGGATGGAGACAGAGCTCGCGAGGGAGAGCAAGCAGAAGCTCAACATCAAGACGGGCAGGGGCGGTATAGTGGATATCGAGTTCCTCGTCCAGATGCTCCAGCTCAGGCACGGCGGTGAGCACAGGGGAGTGAGGGGGCAGAATACGCTCGACGCGCTTGGAGGGCTCCGGGACGCCGGGATAATAAAGGAGAAGGAATACGCGTCGCTTTCGGACGGGCTTTACTTCCTCAAAAAGATGGAGAACTTATTAAGGCTCCTCCACGACAGGTCTATAAACGAGCTTTACGAGAGCGATTTCGAGAAGCTCTCGGCCGAGCTCGGCATGGGGCCCGACGGTAAAGAGCTCAGGGAGAAATATATAGCCAGGACCAATACGATCAGGAAGATATACGACAGGTATTTCTCATGACAGGCGCGCTTGAAATAATCGCCTGCCTGAAGGACTAATATAAAGATGAGCAGGTTCAAGAACTGTATATTCATCATGGCCGACGGCGCAAGGGCGGACGTTTTTTCAGAGCTCCTGGAAAAGGGAGATCTCCCGAATATTTCCAGATACGTCGTCGAGAAAGGCTCCTTCAGGATAGCGTCCTCCGTTTTCCCGTCGACTACAGGGCCCGCTTACACGCCCTACATACTGGGGAAGTATCCGGGCAGGTGCAACTTCCCCGGGATAAGGTGGTTCGACAGGCACATCTACCCGGACAGGCGGAGGCTCTTTTCTTTCCGGCGCTTCAGGAGCTACATCGGGCTCGAGACCTATTTCATGAACAGCGACGTGTCGGCGGACAACAAGAGCCTCTTCGAGATATTCCCCCGGAGCGGGAACATCCTGAACGAGCTCTCGCGCGGGGTGAGCATCAGGTACGACAAGACGCGTTTCTCGAAGCTCTACTACAAGGTGAAGGGGCATTTTACGGACAAGAGCGACGAGGTCGATATGGTGGCGCGGCGAATACTTCTGCGGGAGTTGGACGAGATACACGATTTCATATTCGTCGTGTTCCTGGGCATAGACACGTATTCGCACATAAACCACCCGTTCCATAGAAAGGTCCTCGATTCCTATACGAGGATCGACGAGACCGTGGGGCTTGCGGCGAAGAAGCTCGAATCGGAAGGGAGGCTCGACGAGACGCTCATAGTAATCGGGAGCGACCACGGGCTGACGCAGACGCATTCCCATTTCGATTCTTTAGAGTTCATGAACCACAAGGGGTACAAGACCTTCTATTACCCGAACGTCTTCAGGCATTTCACGGACGCTGACGCTGCGAGCCTGATATCTGGGAACGCCATGGCCAACATATACGTGAAGAGCCCGGAGGGCTGGGGGAGGAAATCGACTTTCGAAGAGCTTTACGGCCTCGCCGAGAGCTTCCTCGAAAGGCCGGAGGTCGATATAGTCGCGGGACTCGACGAGAGGGGCAGGGCGAGGATGAAAAGCGCGAGGGGAGAGGCGGCCGCCTGGATCGACGGAGAAGGATTCATAAATTACGAGCAGCTCCGTGATGACCCGTTCGGTTATAACGGGATGCCCGGCAGGATGAGCGCTGACGAGGCGCTTGACCTGAGCTTCGGTACGCGCTACCCGGACGCGCTCCTTCAGGTAATACAGCTCCTCGAGGCGCCGCGCGCGGGGGACCTCGTCCTGAGCGCGAACCCCGGTTACGACTTGAGGGCGAAGCACGAGAGCCCGGAGCACCGCTCCTCGCACGGGGCTCTTTTTAGCGAGCATATGCTTGTGCCCGTGGCGATGAGCGCCGGTATCGAAAAAGAGCACCTCCGGACGGTCGATCTCTATCCAACGATATTGAGCCTGATGGGGAAACCCGTGCCTGACGGCGTAGACGGCGTGGACCTGAGCCTGTGACGGAAACGCGCATATGCTCGAAAACGGGTCAGGAGAAAACTGCTCTTGCGGCCGCTTCGGATATAAACAGCATCACCGCGCCCCAGAGGAAGTAGCGCCAAATATCCCTGTATACCTTTACGAGGCCCGGAGTAATTTCGGCGTCGGGCCCTTCGGGAGCGGTCTCTGACTTTTCGAGGTTCGATTCGCGCGGGTCGACGTTTACGGAGAATTTGTAGAAATCCTTTCCCGATTCCCTGACCGTGTATATGCCGGGCTCGTACGCCTTTTCAAAAAGCGCCGAGCCCGTATCGATGACGTACCTCTTCCCCGAAGGGCTTATCACTTCGACCCTGTCCGCGCCGGCCGAGGCGTCGATCGCTATGGTGTCGCCGACAATAAAGTTCCTCCTGCCTTCGTTAGCGGAGCCGGGCATGTCGAGGAAACCCTTCACGACGGGAAGGAACACGGTGGTGATAGAGAAATTATTCCAGCTCGTATCGGCCGTGGAGGTGATGAGGAAGACGCTCCCTTTCCCGAGGGATTTCTTTATCATAAACGGGTCGCCGCCTTCGAGACCCAGCAGGACCTCCGCTCCCGGATACGGCACCGCCTTTATATGCTTCCTGACCCCGACCTGGCTCAGCCTTTCTCCGACCTCTTTCGGGAAAATCGGCTGAGGCAAGGGGACGATTTTCACCTCTCTCTCCTCCTCCGCTATCAGCTCGGCGGGGAGCAGGTCTTTGAGGAGGGCGTTGTATGAGGAGGCCCTCACGCGCTCCCCGAGGAATATCACTGCCGTACCGCCCCGGGCGGCGAACTCCCCGAGCTCTTTCGCGCTCCCTTCCGTGACGTCCCCGACGTTCGCGAGGAATACGAGGTCGTAACCGGACAGCTTCTCGCCGAGGAAGCTGTCGTTGTCCTTGACGGTGATATGAGCGCCCGTAATCTCGGATATAGTCTCGGCCGCCCTCGCGAGGTAATAGGTCTCCGAGAGCCTCGCGTCCTCCCTCGGGTCCCCGTCCACGATGAGCACGTTGAAATCGTCCCTGTCCGAGATCACGATGTATCTTGTGTCGTCTACGGCGAGCCTGTCGCGCGGTATCCCGGCGGAGCCTACTTTAAAGGTGTCCCGAGCATCGCCGGAGGACCTGTCCTGAGCTTTGTCGAAGGGTTTATCCCCGGAAATATATTCCCCCGGTATGGTGAACTCGTTTAAGACCTTCCCTCCGGGCGGGATATCGAGATACGCGCTCAGCTCTTCCCCCCCGGCGCTCATAGTTGCAAGGAGCTGCTCCTCGGGCTTATCCGAAAAGTTGGACACCGAAAGCCCGAGCGTTACGGCGTCCTTGCCGTAGCTCGCGTCAATCCCGGTCACGGCGTGGTTCGCCGGGGCGGCTTCTTTGGAGACGTCTATTATATCGAGCCAGTCCCTGTCGGCTTTTTCGTTCTGCCATCCGTTTTTCTGGAGGTCCGTTATGAAGACTACTTTTTTCGTCTGTCCGGGCACGCCTTCTAGCGCGGAGAAGGCCTCTTCGAGCCTCTTTTCGTTATCGGTGAACGTGCTTGAAATCTTTATTCCGCTCAATCCGTCCCGGAGCGCTTCCTCGCCGCTCGAAGGCGAGAGCCTCCCTTCTTCGCCGGCGACAAGCGGAGCGACTATGCCGAAGCTCCCGTCGGGGAGCGTTTCTATTAATTCCGAGGCTTTCTCCCGCGCGCGCTCGAGGTTGTCCCCGTACCCCATGCTGAAAGAGTTGTCCACTATTATCGCGAGCGCCTTCGGGCCGCCGCTTCCGGCGGGGGCGAAAGAGAAGAGCGCGGGCTTGGCGAATACGAGGACGAGGAGGACTATGACGAGCGCCCTCAGGAGGAGGAGCAGGAGGTCTTTCAGCCTCGACCTCGCCGACGCGTCCCCCCGGGATGCGATAAGGAACCTGACCGCGGGGAATTTTTTTACGACTCCGCTCTTCCTCGATATGAGGTGCGCGATCACCGGCAGGGCGACTGCGGCGATTCCGATCAGAAACAGCGGGTTAAGGAAGGAAAAATTCAATGCCTATCTCTCTCTATTTGTCGGCGATCTCGATAAGGGGTTCCTCGACGGGCCGCGAGGTCGGCGAGAGCACGTACCTGGATTCGTATTCGTGACAGAGGAGCTTAAGCCTTTCGGTGAACTCCCTTATCCTTTTCCTGTACCCGTCCCTTACCGCGTCCGTATCCACTATGACCTTTTCTTCGGACTCCATATCGAGGAATTCGAGGGGGCCCCGGAACCCGAAATCGATCTCGTCCTCGTGGAGCACGTGGAATATCACGGCCTCTTTTTTTGCCGCTTTCAGAAGCTGGAGCGCTTTCTCTATCTCGCTCTCGTCGGTGAGGAGGTCGGATACGATTACGAAAGACGCGTCCTGCTTAAACACCTCGAGCGCCTTGAGCAGGGGCTCCGCGAGCGCTGTCCCGCCGGAGGGCGTCAGTGTTTCGAGCTTGTTCAGCAGGGGAGTTATATAAGAATTGCCCGCCCTGGGCGGTATAAGCGAGAGGTCCTTTCCGGAGAACGACCCCGCACCGACAGAGTCCCCTTGTCTCAGAAGCAGGTATGCGAGGGTTGCGGCCAGTCTCTCGGCGTAACGGAGCTTCTGAGAGCCGCCCTCCCCATAGCCCATAGAGGCCGAGCTGTCGACGAGGATGCACCAGGCGAGGTTGACCTCGTCCTCGAATTTCTTGACGTAGAGCCGGTCGTGGCGTCCGTAGAGCCGCCAGTCCACCTGCCTCAGCTCGTCCCCACGGTTGTATTCCTTGTATTCGAGGAAGTCGGGGCTGATGCCCTTGTACAGGCTCTTGTGTATGCCTGCCTTCCGGCCCCTGACGCGGGACTGGCTCCTGAAATAAAAACGTCTCAGACGCGAAGCCGTCTCTATGTCGAGTATGCCGTTTACCATGATTCAAATTTTAAATGGATTAAATAAAAAGTATAACCGAGGGGGGGAGGAGATTCACTAATTTCAGAGAAGGAGTTTTTCTATTTCCTTCGTCACCGAGTCTTCCCCAAGGTTCTTCGCTATGGATATTTCTTTGACAAGGAGCGTGCGGGCAGAGTCCATGATCCGCTTTTCGCCGAACGAGAGGTCCTTATCCCGCTGGAGGTGGTTGATATCCCTGAGCACGGCCGCTACCTCGAATATATCGCCGCTCTTGAGCTTGTCGGAGTATTCGCGGTACCGCTTGTTCCAGCTCTGGCCCCCGTTCTGGTGGTTCGAGTTTTTGATTTTTGTTTTTAGAATATCGTAAATCTTGGTTATCTGCCTCCTGGTGATCACGTTCCTGAGGCCCACGGTCTCGGCGTTATCGGTCGGGACCATCACGGTTACATCGCTGTCCACGACCTGGAGGATGTAAAAATTCCTAATCGTTCCGCATATTTCCTTTGATTCTACCGACATGATTTGCACAACACCGTGAGCCGGGTATACAGCCTTGTTCCCTACTTTAAACATTTCTATGTTAGTGACCCCTCTTGTGTGATTGGCAGTGCTGCTCCTTACAATCTATCACAGTTCAGACCCCCGGTCAACTGGGCTCCCGCCGGCTGGAGCGGGGTTCGGATACGGAAAAACTGGTAAAATTGATGCCGGGGCTGCCCGGAAGATGCCTTCTTTACTGTGTAATGTGTTAAATATCCGCCGGTAATTCCCGCCGCACGGCGAGGATGCCGGGAATGCCTGCGCATGCCGGGGGTCGGCTGTGCGAAATGATAGAAGTGTCCGTAACTCATTAGATTATTTCTGTCCGGTATTCTTGAAATCCATTACTGCATGATATACATTCTTACTTTCCCGCCGCCCGTTTGCGTGTGGAAACCGATGGAGGTATCAATTGGTGCAGCACATAATCGAAAAAGAGCTTCTCGACAGGCACGGCATCAGGAACACGGGAAAGGTCTACTATAACACGCCCGTATCCGCCCTCTACGAAGAGGCGGTAAAGAGGGGGGAGGGGGAGATTGCAGAGGGGGGTACGCTCGTCGCGTATACCGCTCCCCATACGGGGCGCTCGCCCCAGGACAGGTTTATAGTCATGGAACCCAGCTCCGAGGAAGAGATTCTATGGGGTCCGGTAAACAAATCCATATCCCCCGCCAATTTCGACTCGCTATACAAGAAGGTCACCGACTACTTCCAGGGTAAGGACCTCTTCGTGAGGGACCTCTACATTTGCGCCCACCCGGAATACCGCATGCGGGTCCGCATGATAAACGAGTTCGCGTGGCATAACTTAT
>Ga0184615_10001866_pt1 | contig 11355 bp, 12 predicted proteins | sample PLM4_65_coex_FD_133134 | JGI IMG/M metagenome (GOLD analysis project Ga0184615, IMG submission 133134) | Groundwater sediment microbial communities from an aquifer in East River, Colorado, USA - PLM4_65_coex | ecosystem: Environmental > Terrestrial > Soil > Riparian zone | place: USA: East... | reverse complement strand
GGCAAAGCGACGCTCGTCGTGGAGCGGCCGCCCCTGAACGCCCTCTCATACCAGGCCAAGGAGGAGATCGGCGCGGGGCGCCGGGCCTTCGCTGTCGGCTCGGACCTCAAGGACTTCCCAGGGGTGTCGCCTTCGGGCCAGGGACGCCCGGTCGCTCTTGGCTCTTGACTCCTCTCAAGACGAGAAGAGGCTCTGATAGACATTGGATGCCTGTGATGCGGGGTGCCCCCGGAAGGAGACCGAATGGCAGAGTCAGTGAACATTGTGGATCGGATGACGGCAAGCGAGCTGAACGCCCGCCTGCGCCAGGGCGACCGAATCGCCGTGCTTGACGTGCGCCGGCGGGACGCGTGGACCGCCGACCCGGGGCTCATTCCCGGGGCGATCTGGTTGCCGTTGGAGGAAGTCCCGCAACGCGTTCACGACCTGCCGCAGGACACCCAGATCGTCCTCTATTGCTCCTGACCCGGAGAGGCAACGAGTGCCCGGGTGGCACGCTGGCTGGCAGGGCAAGGCCCCTATCGGATCTCGGTTCTGGATGGCGGACTTCTCGCCTGGAGCGACGCAGGATTCTCGGTGGAATCGCTGCAAGGCGAGGTACCGTTGGGCGCGGATGACTCCCGTCGGACCACCGTCGTGGCGGCGAGACCCGAGTCGTTCCTGCCGAGTCTCGCCGATCGCTACCTGCTCGACGGAGGCTCCCCGACGCGCCGGCGTCTCACGACCCTGTTCGTGGACATCGCGGGCTCCACTCACCTCCTCGAGCACCATCCCCCCGAGGCGGTGCTCGCCTTTGTGCAGCGTTTCATGCGCCTGGTGACCGAGGTGGCCCTCGCTTATTGCGGCGATGTGAAGGACTTCGAAGGCGACGGCGCCCTGCTCTACTTCGAGTCGACCGCCCACGCGACCCAAGCAGCCCTCGCCATCCGGGCCGCACTTACCGGCGGGGCCTGTGAGGGGCCTTGTCCCGTGCATGCCCGCATGAGCCTGACCGTGGGGCAGGTCGTGGTGGGCCTCGTCGGCTCGGCGATGCGTCAGGCCATCGCGCTGGTGGGAACCAGTGTGCACGTGGGTGCCCGGCTCCTCAAGAGCATCCCGCCCGGCGGAATCATCACCACCAGCGAATTCGTTGAATCCCTCCGGGTAGAGGGGCCGGAGCTGGCGAAGGAGTTCCGGCTTCGCGACCAGGCCTTCGAGGTGCCTGGAACCGACGGGATCACCGTAACGACCTACGCGATCCTCTGACTCGAAGACGCGCCCCGGCTTCACGTGGATGGGAGCTGCTGGGTGACCAACAGCGAGGGGAGGAGAGGAAATGTGACCGCCGCGTGCGTCCGGAGCCGCCCGAACAATTCCTCGAGGAAGGTCCAGCACATGGGATCCAAGTCGCGGTGATGAGTGAGAATCCCCGTCGGCTCGTAAGGGTCTGCCCGACCTTCTCGGCGGGCAGCAAGGTGCGCCCGCAGCCGTTCCAGCGTCGTGCTGGCCCCGGCGAACCGTTTGCCCTCGCGCCACAGGATCGGGTCGGCGTGGCAGTTCACCTGGAGGAGGCCGGGCGCCGGCTCGGCCGCGGCCCGGGGGCCGAATGCGGACATCGCTCGGTACCCCACGCGCGGCAGACTTGCCGAAACGATTGGCACGATCCGGTTCCAGGGCGGCACGAAGACTGGCAGGAAACGGCCGCCGAGGGCTGTGCGCAATGCGCTGCCACCTTGCGCCACCTCTTCCAGCACAGCGTGGAGGGGCCGAGCCAGGCCGCACTCGGCGGGCCGCACCTTCCGCTCGCCGGGCTGGATTTCGGTCTCGTGGTTGACGTGGGCAAAGCCATGCTGGAGCACGACCACCGGCGGTGGCGCGGCGCGGATAGCCGCGGCGACCTCGGCCGAGAGCCAGGCCGGCACCACGGCCAGCCCCAGGGGAAGGGTGAGGTCGGCGGCCAGGGACAACAGGCGCTCGAAGGCTGGGGCCGACCGACCGGCATCATCGTCCCGCCACCAGAAACTGGCCTGGTGTCCCTGATGCAGCCAGGCATCCAACTCGGCCGCGACGGCCTGCCAGGCGAGCTTGTCCCATGCCCCGCTCATCCGCCCTCCGGGTTCTCGATGGGAGTCACCAATGTCGCCTCGTCCCAGCCCAGGCAGTGGGATATCAGCGAAGACCCCGTCGGAGAGTCCGGGGCGGCGTTGGGCCGTCCCGGTCCGTTCCGGCTCCGAGCCAGATCATGAGCCGACTTGACTCCTACATCCGCCGAAAGATCGCCCAGCGGGACAGCATCAATCTCGCCGCCCAGTGGTTGGCCGGCGAAGAGGGGGTGATCGTGGAGTTCGGCCTCAGCACAGGGCGGTCGTACTCACACCTTATCGAGCGCTTCCCGAACCACGAGATCTTCTGCTTCGACCGGGTGGACATCACTCATCCCCGATCCCGGCCACCGGCTGACCACCTCTTCCTCGGCGAGTTCACCGGCGTCCTCGCGGATCCTTCCCTCCACGCCCGCTTCGCCGAGCACGTGATGCTGGCCCACATAGACATCGGGAGCGGCGGCCCCGAGGATGATGTCATGCCCGAGCTGATCCTGGATCGAATCCACCGCTGGCTCAAACCGGGAGCCCTGGTCCTCAGTGATCAGGAGCTGTCCCTGGCGCCGGCCTGGCAGCTCAATCGTGTTGATACCACGGGGCAGGTCGAACACGGCGAGCGCTGCTTCGTTTACCGACGCCGCCGTGCTTGAGTTCGATCTCTCCGGCCTCTGGTGTATCCCGCAGTCTCCCTGGCTGCGATCACCCCGTCCACCAGCGCCTTCAGGATCTGCACCGAGCGGCTGGCCCCCTTCAGGTCGAGCCGTGTCCGCGCAGGGAATCCTGGCGTCGTCTGAGCCTCCTGCATGGCCTCGGCGAGCCGTTTCGCCGAGAGTTCAGCCTCGGGAACCACTGTGAGGAGGCCCTGCTCCGCCAGGATCCGGGCCCGGAGGGGCTGCTCGTCGCCGCTCCCTTCGTACGGCACCACGACGGCACGCACCCGGCTCGCCACGGCGTCCAGCACGGTGTTGTACCCCGCCTGACTAACCGAGAGCGCCGCACCCCGCAAGAGGCTGGGGAAGTCGTCCCGGAAAGTTTCCAGAACTACGGCAGGGCGACCCGCCACTGGTCCGAGGCCCGCTGTTTGCTTCTCGAGTTCGGCCCGCCATTCCTCCGGCAGGTATGGGCCCGTGATGATCCGCCACGGGAGCGCGGCCGCGCCCGGGCACAGGGCGCGCGCTGCCAGTGCCGTGCGGAAGAGCGCTCCCGCCACCCGGCCCCCGCCGCCCGAGACCACGATCTCACCAGTGGGCGGGGCAACGCGCGGCCGAGGGGGGGATGACGTCAGGTATCCCGTGTAGACCACCGTGTCCCCGAGGCGATCGGCCAGTCGGAAGGTTCGAGAGAGAGGGATCACTTCCGGACTCCCGTGCACGAGGATCCGGTCAATCCACTGCCGGACAACCGCCAGCACCGTGGCCTCGTACCACGGCTGGTTCTTCTTGCTCACCAGGATGTCACGCAGGCTGACGACGACCCGAGGCGCCGCCCGACCGCGCCGGCGGCGGTCATCCGCCAGAGTCAGGAGGAGGGGCACCAGTTCGAACGAGAACGCATGCCGACCGAACGGGAACAACTCCAGGAGCACCAGGGCAGGGTCATATTGCCTGAGCAACGCCAGGAGCCGTCCCCGACGCTCGGCGAGATAGGACGCGTCGGGCGGACTGCCGTCGGGCAGCGCCAGCGCGCTGGCAGCATCGTCTGCGGCGGTGAGGGGCAGCAAAGGGATCTCCTCGGCGCCTCCCACGTCGAGTCCCGGCACCGGGAGCCCGCCGGCAACAAACAGGACGCGCTCGCCAGCCTTTGCCAGGGCTCGCGCGAGCAGGGCCCCCCGCCGCACGTGGCCCAGTCCGAGGATGTGCTGACAGTAGAACAGGATGGGCGGCCGACTCATGGCGCCTGCCCTGGACCCGCGCCGGCACAGACGGTGGCCGGCGGCTGGCGGCGGCTGGCGGCGATCCCTCGGGTCCTCATAGTGGCGTGAGAGGCTCATTCAGGGTCAGAAGTTGGAGGTGGCCATCGCCCCGCCGCCGCAGGCGGTGAACGCGTTCCGGGAGAAGACGGAAGGGCACCGGCGTTCGCATGTCCCAACCCAGGGCGGCGGCAAGGAGGACCCGGATTACCCCGCGGTGGGTCACGGCGATCCAGGTCTCGGGGCCATTCCCAGACGCCGCCTCGTCCAGCCAGGCACGGGTCCGCGTGAGGACGTCCCGGGCCGACTCGCCCCCCGGTGGGCTCCAGTCCCATCCCATGCCCTGCCTCAGGCCCTCGACGTCTTTGATTCGAAGCCCGGACCATTCCCCGTAGTGCGCCTCCATGAGCCGTGGCTCCAAGATCAGCGAATTCGCACCCAAACGATGGGCCGTCTCGACCGCTCGCCGGAGGGGGCTCACGGCCCACGACAGCTCTCCCGCGATCTGGAGCCGCGCCAGATCGGGCGGCAGGCGCCAGCGTGCCACCTGGGCCTCGCCCTCCGGAGAGAGGGGCACGTCGGATTGTCCCTGGAGGCGCCCCTCGGCCGTCCAGACGGTGGGGCCGTGGCGCACGAGCGTGACGTAGATGGATCGGTTCATAGTAGCGCGAGGCGTGCTAGGCCCTCCCGGAGACGTTTCCGGAATGCCTCCATGCTGCGCTCCAAAGCGACGAAGCGATGCGCCGAGGCCCCCATTCGCTGGCATTCGTCCGGATCGTCCAAGAGTCTGCGCAGGCCCTCGGCAAACGCATCGGGAGTTGGATCGGTAAGTAGCCCCCCGCCTGGCGGCACCATAAAGTTCGGACCGGGTCCCTGGCAGGCCACGATCGGCAGTCCTGCGGCGGCAGCCTCCAGGTAAACAAGGCCGTACTCCTCCCCGATCCCTGGGAACGCAAAGAGATCCGCGCCCAAATAGATTGGCGAAAGCGCCTGCGGCTCCAGGGATCCCAGGTGGCAGACCCGGTCGGCCGGGAGTGACGCCATCGCAGCTTCCACCATAGGCCGGGCCGGGCCGTCTCCCACGACGAGGAGCCGCCACGGGCGCCCGGGTCTCTCGGAATAGAGCCGGCGAAACGCCGCTGCGAGGAGGGAGTAGGAGTCGAACTTGTCTACCTGCCGCATCATGGCAACGCACAGGCAGAGCGGACCGTCCGATGCAGCAAAGTGACGCGCGAGTTCTGATCGGTAGGCTGCCCGTATCGAGCTGTCCACCTCGAACCGAGCCACGTCTACCGCAGGCGGCAAGAGCAGGAGCCGTTCTGCGCCGAACCCTAAGCTCCGTACTAGGGCGAGACGCGGCACGTCCCGTGGGCTCATGGCAAAGATCAGGTCCGCCCGCCGCACGGCCAGCCGAGCGGCGCTCACCCACGGTCGAAACGGAGTCCGCCGACTCGCGTTTGAAATCGCCGGGTTCACCAGGATGTACGGGATATCGAGCGCCGTGGCAACGGCCGGACCCAGGAGATCCGGGCACCGGTGATAGTTCTGGTAGGTCATCCAGAAGCGAGGGCGACGCGCCGGCGGACGTCTCCGGTACCGGCGCACCAGGGTCTCGACGATGAAGGCCCCCGCGCGATCGAGCCGTTCCGCCACCCCTGGCTCGAACTCGCGGCGCCACGTCGCCATCCGGCTGGCCAACTCCGGTTCGAAGCCGCACGCGCGGAGCCCCTCCATGAGCGCGCGTCCGATCTGGCGGTCGCCAGATGCTTCGGGCTGGAAGGGGTGCTTGAGCGGGGTGTAGAAGGCGGCCGGAGGTGTCACGCTCATGCGCAGCTTCCCACGCCCAGCGGCGCCGTGGTCGGGGGCTCGCCGAGCAGCGGGAGGAGGAGCGTGAACAATCGAGTGACGCCCTCCTCCAGGTCCCAACCCTCGGCGACCCGCCGAATGCCAGCGGCCCCCAGACGCCGGCGCGCCGCGGGGTCTTCCACAAGGCTCGTGAGGGCGGCCGCCAGCGCCGAAGGATCCTCGGGGGGGGCGAGTCGGCCATTGATGCCATCCTCGACGATCTCGGGTAAGGCCGACACGCGGGTGGCCACGACGGGCAGACCCTGAGAGAGGGCCTCGACCACTACGTTGGGCAAGCCGTCGCGGTCACCATCGTCGGCAACCCGGGGGGCCAGTACAAACAGGTCGCTCTCTCTGTAGAGTGCCCGGACCGCGGGGTGGTCGAGCTGTCCGGCCCAGCGCAGCCGGCCTTCGATTCTCAGGGTCTGCGCCAGCGCCCGAAGCTGCCGCTCCTGCGGCCCGTAGCCAACCAGCGTGAGGACGACGTGACCCTGCATCCGGGTCAGGGCTCGTAGGAGCACGTCGAAGCCCTTCTTGGGCTGAAACCGTCCCACGGAGAGGAGCCGGACCGGATCGGCTGGATCCGACCCATCGCGAGTCGAGCCGAAGGCCGAGGGCGGTGCAAAGAAGCTGCGGTCCAGCCCGTGATAGACGAGGTCGACGTGGGCTCCGGGGACCAACTGCACGAGATGGTCACGGTTCGCCGCGGTGCAGGTCACGCAGAAGCGAGCGCCGCCGAGCTTCTCACGCAGTTCCCAGGCAGGGCGGGTCCAGATGTCCTTGGCATGTCCCGAGAAACTGTAGGTGAGTCCGGTCATGATCGCAGCATACCGCGCCACGGACGCCGGCGTGTGCAAGAAATGGGCGTGGAGGTGTCTCGTCCCTGGGGGGAGCTCCGAAGCCAGCACGCCAGCCTGGCCAAACCGCCGGACACGGTTGGGCGTAGGATCGCGGAGGAGGTCGCGCAGCCACTGAACCAGGCTCGCCAGGTACCGGCCGGGGTCACGCCTGAAGGCGCGCCGGTGACCGGCGAGCACCCGGAGGGGTGCGTTTGCCAAGTACTCTGGGAGGTAAAGCACCGGTGCCTGGATCTGATGGTGTACCGGGTGGGTGACCCGATCGTAGGGCCGGCGTAACGAGACGATCGTGAGCCCGATGCCGCGCCGCTCGAGGGCCGCGATCTCCTGAGCGATGAACGTTTCGGATACCCGCGGGTAGCCCTTGACGACAACGACCAGCATCCCTATCCCCAGAGGTCCGCCCGGGTCACGCGGGGACCGGGGTGGATCCTTCCGGATCCCCTCGCCGCCCCGCGCACAAGCGTCATCTGGACCCAGGATTCAACCTCCCGCCGTCCAACACCATCTGCCACTGTGCCACCGTGGCGTTGATGCGTCGCAGCCCGTGCAAGAGGCCGGGAATGCGGCAACTCGCCGGCAGCGGTTGCTCCGGGAGGCGAATGATGGCCTCGGTCAGGGTCTCGGGGGTCAACCTGTCAGGGGGCAGCACCTGGACCAGACCCAACTTGTGCCCCGCCTCGGCGCGCAGAAGTTGCTCGGCGCGTGGCTTCACCCTCGGGATGATGATGCTCCGCTTGTTCAGGGACAAGATCTCGCAGAACGTGTTGTAGCCCCCGAGAGCCACCACGGCCGTCACCTTCTCCATCAGGTTCTCGAGGTGCTCGTGAAAGGTGAGCGTCGTGACCCGTGGCAACTGCGCAGCCCGTCGTTCGAACTCGGTTCGCCGCGAGCCGGGGAGGAACGGCCCGTAAACCACGAGGGCCGGCCACGGCAGACGATCGTTGAACCGCTCATAAGCGGAGATGGCCGCATCCACCATCTCGGCGCCATCGCCCCCCCCGCCGGCCGTGACCAGAAGATGGGGGCCCTTTTCCAGGGCGGCTGCAACCTCGTGCGGCAGGTAGGCCTCCGGTTGCGGCTGACGCCGCAGATAGCCGGTGAAAACTGTTTTCGCCGCCACTTTGGGGGGGAACCCGTAGGCCTTGACGGGGTCGTAGATCTGCGGGTGGCCGTAGACCCAGATGTGATCATAGAGCCGTTCCAGCGCCGGCATGACTTCCTTGCGCCGCCACTCCTCCGCCACCACCTCCGGCTCGTCCATGATGTCGCGCAGCCCCAGCACCAGCCGACAGCGGCCCCGCCGCTTCAGCATTCGGAGGGTATCTTGCGCCTCGCCGAGGAGGCCCAACGGCTCCTTGTCCACAAGAAACAGGTGGGGGTCGAAGACCTGCGCCGTGTACTCGATGATGGATGCGCGGAGCGCCAGCGTGTCCTCGATATTGATGTGGAGGCTCAGACTCGTGTAGTCGCCGCTGCGCAGCTTGATGATGCCCGGCACCCGGACAAAGTCCACGCGGGCACGGAAGCTGAACCGGCCGATGATGGGCGAGCCGCTGAGGATCAGGACGTTCAGTTTCTTGTGGCGCTCCACCAGGGCGTGGGCGATGGCGCGACAGCGACGGAGATGGCCCAGCCCGAAGGAGTCGTGGCTGTACATCAGGACCCGGTAGCTGGATCCCCGGCTTGCGGGGGGAATTTGCCGGTCGCGACCTCTGTTCCTCCGAGGCCTGCCCCCCTCCTGCGGTGTCACCATCGGTCTGCCCTCCCTGTCGCGCGGAGTATGCTTCCCTCAGGGGTCTCAAAGCCGTCGACAGTCAATGGCACAAGCCGGTGCCCGGATGCGCACCGTTCGTCGTGGGATCGTCCGCTGGATCGTCACGCACCCAATCGAGACTCCCCTCGCCAACAGCCAGGCCGCTGGCCAGACCCGGGCGGGTCCTTATTCTTCTGCGGAGGATCTCCTAATATGTAAGAATTCACTGGGCAAAAGCAAGGGCAAACTTCGGCCTGGCGCGCGGGACTATGATACACGCTGCAAGGCAGGAAACGGGTGTGACGAGGGTGAGGCTACCGATTCGGGGGTGGCTTCGGGGTTGGCTTGACAGCGGTCGCCCTGGAATGATACAGGTGACAGGGCGGGGCGGCGCCTGAGCCTGTGCGGCCCTCCCCCGAGATCGGCAACCGACGTCGCACGTGGACTCCCCTGAATTTCGGCTATGGCTGAGCCCCTCCTCCAAATTGAGGACCTACGCACGTACATCTACCTCGACGAGGGGGTGGTGCATGCCGTGGACGGGGTCTCCTTCAGCGTCGAGCGCGGCCAGACCGTGGCGCTGGTGGGGGAGTCCGGTTCGGGCAAGAGCGTGGTGGCCCAATCCATCATGCGCATCCTCCCGGACAACGCCCGGATTGAAGGCGGCCGCATCCTGTTCTCGCCGGATGGTGGTTCCCCTCTGGATCTGACCTCCCTACCCCCGGACGGAAAGACCATGCGGGCGATCCGTGGCGGCGTCATCAGCCTGGTGTTCCAGGAGCCCATGACGTCCCTCTCGCCGGTGCATACTATTGGGAACCAGATCGCCGAGATGGTTCGTCTGCATCAGGGGGCGAATCGGGCCGAGGCCCGGGCGGCCGCCGTGGACATGCTCAAGGCGGTCGGGTTCCCCGACCCTGAGCGGAAGGTGGACGCCTACCCCTTCGAACTCTCCGGCGGCCTGCGCCAGCGGGCCATGATCGCCATGTCGCTGGCGTGCCGGCCGGCGCTCTTGATCGCCGACGAGCCCACCACGGCCCTCGATGTGACCATCCAGATCCAGATCCTCGACCTGCTCCGGGATCTGCAACGCGAGTACGGGATGGCGCTCTTGATCATCGCCCACGATCCGGGGGTGGTCGCATACGTGGCCGATCGCGTCACCGTGATGTACGCTGGGAGGGTCATGGAGACGGGTCCCGTGACCACCCTGTTCGCGGATCCCCAGCATCCGTACCTCCAGGCCTTGCTTTGCAGCACGCCGCGCTTCGGTCTGGGGGACGACGAACGGCTCCAGACGATCGCGGGAACGGTCCCCGACCCCCTCGTCTTCATCCAGGGCTGCCCGTTTCTTCCCCGTTGCCCCGAGGGCGAGGCGGATCTCTGTGGCCGGGCGATGCCCGCGCTGGCGCCCCTGATGCCCGATCACCTGGTGGCCTGCTACAAGCGCGGCTCCGGGCCGCGGCCGGCGCCTATCACCGGGAAGGCTTGAGGGCATGCCAGCCGTGGCGGTGACGGGACGCGGGGCGGAGCGTGAGCCGCTCCTCCTCGTCCGGGATCTCACGAAGCATTTCCCCCTCTACCAACCGGCGCTCCTGGGTTTCACCCGCCGGCAGGTCGGCGTGGTGGCGGCCGTGGAGGGTGTCAGCTTCGCCGTGCACCGCGGCGAGGCCTTGGGGCTGGTGGGCGAGAGTGGCTGCGGGAAGAGCACGACCGCACGCCTGATTCTGCGCGTCTTCCAGCCGACGCGGGGAGAGATCCTGTTCAAGGCCGACAACACCATGGTGCGCGTGGATCAACTCGAGGGCAAGACATTACGGGCGCTCCGCCGGCGCATCCAACTGATCTTCCAGGACCCCCATTCCTCGCTCAACCCGCGCATGCCCGTGGGGGAAATCATCGGCGAGCCCCTGAAACTGCACCACTGCGGCACACCCGCAGAGATCACCGAGCGGGTCAAGGAACTCATGGCGATGGTCGGCCTCAACGTCCAGTACCTTCAGCGGTTCCCCCACTCCTTCTCGGGCGGCCAGCGCCAGCGGATCGGCATCGCTCGGGCCCTGGCCCTCAACCCCGACCTGGTGGTGTGCGATGAACCGGTATCGGCCCTGGATGTCTCCGTCCAGTCCCAGGTGCTGAATCTGCTCAAAGACCTCCAGGCCGAGTTGGGTCTGACCTACCTCTTCATCTCCCACAACCTTGCCGTGGTGGACTACATCGCCGATCGGATCGCGGTGATGTACGCCGGGCGCATCGTCGAGATGGCCCCGAATCGCGAGCTCTTCGAGCAGCCGAAGCATCCCTACACCGAGACCTTGCTGGCCGCCGTCCTCTCCCCCGATCCGACGCTGCGATCCCGGGAACCGGCCCGGGCGGGAGACGGGCAGTTTGAGGCACCCGCGACCCACGGGTGCGCCTACGCGCCGCGGTGCCGCTACGTTACGGAGCGCTGCCGGGTCGAGCCGCCGGAGTTGTTGTCGGTCGGGACAGACCATCTGGCCCGCTGCCACCGGGTGGACGAGATCCGGCTCACCCCATTGCCCCGAAGCGCCCACCCCACCCCAAGGAGTGACCCATGAGGCGCGGAATCGCCTGGCTGCTGCTCGGCTTGCTGGTCTTGGCGCTACTGCCCGTCGGGGCGGCCGCGGCAGAGGAGCCGCCGTCCCTGGCGGCCCGGGTGGCGGAGGGGAAGCTGCCGCCGCTCCCCCGTCGGCTTCCCGACCGGCCCCTGGTGGTGGACACGGACCCCCAGGCGGCCTACGGCGGGGAGCTGCGCAACCTGATCGGGACCCCGAAAGATCTGAAGCTGGCCTTCGTCTATGGCTACGCCCGCCTGGTCCGGTTCAACCGGAACTACGAGATCGTCCCGGACATCGCTGAGCGAATCGAGGTGAAGGAGGGACGGAT
>Ga0184615_10001865_pt1 | contig 11357 bp, 8 predicted proteins | sample PLM4_65_coex_FD_133134 | JGI IMG/M metagenome (GOLD analysis project Ga0184615, IMG submission 133134) | Groundwater sediment microbial communities from an aquifer in East River, Colorado, USA - PLM4_65_coex | ecosystem: Environmental > Terrestrial > Soil > Riparian zone | place: USA: East... | reverse complement strand
CAAGGGTTTGACCAAAATCTTCGTTGCTCACTCCAGTCCTCACTCACCGTATAATAATACGGCTCGTTTCAGTCTTCTCTCGCGCCTTGATCTTGGTCAAACGTGAGGAGCTTACTACACCCCTTAACCCCTTGGTTTTATTGAAATCTAGTACCAAAACGGTATACTTGGGGTTAGCAGTACATCGCTTTCGTTTCGAAATTTAAGAATTCTGAGCGAAAAACATTTGCCCGGAGAAAACAGTACGATAATGTACTGTGACGAGGACAGATGGTTTGCAGCCAGAATTCTTAAATTGCAGAAGAAATGGTTTGTACTGCTAACCCCACTATATGCCTCTAGACGATATTATTGCCGCGCGGCATGAGAAGCTGGAAAAATTAAAACGAGCTGGTGTGAATCCTTACCCGGCGAAATCCTGGCGAACCCATTCAGTCCAGGATGTTTTGCAATCATTTGAAAAATACAGCGAGGATAAAACTCGAATTGTGCTCGCGGGCCGAGTGCGAGCTATTCGGGAACATGGCGGGGTGGTCTTTCTTGATCTGGATGATGGCACCGGCCAAGCACAGGTTCTCGTAAAGAAAGATAATTTAGGCAAAGCGGATTTTGAGCTTTTTTCTGAAACAATAGATATTGGTGACTTTGTTGAAGTCTCTGGTTTTTTATTCGTCACCAATAAGGGTGAGCAATCACTTGAAGCAGAAAAATATCGTCTCTTAACCAAAACTCTTTTACCATTACCTGAAAAATGGCATGGCTTGCAGGATGTTGAAGATAGATTTAGAAAGCGCTATTTGGATTTGGTTTTCAATCCTGATATTAGGAAGAAATTTGAAACGAGAACTAAGATCATCCAGAGCATCCGAGACTTCTTCAATGGGCGCGGCTTTCTAGAAGTTGTCACCCCCACACTTCAACCACTTTATGGTGGCGCTTCGGCCCGACCATTTAAAACCCATCTGCATTATCTGGATTTAGATCTATTTTTACGTATTGCCCCAGAATTATATTTGAAGCGTTTACTGGTAGGCGGATTCAATAATGTCTTTGAGTTCACGACCAATTTTCGCAATGAAGGTATTGATCGAGACCATAATCCCGAATTCTCGGCGGTTGAATTTTATGCCGCCTACAAAGATTTAGACTGGGCCATGGATTTTACAGAAGAGTTATTTGAGCAAGTTGTTACCAATCTTACCGGCGGTAAAAAAATCACTTATCAAGATCAAAAAATTGATTTTAATCGGCCGTTTGCTCGAATCACGTTCAATGAATTACTAAAGAAACATGCCGGCGTGGATTATGATTATGCCGATGAGGGCACTTTGCGTGATAAGGCCCAGGAACTTGGATTAAAAATTGAAAAAGTGGTTTCCAAATCCGGTCTGGCTGATGAGATTTTCAAAAAAGCCATTCGTTCTAAATTAGTTCAACCCACTTTTGTAACCGAATGGCCGGCTGACCTGCTGCCTCTGGCTAAGCGTTTAGAAAATTCAGATTATGTCGGGGCGTTCCAGTTCTTTGCGGGCGGTTTCGAAATGATCAAAGCCTTCAGTGAATTAAATGACCCCATCGATCAACGCGCCCGCTTTACTGCTCAGGAAGAAAATAGAGGAAAAGGAGATGAGGAAGCTCAACGATTGGATGAGGACTATATAGAAGCCTTAGAATACGGCATGCCCCCGGCAGCTGGTTGGGGACTGGGAATAGATAGATTGGTCATGTTGCTGACTGATTCCCATTCACTTCGAGAAACAATTTTGTTTCCGTTAATGAAGCCACGTGATTAGAATTTAGAACTTAGTCATTAGAACTTAGAAAACTAATCGCTAATGGCTAATAACTAATAGCTAAAGAATGTTAGACATTAAATTCATACGAGAAAATTCCGATAAAGTTCGTGAAGCCGCCAAAAACAAGGGTGTAAAAGTTGAGATTGAAAAATTATTAGAGCTTGATGATCGCCGGCGTCAAATGATTCAAGACTTGGAAGCGCTCCGAGCTGAACAAAATCGGAAATCAAAGAGCAAAGTAGGTGAAAGCGAACGGGAAGCACTCAAGAAATTAAAAGAAAGGATCAAAGACTTAGAAACTCAACTAGAAAGTATCGAACACGATTATGAGGTCCGCATGCTCACGGTGCCCAATGTTCCAACTCAGGATGTTCCGATTGGTTCAGATGAATCGGGTAATAATGTTATAAAGACCGTCGGTGAACCGCCGAAGTTTGATTTTGAGCCAAAAGATCACGTTGAACTTGGAGAAAAACTTGATTTAATTAACATCGAAAAAGCGGGAGAAGTAGTCGGAACCAGATTTGCATATTTAAAAAATGAAGCGGCATTACTTCAATTTGCTCTGGCACAACTTGTTTTCCAAACCGTAACTGACGAAAAAACGCTCAAAAAGATAATCAAAAATGCTGGGTTGAACATTCCTACTACGCCTTTTATACCCATAATACCGCCGGTATTTATACGACCTGATGTATATCAAAAAATGGCTCGTCTAGAACCCACCGAAGAGCGTTACTACATCCCCACCGATGACCTCTATCTTATTGGCAGTGCTGAACATACTATGGGTCCGCTTCATATGAATGAAATGTTATCCGAAGAGGAGTTACCAAAAAGATACATTGGTTTTTCGTCAGCTTTTCGCCGGGAGGCCGGTTCTTATGGTAAAGACACCCGAGGAATTTTACGTCTTCATCAATTTGATAAATTAGAGATGGAATCTTTTACGCTTCCTGAATTTGGAATTCAGGAACAGCAATTGTTCGTAGCGATACAAGAATATCTACTTCAACAATTAGGATTGCCCTACCGAGTAGTTATGATTTGCACGGGAGATATGGGCAAGCCCGACGCTCGGCAAGTGGATATGGAAGTTTTTATGCCCGGTCAGGATCAATACCGAGAAACTCACACCGCGGACTATATGACCGACTATCAAGCGCGAAGACTCAACACTCGGGTAAAAAGAAGCGATGGTGAAACTGAACTGGTGCACATGAATGATGCAACTGCTTTTGCCATTGGCCGTACGATCATTGCTATCCTCGAAAATTATCAAACCAAGGAAGGCACGGTAAAGATACCCAAAGTTCTTCAGAAGTACCTGGGCACTAAAGAGATAAAATAATGGCTACTCCGATTCGGGATATACATCATCAGGGACAATTAGCCCGGAAGCGCAAGCGCGCTTTTTTAGCGCAATCTGGTTTCTTTCTATTATCAATTTTTATAATGATGGTAGGAATAGTCTATATTTTTTTCTTTTCCCCATTATTCACCATCCGAGATATTTCTATTTCTGGCTTGTCGGCTGAATCAAAGCCCCAGGCGTTAGCTGATATCCAATCAGCTTTAAATCAAGTACAACTCATGTATTTAAAGCCAAACCGAAATATTTTATTTTTGAACACGCAAAAATTACAAGACCAGATGCTCGAAAAACTGCCGAACATAAAAGAGGTTTCCGTAACAAAGTCATATTTCCATGGCATCGAAGTTAATTTTCAGCAGCGGGAACTGGTGGCTATTTGGTGTTTCTCTGACAATGAGTGTTGGTATGTGGATCAAAACGGTGAACAGATGTCTCCTGCGCCGGAAGCCTCGGGTTTTGTTTTTATTCAAATAAATGACTTACGGGAACGGGATAAAATAATAGATAAAAAATTATTTGGTCCCATTCTTCAAGCGGTAAAGAAAATGTCCGATATCCGATTGCCCGCTCGGGCGGTCTTAATTCCAACAGACTCGTTTACTGAATTCCGAGCCACAACTTCAAACGGCTATGATGTAATTTTCGATATTGGTTCGAACCTCGCTCAACAACTCGAAGTGTTGCGGGTTTTCTGGGGAGAGATGAAAAAAGACCCGCTCTTTAACCCCCAGTACATAGACCTTAGAATTGAAGGCCGAGTTTACTATCGCTAGCCTATTGACTTATGGGTTGGATATGCTATACTTAAGAGGTTAAGTACCTTACATATACCGGCCCTCTCACGAGGTCCGGAAAAAGCCAGTAAGTACGCTACTCGTTCCAGTATTCAAGTAAGAACTCATAGACTGTAAGAACAGAGCAAAATTTCTCCTAGTGATAGTTGAAGTTGAAGTAGTTGTTGGCTTTTTTCGGACCTCGGAGTGGGCAGTTCAGCCCCACGAGGACCGCATGGAAGCACCCATGAAACTTAGGGAGGGGAGTAATAAGAGCGCCCTTCCGGTCGGCCAAGGTACCGACTAAGAAAAAACTTGCTCTATCCTCGGATTAGCATCCAGGAGTCGAGAGAAGCCTCTTCTCTCGATGAACACGCTGCGGTAGCTGTGCAAGATGTGAGCTACCGTCGTTTTCATAACGTACCCGGCCTCATAAACGTGAGGTCACCGGTAGACGAAAGCAGATTTCCTGTCTAGTGCCACCGGTGCTCCCTAACTGTGTGTGACGAACCGTACACCGTACCGGATCATGAAGCGGATAGACCTCGAGTAACGTGTACTCGGTCTCGAGGTGACGTATTACAGAGTACAGTTCGTACAGCTTGCGTAGGGTTCTGGAGGGGAACACTGCGTAAGCCCGCCTTATTTTTCATTCATACAGTTCGTTCGCCCTCATCACGTAGTAAATAGTTCGAGGGAGAAGGAGCCTAGGCCTTGAGAGCCTAAAAGCTCTGGAACGCCGCCGTACCCCTTGCGGTCAACCTGGAGTCATAACAGCGACAATACTCCAGATGAGCCGCGAGGACTCACTCATAGTTCTTTCTTTAATTGTGGTATAATAGGAAGCCGTTCATCAAGAACGACATGGCCTCGATGCAACTCATCGGGGCTTTTGTTTTTATTTCGTAACGAAGTCCGGTAGTGAAGTTCGAGCTTATAATAGCGAAGCCTCTCGAACTTCTACTACTGGATGTGCCACACAAATATAGAGTTTCCTATAACGACTTCAGGTTCATAACCCTTGAGCCAGGTGTAGTTGATAGTTTTAGGATCTTCAGCGGTGCCTTCTGAACCCTGAAGGAATGTGGCAGAAACAGCGATCCAGCCATTAGAACGATTTCGATTTAAGAAATCACGAGCATTAAGATAGGTATTGGAATTCAAATAAAGATATTTATTTTTTAGATAAAAACTCGGGTCAGCCCATCCGAAATAATCCAGTTCGACTCGAGGAATATTATTTTCTTCAACAAATTGAGACAAACGTTTTAAATCCTGACCCCAATCAAGATTGGAATCCACAACGTATTTATAACCGTTCGATGAACCACCGACAGTCTGGTTAAAATAAGAGAGATAATTCGGGAAAACAGAAACATTTTCATATACATACCAAACCAACATAGCCAAAACTAATCCGTTTATGATCTTCAGCTGCTCGCGGCTAATATGTTTAGCTCGCTCGATAAGATAAGAAATTTGCCCCGATACTAAAAGAATAGCAAAAGCATAGGTTGGCAAGAGATGACGAACTCCGATGTTGAGACTGCTTTGAATACTGGTGATCCAATAGATCGCAAACCATAGAAGCCAGGTGAACTCTATAAAATGCTTTTTCATCCAACCCTCTAAGGTCGTCCATGAAAATTGAGGTTTACCCAGGCGCAGGGGAATTAAAAGTACAGCTACGAAAGCTAATATCCACCAAGCGAGCGGCTCTTTTATAAAATAAACCAATGGGAAATAAAGAGGCCCGCCTGAATTTTTAACTTCTCCCAGGAAATAAATAGTATTTCCTCCAGCCGAACGCTGGGCCACCATGAGCAATCCCAAAAAATACTGACCCGCCGCTCGTAGAACTGGTTTATCAGCCATCCAGACTACCGCGTCAGCGAAAACCCGGCTACCGAAAGATGAAAGTAAAACTTGGGTATCATAAGCCTGGCGTTCCGGTGGATAGTTCAAAGTATGAACGGCATAGACCGGCCAAACGACAATTATAAAGCCAACTATAAAAATTAAAACGGCCTTGAATCCTAGTTGGATAGCGGTTTTTATTTTTTCACCCCGCGCGGCGAATACTAATCCGCATAGTACCGCGGTAAGGCCCAGAAATGGCACCAGAAGAAATGTTGAGAATTTAGTGAGCAGAGCGACACCAAACACGATGGCTGCCGGCCAAAATGTTTTTTGCCCCGGTTCTTTCAAATAACGAAGGAAAAAATACGTGCTCCAAAGAATTCCAAATAATGCCGCTACGTCTGTAGTTATAAATCGGCCGTGAGCCATAATGGTCGGAGAGAACGCAAAAAGAATGAGAGCGATCATGGCCGTGGTACGTCCATAACGTTCATTGGCCCAGCGGAAGATCAAATAGGCTGAAAGGACAAAAAATATGAGCACCGGTAAACGGGCCACGTATGTAATTGTATTGGCATCATTGCCGGAATTATAGATCAAGCGGCGGCCGAATTCCCATTGGCCATTAATCTCGGTGGTCCAAAAGTTTGTCGTGAAAGCTTGCTCATTGAGGTTAAGGGGAAAGAGTGCGATGCCCGCTAGATCTTTAACCAATGGCGGATGCTCTGGATTCAGACGCATATCTCCCTTGGCAACATAGGAGTAACCTGCGCCCACATGAGGAATTTCATCAACGATAAAAGAGTCGTCCTTCATGCTGACGAGCATTAAACTAAGGGCTATTAAAATTATGAGAAGTGGGGGGATTTTAGCAAGCCATTTCATCCTATTCGAGTGGGATTACAATTCCGTCCCGACGATATTGAGCCTGCCGGTATTGCTCCGGTAAGAGGTAATAGATATTTTTAGCCTTTTGTTTTTCCGGTGTCCAGGTGTCCGTAAAATACATGACTGATTGAGCGGACATGGGAATTCCGCCGGCCTCGCTGCCAGGCGGGTTTACGAGAACGCCCCCAGCATTTACCAAAACATATTTTATGCGGTTTTGAGGAAGCTTGTTCAATTGATTGGCCACCTCTTTATACTTGGTACTGAATGCATCAGCCACTTCGGGTCGTTTGGCCCAATCATTAAAATATTTGTTGTATTCAGCAAACCCGACCGCGCCCAATAAAATAATCATAACGGTAATAGTAATGAAAGTACTTTCTTGTATGTGAACCCTTTGGTGAAACGGTAGATGAACATTTACTTGGCGTATGTCTTGTTTTTGATAGCGATGATCTAAAAATGTAAACAGCCACCATAAGCCTTCGGTCGCGAAGATCATAGCTACCGGAACCAGCATTATTGAACGAAGAGCATGCGGCAAACCCTCATTGGACGTAATGACTGGCAACATGGCTATAAAAAACCAGGAGAGCAGGAGAATTTGGACACTGGAAACATGGCCGTGTTTTCGCCACGACTTGCTGAGTTTTAAAATACTGCCCATCAGTCCTATAGCAAATAAGGTAGCCACCGGCCACAATAGAACTGGTGAACCGGCATAATTATGCCGCCAGTTCCAGTCGCCGGAAAAGACAAACATACCGAATGTTTTAAAAACATTGTTAGTTAGATCCGAGATGGGATTTTTAGAAGAAAATATTGAGACTTGGCCGGCTCGGCCCAGAAAATCTTGAGGGTGATCATAGAAGTAGAGCAACAGTGGCAGCGAGACGATGAATATAGTAACGAACATAACAACTACGCCGCGTATGAGCTGAATTTTAGCTTCTGCGTAGCGATGATGGTCGAAATCCCGTTTAATAGTGTGCCAATAGGCGAGGAAAGTGATTATAAGTGCTAGTGGCATAGCTCGAAAAGCAATATAAGTGTACATCCCCAGTCCCCAAACTGCTCCGCTTGTTATAAACATCGATAGCTTGCCGGAAGATAATCCTTTCCAGAAGAAATAAAATCCCCACACAATGAAAAAGGGCGCCATGATAGCCCGGAAACCTATACGGGAGAAATTCACATGCCAGAAGGAAACGGCCAATAGAAAAGCTGCGGCTGCTGCCGTGTAGCGGTTAAAGAGTTGACGGACAAGAAGATAGAGGCCTGCCACCGTGAGAGTGCCGAAGAATGCAGAAACAACTCGCAGAGACCAACTGGTATTACCAAATAATTTAACTGATACGGCCTGGATATTAATAAATAGACCTTCTCGACCGTTATTTTCTGGATAAAAAACTTTAAAATCACCGGTGTCTAATGCCTCCAAGGCATTATTGCCATTCATGGCTTCATCGGGATAAAGGCCCGGGGGGATAGAGTTGAGTTTATAGAAACGAAAACCAATAGCCAACGCTAGGATCAAAATAAAAACGATGAGCTCGTTCTTTTTCATGTAGATACATTTTAACAGGTTTTCAGAGTATTATTATCAACATGAGGTATGGTATACTTTCTTCATGGCCGATAACCTATCAGACCCACTTCAACAGGAATCAACTCCCGAACTAGAAAAACAAATCGAAACACTTCGAGGAGAATTAGAACGCCGGCGAACTGCCGGTCAATCTAATCGAGAAGTGATACATCAAATGGTGGGTGAGAAGATTGAGAATGGCGCTCAAGAACAACCCTATGATCCAGTGCCAGATGAGGAAGTTATATCTGATCCAAATGAAGATATTCAAGGCTCCCTCGAAGCGCTCCTAGAAGTAGCAGCCACAAAAGGACCAGAAGAGGGCATTCGTTTGGCAGTGAAATCAAAAAATCCGGAGCTAATTGATAGATTCCACGATGCGCTAGCTGACAATATTGAAGAATTAATTACCAGCGGTACAGTTGCCGAAGTGAAATGAACGCTAGTGAATGGAATCCCGCTCTTTAATAAGGGGCGGGATGAAGTGAGTCCCACACTTAGTAAGGATTAGCAAAGCGGTCGTTCTGTTTTTCAACCAATGAATTATTCTCAAATCAAGTGTTGTGAATTAACCTCGTTTACTAAAGCTTTGCAAGAGCAGAACCTATCCTTGCTAAGTGTGGGATGAGTTTATTTTTCATAATAATTTATTTAGCAGTCGGGGCGATTATATTTTTCGCCGTTTTAGTGCTTATGGATATGGTTCGAACGAAGGGTAAAATTGCCCGCGCTCTTAACATGTCTTTATTTTTGGTGACATTGCCTAAGGAAAATTCTCAACAACAACCAACCCAGCAACTGATTGGCGTGATGGAAAAACTCTACGCCTCTTTTGCTAATATCCACGCCTGGGGCTGGAATAAATTTGCCTACGGAGATCCTTACTTGGCTCTGGAAATGGCGGTGCCGCATAGTGGTGATGAAATTCATTTTTATATGGCGGTACCCCGGAGTTATGAACCAATATTACAAAAACAGGTGCAGGAGTTCTATCCTCAAATAAAATTGGAACGAGTTCGAGACTACAATATTTTTAATCATCGGGGTGTTGTAACGGGTGGTTATATTGCTCTTCAAGAGCACCCCATCCTCCCTTTTCGGACCTATGCTCGTTTGGAACATGATCCATTAAGCCAAATCGCTGCTGCACTCTCCAAGTTAGAAAGGGAGGGCGAGGGGACGGCAATCCAAATTCTTATACGTCCATCTCATCGTCAAGACATTCCAGCGCTGGCTCAAAAAGTAGCTCGGGAAATGGAGCTGGGCCATGACTTCAAAGAAGCCCTCTCTCGTGCCCAATCGTATAAAATGCCAGCCAGAAAAGAGGCTGCTCTGGCTGAAGTATCTGAAGATAATTCTGTTCGGACAACAGTAGAGCTGATGCAATCAAAAGCAACTCGGCCATTGTTCGATACGAATATCCGTATTATAGTTTCTGCCGGGGATGAAGCCCGGGCCCATCAGATCCTTAGTGACGTGACAAATAGTTTTACTCAGTTTGGCGGACCCAAATTGAACGGATTTCAAACCAACTTATCTAATTCCAAGGCGTTAGAAAAGTTGATTTTTGACTTTTCATTCCGTATGTTTGATATGGCACAGGTGGTGTCACTATCTAGCGAAGAACTAGCTTCGCTCTATCATTTCCCATTATCTAGTGCTTCGGCTTTTAAATTCAAATCTCATTCCGAACAGGTAGTCGTCCAACCTTCATGATATTTACCCGACGTGATTTAATTTATTCTCTAGTAACCGGTGTTACAACCGGTTTTATTGCTTGGAAAATTTTAGATTATATTGATGTTTTTCAACCGCCCTTTTCATTGGCCTGGCTAATGGTGATTGTTCCGGGTCTATGGATTTTTGGAGTGAATCTGGGTTACTGGCTTGGACATCGCCTTCCATTTTTTACTAGGTTTGGAAAATTTGCGGCGGTCGGTTTCACCAATGCCGCAATTGACTTCGGAATACTATATTGGGAAATAGCTACATTTGGCGTAGCGATAGGACTTAAATTTTCATTATACAAAACCATTTCATTTGCGGTTGCTGTGTTACACAGCTATTTCTGGAATAAGCGTTGGACCTTTAATGCCACCCAAAGCGGGGGGGGCTTGGAAGAATTTCTCAAATTCATGGGTGTAACACTCAGCAGCCTTCTTGTTAATGTCGTTATCGCCACCCTGGTACTGAACTTTGGCGTTTCTCTTGGTCACGATCCCAAACTGTGGTCCGGCCTGAGTGCTATAGTCAGTGGCGCCGTCGCTCTTGTGTTTAGTTTTCTAGGCTTTAAGATGATAGTGTTTAAGAAATAGCCTAGCCCATGCTCTATCGAACGTATCGTCCACAATCATTTGATCAGATCGTGGGCCAACAACATGTCGTAAAGACTCTCAAAGGCGGATTAACTTCTGGTCGGGTTGGTCATGCTTATTTATTTACCGGCCCGCGAGGGACAGGCAAAACGACTATGGCTCGGATATTTGCCAAGGCGCTTAATTGTCTCCACCGAACCAAGGATGGCGAGCCTGACACTACTTGCGAGCGATGCGTGGCAGTTCAAACAAATCGCTCTCTTGATTTGATAGAAATTGACGGTGCTTCTCATGGCCGGGTGGATGAAATGCGCGCGCTTCAAGAGGGGGCGGTAGTGGCCGCTCCCAGCGGTGGCTACAAGGTCTTTCTAATAGATGAAGTTCATATGGTGAGCCAGGGCGGATTCAATGCGTTATTGAAGATTTTGGAAGAGCCACCGGCTCATGTGATATTTATTTTAGCCACAACCGATCCGCATAAGATTCCAGCGACCGTATTATCTCGGGTGCAGCGATTTGATTTTCGCAAGCTTACCATACAAGAAATCGCCGGAAAATTGAAAGAAATCACACAAGCTGAAAAAGCTAAAGTAGATGATGATGCGCTCTTGGCGATTGCCCATGCTTCTGATGGTGCGTTGCGTGATGCGGAGGTGGCATTAACAAAATTACTGACCTCGTTTGGAAGAACAGAGGCTATTACCGCCGATCGAGCTAATGAAATTCTCGGTCTCATTCCGCGGATATATCATTCAGAATTTG
>Ga0184615_10001863_pt1 | contig 11366 bp, 9 predicted proteins | sample PLM4_65_coex_FD_133134 | JGI IMG/M metagenome (GOLD analysis project Ga0184615, IMG submission 133134) | Groundwater sediment microbial communities from an aquifer in East River, Colorado, USA - PLM4_65_coex | ecosystem: Environmental > Terrestrial > Soil > Riparian zone | place: USA: East... | reverse complement strand
TCCGATCTTCTACGCGACGACCAGCGGGACGACCGGCGCCTCGAAGTACATCCCGGTCACGCCCGAGAGCCGCGCGGCGAAATCTCAGCTCACGCGCATCGCGCTCTGCTCGGTGTACCGCGACCGGCCCGGGGTCCTCTCGGGGAAGATCCTGCTCGTGATCAGCCCCGAGGTCGAGAGCTACGCGCCGAGCGGCGCGCCGTGCGGCGCCGAGACCGGCCACGCCTTCCGGAACATGCCGAAGGCGTTGCAGTCGGTGTACTCGAGCCCGTACGAGGTGTTCCTGATCAAGAACTACGAGGCGCGCTACTACACCCTGGTGCGCGTCGCCGCGGGACAGCCGATCTCGCTGATCCTCGCGTGCAATCCGAGCACGGTGGTGCTGCTCGCCGATCGGCTGGCGCAGCACACCGAGTCGATCATTCGCGACGTGCGCGACGGAACGCTCGCGGTCGCGGGCGACATCCCGCCGGAGATCCGCAGCGTGGTCGAGCGCGGCCTGCGCCCCGATCCCGCCCGCGCGAAGGCGCTCGAGCGCGCCGCGGCCGCGGGCGGCGGCGTGCTCCTGCCGCGCGAGACCTGGCCCGAGCTCAAGGGCGTGAACTGCTGGAAGGGCGGCACGGTCGGGATGTACCTCGAGAAGTTCCCGCGCTTCCTGCCCGCGGGACTTCCGGTGCGCGACATGGGCTACGTGTCGAGCGAGCACCGCGGCTCGGTCGCCCTCTCGGACGAGGGCTCCGGAGGCGTGCTCGCGGTCGGCACGAACTTCTACGAGTTCTACCCCGCGGACGAGGAGCGCAAGCCGCGCCCGCTCGATCTGCTCGGCGCCGACGAGCTCGAGGTCGGCCAGCGCTACTTCATCTACGTGACGACGCTCGGGGGCCTGTACCGCTACGACATGAACGACATCGTCGAGGTCGTCGGCATGTACGAGAACACGCCGGTGATCCGCTTCGTGCAGAAGGGCAAGGGCGTGGTCTCGTTCACGGGCGAGAAGCTCTACGAGAGCCAGGTGATCGCGGCGGTCGCGAGCTCGCTGGGTCCGCTCCAGGCGCGTTCGGAGTTCATCGCCGCGGTGGGGCTGCTCGACGGCGAGACGCCGCGCTACGTGTTCCTGATGGAGTTCGACGAGGACCTCGCGGACGACTCTGCCGTGCAGCTCGCGCGCAAACTCGACGCAGCGCTCGGCGAGCTCAACATCGAGTACGCCGCGAAGCGCGAGTCGAAGCGCCTTGCGGGCGCGGGCCTGCGCATCATCCGGCGCGGCGAGTTCGATCGCTACCGCGCGCGCATGGTGGCCAAGGGCCGAGTCGACGCGCAGTTCAAGATCCTCCGCCTCACGGCGGACGCCGAGTTCGCGAACGAGTTCGAAGTGGAACGGAAGGCGCTCGCCGACTAGCCAGCGCCGCGAAGGAGCCCCGACATGCCCGATCCCCGCGCCGTCGTCGCCAAGGCGTCGATCTTCTCCGGCCTGGATGCCGAGGGGCGCGAGCGCTTGCTCGCGCTCGCCCGCCCGCGGCACTACGCGAAAGGCGACATCCTCTTCGTCGAGGTCCAGAAGGGCGACGAGTTCATCCTGATCCTCGACGGCACCGTGTCGGTGCAGATCGCGCTGCGCAATTCGGACGAGCCGTACGACATCGGCCTGCTCGGGACCGGCGAGGTGCTCGGCGAGGTGAACCTGGTCGAGGAGGGCATCCGCTCCGCCACGGCGATCGCCGAGACCGAGACGGACGTGCTGGTCTGGGACTGCGCGGTGCTGCGCGCCGCATGCGACGACGACCCGCGGCTCGGCTACCCGCTGATCCACGCGGTCGCGAAGATCCTCGCCGAGCGGCTGCGCAAGTGGAACGTGCGCATTCTCGACTCGGCCCTGTGGGGCATCGTCTGACGTGGCGGTGTCCGACCTGCTGGCGCAGCTCGCGCGGCTGAAGCGCTTCTTCTCGGTCTCCGAGCTGCTCGCGCAGATGTCGACCATGAAGCGCGCGCGCGCGCCGCTGCGCGGGTACCTGACGACGGTGTGCTTCTGGTCGCTGCAGGACGTCGGCGCCATGGCGCGGCTCGCGGACGGCCGGCGCGCGACCCTCGAGGAGCTCGCCGAGCCCGGCCGCTTGGACCCGCGAATCCTCGGCTTCGTCTGCACGTACCTGCGCCGGCTCGGCTATCTCGAGGGCGATGCGGAGTCGGTCGGACTGAGTCCGTCCGGGCGGCGCTTCTGGCGCGACTGCGCGCCGGTGCTCGAGCTCTTTCGCGGCTACCAGCCGCTCTTCGACTCGCTCGGCGCGGAGCTCCGCGGCGAGGCGCGCTTCGGAGAGGATCTGTTCCGGCGCGAGGATTCGGTCGCGCGCGCGTTCTCGGAGCTCGGCCGGGGCTTCATCTTCCCGATCATGGCGCAGATCCTGGAGGGCGAAGGCGTTCGCCGCATGGTCGAGCTCGGCTGCGCCGAGGCGGAGCTCTGCCGCTTCGTCTGCGAGCGGGTGCCGTCGTTCCGCTGCCTCGGCATCGATTCATCGGCGAAGGTCGTCGCCGCCGCGCAGAGCCGGGTCGCGCACGCGGGCCTCGCCGATCGGATCGAGGTGATCCAGGGCGACATCTTCCGCATCGACGTCGTGCCGGGCGATCTCGAGAGCTACGCCGCGGTCACCGCGATCGACCTCTTCCACGGCTTCCTGCTCGACGGCGAGAAGGGCCTGGTCGAGATGTTCCGCGGACTGCGCGCACGCTTCCCGTCGCAGCTTTTCCTGATCTCCGAGATCTGCCTGCCGTCGGAGACGCGCATGCGGGCGATCGCCTACCCCAACGTCGAGCACGAGCTCTTCCACGGCCTCTCGCATCAGCAGAGCTTCAAGCGGGGCCAGCTCGAGGCGCTGCTCGGCGAGGCCGGCTGGCGGGTCGAGCGCACGTGGCAGCTGAACGAGCTCGCCGGCCGCGTCTTCGCACTCGCGCGCTGAGCGCGGTACCCTGCCCCCATGAGCGACCACCGTCATTTCCCGCGCTCGAAGCGCGTCTACGTGTCCGGCTCCCGCCCCGATCTGCGCGTGCCGCTGCGCGAGGTCGAGCTCACGTCGCGGCCGGGCCAGAGCCCCGACGCGCCCGTGCGCCTGTACGACACGAGCGGCCCGCACGGCGATGCGGAAGCGAAGATCGATCTGATGCACGGCCTGCCGAAGCTGCGCGACGCCTGGATCCGCGAGCGTGGCGACGTCGAGGAATACACGGGCCGGCCTGTGCAGCCCGCCGACGACGGCGGACGCACGCGCGCCACGCCGCCGTTCCCGGGCCGCCGCGAGCGGCCGCTGCGCGCGAAGCCCGGCAAGAACGTCACGCAGATGCACTACGCGCGGCGCGGCATCGTGACGCCGGAGATGGAGTTCGCGGCGCTGCGCGAGGGCGTGTCACCCGAGCTCGTGCGCAGCGAGATCGCGCGCGGCCGCGCGATCCTGCCCAACAACGTGAACCACCCCGAGAGCGAGCCGATGCTGATCGGCCGCCCGTTCCTGGTGAAGATCAACGCGAACATCGGGAACTCCGCCGTCTCGTCGTCGATCGACGAGGAGGTCGAGAAGCTGCTCTGGTCGATCCAGTGGGGCTCCGACACCGTGATGGATCTCTCCACGGGCCTGAACATCCACACCACGCGCGAGTGGATCATCCGCAACTCGCCCGTGCCGATCGGCACCGTGCCGATCTATCAGGCGCTCGAGAAGGTCGGCGGACGCGCGGAGGAGCTCACCCTGCAGCTCTTCCTCGACACCCTGGTCGAGCAGGCCGAGCAAGGCGTCGACTACTTCACGATCCACGCGGGCGTGCGGCTGCGCTACGTGCCGCTCACCGCGGATCGCGTCACGGGCATCGTCTCGCGCGGCGGCTCGATCATGGCGAAGTGGTGCCTCGCGCATCACCAGGAGAGCTTCCTCTACACGAACTTCCGCGAGATCTGCGAGGTGATGAAGGCCTACGACGTCGCGTTCTCGCTCGGCGACGGCCTGCGCCCCGGCTCGATCGCGGACGCGAACGACGCCGCGCAGTTCGCCGAGCTCGAGACCCTGGGCGAGCTCACGAAGGTCGCCTGGGAGCACGACGTGCAGGTGATGATCGAGGGGCCCGGCCACGTGCCGATGCACCAGATCAAGGAGAACATGGATCGCCAGCTCGAGGTCTGTCACGAGGCGCCGTTCTACACCCTGGGCCCGCTCGTGACCGACATCGCGCCAGGCTACGACCACATCACCTCGGGCATCGGCGCTGCCATGATCGGCTGGTTCGGCACGGCGATGCTCTGCTACGTGACGCCGAAGGAGCACCTGGGCCTGCCCGATCGCGACGACGTCCGCGCGGGCGTGATCGCGTACAAGATCGCCGCGCACGCGGCCGATCTCGCGAAGGGTCATCCGGGCGCGCGCCTGCGCGACGACGCGCTCTCGAAGGCGCGCTTCGAGTTCCGCTGGGAGGACCAGTTCAACCTGGCGCTCGACCCCGAGACCGCGCGCAAGTACCACGACGCGACCCTGCCCGCCGAGAACGCGAAGGTCGCGCACTTCTGCTCCATGTGCGGACCCAAGTTCTGCAGCATGGAGATCACGCAGCAGGTGCGGGAGTACGCGCAGAAGAAGAGGCTCGAGGAGGCGGTGGCGCTGAAGGAAGGCCTCGCGGAGAAGTCGCGGGAGTTCGTGGACGCGGGTAGCGAGATCTATCGGTAGTGAGACCGGAGGTACGCCTGGGCGCGCCGGCGTTCACGGAGCAGCGGTGGCAAGCGGTGAGCTGATTGCACGTAGCGGCCACATGGCGAGGCCGCCCTCGCTGTGGCCGGCAAGCGACGCGAAGCGGCGCGCGCAGCGAGGCGTAGCCGAGCGAAGTCAATCGGACTAGACGCCCTTGGCGTCTGCTCCCCAGATGTACTTGTGGAGCTGGAGGTTGAGGCGGACTTTGAGGCTGTCGGCCTGGATCCAGGCGGCGAGGTCGGCGGGGTCCAGGCGGCCGTGGACGGGGGAGAAGTTCACCGGGACGCGGTGCTCGAGGTTGTGCTCGCGCAGCAGGGCGACGGCCCAGTCGTAGTCGGCGCGGTCGGCGAGCACGAACTTGAGCTCGTCGCCGGGGCGCAGGCGCGTGAGGTTCGCGAGGTCGTTGTGCCGGCTCATCTCGCTGCCGGGGGTCTTCACGTCGACGATCGCGTGTGAGCGCGCGTCGAGCACCGAGATGTCGTGGTGACCGCCCGTCTCGATCAGCACGGTGTAGCCCGAGTCGCAGAGCTTCTCGACGATCTCGGGCACCGCCTTCTGCAGGAGCGGCTCGCCGCCGGTGAGCTCGACGAGCTTCGAGCCGAGGGCCTTCACGCGCGCGAGCACCTCGTCGACGGTGAGCTTCTCGCCGCCCGTGGCGACGAGCGCGTGGGGCTCGTCGCAATAGGTGCAGCGGATGTCGCAGCCAGCGGTGCGCACGAAGATGCACGGCCAGCCCGCCCAGGTCGATTCGCCCTGGATCGAGCGATAGATCTCCTTGATGCGGAGCTCGGCCATTTTCGACGTGCCTCTGCCTAGCCGTAGAGGACGGAGCGGTGGCGGACGATCTCGCCGATCAGCGCCTCCATCCGCTCGGGATGCTCGGGCAGGCCTTCAACGCGCGCACGGCCGATCCGGTCGCCGCCGCTCTTCGGCGTGACCCAGGGCTGCTGGCCCCCGACGGCGTCGAGCAGGCCGGCGACGTTCAGCGGCCGCTTCTCGTCGTTGCACGAGAGCACCACGATGTCGTCGCCCTCGCGCGCGGCGAGCGACAGGCGCGCGCCCGTGCGCAGGCGCAGGCGCCGGCCGATCTCGCCGGCGTCGAGGTTCGCCGGCACGCGCGCGACCGCGAGCTGGTACTCGCCGAAGTGCACGATCCGCGGATCGTTCTCCTCGACCCAGCTCGTCTCCGCGTAGTACACGTCGGGCGCCGAGGGCAGATCGGTCGGCTTTCCCGCGAGCACGGGCATGATCTCCGCGCGGTGCTCGCCCGGGGTGGACGCCATGCGCTTGATCAGCGCCATCACGCGGTTGCCCCACTTCTGCATGTCCGTCTCGGACAGCCGGCGCGCGGACAGGTCGACGAGCTTGTCGGTGAAGCGGCTGCGCCGCTCCGTCACCTGGTTCACCGCCGCGAGCGGGCTCGCCGCGTTCTCCGCGATCACGATCGAGTCGCGCCCGAGCACCGCGCGCAAGCGCACGAGGTCCTCGATCGCCCAGTCGTGATGGTCGAACCACTGCAGCCGGCCGCGGAAGAGCTCCGCCGTGTCGAGCACCTCCTTCGGGCGCGGCTGCGCGCTGAAGCCGACGACGAGCACGTCGACGTTGTCCGCGATGTCGGTCGCCGGACCCTTGAAGAAGTCCATGAGGCCTTCCTGCGGCGCCACGCGGAACGACACGATCGTGCGTCGGTCGCGCGCGAGGACGAGCGCGGCCATGATCGACTCGGGCTCGTCGCGCACCAGGATCGCGGCGCGCTGGCGACGCGCGCGGGGTGGCGAGATCTCGACCGGCTCCGCGGCCGGGCTGTGCTCGCGCTCTTCCTCGCCCTCGGCGAGCGTGGCCTCGATCTCGTGCGCGACGCGGTCATCGTCGCTGCCGGCGCCGTCGCCACCCTCGGCGCCGCGCTCGGACTCGGCCACGAGCTCCGGCTCTTCGTAGCCACCTTCCTCGCGCGGCTCGGCCTCGCCGGACTCCGCGTCCGAAGCGCGCGCCTCGTCGCCCTCCGCGCGCGGCTCCCGCGGCGCAGCGCTGTCGCCGCGGCCGTCGCGATTGCGCCCGCCGCGGCGTCGCCGCCCACGCCGCCCGCGTCGCCGTGCGGCCGAGTCGTCGCCCTCAGGCGTCTCGGTCGAATCGGCGCTGACCTCGACGTCGGAATCCCTCTCGGCCTCGCGCTCGAACGGCTCGGCCCCCTCACGCTCGACCGGCTCCTCGGCCTCCGCCTCGAGCTGCGGACGCTGGCTCTCGGCCAGTCGGCGCGCCTCTCGCCTCGCGGCGCGCTCTTCCTCCGCGGTGCGCGCATCCATCGGACCTGCGGCGGCTTCGCCGAACTCCGACCCGCCTCCGCGTCTACGGCGGCGTCCGCGCCTGCGGCCGCGGCGCTCGGACTGGATGTCCTCTTCGCGCGCGTCGCCCGTCTCGGACTCGGCGGCGTCTTCCTCCTGCATCGCTTCGACCGGGAGATCGCGCGCGGGGGCCGCGGGCACGGTCCCTGCCCCGATCGGTCCAGCCAGCGACTCGAGCAGCTCGCGCGCCTCGGTGGCGATGCTCTCGGCCGAGACGAAGATGCGCGGCAGGCCGACCGCGCCCGGTGTCCAGATCTCGCGGTCGAGATCGAGCAGATGCCAGCCCGCCACCAGCGCGGGAACGTCCGAGATCGCGAGCGCCGAGCGGATCGAGCCGACCACCGGCCGGCCGTCGATGTCGACGCCCACCCAGTCGATCGGTTCGCCGCCGTCGGAGTTCCAGGGCACCGAGTGCGCGGTGACGCCGGCGTGGGCCTCGTCGGCGCAGCGCTCGACCAGCGCGTCGCGCCGCGCCGCTGCGCTGTCGAGGAGCCGCGCGTCCTCTGCGAGGCGCACGAGCCAGTCGTGAAGCTCGGCGCCGGTGCGCGCGAAGCTCGCGTCGGTCACCTGCACCGTGCGCCTCTCGGGAAGGGAGATCGCCACACCCACTCCGGACCCGTCGACGAAGACGCGCGCCGCGCGCTCGCCGCGCACGTACACGAGGTACTCGGCGCCCGCGATCCGGACGCCCCCGGAGCCGCTCACGGCCGCAGCGCCTTCGAGCACGCGCAGGAGGCGCGCGAGGAGGCTCGCGCTGCCACCGATCAGTGACGGCTTGGGGGGAGCCGGGTGGCTCTCGAGCTCGAAGACCTCCGTGCCCTCGGCAAGCGCGGGCAGCGCCAGGAGATGCACCGAGGGCCCGCGCTCGGCCGCGCGCGCCGCGGCTTGCCGGGTGCGCGGAGAGAAGTGCGGCGCCGCGATCAGGACCTCGCGCAGGCTGCGGTCGCCCCCCGCACGGCGCGCGGCGATCAGCGCCCAGCCGAGCAGGTCCAGCCCGTCGCGCCGGCTCGCGAGCAGCGCGACCGGGCGATTGCCCTCCCAGCGCGCGGCGCCAGCCGCCATGTTCTCGGGCAGCTCGTCCACGTTCTCGAGCTCGCGGACCTCGCGCAGGCCCACGCCGCGCAGGTCGCGCAGGCTGTCGAGCATGCGACTCCCGCCGCCGCCACTCCCGCCGCCGAACCAGCGCGCTCCCCAGCCTCGCTTCCTCAAACTCTCTCCTTTTCCGCCGCGGTGCGAACTCTATCCGCCACGACGACCACCGCCAGGGCGTCGTCGGGCTTCTCTTGCACCGGGCTAGACGTGGGTGTGCGGGTCGTAGAGCCGGTCGTGCTCGTCCATCGCGAAGCGATCGGTCATGCCGGCGACGTAGTCCACGATCGCGCGCTCCTCCGGCTCACCCTGCGCGCGCTCGAGCACGTGCGGGGGGAGCTGCCGCGGGTCCTCGGCGTAGGCACGCCAGAGGTCGCCGAGGATGCGCTCGGCCTTCGCCGCCATCCGCACGACGCGGTGGTTGCGATAGAAGTTCTCGAGCAGGTAGCGCGCGACGGCGCGCTTCTCCTCGGCGATCTCGGGCGTGAACGCCACCAGCGGCTCGGGCGAGGCCGCGGCCTCGGAAGACGACCTGGGCGCGGCGCGCTCGAGGCGGCGCGCGCTCGACTCGATCAAGTCGCTCACCAGAAGATCGATCAGCACGACCGTGACGCGCGGCCGCAAGCTGCGCGCGTCGGCCGTGCCTTCGGCGCGCAGGACCGCGGTCGCGCGCCGCCAGAGCGCGAGCTCCGCGAGCGCGTCCCAATCGAGCAGGTCCGCGCGCAGGCCGTCGTCGAGATCGTGCGTGTGGTAGGCGATCTCGTCCGACAGGTTCGCGATCTGTGCCTCGATCGTCGGGCCCTTGCCGAGATCGGGAAGCGGCACCGGGTGCGCGTAGCGCGGGAAGTCGGAGCCGTGCTTCAAGATGCCCGCGCGCGTCTCGGCGGTGAGGTTCAGGCCCGGGTAGCGCTCGGAGCGATCCTCCAGCCAGTCGACGATGCGCAGGCTCTGGCGGTTGTGCTCGAACCCCCCGTGCGCCTTCATGAGGCCGTGCAGCACGCGCTCGCCGGCGTGGCCGAACGGCGGGTGACCGATGTCGTGCGCGAGCACGGTGGCCTCGACCAGATCCTCGTTCGCGCCGAGCGCGCGCGCGACGGTGCGCGCGATCTGAGCGACCTCGAGCGTGTGCGTCAGCCGGTTCCGGAAGTGGTCGCCCTCGTGGTACGGGAATACCTGCGTCTTGTACTGCAGGCGACGGAACGCGCGCGAGTGCAGGACTCGGTCGCGATCGCGCTGGAAGACGGTGCGATAGTGGTGCTCGGGCTCGGCTTCGACGCGGCCACGCGAGTCGCGGGCGCGCACGGCGTACGGAGCGAGATACGCCATCTCGTGCTCCTCGATCTCGATCCGTGTGCGCAAGCTCGCTATGGCTCCCTCGTCTTCTCCTCGACCAGCCGATCCAGCCGCGCGCGCTCCTCTTCGCTGTGTTGCTCGGTCTCCGCCGCCTTCTCGGGCGGCGCCGCTGCAACCGGCGGAGTCTCGGAGACGGCGCCTGCCACCCGCTCCGCCGCCTTGTCTCCGAGCGAGCGCGCCGCTCCCTGGACGCCCTTCACGAGCTCCGCGGCGCTGCGCACGCGCAGTGTCAACGTACGCGTGTCGGGTGCCCAGCGCGGCTCGATCATCACGAAAGCGGTCCCGAGCAAGGCGACGAGCAAGAGGAAGCGGAACAAAGCAATCGACCTCGAGGCGGACGAACCGCGGGCAGTCTAGATCAGGGCTACCCGGGCGGCCAGCGGAACGTGCGCCCGCCGAGCAGATGCAGGTGCAAGTGATAGACCGACTGACCCGCCGCGGCGTTGGTGTTCACCACGAGTCGGTAGCCGTCGTCGGCGAAGCCCCGCTCGCGCGCGATCGCGGCCGCGGTCTGCACGAGCTCGCCTACGACCGCCTGGTCCTCGACGCCGACGGCGAGCGAGGTCGCGATGTGCTTGCGCGGGATCAGCTGGACGTGGGTCGGCGCCTGGGGATTCAGGTCCTCGAACGCGATCACCCGCTCGTTCTCGAAGACGATCTTGGCCGGGAGCTCGTGCGCCGCGATCCGACAGAACAGACAGTCACTGGCCATCGCGCCCTCGCTCGGTGTTCGGGCTCAGTATACTCGCCGCCATGAACGCCTTCGAAATGCCCGAGCGCCTGCTGCTCGGCCCGGGTCCCTGCAACGTCTCCGAGGAGGTGCGCGCCGCGCTCGCGCGCCCGCTCGTCGGCCACCTCGATCCGGCGTTCCTGGCGTTGCTCGACGAGATCCAGCGACAGCTCCTGCAAGTCTTCCGCGCCCCGGAGGGCTCCCTGGCCGTGCCGATCTCGGGCACCGGCAGCGCGGGCATGGAGGCGTGTCTGGTGAATCTGCTCGAGCCCGGCGAGAGCTTGCTCGTGGCGGTGAACGGCGTCTTCGGCGAGCGCATGGCGGCGATCGGGGAACGGCTCGGCGCGCGCGTGCTGCGGGTCGAGGCGGAGATGGGCGAGATCGTGGAGCCCGCGCGGCTGTGCGCCGAGATCGAGGCGCGCCGGCCCGACGTCGTCGCGCTGGTTCACGCGGAGACCTCCACGGGTGTCGCGCAGCCGGTGCCCGAGGTCGCCCGCGCCGCGCGCGCGAGCGGCGCGCTGTTCGTGCTCGATTGTGTGACGTCGCTCTCGGGCATGGACGTGCGCATGGGCGACTGGCAGGTCGACGCCGCCTACTCGGGGACACAGAAATGTCTCGCGTGTCCGCCGGGGCTCTCGCCGCTCGCGTTCGGTCCGCGCGCCCTCGCGCGTCTCGAGCGCCGGCAGCGTCCGGTGCAGAGCTGGTACCTCGACCTGTCGCTGATCGGCCGCTACTTCGGCGAGAAGCGCGTGTACCACCACACCGCGCCGATCTCCATGCTGTACGCGCTACACGCCGCGCTCGCGCGCGTGCTCGCGGAGGGCCTCGAGCCTCGCTTCGCGCGCCACCGCGCGGCCCACGAGCGGTTGGTCGCCGGCCTCGAGCCGCTCGGCTTCCGCATGCTCGTCGCGCCCGAACACCGGCTGCCGATGCTGAACACGGTGGTGCCGCCGTTCGCGGACGAGGCATCCGTGCGCCGACGTCTCCTGGACGAGCACGGGATCGAGGTCGGCGGCGGCCTCGGCAAGCTAGCGGGCCGCGTCTGGCGCATCGGCCTGATGGGCGAGAACGCCCGGCCCGAAGTGGTCGACCGGTTCTTGGCAGCACTGCGAACGCTGCTCTAGTCGACCG
>Ga0184615_10001862_pt1 | contig 11367 bp, 10 predicted proteins | sample PLM4_65_coex_FD_133134 | JGI IMG/M metagenome (GOLD analysis project Ga0184615, IMG submission 133134) | Groundwater sediment microbial communities from an aquifer in East River, Colorado, USA - PLM4_65_coex | ecosystem: Environmental > Terrestrial > Soil > Riparian zone | place: USA: East... | reverse complement strand
GTCGGCTCGTCGAGCACCAGGAAGTTCGGCGGGTTGTAGAGCATCCGCGCCATCACCAGCCGCACCTTCTCGCCGCCGGAGAGCAGACGACAGCGCTTCTCGACGTCGTCGCCAGGGAAGCCGAAGCACGCGGCCAGCGCGCGCAGCGAGCCGATCGACGCCTTCGGGAACGCGCGCTCGAGCGTCTGCCAGACGCTCTGCTCGGCTTCGAGCAGCTCCATCGAGGCTTGAGCGAAGTAGCCGAGCCGCACGCTCGCGCCCAGTGTCGCAGTGCCGGCGTCGGGCGGCAGCGCGCCCGCGACGAGCTTGAGCAGCGTCGACTTGCCCGCGCCGTTCGCGCCCATCACGCACCAGCGCTCACCGCGGCGGATCAAGAGATCGAGGCCGTCGAACACCACGCGCGATCCGTACGCTTTGCGCACGCACGTCAGCCGCGCGACGTCATCACCCGAGCGCGGGGTCGCGCCGAATGAAAACTCGAGTGTCTCCCGGCGTTTTGGCGGCGCGACCTTCTCGAGCTTCTTCACGCGCGACTGCACCTGGGACGCGTGGCTCGCGCGCGCTTTGAAGCGCGCGATGAACGCCTCTTCCTTGGCGAGCATCGCCTGCTGCCGCGCGTACTGCGCCGCCTGCCCGCGCTCGGCCAGCGCGCGCTGGCGCTCGTAGAAGTCGTAGTTGCCGGCATGCGTGAACAGCTCGCCCGCGTCGATCTCCACGATCTTCGCGACCATCCGGTTCAGGAACTCGCGGTCGTGCGAGGTCATCACGACGGCGCCCTCGAAGGCGGTGAGCCAGCCCTCGAGCCACAAGATCGACTCGAGATCGAGGTGGTTCGTCGGCTCGTCGAGCAGCAGCGCGTCGGGCTCCATCACCAGGATGCGCGCCAGGCCGACGCGCATTTTCCAGCCGCCCGAGAGCGCGCCGACGTCGCCGTCCACCTGTTCCGCCGCGAAGCCGAGCCCCGCGAGCACGGTACGCGCGCGCGCTTCGAGCCCGTAGCCGCCGAGCGACTCGAAGTGGGCTTGCGCTTCACCGAAACGCTCGACGAGTGTTTCCAGCTCGCCAGCGCGCGCGGGCTCGGCAAGCGCGTGCTCGAGCGCGTGCAGGGCGCGCGCGGCGTCCGAGACGGGCCCGGCGCCGTCGAGCGTGGCCTCGAGCACGGTCTTGCCCGCGAGCTCGCCGATGTCCTGGCTGAAGTACCCGATCGAGAGACCGCGATCGACCGCGACCTGGCCGTCGTCGGGCTCCTCTTCGCGCGTGATCAGCCGGAAGATCGTGGTCTTGCCCGCGCCGTTCGGGCCGACGAGCCCGATCCTCTCGCCGCGGTTCACGGCCGCGGACGCCTTGAGAAAGAGGATCTGGTCGCCGTGCCGTTTCGAGACGGCGTCGATGCGGATCACGTGGGTCGAAGCACGTCGCGCATCGCGTACAGGCCCGGCGCGCGGCCGACGAGCCAACGCGCGGCTCGGAGCGCGCCGGCGGCGAAGTTCTCGCGCGAGAGGGCGCGGTGCGAGAGCTCGACGCGCTCGCCCGGACCCGCGAAGTAGACCGTGTGCTCGCCGACACTGTCGCCGAGCCGCAGCGCCTGCAGGCCGATGCTCTTCGGCTCGCGCACGCCGGTCTGCCCGTGGCGGCTGTACACCGCGGCGTGTTCCAGGTCCTGGCCGCGTGCGACGGCGGCGGAGCGCGCCAGCGCGAGTGCCGTGCCGCTCGGCGCGTCCTGCTTCTGGTCGTGGTGCAGCTCGAGCACGTCGATCTCGTAGCCCTCGAGGCGACGCGCGGCCTCGGCGACGAGCTCGAGCAGGACGGTGACGCCGATCGAGAAGTTCGCCGCGCGCACGATCGCGAGGCGCGTTGCCGCCGTCGCGATGCGCGCTTCGCCCGCGGGATCGAGTCCGGTCGTGCCGATCACGAGCGGAAGCCCGCGCGGCTCGGCCGCGTCGAGCAGCGCCAGCGTCGACGCGGGCGAGGAGAAGTCGATCGCGACGTCGGCCTGTGCGCACGCCGCGCGCGCGTCCGAGGCGAGCTTGACCCCGCGCGCGACTTCCCGGCCGAGCGCCGGGTGCGCGGCGTGCTCGAGCGCGGCGCCGAGCTCGAGCCCCGCCGCGCCCTCGATCAGCCGCACGAGGCTCTGACCCATGCGCCCGCCGGCGCCGACGACGAGCACGCGCGTCATGCGCGCGGCAGCTCGGCCAGCGCGGCTTCGAGGCGATCGCGGTTCTTCTTCGCCATCTCCGTGAGCGGCAGCCGGAGCTTCGCGTTCGGAATCCGTCCGAGGATCGCGAGCGCCGTCTTCACCGGGATCGGGTTCGTCTCGATGAAGAGCGCCTGGATGATCGGCAGGAGCTCGAAGTGCAGCCGGCGCGCGTGCGCGAGATCGCCCGCCGCGAAGTGACGCACCAGCTCCGCCATCGCGCGCGGCGCGATGTTCGAGACCGTCGAAATCACGCCGCGCCCGCCGATCGCCAGCATCGGCAGCGTGAGCGCGTCGTCGCCGGAGACCACGGAGAACTCGCGCGCTGACGCCAGGATCGTCGCGGCGGTCGCTTCCAGATCGCCGCCCGATTCCTTCAGGCCGACGACGCCCGGCACGTGCGAGAGGCGCGCGATTGTCTCGGGCTCGATCCGCGACGCGGTGCGCCCGGGGATGTTGTAGACCACGATCGGGAGCTGCGTCTCCTGCGCCACGGTGCGGTAGTGCTGAAAGATCCCCTCCTGCGTCGGCTTGTTGTAGTAGGGGGAGATCAAGAGCGCGCCGTCCGCGCCCGCGGCGCGCGCCGCCGAGGTCAGCTCGATCGCCTCGCGGGTCGAGTTGGAGCCGGTACCCGCGACCACGGGAACGCGCTTCGCGGTCACCTCGACCACGTGACGCACCACGCGCACGTGCTCCTCGTGCGACAGCGTGGCGGCTTCGCCGGTGCTGCCGCACGGCACGAGGCCGTTGACACCGCTCTCGATCTGCCACTCGACGTGGCGCGCGAGCGCCGGCAGATCGAGCGAGCCGTCGGGTGCGAACGGCGTGACCAGCGCCGTGAAGGTTCCGGACAGGACTAGGGCCATGAGATCTCTCCGTCGAAGACATGGGCCGCGGGGCCCGTCATGTACACCGGCCCGTCAGCAACGGGCCAGCGAATGCGCAGAGAACCTCCGCGCAGCTCGATCCGCACGTCGCGCTCGGCGCGGCCCGAGAGCACCGCCGCGACGCCGACCGCGCACGCGCCGCTGCCACAGGCCAGTGTCTCTCCCGAGCCCCGCTCCCAGGTGCGCTGCACCAATTCATGGCGCGAGCGCACGCCGACGAACTCCACGTTGACGCGCTCGGGGAATGCCGCGTGGTGCTCGATTCGCGGTCCGAGACGCTCGACCGGGAACGACGCGGGATCGTCGACGAAGATCACGCAGTGCGGATTTCCCATCGACACGACGCACACGCGCAGGCGCTCGCCATCGACCTCGAGCGGCACATCGACGAGCGGGACGCTCCCGCGCAGGAGCGTCGGAATCTTCTCCGGCTCGAGCACTGGCCGGGTCATCTCGACCTCGACCTGATCGTCCCCGAGCCAGCGCGGCGTGACGATCCCGGCGAGCGTCTCGACGCGGATCACGTCCTTGCTCGTGAGGCCGGCGTCGCGCACGTACTTCGTGAACGCGCGGATGCCGTTGGCGCACATCTGGGCGGGGCTGCCGTCGGCGTTGCGGATCACCATGCTGAAGTCCGCGTCGCGAGACGGCTTCACGAGCAGGAGCTGGTCGCCGCCGATGCCGAGCCGCCGGTCGAGCGCGAAACGCGCGAAGCTCGCCCAGTCGCTGACGGGATCGCCGGCGAGGCAATCGATCACGATCAGGTCGTTGCCCGCGCCGTGCATCTTCGCGAAGCGGATCGCCACGCGCGTGCTCACGGCTGCGGTCCCGTGTCCGGAGCAGGTGCGGGCGCGTTGGGATCGGGACACTCTTCGGTGTCGACGGCTCCTGGGGCGGCGGACACGGCGGGCGGTGTCGCGGCCGGCTCGCTCCGCGTGCGCACCGGCGGGCCGAACTTTCCGCACGCTGCGGCGGCGAGCAGCGCGACGACGGCGGCAGCGGCGAAAGCCCGTGTCATGGTGCCTCGCTCGCGAGCTCGGCGCGCGCGGTCTCGATCGCCTCGAGCACGCGCGCACGCGAGGGTGCACCCGGCGCGCGGCGCGCCTCGAGCGAGCGCTCGACGCGGAAGAACTCGGCGGGCTCGATGTCGAGCGCGGGATGGAACGAGACGAGCGTCGCGCGCGAGAGCGCCGAGAGCGCTACGCCCGCGTCCAGGGAGTGCGCCACCACGCTGCCGACGATGCCATGCGCCTCGCGGAACGGCACGCCGCGCAGCACCAGATGATCGGCGAGATCGGTCGCGATCAGCATCGGGTCGCTCGCGGCGCGTGCGGTCACGTCGGCGTTCACGCGCAGACTCGCGATCGCGCCCGACAAGACCTCGAGACAGGCCCGTCCGGTCTCGACAGCGTCGATCACCGGCTCCTTGTCCTCCTGCATGTCGCGATTGTACGAGAGCGGCAAGCCCTTCAGGGTCACGAGCAGGCTCACCAGGTCACCGACCACGCGCCCCGACTTTCCGCGCACGAGCTCGGCGGCGTCGGGGTTCTTCTTCTGTGGCATCAGGCTCGAGCCGGTCGAGAACGCGTCGTCGAGCTCGATGAAGCCGAACTCCGTCGTGCTCCAGAGCACGAGCTCCTCGCAGAGCCGCGACAGGTGGACCATCAGGATCGCGAGCGCGGCGAGCAGCTCCAGGGCCGAGTCACGTGCAGAGACGGAGTCGAGACTGTTGCGCGTCGGCCCGTCGAAGCCGAGCTCGCGCGCCGTGCTCTCGCGATCGATCGGCAGCGTGCTGCCCGCGAGCGCGCCGGCGCCGAGCGGCGAGCGCGCCATGCGCGCGCGCGCGTCGCCGAGCCGGCCGGCGTCGCGCGTGAGCGCCTCGTAGTGGGCGAGCCAGTGGTGCGCGAGGCGCATCGGCTGCGCCCGTTGCAGATGTGTGTAGCCCGGCAGCACGACATCCACCTCGCGGCCTGCGCGCTCGACCAGCACGCCGCGCAGCTCCGCGAGCGCGCGCCGCAGCCCGCCGATCTGCTCGCGCATCCAGAGCAGGAAGTCGGTGGCGATCTGGTCGTTGCGGCTGCGCCCGGTGTGCAGCTTGCCTGCGACCGGACCCGCGATCTCCGCCAGCCGCCGCTCCACGTTGCTGTGCACGTCCTCGAGCGCGGGATCGAGCACGAGCAGGCCGGATTCGAGCTCGCGCGCGATCTGTTCGAGCCCCTTCACGAGCTGCTCGCCCTCGGCGCTCGTGATGATTCCCTGGCGCGCCAGCATGCGCGCGTGCGCGCAGCTGCCGCGCACGTCCTGCGCCCACAGCTTCCCGTCGACGTGCACGGAGGCGGAGAAGCGCTCCATGCGCGGATCCGTGGGCTTCGCAAAGCGCCCGCCCCAGGTCTTGGAGCTCTTGGATTCGGCCATTCTTTCCTCGGGGCCGGTCGAGGATGCCCGCGACCGGGGGGGCGCGCAAGCGAGCCGCGAACCTTAAGCTCTCACGGTGCGCAGACACCTCCCCAGGGCCGCCGGTCTGATGGCGATCTTGCTCACGCTCGTTTCGGTGTGGGCCTGGCGCTCGCTCGGCGATCTCGAGGATCGCGTCGAAGCGCGCTTTCAGGGGCGTCTCTTCGCCGTACCCTCGCGCGTCTACTCGCGGCCGCTCGAGCTGCGGCGCGGGGTCGACGTCGAGCGCATGCATCTGCGCGAGCGTCTCGAGCGCACGGGCTACGTGACGGCGGTCGGCTCCAACCCGACCCTCCGGCCGGGCGAGTACCGGCAGAAGCCGGGGCTCTTGCAGATCTATCGGCGCGCCTCGCGGCTGCCGGATCGCAACGATCCGGCCAGGCTCGTGAGCTTGCACCTCGACGGCTCGCGCATCGCTTCGGTGCGCGACGCGACGGGTGAGCTGGTTCCGTCGGCCGCGCTCGAGCCCGAGATCATCGCGCAGTTCCACGGCGTCGAGCGCGCCGATCGCCAGCTCGTCGCGCTCGCCGACGTCCCGCCGGTGCTCGTCGAGGCGATCATCGCGGTGGAGGACCAGTCCTTCTACGAGCACGGCGGCGTGCACGTCTGGCGGATCGCCGGCGCGATGCTGGCGAACGTACGTGCGGGCCGCGTCGTGCAGGGCGGCAGCACGCTCACGCAGCAGCTGGTGAAGAACTTCTACCTGACGCGCGAGCGCACGCTCACGCGCAAAGGCACCGAGGCGCTGATGGCGCTCCTGCTCGAGCGAAATCACAGCAAACGCGAGATTCTCGAGGCGTACCTGAACGAGGTGTACATGGGCCAGCGCGGCTCGGTCGCCATCCACGGCGTCGGCGAGGCCGCGCAGCACTACTTCGGCAAGTCCGTCGGCCAGCTCGGCCTGCCCGAGGCGGCATTGCTCGCGGGCTTGATCAAGGGACCGAACCTGTACTCGCCGTACAAGCACCCCGAGGCGGCGCGCAAGCGCCGGGACCTGGTGCTGTCGGTGCTGCGCGAGCAGGACAAGATCGAGCGCGACGCGTACGAGAGCGCGCTCGTCGCGGACCTCGGCGTGCGCGACGTGTACGTCGACGAGTACGTGGCGCCCTACTTCGTCGAGGAGCTGCGCCAGGACCTGTCGGAGCGCTACGGCGAGGAGATCCTGCAGAGCGAAGGCATGGCGATCTACGCCACCCTCGATGCGGAGGTGCAGCGCGCCGCGAACGCGGCGGTGACCGGGCAGCTCGAGCGGCTCGAGCGGGACTATCCGAAGCTGCGCCGGCCGTCATCGCCGCTGCAGGCTGCGGTCGTCGCGCTTTCGCCACGCAGCGGCGAGATCCTCGCGCTCGTCGGTGGTCGGGACTACAGGCAGAGTCAGTTCAATCGCGCTTCACAAGCGCACCGTCAGCCCGGCAGCGTCTTCAAACCGATCGTGCTCCTGACCGCGCTCGCGCGGCGCGAGGGCGAGCCGCAGTTCACGCTGCTCTCGAAGCTCGAGGACGCGCCGTTCACGCAGAAGCTTCCGACCGGAGTCTGGCAGCCGGTGAACTACGATGGGGAGTACCGCGGCACCGTGAGCTTGCGCGAGGCGATCGAGCAGTCGCTGAACGTGCCGGTCGCGAAGCTCGGCATCGCCGTCGGTCCCGAGCGCATCGTCGAGACCGCGCGCAGGCTCGGCATCGCGAGCGCGCTCCTGCCCGTGCCGAGCGTCTCGCTCGGCTCGTTCGAGGTCACGGTGCTCGAGGCCGCGCGCGCGTATGCGGTGCTGGCAGCCGCCGGGTCGCTGCCGGGGCTGCGCTCCTACACCGAGGTGGTTCACGCCGACGGCCGGGTCCTCGAAGAGCGTCCCCACGAGGCGCAGAAGGTCTTCGACCCGGCCGAGGTGTACCTGGTGACCTCGGCGCTCCAGGGCGTGGTCGATCGAGGCACGGGCACCGCCCTGCGCGCGCTCGGCTTCCGCGGCGACATCGCGGGCAAGACCGGCACGAGCTCCGACTTTCGCGACGCCTGGTTCATCGGCTACACGCCGGACATCGTGATCGCCGTCTGGGTCGGCTTCGACGACGGCGCGAGCGTGCACGTCACGGGTGCGGTGGCCGCACTGCCGATCTTCGCCGACGTGCTCGAAGCGGCGCGCGGCAAGGCGGCTGGCGAGGAGTTCAGCGTCCCGACCGGGGTCGAGTCCGTCGCGGTCGACGTCGAGTCGGGCCTGCGCGCGGGCTTCCTGTGCGGCGGCGAGCAGGAGGTCTTTCTGCGCGGCACCGCGCCCGAAGGCAGCTGCGGGATCTTCCGCGGCCTCGCCGGAAGCGACGCGGAGCCGCCGCCCGCCCCGGGCCACCAGCGGGCGGAGGCGCGCAAGAACCCCATCCGCCGCGCGCTCGACAGCGTCTTTGGCTGGTTCGGGCGGGGGCGCTCGGGTGGCGACCGCTGAGGTGAGGCGGGGGCGGTGAGGATTTGGTAGAGAGCGAGCGATGACGCCGAAGGTTCGCACGCTGCTCGCGCTGATCGCGGTGGTCGTACCGCTCGACCAGCTCACCAAGTCGCTGGTCGTCGCCTACGTCGAACGCGGCAGCTACTGGGCGCCGATCGCGGCGCTCGACGGCTTCCTGCGCATCACGCACGCGCGCAATCCGGGCGGCGCGCTGGGGCTCGCGCAGGGTGTGCCGGTGTACGTCTTCGTGGCGCTCACGATCGTGGCGCTTTTCATGATCGGCTCCTTCTTCCGGCGCATCGAGCCGCACGATCGACTCTCGGCGGTATCGCTCGGCCTGATCGTCTCGGGGGCGCTCGGCAATCTCACGGACCGGATCGCGCGCGGCGGCGAGGTCGTGGATTTCCTGCAATTCAACCTGGGGCTCTTCATCTTCCCCGACTTCAACGTCGCGGACACCGCGATCTCCATCGGGGTCGCCCTGCTTCTGCTCGACGTCGTCACCCAGGAGACCGAGGAGGGCGTGACCCCGAAGAGCGCGCCCGGGGAGAAGGACCGCTGAGCGCGAAGGCCTACGTCGGCATCGGGGCGAATCTCGGCGACTCGGAGGCGCAGGTGCGGGCGGCGCTAGCCGAGCTCGCAAAGTGGGGGCTGCTGCGCGCGTCATCGCTGTGGCGCACCGAGCCGCTCGGCTCGCCTGACCAGAACTGGTACGTGAACGCGGTTGCGGAGCTTCGCGTCGACGGCGACGCCCTCGCCTGCCTGGCGCGCCTGCGCGCGCTCGAGCACGCCTTCGGCCGGCCGGCTGAGCGCGCGCGCTGGGCGCCGCGGGCGCTCGACCTCGATCTCCTGATCTTCGGCGACGTCGAGCTGAAGTCGGAAGTGCTCACCGTGCCTCACCCCGGCTTGGCCGCGCGCCGCTTCGTGCTCGCGCCGCTGGCTGAGCTGGCGCCGGATCTGGTCCCGCCGGGCCAGATCCGGACCGTCGCGCAGCTGCTCCGGGACCTTGACGATCCATTGCGAGTCGAGAAACTGTGAGCTTCGACCCGCCGGAGGACCCGCGATGAAATTCTTCCTCGATACCGCCAGCGTCTCGGAGATTCGCGAGGGCGTCGCGCTCGGCCTCTGCGACGGCGTCACCACGAACCCGAGCCTGCTCGCCAAAGAGAAGGGCGATCCGCGCGATGTGGTCCGCGAGATCACCAAGATCTGCGAGGGCCCGATCAGCGCCGAGGTCGTGAGCCTCGACTCCGAGGGCATGGTCCGAGAAGGGCTCGAGTGGGTGAAAGTCGCCTCGAACATCGTCGTGAAGATCCCGATGACGACCGAGGGCCTGAAGGCGATCCGCATCCTGTCGAGTCAGAACATCGCCACGAATTGCACGCTGATCTTCACGCCGATCCAGGCGCTGATGGCCGCGAAGTCCGGCGCCTCGATGGTCTCGCCCTTCGTCGGCCGGCTCGACGACATCCAGTCCGACGGCATGGACCTGATCCAGCAGATCGTCGAGATCTTCGACAACTACGACATCGCGACGGAGCTGCTCGTCGCGAGCGTCCGCCACCCGATCCACGTCGTGCAGTCCGCGCGCATCGGCGCCGACATCTGCACGATGCCGCTAAGCGTCCTCCAGGGCCTGGCCAAGCACCCGCTCACCGACTTGGGCATCGCGCGCTTCCTGGCGGACTGGGAGAAGGTGAAGAATCGCTAGCCGCGGTCGGCCCGCCCTGATCAGGCGATCTGGTATCCTGCCTGCCCCACCCCCCATGGGGGTGGTCTTGCTTAAGGGCAACGCTTACGCCCCCACAAAGGACGACCGCCGGTGACGCTCAAGGATGACGCCCTCGACTACCACCGGATCGGGCGCCCGGGGAAGATCCAGGTCGTCCCGACCAAGAGCGTCCAGACCGCGCGCGACCTCGCGATGGCCTACACGCCCGGCGTCGCCGCGCCGTGCCTCGAGATCCAGAAGTGCCCGGACGACGCGTACCTGTACACCTCGCGCGGCAACCTGGTCGCGGTGGTGTCGAACGGCACCGCGGTCCTCGGGCTGGGAAACCTGGGCGCGCTGGCCGGGAAGCCGGTGATGGAGGGCAAGGGCGTTCTCTTCAAGCGCTTCGCGGGAATCGACGTCTTCGACATCGAGATCGCGACCGAGGACCCGGAGCTCGTGATCCAGACCGTGAAGCTGCTCGAGCCGACCTTCGGCGGGATCAACCTCGAAGACATCCGCGCGCCGGAGTGTTTCGAGATCGAAGAGCGGCTGATCGCGACGATGGACATCCCCGTCTTCCACGACGATCAGCACGGCACGGCAATCATCAGCGGCGCGGCTCTCCTGAACGCGCTCCTGCTCACCAATCGGCGCATCGAGGAGACGCGCGTCGTGGTTGCGGGCGCGGGCGCCGCGGGCATTGCCTGCGCGAATCTCTACGTGCATCTGGGCGTACGGCCCGAGAACGTGCTGATGGCGGATTCGAAGGGCGTTCTCTACGAGGGCCGCAGCAACGGCATGAACAAGTACAAGGCGCGCTACGCCCGCAAGACGAGCGCCCGCACGCTCGCCGACGCGCTGCGCGGCGCGGACGTGTTTGTCGGCGTTTCCTCGGCGGGCACGGTCACGGGCGAGATGGTCGCGACCATGGCGCCCAAGCCGATCATTTTTGCGATGGCGAACCCGGATCCGGAGATCATGCCGAGCGACGTCGCGGCGGTGCGCGGCGACGCGATCATGGCGACGGGCCGCTCGGACTACGCGAACCAGGTGAACAACGTGCTCGGCTTTCCCTTCATCTTTCGCGGCGCGCTCGACGTGCGCGCGCGCAAGATCAACATGGAGATGAAGCTCGCGGCGGTGCACGCGCTGGCTGAGCTCGCAAGAATGGGCGAAGAGGGTCTCCCCGACGAGGTGCGCCGCGCGTATCCGGGCGAGCGCTTCGACTTCGGACCCTCGTACATCATTCCCAAGCCGTTCGACCCGCGCGTGCTCATCCACGAATCGATGGCGGTGGCGAAGGCGGCGATGGACAGCGGCGTGGCGCGCGTCCGCGTGGATCTCGACGAGTACCGCGTGCGGCTCCATGAGCGGCTCGCCGAAATCGCGGCGCTCTGAGCCGGCCGCGGTAGGCTTCCGGCATGGCGGCTGAAACTCCGAAGTACCTGCTCGAGAATCCGCTGGCGGAGAAAGTACCGGCGAAGGCGCTCACGCCGTCGCACCCGTCGGCCGCGTTCTACGAGGAGTCGATCGAGCGCGGGCTCGAGCTTCTGGACCGGCCGAAGAGGGGTGGCGGCCCCGCGCGCGTGCGCGTGCAGCACGCGAAGAACCGCATGACGGTGTTCGAGCGCCTGAAGGTGCTCTCGGACCGCGAGCCGAACCTGCTCTGGCAGAACTGGGGCAAGGC
>Ga0184615_10001860_pt1 | contig 11368 bp, 6 predicted proteins | sample PLM4_65_coex_FD_133134 | JGI IMG/M metagenome (GOLD analysis project Ga0184615, IMG submission 133134) | Groundwater sediment microbial communities from an aquifer in East River, Colorado, USA - PLM4_65_coex | ecosystem: Environmental > Terrestrial > Soil > Riparian zone | place: USA: East... | reverse complement strand
CCAGGGGTGACCCCATGTCCCGACCCTTTGTCCTCGGCTGCATGGCCGCCGCGGCGCTGACTGCTGCCGCTACTCCCCTTGCCTCCCAACCCCAGCGGCGGCCGGCAACACCCCGCGCGGCAGGGGCTCCCTTTTCGGTGGTCGAAGCGAGCATCGCCGATCTCCGCACCGCTCTCGAGCAGGGCCGCACCACCTCCCGCGCGATCCTGCAGCAGTACCTGCTCAGGATCGCGACCTACGAGGACCGGCTCAACGCCATCATCACCGTCAACCCGAACGCGCTCGCGATCGCCGACTCCCTCGACCGCCTCCGGGCCAGGGGCGTGATTCTGGGACCCCTGCACGGGATTCCGGTCGCCCTCAAGGACAACATCCACACCGTCGAGATGCCGACCACCGGCGGCGCGCTCGCCTTTGCCGAGCTGGTGCCGCCCTACGACGCGACCCTCACCCGGAACCTCAAGGCCGCGGGTGCCATCATCCTGGCCAAGACCCAGCTCACCGAGCTGGCCAACTGGGTCGCCAGCGGAATGCCGGGCAACTACAACGCGCTCACCGGTTATGGAATGAACCCCTGGGACCCGCGCCGGGATCCGCGCGACAACAGCTTCGACGGCCGCCCGGTGCTCGGCACCGGAGGATCGAGCTCGGGAGTGGGCACCAACGTCAGCTTCTGGGCGGCGAACGTCGGCACCGAAACCTCCGGCTCGATCCTGAGCCCGGCGAATCAGAACTTGCTCGCCGCGATCAAGCCGACGGTGGGGCGGGTGAGCCGCTACGGCGTCATCCCGATCAGCGCGGACCAGGACACTCCCGGCCCGATGGCCCGCACGGTGAGCGATGCCGCCATCGTGTTCGGTGTGCTGGAGAGCGCAGCGTCAGACTCGAACGACGCCGCCACCAAGAAGTGCACCCCGCCTCCGGCGCGCGACTACACCAAATTCCTCAATGCGAACGGCCTGGCCGGCGCCCGCATCGGCATCCCCCGCGCCTTCTATTACGATCGCACCACCGGGAGCAATCCGCGCGGCGGACTGGGCGACGCCCAGCGCAAGATCATGGACTCCGCGATCGCGGTGCTCAAGGCTCGGGGCGCGGTGATCGTGGACCCCGCCAATATTCCGAGCGTGGTCGATACGGTCGCCGGCGCCAACTTCCTCAACTGGGGGGTCTGCGGGGGACTGAATCAGGCCAAGGGACGCGACGCCGACTGCTCGATTGCCTTCAAGTACGGGATGAAGCGCGACTTCAACGCCTGGCTCAAGTCGCTGGGGGCAGCGGCGCCGGTCAGGACGCTCGCCGAGCTCCGGGCGTGGAACATTGCCCACCAGCGCGCCGGCGCCATCAAGTACGGCCAGGCGAACCTCGATGTCTCGGACGAGATGGATCTCGGCGCCGACCGCGCGCGTTATGAGGCCGACCGGCGGAAGGACATCCTCCTCTCCGCGACCAACGGCATCGACGCCACGCTGAAGGAGCACCGGCTCGATGCGCTGCTCTTTCCCGCGGCGAACAGCGCCAACATCGGCGCTCGGCCGGGCTACCCCACGGTCATGGTGCCGTTCGGCTTCGTTCCGATTGCGGCGGGCACCGGCGCCAACGCCTTTCCGGCCGGGTTCGACCCCAAGCCCTCGCCTTTCAACGTGAGCTTTACGGGGACGGCGTGCTCGGAGCCCAGGCTGATCGAGCTGGCGTACGCGTTCGAGCAGGCCACCAAGAAGCGGATCGCGCCGCCGCTATTTCCCTGAGGTCCGGCATGGAATCAGCCTAACGCGCCATCGAATCCGCCACGGCAAGCAACCGCTGAAACCGCGGGTGGCTCCGCAACGGCTCGATCGAGGGGTCGGCGCGGAGCCACCCCGCTGACACCAGATACGGCACTCGAGCGAGCCGCTCGAGCTGCTCGACCGCCTTGACCGGCTCGCGCACCATCTGATAGAGCCGTGCCAGGTTGTGGCGCAGGCCGGGACCCTGGAATCCATCCTCCCCCCGCATCGCCATCGCCCGCTCCCCCGCGCGCATCGCCTCGGCCTTCCGTCCCAGGAACGCCAGCGCCACGCCGAGCGACATGAGGTTGTTCGGCTCATCGGGGTTTTCCCGGACCGCGCTCTCGAGACTCTTCAGCGCCGAGTCGGCGTAGGCCCGCATCCGGAGCGAGTCCCCCAGCATTCGCGCGCCATAGGCAAGCGCCAGCCCCCATCCCCCTCGATTGCCGCCGAACTGGCTCGGTGGGAGCCGCATCAGCAGTTGCTTCTGCTCATCGTTGAGGAGGTCGGCGCTGCTCTGGTCGGAGGAAAAGAACGACATCATCATCGGCTCGTTGGCATCTTTCGGAATGCTGTGCGCCACCGATCTGGCTCCGGCCAGGTCTCCCTGGGCCAATCGAAGCCAGGCCGCGTACAGCTGCACACTCGGATCGGTGGGCGCCTGCGCCCGCGCCCGGGCAAGCAGCTCGCGGGCTTCGTCATACTTGCGCGTGTAAGTCAGCAGCCGGGCCAGCCGCCGGGCGTACAGCAGCGACCGCGGATCGAGCGCGAGCCCCCGTCGCATGTGCGCCAGCGCGTCGTCCGTCTTCCCGAGACCCTGCTCGGCCAGGCCGAGTGCCCCGAGCAGCTCCGCGTGGGCCGGCGCGAGTGCAAGCCCCTTGGTATAGACCTCGACCGCTTTGGGGAAGTCGGCCCGCACCAGGCTGTAGTAATTGCCCAGCGCCAGGTGCGCCTCGGGAAGCTCCGGAGCCAGCCGGAGGGCCCGCTCCGCCGCGGACCGGGCGGCTTCCGCAATCGCCAGGGAGGCGTCGCTGTTGAGGTACATCGAGGCCCGGACCATCCCGAGCCGGCTCCACGCCCGAGCGAACGCCGTGTCGAGCGTCACCGCGGCCTCATAATGGTCGGCCGCCTGGCGCAGCGCCACCGATCCGCTCGATCCGTAGTAGCTCTGCTCTCCCCGCAGGAACTCGTCGTATGCCGCGATGTTGCTGGTGGGGGCGGCGGTCATGGTCGAGGGCATAGATGCCATGGCCAGCTCCCCCTTGAGCGCGGCGACCACCTGTCCCGCGATGTCGGCCTGCACCTTGAATACGTCGTCGAGCGCCGCGTCGAAGGGGCTCTCCCACCGGCCGACGGTGGCGCCGCTCTCGACCACCTCGACCAGCTCCGGCCGGACCTGCACCCGGTTTTGACTTCCGCCTTTGACCCAGCGCACCGTGCCGGTGAGGAGGTAACGGACGCCGAGCTCCCGGGCGACGTCCTTGAGCGGCTTGGTGGTGCCGCGATACTGCGCCGAGCTTGCGCGGGCAATCACCTGAAAGTCCGGAAGACTCGACAGCTTGCCGCGCACCTCGTCGGTAATCCCGTCGGCAAAGTAAGCGTCGCCCGCATCACCCATGTTCTCGAAGGGAAGCACCGCGAGGAGCACCGGCCCGTCGGCGGGGGTGGACGATTGGCTCTGCCGCCAGGCAAAGAGCGCCCCGATTCCGAGCAGGAAACCGATGCCGAGCATGGCGAAAAGTGGCACCCGCTTGCGTCGCACCGGCGGCGCCACCGTTCCCGATCCCGGCGTGCTGATCTGGCCCGCCGCAGTCTCGAGTTCCGCGGAGAACTCCGCCACCGAGGGATACCGATCGGCCGGCGAACGCGCGATCGCCCCCGACACGATCCGCTCCACTACGGGAGGCACGCCCGGGCGAATCGATCGGAGAGGACGGGGCTCCTCGGTCAGCACCCGCGCCAGGATGACCTGTGCGGTGGGGCCGCCGAAGGGAGGCTCTCCCGCCAGCATCTCGTAGAGGACGCAGCCCAGCGAGTAGATATCCGATCGGTGGTCGATGGAGTGCTCGCCGGTGGCCTGCTCGGGACTCATGTAGGCCGGGGTCCCGATGGCGAGTCCCGTCCCGGTCAGCGCGGCGTGCTCCCCGGTGCCGGACGCCAGCGCGCGCGCCACCCCGAAGTCGGCCACCAGCGCATGGCCCCCGGAGAGGAGAATGTTCTCCGGCTTGATGTCGCGATGGATCAGTCCCTGGCGGTGGGCGTAGTCGAGGGCGTCGGCCACCTCTCGGGTAATCCGGATCGCCTCGGCCAGGGGGAGCTGCCGGTCGCGGGCCAGCCGCTCCCGCAGCGACTCCCCGTCGATGTACGGCATGCTGAACCAGAGCAGCGTCGGCTGGCCTCCGGTCCCGGGCACGTCACCCGAATCATGGACCGGGAGGATGTGCGGATGCTGAAGCCGGGCGGCAAAGCGGATTTCCCGGGCAAACCGGTCGGTCCCGATGCTCATGGCGAGCTCGGGATGGAGTACTTTCAGGGCGACCAGCCGGTCATGGCGGAGGTCCCGGGCCAGGAAAACAGCCGCCATCCCGCCCCGGCCGAGCTCGCGTTCGACCGCATAGCGGCCGGTCAGGCCTTCCTGAAGCATGCGCAGCACATCGGCCATGTAGCGGGGATCCTCCGGGAGGAGAATCTAGCGCAGAGGAGCCCGCCGCGTCTTTACTCCTTCCGGAGCGCCGCCACCACATCCACCTTGAGCGCCTGGCGCGCCGGCACGTAGCAACTGAGCAGCGCCGCCGCTGCCAGCAAAGCCGCCACGCCGACATAGGTCGCGACATCGGTGGCCGAGACGCCGAAGAGGAGGCTCGCCATCAGCCGGGTGAGCCCGACCGCCGCAGCCACTCCCGCAACTACCCCCACCGCCACCGGCAGCATCCCTTGCGCCACGATCAGTCCTAACACGCGGTACGGGCTCGCGCCCAGCGCCAGCCGCACCCCGATCTCCGACGTCCGCCGGGATACCGCATAGGAGAGCACGCCGTAGATCCCCGCGAGTGCCAGCACCAGCGCCACGCTCGCAAACGTTGCCAGCAGCATCATCACGAACCGCCGGGACGCCACCGACGCGCCGACCAGGGTCTCGAGGCTTTCGACTCGCGAGAGCGGCAGGCTGGGATCGAGCTCGGCGAGCGTGCTGCGCAGGAGCTGCTGCGTGGCGGACGCATCCCCCCGGGTGTGCATCACGAGCTGGATGGTCCCCGCGCCCGCGCCATAGTAGGGCAGGTAGACCGCGAGCGACGGTCCATCCTGGAGGCTCCAGTCCCGCATGTCGCCCGCGACGCCGATCACCTCGGCGGGCAGATTGCTCTGTCCCTTCCACATGATGAGCTGCCGCCCCACCGCGTTCTCCTCCGGCCAGAGTCGGTCCGCTACGCTCTTGCTGACGATCACCCGCCAAGGTTTGGAGATCATGTCCGATTCGGTGAAATCCCGTCCGGCAACCAGCGGCACGCCAAGGGCCCGGAAATAATCGCGGGTTATGATGCGCCAGCCGGCCCAGGGCACCTCCTTGCTGTCCGGTGCCGGCTTGTCGGCGGCGGCAAAGCCCATTCCGGTGCCAACGCCGGTGAGCGGCCGGCGCGACACGACGGCCACCGTGGTGACCTCCGGACTCGCGCCGAGCCGCTGGCGGAGGGCGGCGAGGAATTGATCGCTCCGCGCCTCGTTGTAACTCGGCGGCACGGCCACCTCGGCTAATACGCGGTCCTCCGAGACGAAGCCGCGCTCCTGCGCCATCACCTGCTGGAAGCTCCGGAGCAGGAGTCCGGCGCCGATCAGGAGCGCGAGTGATGCGGCGACTTCCGTGGTCACCAGCACGGCACGGAGCCGGCCCAGGAAGCGGCCGCCTCCGACGTTCCGATCGCCTTCGCGGAGCGCGCCGGCGAGGTCGCGCTGCCCCGCGTGCAGCGCGGGAACGATCCCCGCGAGCAGCGCGGTGACCACGGTGGTGAGCGCGGTAAACCCCAGTACCCACGCGTCGATCGATACTTCGGAAATGCGCGGCACCCCGGCCGGGTTCCAGGCCTTGAGCACCCGGATGATTCCAAAGGCCATCAGCAGCCCGAAGACTGCGCCGGCCGAGCTCACCACCAGACTTTCCGTGAGCACCTGGCGTACCAGGCGCGCGCGGCTGGCGCCCAGCGCCGACCGCAGGGCGCGCTCCCGGGTTTTGCCCGTGGCGCGAGCGAGGAAGAGATTGGCGAGGTTGACGCAGGCGATCAGCAGCAGGAACCCAACCGCGCCCATCAGGATCCAGAGCGCACGCCGAGTGGTGTCACCGGCCACCCAGGTGCTCGACGGCTCGATCGCGATTCCCATTCCCTTGTCGTCCTTGGGGAACTGCTCGGCCAGGCGCCGGGCCACCGATTGGAGATCAGCGAGCCCCGCCTCGATCGTCACGCCAGGCTTGAGCTTTCCGATGACACTGAGCTCGAAGCTGCCCCGATCAGCATCGGGCCGGCGCTCCATCGGCAGGAAGATCTCGGCGGCGTCGAGCCAGGGCTCGCCCCGCGGCAGCACGCCGATGACCGTGTAGCCCTGTCCGTCGAGCGTGATTTGCCGTCCGAGAATCTTCGGATCGGCGGCAAACCGGGACTGCCAGGTCCCGAAGGAGAGCAGCACGCCGTTGCGCGCCGCGCCGGGGGCATCCTCGCCCTTCGTGAAGAGTCGTCCCTTGTGAGGCGTGACACCGAGAACCTGGAAGAATTCCGCGGAGATGAGTCCGCGGCGGAGCCGCTCGGGATATCCGGTACCGGTCAGGTTGATGGAGCCGTACTCCATCGCCGCGATCCCTTCGAAGGTCCGGTTCTGATCCTGCACGTCCCAGAAGTTGGCGCGGGTGAAATCCGCCTGGTTCCAGCCGCGCTCGACGCGGGACTCCCAGATCGAGACCAGCCGCTCGGGCTCGCGGAAGGGGAGGGGACGGAGCAGCACCCCGTGTACCACGCTGAAGATCGCCGCGTTGGCGCCGATACCCAGCCCGATGGTGAGCACCGCGACGGCGGTGAAGCCGGGGTTTTTGAAGAGGGTGCGGGCGCCGTAGCGCACATCCTGCCAGAAGGTTCCCACTTTGCGTCTCCGTACGTGTGGGGTGAAATGCCGCCGGTGCCAGCGCTCGGACCATCCGGCCCGGAGCGCGTCGATCACAGCGCGGAAAACGAAGCGGGCGCCGGGCCGGTGCCGGTGCGCTTCCTGGAACGTGGCCAGCATGTCGTCGCCGTAGTGCTCGCGCAGGGCCCCGGGAAATGCCCGAATGGCGAACCGGAACAGGAAGCCGGCGAGGCGCGCGTTCATCGGGCGAGCCCGGGCTCCCAGGCCTTCCGGGCCACCGCCACCAGGCGCCGCATCCGCTCAGTCTCCTGCCGACCCGCGAGTCTCCCCCGTGCTGTCACCCGGTAGTGCCGCCGGGGCGGACCGCCGCTCTCCTCGCCGGGGCGGGGCCTGGCTTCTTCGATCAGCCCGGCCTCCACCATGCGAGCCAGGGTGGCGTACAGCGTTCCGGGGAGCAGCTCATCGGCCCCGCCCGTCAGCTCTCCGAAGCGCTGCATGATGCCGTAGCCATGCAGCACGTCGCCGCCCAAGGCAAGCAGGACGTGGTAGACGGGAGGACTGAGCGGGGTGGCAGGTCGCTGGGTCATGGCGGCTCCGGTTGACTATCATGTGACGCATGATACCGGCAAAAGGTTTCGTGGGGGCAGACCGCGGCTGAGCCCCCGGCCCTATATTCTCCCGATGACTCGAAACCTCGCACTGTCTACCACGAACCGGGATCATGATCGACTTCCAACGCAAAATACTGTTCGTCGGGTACGGCGCCGTGGCCGAGTGCACGCTGCCGGTCCTCTTCAAGCACCTCAATGTGCCTGCTTCAAACGTCACCGTGCTGGATTTCGAGGCGCGCGACGAGAAACTCGCTCCATGGACGGCCAAGGGTGTCCGTTTTGTGTGCGACCGCGTCACCGAGGAGAATCTCGCCACGATTCTCGCCCGGCACGTCGGTCCCGGTGACCTGCTGATCGACCTCGCCTGGAACATCGACGCCTGCGATATCCTGCAGTGGTGCCGCGACCACGGCGTCCTGTACATCAACACGTCGACGGAGCTGTGGGACCCCTACGCCTCCGGAAAGAATCAGCATCCGACCCGGAGGACGCTCTACTGGCGGCACATGAACCTGCGCCGGGTGTTTGCTTCCTGGCCGGCGAAAGGCCCGACGGCCGTCATCGAGCATGGCGCCAACCCCGGCCTGATCTCGCACTTCGTCAAAGCGGGACTCATCGACATTGCACAGCGCCTCATCGCCGAGAAGAAGGTCAGTGTACGCACGTCCGATAGACTTTCCGGGCTCATCGGCACAGGGCAATTCAATCACCTTGCCCGCGCCATCGGCGTGAAGGTGATTCATTGCAGCGAGCGCGACACCCAGATCACCGACCGGCCCACACAGGTGGACGAGTTCGTGAACACCTGGAGCATCGAAGGATTCCGGGAGGAAGGCACGACGACCGCCGAAATGGGGTGGGGAACCCACGAGAAGAAGCTGCCGAAACATGCCTTCCGCCACAAAGCGGGGCCGAAGAATCAAATCTGTCTCGCCCGGATGGGCATCAACACCTGGGTGCGCTCGTGGGTGCCGGACCACAACATTCTCGGGATGGTCGTGCGGCACGGCGAGGCGTTCACCATGTCCGACGCCCTCACCGTGTGGGAAGGGAAGAAGGCGGTATACCGTCCGACGGTTCACTATGCCTACTGTCCCTGCAACGAAGCCATTGCCTCACTCAACGAGCTGCGAGGCAACAACTATACCTTGACCGCGAACCAGCGCATCATGAGGGATGAGATCATCAGCGGCGCCGACATTCTCGGTGCGCTGATCATGGGGCACCGGTACAAGTCCTGGTGGACCGGCTCCGATCTCACGATCGAGGAATCGCGTCGTCTCGTGCCGCACCAGAACGCCACGACCGTGCAGGTGGCCATTTCTGTGGTCGCGGCGGTGCTATGGATGCTGGATCACCCGGAAGAGGGCGTCCGGGTGCCCGACGAGCTGCCCCACGAGGTTATCCTGAGCATTTCGAAGCCGTATCTCGGTCGCTGGATTTCGAAGGCCTCCGACTGGACGCCGCTCAAAGGCCGCGACCGGACCTTCGATGCCTACAACGAACCGGATCTCGACGTGAAGGACCCCTGGCAATTCCGGAACTTTCTGGTGCCGGATTCCGGCTGACTCGACCCTGAAAGGTGCTGATCGGAGGACGCCAATGATGGCCAACAAACGCTCCCTGCTGTTTCTGGTATCGTGTGCGCTGCCGGTGGCGGCGGCCGCCCAGACCACATCCCGGCCCGCGATTCGCGCCGCCTCGCCGGAGGTCTTCGAGGCCGTTCGGGCGATCTACGAATACAACACGAAGGCACCGCTTCACGCCGAGTCGTTCAACAAGCAGGACTTACCCGCCTATACCCGGGAAAAGTTCGTGTTCAGCGGGGTTCAGCAGAGCCGGGTCCCCGGACTGCTCCTCATCCCCAAAACGGGGAAAGGCCCCTTCCCGCTGGTCATTCTACTCCACGGCATCACCGGATCGAAGGAGGGGTGGCTCGAGCCCGACGGCTGGGCCTACGGGACCCGCCTGATCGATCCGCTCATCTCGGCCGGCATCGCCGTGATGGCACTGGACGCGCGATATCATGGGGAGCGTGGGGCAGAGGGCGGCTACCGCGTCCCGTCCGACATCAACGATATCCGCGACTTCGTGGTGGAGACCGTCATCGAGCATCGACGCGTCCTGGACTACGTAGGGACCCGCGCGGATCTCGACAGCACGCGGATCGGGCTCCTCGGCCTCAGCATGGGCGGGATGGAGACCTTTGCGCTGACGGCGGTGGATTCGCGGGTTAAGGCGGCGGTGGCAGGAGTCACTCCCGCGGGCGTGATGAAGAATTTCATCACCATCCCGGTGGCCCCGCAGACATTCGCCGGCGCGATCCGGACTACCCCATTCCTGATGCTGATGGGCCGGAGCGACGAGTACTACACCGTGGACGAGGCGCGCCAGCTCTTCGAGACGATCGCGAGTCCGCGGAAGGAGCTGGTCTTCTACGAGAGCGGGCATCGCATGCCGCCCGACTATGCGGCCAAGGCGGTGAGCTGGCTGATGCAATACCTCAAGTAGCCAGGGTCAGCGGTGCTCTTGATCTCGCTCAGGAAGCGATCGCCCCCCAGGACCGCCGACAGCTCGGGATGCAGGACCTTGACCGCCACCTGCCGCCCGTGCCGGAGATCCTGCGCCAGGCAGACGGTGGCCATGCCCCCGGATCCCAGCTCCCGCTCCAGACGGTACCGGTCCTGCATCGCATTCGCCAGCGCCTCGGGGACGTGAGCCGTGGGACCGGACCGTGGATGTGAATGGGAAGGCGCGAATCTGTATTAGATTGACGGTTCCCGTAAGGCTAACCCGAGACCAGCCAGCCATGACTCTCCGATCGGTCTTCCCGACTGCCGGTTCCGCGGCACTCGCCTGCGCCCTGCTGGCCGCCCCGGTGGCGGCGCAGCAGATGTCCACCGACACCCGCGATCCGAACCAGAAACAGGATCCATCCTTCGAGAAGAATTACAAGGAGTGGCTCCCCAATCCCAGGCTGGGGAGTCCCCTGGTCGATCATCTGCCTCTGGTGGCCGGGATCCCCACACCGAAGGACGTGCTCGGCTATCACGTCGGCGCGCCCCGGAAGCTGACCTACTACGCGGATCTGCTGACGTACTACCGCGCGCTCGCGGCCGCCACGCCCCGGGTCAAGGTCGAAACCATCGGCCGCTCCGACGAGGGGCGCGAGCTGGTCGTGGTGTGGGTCTCGTCCGAGGCGAACATGGCCGCGCTGGCCACCAACCGGAAAAACCTCGCGACCATCGCCGATCCGCGCGGGAGGACCCCCGAACAGATCGCGAGCCTGATCGGAACCACCAAGCCGCACTATCACCTGATGGGCGGGCTCCACAGCGGTGAGACCGGCCCCTCCGAAATGCTGATGGAGCTGGTCTACCGTATCGCGACCGAGACGTCACCGGTCATCTCGCAGATTCGCAATAACCTCTACGTCTCCATTACCCCCGTGGCCGATGCCGACGGCAGGGACAGGAACGTCGACTGGTTCTATCGCAACCTGGATCTCGGCCTCTCGAACATCCCCCAGCCGCCTCCCGACACCAGCCGGGCCACCCAGGCGGTGCGCGACAGCATCCGGAACACGCCGAGCCGGAACACGCCCCCGGTCCCGTACTGGGGCAAGTATGCCTACCACGACAACAACCGCGATATCAACGTCAAGCTGATCCAGATGCGGTCGATCGTCGACTGGTACTTCACCACGTACCCGCCGATCATGCACGACCTGCACGAATCGCTCCCGCTGCTCTACACCTACAGCGGCGCCGCGCCCCAGAACCCGAACCTCGATCCGCTGCTCTTTGCCGAGCTACCCTGGTTCGCCAACTGGGAGCTCGCGCAGCTCACCAAGTACGGGATGCCGGGCGTGTATACCCACGCGTT
>Ga0184615_10001859_pt1 | contig 11373 bp, 16 predicted proteins | sample PLM4_65_coex_FD_133134 | JGI IMG/M metagenome (GOLD analysis project Ga0184615, IMG submission 133134) | Groundwater sediment microbial communities from an aquifer in East River, Colorado, USA - PLM4_65_coex | ecosystem: Environmental > Terrestrial > Soil > Riparian zone | place: USA: East... | reverse complement strand
GGCCCGCGCGCCTCGTACATGGGACCACGGTAAGCCCCTCGGCCCTCCTGCGGAGCGCTCATGTACCTCGCCCTCAAGGCCCTGCATATCCTGGCCGTCGCGCTTTTCCTCGGCAACATCATCACCGGCCTCTTCTGGAAGGCCCACGGGGACCGCTCGGCGGATCCCCGCATCATGGCCCACACACTGGACGGCATCATCCGCAGCGACCGTTGGTTCACCATCCCCGGTGTACTCCTCATTGTGCTCTTCGGTGTAGGCGCCGCGATCGTTGGAGACCTTCCCCTCCTCCGAACGCCCTGGATCTGGCAGTCGATTATCCTCTTCACTCTGTCGGGCCTCGCGTTCGGTTTCCAGGTCGCTCCCCTCCAGCGCCAACTGCATGGGCTGGCAGTCAGGGCGGCGGCCGGCGGCCCCTGGGAGGGGGACCGCTATCGTCGCCTGTCCTGGCGCTGGGAGGTCTGGGGACTCGCTGCCATTCTTGCGGCACTCGGGGCCCTGGCGCTGATGGTGCTCAAACCGGCTCACTGAGACGGTGGTCCGGCGCCTGAATCCTGAAGATCGTCGAGCCGCTCGCGAGGTCCATGCCGCCCCAGAGCCAAGGCCCGCGGCTGCCTCAATCAGTGCCCGTGCTGGTGGGTTGCCCATGGGCCCACCGCCGTCCCGATAATCACAGTTGGCTCATCGGCCCCCATCGTGTGCTGCCGGTTGGCCGGCACCAGGGCGAAGCTGCCGACCCCGTAGCTTGTGGTGTGCAGCGAGTCCAGCACGGACCCGTAGGCCAGCTTCAGTGCCCCCTGAAGGACTGCGACCCGCGCGTCCGCGGAATGCCAATGATGCTCCCAGTATCCCGCCGGGATGTAGAACGCATAGGTGAATGCCTCGCCGGCAACGTCTCGGCGCCCTTCCAGCAGCGCGTACTTCGTTCCATCGGGGTACACCTCAGCCCAGGGGATGGTCGCGGCGGTCCATGCCGCGGGCCGGCGCGGCGCGGACTGCTGAGCGGTGGCAAGGTGTGGGAGACACAGAAGGGCAAAGAGCGCGAAACGAGACATCGGGTCCTCGAAGGGCAAGGGTGACACTGCGCAATGTGCTCTCCAACATTGCAATCGCCCTCGCCACCCGACTATCCGGTTCTTGCGCTCGCAATTCTCGCCACCTGACTGCCGGATGACGACTGACACCGCAGCGGCTGTGAGCTTTCGAGCGCCGTCGCCATCCGGCTGTCGACCGGTCTGTTGCGCGAACGCGCCCGGGTCCGCACCTTTTTGCTGAATCGTGAGCCATAGCTTTTCCATCGGAGGCCCGAGTGGGAGACCGACTGCGGTGCCCACCGCTGAACAGCGACTAACGGACACGCCCGAGCGACGCCCTGGCACCCATGACGATCTTCGGCCTGGTCGGGGGCATCGCCCCTGAGTCCACAATCGCCTACTACCGGCAGCTGGTTGAGGGCCACCGCGCGCGCTTTCCCACGACCTATCCCCACGTCCTCATCAACAGCATCAACCTGACCGAGCTCCTGGGCTACGTCGGCCAGGGAGACCGCCCGGGTCTCACCGCCTTCCTCGCCGCCGAGGTGGTCCGGCTGGCCAACGCAGGGGCCACCGTAGCCGCGTTTGCCTCGAATACACCGCATCTCGTCTTTGATGCAGTTGCGGCCAATTCGCCCATTCCGCTTGTAAGCATCGTGGAGGCCACCGCGCGAGAGGCTGCCGCTCGTGGACTCACCTCGGTTGGGCTCCTCGGTACCCGCACCACCATGGAAGCCACTTTCTACCCCGAGACCTTCGCCCGGATGGGGATTCAGGTCCACACTCCTGCCGCCGCAGACCGGGACTATGCCCACCGGGTCTACTTCGAGGAGTTGGCGCTCGGGGTGTTCCGCCCGGAAACCCGCGCCGGCCTCCTGGCGGTGATTGACCGGCTCGAACAGGCCCACCGGGTCGAGGCAGTGATCCTGGGCGGGACCGAGCTCCCCCTGATTCTCCCGGAGGGCAGCTCGGGCTCTATTCCGCTGCTGGACACCACCCGGCTCCACGTGGCGGACCTGCTGCGCCATGGCTACACCGAGCACAGCCCGACAGCATGACGCTTGCAACCCCCGACCATTTCCTGGGAGGCGAGGATGTCGAAGTCGCCCATTGTCTTTCGAAGCACCCACCGGATCCGCTTCTCCGAGCTCGATCCCTATGACCACTTGAGCACGGGGAACTACGCGATCTATTTCACCGACCACCGGATGCAGGGGCTTCGTGACTACATCGGCTGGGACCTCGGGACGCTGGCGACATTGCCGTTCATGGTCTGGGTCCGAAGGCTGGAAATCGACTTTGTGCGGCCGACCCGAGGCGATCAGGAGGTGACCATTACCTCCTTCGTCCGTCAGTTCGATGGGCCAGACGCGCTCATCGAGTGCAGCATGCGCGATGCCGCTGGCAAGGAGGTATCGCGGTGCCTGATGACTGTCGCCCATGTGGACAAGGAAACCAGGCGAGCGACACCCTGGCCGGCCGAGCGGATGGCGCTCTTCTTCGAAGGAGACAAGGCCGAGTAAGGTGGTCGGCCGCAGCCTATGCGGGATCGTTACGCCAACCGCGGTATCGCCATGCCACTGGATACCTGGATGCCCAGCTGGGACGCGCGATCGCGGCATCAGGTCGAGATTCAGGCGGCCCCCGACGTCGTGTACCGGGCCCTCCTGACGACCGATTTCGGACGTAACCCGGTCCTCCGTACACTCATGGCACTTCGAGTCCTGCCTGCGCTCATCCTCACGCCCAGGCAGGCGTGGAAGCGCTGGCGAGCGGCGAGCGCGGCACGGCTTCAGGGCCCGATGGGCCACCTGCTGACCGGCGCCTTTACCCAGCTGGAGGCGACGCCACCCGCCGAACTCATCTTTGGTCTCACCGGCCGCTTCTGGACCCTTGTCGGCGGCCTGGTTCCTACCGACCCCGGCACCTTCCGGGACCCGGTACCCGCCGGCCTGGCACGGGCAACCTGGAGCTTCGAGCTGGGGCCGGTCCAGCCCGGACGGACGATGCTGAGCACCGAGACGCGAGTCGCGTGTGGCGACCCAGCTACGCGACGGCGCTTTCTCCGCTACTGGCGGTTCATTCGGGGCGGGAGCGGGGTCATTCGATGGGCCCTCCTCCGGCAGGTCAAACTGGCCGCGGAAAGCGCGGTGACATAACCCGTCCCGGTTGCCGTCGCGTATCCCCGCCCCGGTATCGCCGGCTCCCTGGGGGACTACCGGTCGAGCCGAGCCTGCCGCTCCTCCTTACTGCTGTCAACTATCGCAAGACGCTGACTCGCCTCGCCCACCCGTTTCCAATGTGTACACACGACCGGCCGTCGAGCCGCTCGCTTGCGCGAGCGCGCCTTGCCCTGCAGTTTTTGCGGTCGTTCGCCAGGCGTTTTCGCACCGTGACACGCCAGGTTATCGCCGCGCCGAAAACGGCTGGCCCACCTTGGACTGTGAAGCATCCACTCGTGACCCCCACTCGATCGCATGCTGACCCCGAAGCACAGGAATGAGCTGGCCAGGCGCGTCCGCCGTCAACTCGCGCAGGACACCGCGGATCTGGTCGCGTTTGCGTCGGAGTTGATCGCCATCCCCAGCGAGAATCCACCGGGCACCAACTATTCACCCTGCGCCAGCCGGATCGCACGCCGGCTGCGCGAGCTCGATCTCGCCGTCCGCACGGTGAATCCCACCGCGAAGGGTCCCTGTGTGGCCGGCTCCTTCGGCAGCGGCGGCCGGGCGCTGTACTTCAGCGGGCACTACGATGTGGTCCCGGCGCAGGAGCGCGCGCAGTTCAAGCCGGTGGTCAGGAAGGCAAACCTCCACGGGCGCGGCGCGGCGGACATGAAGGGAGGGATCGCGGCGATGGCATTCGCGATCCGGGCCCTCGCCCGCTCCGGCTTCGAGCCGAAGGGGCGCGTCATTTCCATGTCGGTTCCCGATGAGGAGACTTCCGGCTCCCGTGGGACTGTGGCGCTCGTGAAAGCGGGATTTGTGGAGCGCGACGCCATCGGCATGCTCACGATGGAGCCGACCGGAGGCGTCGTATGGAACGCCAATCGCGGCGTCATCTCGATGCGCATTTCCGTACGCGGTAAGCCGGCTCACGTCGGTCTTCACTTTCGCGGGCGGAATGCGTTTCGCGCCATGCTCACAGTCGCCGGCATGCTGGGCGACCTGGAGCGGGAGGTATCGCAGCGACGGACTGCATTCACGATCAACCCCGAAGCCGCCCGCCGGTCCATCCTCCTGCTCGGGGGCGAACTCGCCGGGGGGCACAACTTCAACGTCGTCCCCGATCGGGTCTCATTCACCCTCGATCGGCGCACCAACCCGGAGGAGGACTTTGACGCAGAGCGCGCCCGGCTGCTCGAGGTGGTTCAAAGCGCTCGCAGCATCGGCGTTGCCTGCGATGTCGACATCATGCAGGAAGGGCGCTCGGCAGCCACGGAGTCGGGGTCGCAGCTAGGCCGCGCTCTGGCCACCGGGATTCGCGGCGTCACCAGCCGCGGAGCGCGCTTCGAGCTGTGCCCCGGAGTACTCGAAACACGGCACTACGCCGCCCTGGGTATCCCCTCGATGGCGTATGGCCCTGGGCTGCTATCGGTGTCACATGGACCCAATGAGTTTGTATCCGTTCGCAAACTCGTCCAATGCGCGGGGGTTTACGCCCTGACCGCCATGCGGCTACTTGCCTGAGTCCCGGTTGCATCACAGGTAAGAGACTTCGATCACTCACGTTGCCCGCGGGGTCAGCAGACGGAGGTTGCTCGCTTGCGCGAGCGGGCCTGGGCCTGCAGCTTATGCAAGGTCATTCCGCACCCATTCTGGAAGGGGAATACCCCGTGACACGATTCCACCTGGTCCTCACCCTGGCTTGTGTGACTGGCGCCGCGGCCACGTCCGGCCCTACCTCACCTGAGAAGAGCCCTTCCCTGATGATCCCCTCAGCGGGCAACGCACAAGGCGCCGAAAAGGCAGTCGGCACCGTACACCCCGACCAGGTCGCCTGGCTGGCAAAGTACGGTACCTACAATGCCCGGCAGGGATACTGGAACCTCCTCCCGAATCCCCACGGGTGCTGACAGACTGGCCATGCCATCTGGCAGCTGTCGGCGCAGCCGGCGTGGGTCGGCGCGTGGGAGAGCGTGCTTGACGACGCGACGGAGCTGAACCCGATGCAACGGTGGGGTCGAAACGTGACTGAGGGCTGCTCATGATCTGCCGAGTCTGGCACGGGTGGACGACCGCCGCCAACGCCGACGCCTACGAGCATCTACTGAGGTCCGAGATCTTCCACTGGATTGAGGGACAGCATCTGGCCGGGTATCACGGCATCGAGTTGCTCAGGCGGCCCGATGGTGATTCCGTAGAGTTCGTCACCCTGATGTGGTTTGACTCCCTGGATGCCATTCGCGCCTTCGCCGGACCGGACTACGAGACGGCGGTAGTACTGCCGGCGGCGAAGGCCCTGCTGGCACGCTTTGACGCGAGGTCTGCCCACTACGAGGTACGGCATCCCCGTGGGATGGCCTGACTAGACCGACCGCCCTTCCCTTCCTTCCCATCACAGCAGCCCATGCAGATGGGGCCCGTCACGATGGCCGTGTTTGATGACACTTGCAATCTCATCCAGATCGTGAGCAAGGGGTAGCGCGAGCGCGCTCCGGCCTGCAGAATATGCGGAGTCGTCAGGTGGCCTCCCCTCTTCGGCTTCCCCTGCAGTGACGCCAGTTCCGACTTCTCTCGACCATCTCGTCTACGCCACCCCCTCCTTCGGGCGCACTCTCGACGACATCGAGGCCACATTCGGGGTCAGGCCCCTCGCCGGCGGCACTCACCCAGCCTGGGGCACCCGCAACGCCATTCTCCCCCTCAGTCCGACCACCTACCTCGAACTCATCGGGCCCGACCCAGGCCGCAGCCCGGGGGCCAGGCCCCTGATCTTCGGGCTGGCGACCCTGGCCGCGCCCCGCCTCGTGACCTGGGCAGCCAAAGGCACTCATCTCGGCCTCCTCGTCGCCAAGGCCCTGACCCGAGGCATCCGGCTCGGCCTCCCCACTCCCGGCACCCGCCAGCGGCCGGACGGAACGATCCTCAACTGGGAGTTGACCGACCCGCTCCAGGACACCGAGAGCGGCCCCGTGCCCTTCTTCATCGACTGGGGAACCAGTCCGCACCCCGCGGGGGACGCGCCTGCCACTGTCACCCTCACGGACTTCCATGCCGAGCATCCGGATCCCGAGGGTCTCCGTTCGAAGCTCCGGGCGCTCGGACTCGATCTCCGCATCGAGCCGGGCTCCCAGGCCAGCCTGGTCGCCACCTTCCGCACGCCACGAGGCCTCGCGACGCTGCGATAGGCTCGGGCCAGTCACCCGTGCCGTGAGGGCATCTAACTATCGCAGGGGACCAAGCCGCCTGGGCCATCGATTATCAGGGCACAGACACCGCTGGCCGTCGATCCACTCGCTTGCGCGGGCGTGCTGTGGCCTGCAGCTTATTTGAGGGATCGTTCGGCGGCCACAAGGAGGCGCGGTATGGCAGTTGAGTTCCGGCTACTCGGCCCAGGCGATGAGGGTCTTCTCGCTGCCGCCGCCGCCGGGGTGTTTGATCATGACCCCGATCCAGGGCTGAGCAAGCAGTTCCTCGACGATCCGAGGCACCACCTCGCGGTGGCCGTGGACGGCGGCGCCGTCGTCGGGTTTGCGTCCGGGGTGCATTACGTCCACCCGGACAAACCTCCCGAACTCTGGATCAACGAGGTCGGCGTCGCGCCCACCCACCAGCGTCAGGGAATCGGACAGAACGTGCTGCGCCTCCTCCTTGACCACGGACGGGCTCTGGGCTGCCGGGAGGCCTGGGTGCTTACGAGCCCGGCGAACCGCGCCGCCATGGGCCTGTACGCGGCGGCGGGAGGGCGACGGCTGTCAGACCCACCTGCGATGTTTACCTTCCCTCTGGCCTCGACCCCGCGGGAGTGACGTCACCGGCCATATCAGCGCAGTCTGACGACCGCATGAAGCTGACACTCCACGGCCATCGGTAGATCCGGGGCAATGCCGATCCTCCTCATCCTCTGGTTGGGCCTGGGCGCCCTCATCATTCTGGGACTCCGCCCGTTCCTCGGAGGGTGGGGGACCGCCGCCCTCGTTGTCTGGCCGCCTTACGTGCTCCTGGGGCTCGCACTCACTGCCGCCGCTCTCAAGGCCTCCATTCGCCCGGGAATCCCGCCCAGCCTGCGCTCCTTCCGCCCGCTGCTCATCTTCGCCCTGGGAGGAGGAGTCCTGTTTGCCGTCCATCCTTTGCTCGCCCGCTATAGCGACACGCGCGTGTTCCAGGCCAGGTTGGCCCGATCGCAGACGGCGTATGATGCCCTGGTGGCCCAACTCTCAACCGAGAGCACCTCCAGGGGCTGGCGTTGGTACGCCGACTTGCGGTACATGGTGGATTCCGGCCCTCCAACGCGGGTCGCCATCCTTCAGGCCGGACGAGGCTACGACGGCGCGGAGGTCGCCCTGTACGACACCGCAGGACCGTTCGATCCCAGGGTACCGGAGTCCGGCCACGCCCGCCTGTTTGATTCGAGACTCGGGACCTGCGACTCGATCCGTCACCCCTGGTATCGCTGCAGCTTTCGTCGGCCTGCCCGGGCGTCACCGCCCGACTGACGCGCGACCGCAACGTTCCTGGGCATGGCCTGCAGCGACACAACGACCCCTTCGCCGGCTCCCAGTCTCGAAGGCACCTATGCCTCGGACGCGCCGAACTTCCTGGGAGCTTCCGTTCCACATTCGCCCGAATCAACTATCGAGCGACGCGACATACGGGGTCACGAGGTTCCGGGCCACACTGTCCAAGGAAGCTCCACGTCGTTAGCGCACCTCCTGGTTTTCGGAGTCACACTGCCAGGCCGTCGACCTGCTCGCTTGCGCGAGCGGCCCCCGGCCTGCAGCTTTTGGGGGTAGTCAGGTTGCTGAAGGGGTGTCGCCATGCCTCGCCATCTGCTCCCAGCCGCTCTAGCCACCTGCGGCGCCCTCGGTGCCGCCGGGCTGGCGTTGACGACCTACACCGCCCCCATAGGAGGCGCGTCGTCCGACCCGGCCCTCTATAATCTCATCGCTCGCGCACTTCACGATTCCCAAGTCACGCCCGGACTTCACCTTGGCATGAGCCCGTTACCCCTCGGCCCTGCCTCAACAGCGGCCGAGCCATGGAATCACTCGACTGCTCCGCAGGGTCCTGTCGAGCCCTTCGGTGTCCCGTCCGGGCCCGCGGTCTGGGCAGCGCATGCCGCACAGGCCGACTCCGGCGCGCTGCGGGACTGGCTCGGACGCTGGGTCCTGGCAACGTCAACCACCAAAGGCGACACGGTCCGGATGACTCTCCGGCGATGGAGTACACGACCAGGGTGCCCGTGGGTGAGCTCACTGGTTGCGACCACGGCCGGAGTACTCAAGGGCGAGTATCGTCTCGTCGACATCACTGCGACCTGCCCAGCCCAGCTTCAGCAGTCGTCCGCCAACGTGCCGCAGGCAGCCCGCCCCCCTGGCCGTCCCCTCGGCCCAATCGGCTGACCCACTCCGCTCCATATAGCGGGGACTCCGATCCACGGCACATCCCTGCCTGCCGGTGTCGATTCTGGCGGCCCTCGATCGACGTGTTGGTGAGGGCCAGGGTCGCGACCCATCCCGGGTGACCGCCCCGGTCGCGCAATCTCATGAAGGTCAACATTCTTGCTGTGACCAGGAGACCAGACCATGAAGTTCCTAATGCTCATCAAGCACGCCGAGAGCTATCGGTCGCATCCCATTCCCCAGGGCCTGATGGACGCCATGGGTGAGTTTGTGACCCAGGGATTCGCGAGCGGCGTGCTGAAGGACACGGCCGGACTCAAGGGCACTGCGGATGGACTACGGGTCCGGTCCAGCGGCGGCAAGCTGAAGGTGACGGATGGACCGTTCACCGAGGCCAAGGAAGTCGTCGGCGGGTATGCGCTGGTCGAGGTAAAGTCGAAAGAAGAGGCTCTCCAGGTAGCACGGCAGTTCATGGACCTGCACCGGATCCACTGGCCGGCGTTCGAGGGCGAGTGTGAAGTGCGGCCGCTGGATGACTGTTAGCCCGCAGGCGTTCACGCCTGGTGTCTCGGCTGCCATAGTCGCGCGGTTGAGATACCGGGCCCGACAGACACCAGGCCATCGCTCGCTTGCGCGAGCGCGTCTCGGTCTGCAGCATTTGTCCGAAACCGGTTCACTCCTTGCTCACTCTTCAAACTCGCTCAGAGGCGACACCCCGACCTTTCCGATGCCTCGCCGGGCGACAACGAGGCCGGGTGGCGCATGCCACTCGCCAAGCTTGCCCGCCTGGTTGAGGCGAGCTAGTCACCGGCTACTTCCGCTCCTCACCCGCGCTCCGATGACTTCAACCTGGATTCCAGAACCCCTTGGCGCCTACCTCGATGCGCTTGTGCCCGTGCGCCACCCCGAGCTGGCCGCAATGGAGGCAGAGGCGGCCCGCACCAACTTCCCCATCATCGGTCCTGCCTCCGGCCAGTTCTGCTACCTGCTGACCCGTCTTGCCGCGGCCCGCTCGGTATTCGAGCTCGGCTCCGGCTTCGGGTACTCAACCGCCTGGTTCGCCCGCGCCGTACTCGAGAATGGGGGAGGCACTGTTCATCACACGGTCTGGGACCAGGCCCTGTCCAGCCGGGCCCGCGGGCACCTGAGCGCCCTGGGGCTGGCCGAGATCATCCACTACCGGGTGGGCGAGGCGGTCCAGGCCCTCCAGGACACACCAGGCCCGTTCGATGTGATTTTCAATGACATCGACAAAGCCGGGTATCCCGCCTCCCTCCCGGTGATCAAGGCGAAACTCCGCCCGGGTGGGCTCCTCATTACTGACAACCTGCTGTGGCGGGGCCGGGTCCTCGACCACCAGGACGAGGCGCCCGAGACTGCGGCCATCCGGGAGTACACCCGACTGGTTGCCGCCGATCCGGCCTGGACCGCGATGATCGTTCCCATTCGCGATGGGTTGCTGGTCGCGCGACGCAACTAGCACTTCGTCACCATGGCCCCGGATCCCCGCAGTCCCCCAGCTTCAACGGTCATAGCGGAGGCCCAACCCTCCAGACGCCCGGCTGCGGCCTGGGCTCTCACCCTCTTCCTCCTGTGTGCGCCACTGAGCCTCAGCGCTCAGCGTCCCTGCCCGAAGGCACCCTTCCCAGGCATCTCACCGGAGGGCGCGCCTTCCGTCATCCTCGTGGCACGCCTCACGGGGATCATGCTGGATCGTGAGCCGCCGGACCAGGGTGCCCGGCCCTACGTGAGCATGCAGCACACAATCCTGACGTACCAGCCACTCGCCGAACTTCTGGGTCACCGCACCGACCGCTATCACGACTTTGTCAGCGAACTCCCAAGAGTGGATGGCCTGGTCTGGACCGTGGGAACCACGTATCTGCTCGTCCTGGTCCCCCTTCCTGATTCCCTCCCAACCGAGCGTTCGACATACTGGACGGCGGCGTGCTACGGAACCCAGGCGGTTGCCGGAGTGGACGAGGCGAGAAGAGTGCTGGAGATGGCCGGCAGGCGTTGAGCCGTCCCGCTCGCTTGCGCGTGCGCGGCTCGGCCTGCAGCTTATCCAGAGTCGTTAGGCCCTTTCCGTGAGTCGATCTTGAAACGCCAATCCATAGCGACACTTTCTGACGTGGACAGGCTGGAGACGCTGATCACCAGCTCGGCAGAAACCACCGCCGGCCGGCTGCGGGACATCCTTCAAGCCTCGTCCGGGATCGACGCCCTGGCGCGCCTGAAGTTCACGCCGGCCGGGTGCGATCCTCTGGAACCCGCCCGCGGGCTGAATGTCGTGGAACAGATCAACCAGACCTTCACCTACCTCGCCAGTCTGGCCGCCGTCCGGTGGTTGTTGGTCCGGCATCCGGCCAGTGCCCCGTACACCCTGAATCTCGGCACCACGTCGGGGAGCGATATTGCGTCCGGGGACGGTCTGGTCGCGGGCGAGGTCTTCGCAGCGACCCACCCGGACTCCAATGACAAGCTCCGGAAGGAGCTCGACAAGGTCGGATTGAGCAAGGCGACTCACAAGTACGTCTTCTATCTCTCGCCGCAGACCTCCCGGAGGCCCAACCGACCCGGCATCTCCGCGGTGAGGCTCGAGCACGCATCCCTGAACCACCTTTGAGCCCCGACGCGGAGCTTCCCGCGCTCCAGCTCGATCACGTCGAGCTCTTCGTCCCTGATCGGGCGGCCGCCGCGGCCTGGTACAGCCGCGCCCTGGGCCTCAAGCCCGTGCCGGGGACCGAGACATGGGCCGCCGATCCCGGTGGGCCG
>Ga0184615_10001858_pt1 | contig 11374 bp, 14 predicted proteins | sample PLM4_65_coex_FD_133134 | JGI IMG/M metagenome (GOLD analysis project Ga0184615, IMG submission 133134) | Groundwater sediment microbial communities from an aquifer in East River, Colorado, USA - PLM4_65_coex | ecosystem: Environmental > Terrestrial > Soil > Riparian zone | place: USA: East... | reverse complement strand
AGGCTCTCCAGGCGGATGCATTCCTTTCCGGGTACGTTGCTCCCACGGGCGGCGCCGGAAGCCAGAAGGTCAAGGTGGAGATGTCGATCGGCGACCGATTCGGTCTGCTCGTGCCGCTGGCGCGCGCCTCAACGCCGAACGTGGACCTGGACGACCCCGCGGCGGCGCGGCTCCATGCCGACGCGCATGCCGCGATCTTCACCGCACTGATCGCGGGTTACGAAAAGACAGGGCAGGCCACCGAGTGCGTCGAGGCCACGATCGCCGCAGAACGGGCCATCGGAGCGCTGCCGGCGACGCTGGCCGACGCACGTAAGCGTTGCCAGAAGAAACTTCCGAACAGTGGCCTTCTGCGCGGAGGATCGCCGTGACTCGCTTGCGCGGCGTGTGGTTGGCGGCGGCCTTGTGCCTGCTCCCCGCGTTCGCGCTTGCGGAGATTCAGCCCAATCTCGAACAGGAACTCCGGCTCTTGCAGCATGGCGAGAAATTGCAGCTGCATATTCCTGGCGCGAAGTATCGCATCGCCGTATTCACCTACGAGGATCCCGACGGCACCGAGCTCGGCGACGCACTCGCCGCGCTCGTGGGCCGACAGGTTCTGCTGCGATTCAACGTCGGCTCCATAGGCGTTCTGAGATACCAGGGCGGACTGGCACCGTCCGCGTCGGACGCGCTCAGCTACTTCGACAAAGTGGAGAAGGTGGCGAATGCCCAGGAAGTGGCGCTGTCGGTCTGGGGAATGGTGCGCAGGAGCGGCCAGAAGCTCACGATCGATACGTATGTGCAGGTTCCGCCGCGAATCGTCGCGGATACTTTTGTCTGGCGCGTGCGCCTGCCGCGTCGCATGGAAGGGGAGCTCGTCGCGCATCTGCAGCCGGATCGGATCTTCGTGCAGAGACTCGAGCTGCAGGCCGACGCAGCGGGCGAGTTGCGTGCCGCCGCGCACAAGCTGGATGAATTGCGTGCCGAGCCCAGCGATTCAGCGCCGGTCGTCGGCACCCTGCCGCGCGGTTCCGTGTATTGGATCGAAGAGGAACGGGGCGACTGGATACTGGCCAACGCCAAGGAAATGCGTGGCTGGGTGCGCGGTGCGGGCCATTGCACCAGCGTCTGTGCACCGTTGCTGGACGCCGCCAACTTTGGCGCCGCGCTCATCGCATTCATGGCCTCGCCCGGTGCCAAGCGCATCCCGGACGGCCTGCTGCCGGATGCCGAGGCAGTGCGCGATCAGCTGGCGGCGCTCGAACCCCTCAACCGGGGATCACCCGCGGAACTGGAAGCGAGCATTGCCCCCATCGAACGCAGGCTGCGTGACACAGCCAGCAACGGAACGGTCCCACCCGGTGGGGCGGCGCTGGCAAACGTCCGGGCAGTCGGCAAGCTCACCTTCCTGCTCAAGATGGAGGCTCGCCAGCGGGCACGCGAGACAGGCGATCGCAATATCGAAGCCATCTATGACGATCTTGCGCCCGACCCGGCGCAGGTCCGCGCCATAGCCTTTGAACTGGCGGAAGCCTCGCTCGTCGACCCGCGCAACGCGGACGTGCTGCACAACCTCGCGATTCTCTTTGCGTACGCCGGCGATGCGGATCGTGCGCAGCTGGCGCGCTCACTGGCGGCGGAGCTGGCGGCGCGCTGACCGCTTTCTTTGCGCTCACATCAGGCGCGTATCCTGCGGCGCCCGATCGTAACGGTCATTCCGTCCGTCGACGTACTTGATCGACGCTGCCAGCTCATCAGCATCGGCGTCGTCCAGCGAAGCCACCGCAACGGCGTAAAAAGCGCCCCCCAACGCCTCCTGGTTTCCCCGCGCGAAGAGGCGGACGCCACAGGTTCGGCAGAAGTGGTAGTGCAGGTGCGGATGAGGTTTCCCCGGAGGCGCCCATTGATAGTCCGCCATAGCCTCGGAGCCCGAGATCATGCGAAGGCGATCGGCCTTCACGAACACAAACCACGCGCGGGCCTTCGTGCAAATGGAGCAGTTGCACCTGTTGGTGCCCTCGCGCAGGTCGATGTCGGCCTGGAAGCGGCCGGCGCCGCAATGACAGCTTCCCGAGTAGGTCTTCACAGCCATCGTCGATCCTCCAGTGCGCTCGTTTGACGGATTTGACTGTCATTCGTATCCCCGGTTCATGAAGGACCTCGGCCACCGCACAGTTCGCTGCCGCCCGTTGCCGACGCGGTCACGGTTTTGCAAACTCGGCGCGCGCACGCGATGCGGTGCCGCCTAGCATGAGGGGCATGGCGCGCGCATCTGTCGTTCTCGTCCTCGCAACCTTCATGGCCGTCGCGATCGCTGCCGACTCGCCGAGCGACGAGGACGTTCGCGCGATCATCATTCAGGAATCCATCGCTGCGTATCCGGGCAATTGCCCATGTCCTTACAGCGTCGATCGTGCGGGTCGATCGTGTGGAGGTCGCTCGGCCTGGAGCCGCGCCGGCGGCCGAGCGCCCGTCTGCTTTCCTCGGGAAGTCTCTGACGAGCAGGTGCGCGAGTACCGGAAAGCGACCCGCTGACGCTGCGCAGCACAGTATCCCCGGCGCCACGGCTGCGATTTCGTGTCGACGAGAAAGTTGGACCAAGGTCCAATGCCCACGCATGGCACGCGCTCGGACAATCATCGTCCGGTCATGCTCGTTGGGGCGCGGGCACCAGCGTGTCCATGCGTTTGCGTGGCATCGCGCGCACCTGCGAGGCATGATGGCAGATCTCATGCGTTCGCTGGCCCCTCGCGGACTCACTCCAACTGCAGGAGTGACGCACGTGACTCTTGCGGACGGCGCAAGGTGACTGGAGGTTGTCATGAAACGAACTACTGCTTGCATCGTGGGCGCGGTGCTGATGCTGTCGGGCGCGACTGTCCTGGCTGACGAGTACAGCGACACGATCACGCTCTTCAAGAACTCCGGCGAAAGCGCCTCGTTCTTTGCCAACAGTCATGGCTATGCAGTCTTTCCCACGATCGGAAAGGGGGGATTCGTTGTCGGGGGAGCGCACGGCGACGGTCGCGTGTACGAACGCGGCAGGTACGTCGGCGACACGTCGATGACTCAATTGAGTGTCGGGTTTCAGGTCGGCGGGCAGGCCTACAGCCAGATCGTCTTCTTCGAGGACGAGCGGGCGTTCCAGGAATTCACCAACGGCAACTTTGAGTTCGGCGCCGATGTGGGCGCAGTTGCCATCACAGCCGCAGCATCCGCGCAGGCCGGCATCACGGGCGCCACTGTGGGCGCGAGCGGTGGAAAGAAGGATGCAACCACGGCGGGCAAGTACCACAAGGGCCCTGCGGTGTTCACGATCGTGAAAGGCGGTGCGATGTATGAGGCTTCGCTCGCGGGTCAGAAGTTCAAGTACAAGCCTCTCGCGTCGGAGGCGAGCGAGAGGCCGAAATGACGAGCATGAGCATTGCGCGCGCGCTCAGCGTTTTCGCCGGCGCGCTCCTGTCGGCGGCCGCTTGCGTCACGAGCGAGCAATCATCCACGCAGCGTCCGGCGGCGAGTCTCGCCGGAACGTCGTGGCGTCTCGTGCAGTTCAGGGGAGGCGACGGCCAGATCCTGACGCCGGACGATCGTTCGAAGTACACATTCCAGTTCAATTCGGACGGGAGTCTCGTGGTGCGCCTCGACTGCAACCGGGGGCGCGGGACGTGGAAGTCCCCGGAACCATCACGCCTCGAGCTCGGGCCCCTCGCGCTGACGCGCGCCATGTGCCCCGCAGGCTCGCTTCACGATCAGATCGTCAAGCAATGGAATTTCATTCGCTCGTATCTGATCCGCGACGGTCATCTCTTCCTGTCGTTGATGGCTGATGGCGGTACGTACGAGCTCGAGCCGGTCAACGCGGGGACCCCTTGACCCAATTTCGCTCACGCACGCCCGTTTCTCCCGATGCAGCACTCGTCCGCAGCAGACCGCGCTGCCGCGTTTCACGGCGAGCACGAGTGACGTGCAGGTGCGTGTGATTCACTAGCTGAAGTGCTTGTAATAGCGTTCTCCCACCACACAGAGGAGGACGCGCAATGCCCGTAGTTCATATCTATACCGCAGAAGGCTGGCTCTCACCGACGCGGAAGAGACTCATGGTCGAAAGCGTTACCCGTGCGGTCGTCGATGCGGAAGGTGTTCCCAAGACTCGTGAGATGACCTACGTGCTTGTGCATGAGGTGCCGGATGGCGGCTGGGGTTACCAAGGTGCCGTGCTTACGAAGACGGACTTCGCCGCACACATCCCGCCGGATCCCGCTACTGAAGACGGTGTGAACCGCTTCGGCGCGCTGGATGCCGGCGAGGCGCAACTCAGTCCCGACTGGTGGATTCCAGGTACCTTCACGCGACGTGCATAGCCGCACGCCACCACTGCATTCCGAGGCTGAATCCGGTCGCTTGCGCGTAACGTCCGGTACTGCTGAAGCGCGGAGGGCCCATGACAGTCATTCACATCGTTGCAGCCGATGCCGGTACCACCCGCGAGACGACCATCGTGCTCGTGCACGAGGCACCGGACGGCTACTGGAACCTTCGAGGAATCGGGCTGACCCAGGGCCGCTTCGCTTGCCGGATCCCTGCAGTCTCGCACGAGCTGAATGGGAAGAAGTACGAGGCGAATGACGATGCAGTCGCCCGGATGAGGGCGCACTGGAACCGGGATCAGCGCGGCTGGTGGCGCGGTTACAGGTCGCGCTGGCGCGCGACCTCGACGATGATCTCGATTTCCACGGCCACGTTACGAGGCAGTGAACCGACACCGATCGTCGCACGAGCAAATGACTGCGAACGTGACCGCTAGCTCGATTGCTGCGTTGAGCGGCAGCCGGGGCACCGATATCAGCGTTCGGGTGTGCGCGCCGAGTTCGGGTCCGAGGGCTCCAACAAAGAGCTCGGATGCGGCGTCCAGCACATGCGGATATCCCGTATGTGTCTCTTCGCTCGAAGCGACGGCGCCATCCACTCGCAGTAGTCCGCGGAACGAATCGAATCCAGGTCCATTTTCCGAGATCTGGGCCAACACATTGAGTGCCGCGAGTCGCGCTGCTTTGCGCGCCGTCTCCGTGTCGAGCTCGCCGCCCAGCCGTCCGGCGAACCTCACCTTGCCGTCCTCGAGCGGGAACTGTCCGGACACGTACCCGATGCCGTTTCGCACCAGGACCGGCTTGTATCGCCCGGCGGGCTGCGGCGGCAGCGGAAGGCGAATTCCCAGTGCCGCGAGCCGCGCCTCGATGTCATGCTTTGTCGTGACACTCATCGACGCCCTTCGTTCAGGTGATGAGCACCAGGTTACCGCGTACCTGGTTGGCGGCGATCAGGCGATGCGCGTCTGCGGCATCCTTGAGCGGCAGTGCTCGATCGAGCGATGGCCGAATGCGCCCTTGCTTCACCATGTCGAAACCCCATTGCAGGTCGGCGACGTCGCCCATCAGCGTGCCGAGGAGTCGTTTGTGGGTGAAGAAGAATTCCCGGATGTGGATCGTGACCTCGACGCCGTCGACGAATCCCATCGCCACCACCGTGCCGCCGACGCGCACGGAGTTCAAGCTTCGCTGCAGGATGCGACCGCCGAGGTTGTCGACGACGACGTCCAGGCCGCGCCCGCCGGTCCACTCGCGGCTCGCCGCGACGAAGTCGGTTCGGTTCACGTCGACGACCAGGTCGGCGCCGAGCGCAAGCGCAAGCTCGGCCTTCTCCTCGCTGTCGACCGTCGTGGCGACGCGTGCGCCCAGGGCCTTCGCGACCTGGATGTTCATCGAACCGGTACCGGAGGCGCCGGCATGGATGAGAACCGAGCTGCCGTCGGTGACCGCGCCGACCGTCTTCACGGCGCGAACAGCGGTGATGAGCGCCATGGGGAGCGTCGCCACTTGTTCGGGTGTGAGGTTCGTTTCGTCCTTCAACACCCACTTTGCCGGCACTTCGACGAATTCGGCGTACGTGCCCCAGCGCAGAATCCCGCCGATGGCGTAGCTCGGTGCAGCGCTGATGGGTCTCGCCGCGTCATCGGCGCTGTCGAGCGGATAGCCGGGCATCGGCACGACACGCTCGCCGACCGTAAAACCGGACACGCCCGCACCGATCTCGGCGACGACACCCGACGCATCCGAGCCGAGGATGTGCGGCAGCTTCAGATCCCGTGTGACGGAGCCTTCGCGCAGGTAGTGCTCCAGACGATTGATGCCCGAGGCAACGACTCGGATCAGGAGATTGTCGCGGCCGGGACGGGGAGTCGCAACCTCCTCGTACTTCAGGACTTCGGGTGCGCCGAAGGAACGAATCACTGCTGCTTTCATGATGCCGTCCACCTTTGGTGTGTTGGATGGGCCGGCACGATATGGCTCACTCGACCGTGCATAAAGCGAGAAACTCTTGTGCCTGCCTTAAGTGCTGGTTAAGGCCGGCGCACGTGTCCAGACCACTTGCACACCTTCCGGCGTGGCGCTTGTTCGAGGCCGCTGCGCGCCTCGGCAGCTTCGGCAAGGCCGCCGAGGAACTGCACGTCACCCCGGCAGCGGTCAGTCAGCAGATCCGCATACTCGAAGGGTATCTCGATGTGCAGCTGTTCCGGCGCGGCAGCCGCGGCGTGGTGCTCACGGAGAAGGCGAGGCTCATCTATCCGGAAGTGAGCGAAGGCCTTGGTCGGCTCGCCTCTGCGGTTCGCCGTCTGAGCTCACCGCAGGCCCGCGACATCATCACTGTGACGGCACCGCCTTCGTTTTCTGCGAAGTGGCTCGTGCCGCGCATCGAGCGTTTCCGTGCCGAACATCCTCAGCACGACGTGCGTCTGCTCGCGGGCGAGCAGCTCGCGGACTTCACGCGCTGCGAAGTGGACCTCGGGGTGCGCTATGGGTACGGCGTTTATCCCGGTCTGATTGCCGAGAAGTTGCTGGAGGAGCAGGTGTTCCCGGTATGTCATCCGAGGCACGCGTCGTTGCACGCCGCGTCGCCGCGCGAATGGTTTCGCAACACCCGGCTCATTCATGACACCACGATTCAGGGCGATGCTCGCTACCCGGATTGGCAGAGCTGGTTGAGACAAGCCGGCATTACCGGCGTGGACGCCTCGCGGGGTATGCAATTCAATTCCTCACTGCTCGCGACACAGGCGGCGCTGGATGGATACGGCGTGACGCTCGGTCGCAGCGTCATCGTCGGCGACGACCTTGCAGCGGGCCGGCTCGTTGCGCCCTTCGATCGTGGCGATCCGATCACACGCGGCTATTCGCTCATCTACAGGGAGGGTGCGACGCAACGAGCCAGTGTGCGTGCTTTCCGATCGTGGCTGCTCGGCGAGTCAGCCACCTGGGTTGCGGCGCGCGCCTGATGGTGCTGCATCGCCCGTGCAAGTCACTGAGCTCAACGCTCCGACACCGTCTGAACGGCGGCGTCGAGAAACGGATCGCGCTCCGGATTCGGCCCGAACCGGCCGACCAGCGCGTCGACGAACAGCCGTACCTTCGGCGGCAGGAAGCGTCGGTTCGCGTAAACGGCAAATATGCCGAAACGGCCGACCGTGTACTCAGTGAGTATCGGCACGAGGCGGCCCGCTTTCAGCTCCTCGGCTATCGTGAAGCTGCCAAGCAGGAGCACTCCGAGCCCACCAACCGCCGCAATCCGCAACACGTTGGTGTCGCCACAGCGCAGATTGCCGCGCGGGTGGACCATGGCTCGTTGCCCGTCCTTCTCGAACGGCCAGTCGCGAAAGAACGGCGAGTCTCCGAAGACCAGGCAATTGTGGTGTTCCAGATCCGAGGGCGTGTTGGGCGTGCCGTGCGTTCTCAGATACTCGGGGGATGCACAGACGACCAGGGACGTCGTCGCGAGCCGGCGCGCGATCAGCTTCGGATCGATCGCCGCAGAGATGCGGATGGCGAGATCGAAGCCTTCCTCGACCAGGTCAACCATCCGGTTGGTGAATGACACGTCGATGCTGATCTCACCATACTCGCGCAGAAAGTCGAGCATGAGAGGCGCGAAGTAGGTTGCGCCAAAATCCGCCGAGACACTGATCCGCAGCGTGCCCCGCGCAATGGATGCATGTGCGGTGGCGGACTCTTCGGCCTCCGCCACGGCGGCCACTGCGTTCACGCACCGTTCGTAGTACGCCGAGCCGGCCTCCGTCAGGCTCAGTGCTGTGGTCGATCGATTGATGAGGCGTGCACCGACTCGTCGTTCCAGGTAACTCACGTAACGGCTCATCATCGGTGCCGAGACATCGAGACGCCGGCCCGCCTCGGCGAGACTGCCCGTCTCGACGACCTTGATGAAGGCTCGCATGCAGCTGAGGGTGTCCACCGGGCCGCTCGTTCGGCAGGTGCAATGCCCTATTGTCGGCGGCTCGTCTTCTGAAAGCCAATGTTCTGCCTATTCTGGCGCCGAACCCCGACGCAGGAGATCTCCGATGAAATATTTCATTGACACCCACGACAAGACCAAAGGCAGTTTCCCGGCTGAGGAACTCACCGAAGAGCAATTCTTCGCTCAGTTCGATGCACTCGACAAGGCCGCGCATGAGTTTCATGTCGTCGGCCACGCCGCGCACGTCAACCTCCAGGAAGGCAAAGCCTTCTGCTTCATGTCCGGGCCGGACGAAGAAGCCATCCGCAAAGCCCATGCGGCCATCGACTTGCCGTACGACTCGATCACCGAAGTCAGGCGCGTGACCGGCGCCGACATGCGGGCACCGACCGTTCCCGCGAAGAAGAAGTCCTGAGGCCGTTGTGGTGTTCGCATCCGCCGCGGCCTGGCGCGTGGATGCGAACACGCCTTCTTCGAGCCCGCGACTCCTGCGTTCCGAATGGTGTCAGGAGGCTTCCGTCCAGGGCCTCAAGTCGAACATGCGTCCCCATGTAGTCGTTGGTCTGCGGCTGGCGTTGAACGATCGTCCAGGCTTCCAGCGGTATACTTGAAGCGTCGATGGTTGCCCTCCTTTGATGGTCGGCATGATGCCTCCGGGGAGACGAGCTATTCTTGTCCCCTTTTTGCCTCCCGGCAACTTGATAGCGCCCCGGAAGGGACTGCGCTAAGAATTAGCCGCACCGCCCTCAAGTACGCTGCGCTCGCAGCGGGGTGGGCGCGCAAGCTCGCAGCCGGACAAGCTTTCCAGTGAATCATTACCCTTCATCCAGACGTCAGCTCTTTCAGGTCGGCCAGCAAGTCTTCGACGACTGATTCTTCATGAACGGCAGAGCCGCGTTCCGCCATCGCGTTGGCGAGATGCGCGTCCCATTCGGCGCCGATACGTTCGCCGCTGACGAGGGGCACGCCTGGTTCGGCACGCGCGCTCAGATAGTCCTGTGTACCGAAGCGCCAGGGAAGCGCGTGAAACTCGCGCATCGTGAAATTCGCAATGCGCAGGCCGGGCCAATCGAAGTCGCCGTGGTAACGAAGCTGCGCGCCGGCGACTGAGAGTTGGGTCAGGAGTATTCGCTGGGCAGCCGCCGGCATGCCCTCCGTGCAGACTAATGAGGCGCAACGCGTGCCGAGTCGGTCCGCCGCCATGGCAACGATCGACGGATTTTCACAGACAAAGACTGTGCGGCTTGCGACGTTCCAGGACAGTGGCTTGCGCAGGAGTACCCGCAACGTGAGGTGCAAGGGCTCGCCGAGCGCGGCAGCGGTACACAGCAGCCCTCCGGCTGGTGTGTCGGGCCTGGCCGGAAGGTTGAGACACAGCACGGGTGCGGCAAGCTCGTTGACGCTTACGCCGACGCGCGCCCATTGGTCGCGGAGCCGGGTCTGCACGGCAGCCGGCGCACCCTCCGAAACTGAATCCATTCCAAGGGCGCGGAGCACGAGCGTCGCGACGGCGCGCCCGCTATCGAGCGCATGTGAATCTCCCAAGGCTTCCGCTGCAAGATGCGCGAGCGGCACACCGCGAGCCGGCAAGCGCGCAAGGACACGCCGCACTTGTCCAAGCAGTTCCCCGGCGCGCGCTGGATCGCCTCCGGCGCCGCGCTTCAGTAGGCCAAACCCGGTCGCGTCCGCAACGAGCGCGCGAAGCCTTGCATCGGTTTCATGCCCGGCGAGCTCACTCCACGCCCGCTCGCGGGCGAGTCGTTCGGTCTTGCGATCGTGCAGAGGACCGTCCAGCAGCTCGAGTGCCAAGCGCAAGCTTGCAGCAAGTCCGGCACGCGCAAGCGCGGCGTCGAGTTCCGATTGCCGCAGCTGCATCGAGTCTGCCACTTTGGCGGAGCGGCCCAGCAGCCCTTCGAGAGCGCCCCGTTCCGCATCGTTCAAGTGTTTTAGCGTGAATACTTCGCCCTGCGCGCTGCGTTCGAGGCGCGTGCGCAATCGGCGCCGGAGTGGGGCGAGCTCCACTCCTCCGAGCAGGCGCCGCAGGCGTTCCAGCTCCGCGCTCATGTGTCCCGGGGGATGGCCTCTGGAAACCTGCGCACGGCGTCATCTTCCTGCCGGCGTGTCTGTCCGTCCCAGGACCATCGGGAAACGAATACCGCATCCATTCCTTCGCGCCGCACGAGCTGGCAGATCGACAGGCCTGGCAGCTCGCGATAGCAGCCCCACTCGCGTTCGCTGGTCATCACGAAGTCCAGGTCGAACTCGTGGATGAGCGCCATGCAGTTGGCGCGTGCCTCATCGTCGATGCCGGCAAAGGCTTCATCCAGCAGAACCAATCGCGGAGCGTTGACGTCCGCACTTTCATAATGGCTGCTGGCTGCCGCGAAGAGCGGGACGGTCAGTCCGAGCGCACGCTCGCCACTCGATGCGGGCCCTGAGAGCGGCTTCCAGGTCCCGTCTTGCAGGCGCTGCACGCGGAAGCGGTGCCAGTGGCGATAGTCGAGAGCGCGCGAAAGACTGTCGAACAGCGTGGCCTGATCATCGCGTGCGCGTTCGGATGCGATCCGCGCCCGAAGGAACTCGCCGACGAGTTTGCGTTCCTCGGGAGACCACGCGTCGGCGCTCGTCTTCAGCAGTCGCTTCCGTGCTTCGGCGAGACCGAGCGCCGGCTGCCCGCCATCTTCCGCCAGCACCTGCCAGTCGAGACGGTAGCGCACGCCAGTGGATGTGGGACGCTTGTGCAGCTCTGCATTCATCTCTGCCACCTGCCGCTCCGTGGCCTGGATCATGCGCTGGAGATTTGCGGCGATCTCCTTCTGCAGGTGATTCTCGAGCACGGTGCGCTCCTGCGCGGAGAGAATCTGCCGGCGCTCGGCCAGTTCCGCGTCGAGCCGGAGCTGTAAGGTGTCGGGTCGCTCTGGGCGCTGCTGGTAGACGATGCTCACGATGAGACCGTAGTCGCTCAACTCCGCGGCGGCCGAGTGGCCCTGTGCGGACATGGCGCTCTGCAGCTCGTTCAGATCGCGGCTGATCGCGTTCTGAATGCGATGCCACGCGTCATCGTCGGCGGCCACCTCGGCGAGCGTCT
>Ga0184615_10001856_pt1 | contig 11377 bp, 14 predicted proteins | sample PLM4_65_coex_FD_133134 | JGI IMG/M metagenome (GOLD analysis project Ga0184615, IMG submission 133134) | Groundwater sediment microbial communities from an aquifer in East River, Colorado, USA - PLM4_65_coex | ecosystem: Environmental > Terrestrial > Soil > Riparian zone | place: USA: East... | reverse complement strand
CCGAGGAAGATGTCGTGGGCCGTGCGGTAGACGCCGCTGTTGATCAGGCCCAGATAGCCTTCGCCCGGGGTGCGATCCACCGTGCCAACAATGTCTGTCCCCAGGAAGTAGGACTGGATGTACGGCATGCACGCCGTGGGGGTAGGGATCACTCCCGAGATGCCGCTGACCACCTCCACGTCGTTGAACGAGTGCGGCTCGGCCGTGAGCCCGCCGGTGTGGATGCCGGAGCCCACCTCGAACCACCGCAGGATGTTGCCCGCAGCACCCAGCTCGGCCACGCCGCTGGCGCTCGGCCAGCGGAAGACCAGGTCCGCGTACTGCATCTTCTCGCCCACGGCGCCGCCGCCCGTGATCTCCACATCCGCGGTGCGGACCGATGCCTTGGTGGTCGCGAGGTCGTGCTCCCACCACGCCTCGAAGAGAACTCCGCCGCCGCCGTTGGCGCCGCCCACAGCGCGGATGGTCTCGTTGAAGTCCCGCGGCGACGCCTGCGGGAACCGGAACTGCTGGCGCACCGCGCCGCCGGTGTCCACCGTGGCGAAGGTGACCGAGCCCGCCGAGTTGGTGAGAATGACGTGCCCGTAGGCGATGACGTGCAGGGCGCTGGCGATCGTGTCGCCATCGGCGAAGTCACCCGACGCCTCGGAGTTGAGGGTGAGGGTGATCACAGTGCTGGTGGGCAGCGAGACAGCCGTCTGGTCGTTGCCATCTCGGGCGTTCGCGTTGTCCGTGCCGGTGCCGCCCGTGGGGTAGTTCAGCTTGGAGTCGGCGCGGAGGTCGGACTCGAACTGCGGCTGCTGCGACACCGACACCGCGGCGCTGGCGGGGTCGAAGTAGCAGGGCACGCGCGCGAGCGTTTCCGCGCCGCTGGACGTGCCCACCGTCATGTGGATCTTGGTGACCAGGCGCGCGATCCCGGAGACCGCCTCGCCGACGCTCCTGAACCCAAGGAAGTGATTGTCCAGCTGCCAGGGCCAGACGGTCAGATCCGCCGGCCTGATGGTGCCGTCGGGCAGCAGCCAGCCCACGTGGTCCGCAAGACCAGCGGACGAGAAGATGCTTGCGTAGACGGAGGGGTGCCCGGCCACCAGCCACTCATAGCCTTCGTCCGGGGAACTGGTCCCGTAGATCATCTCCTGGATGAACGAGCCGCGCGGAATGTCCGCGGCCAGCCCGCTGGTCAGCGTGACCGTGTAGACCTGCGAGTCCTCGTCGTAGGTCGCGCTGCCCGACGCGATGTCGTAGACGGGGGTGCGGTACAGGATCCGCAGCTTGTGGTTGCCGCCGAGGGTCGTCTCCTCGCGCAGCCGGCTGCATCCATCCGTCGCGGACTGGAACCGGATTGAGGTGGCGCCCGAAGAGTAGCCCGAGATAGTGAACCCGCGCACGCCCGTGCGCATCGACAACGCCCGGTACCAGGTGGAGGGCTTGCCGACCACCAGCGGCATTGGGGCGCCCATGTCCTTGCGGTCGAACGCTCGGAACATGTCGTTGATGTCGAGTCCCGAGGGAAGGAGCCGCGCCTCTTCGATACCCGGCATCAGCGGCTGCTTGAAGGACTGCTCGCGGCGGGCGCCGCGCATGTAGACCGTGGCCGTGAAGCCATCCATCTCGACGTTGCTGGGCGGGCCCAGCACGCCACCGCTCACCAGGTAGGTCCAGTCCTCGGCCGCGAGATCGCTCGCGCGCTGCTCGGGCTTGAGGTAGCCCACCAGGAGGCTGGCCTCGCTGTTCTCCCAGGAGTAGTTCCCGTCGTCGATCAGCGCAAGCATGCTGTCTGCATCGGCGAACGGGAGGTTCCGCACCGGGACGTTGATGCCGGGGAACGAAGCGCCACCGCCGGGGATGTACTCGTGCGCGCGAACGACCGTGGCGGGCCGCTGGATGTAGGCTTCGAAGTCACCCAGCGCTCCGCTGAAGGTCAGCGTGGCCCAGCGGAACGGCGCGTCCGGATAGCCGCCCAGCCCGCGGAGCGTGCCACTCAGCAGGTAGACGCTGCCGTCCTGATCCGCGCGCTGGGTCGCAAGGGTCTGGTCAGCAGAGAGGGGTAGCTGGCGCGGGCTCACCTGGGCTCGTTCTCCTGGCCATTGACGCGCACCTCACGCGCGGTCATCTGCACGCCGAACACCCCGGCCTGGTCATCGAGCTGGAGATCCTTGGCGAACACCTCCGCCCAGAATGCGGCGCCCAGATCATCCTCATGGTACACCGAGCCGCCGTCGTCGATCGCCAGGATGAACTCCTCCAGCGCGTCGATCTCGCTGCCCGAGATCGCGAAGAAGGAGTAGTCGTTCTGCCGAAGCATCGGGCCCATCTGCTGCGTGAAGGGCTGCCCGCCCGGGATGTCGATTCGATTGCACTGCCGGATGCGCGTGCGGGACACGCCCACCTCGACGGGCCGCGGGAACGTGTACGTGCTGGCGAGCATCGATTCGTAGACCCGCGCCACAGCCAGCCCGCTGACGCCGCTGAGCGTCAGGCGCCAGACCCGCCGGGCGGACGATCCGCTGATGGGGTAGACGGCGCTGAAGACGTCGCTCAGCGTGTCGTCGATCACGGTCACGTTGTTGCCGCCGCCCACGTCCTCGGACTCCAAGATCAGGCGGTAGCCGCTGACCTGCTCCATGCGCACCATCACCAGCGCGACGGGAAGCGCGGCGCCGCTGAGGGTCAGCTCCGCACTCCCGATCGGGGGGTCGCCGGTCGTGAAGTTGTACGGGAGCCCGATGTCGCCGTCCGCGATGCGCCGGAGCGGGTTGAAGGTCCCGCTCGCGGTGCCCGTGAGGGTGCCGAGGGCGAAGAGGTTCGAGTGGTAGAAGACGGGAAGTGACACTAGACCCTCCGGGTCAGCGCGGGCGCGATCTGGTTGACGGCGTTCCGGGGCGGGAGGATGCCGAGCCGCTGCGCCTCATCGAGCCGGGACTTGATCGTGCTGGAGCGCTGCGTCTCGTCGTAGATGCCAGCGCCGTTCAGCTCGCGGACGATCTCCGCCGTGTAGTCTGCGAAGGCCCGGTTCACCTGGGCCTGCGCGATGGCGGCCACGTTCTCGACGATGTTCTTCTGGCCCTGGATCTGGAACTGGTAGGCGCCGCCCGCGACAGCCTGCTGGAGCAGACCCGACTCGGTGCGCAGCGTCTGCAGCGACTCCTCGGCGCTGCCCAGGCCCAGCGACCGCGAGCCAGCGGAGTGGATGCCACCAGTGCCGAGCCCGCCGCCGCCACCTCCGCCCCCGCCTCCGGAGGCTCCGTCAGCAGCGCCACCGAGGTTATCCGCCACCTCGCCCGTGGCGCCGGCCAGCTTGTCCGCCTCGGCGAACGACGCCGCCAGCGCAGCCTGGAGGTTATACGCCTCCTCGGCGCCCTTCGCGATGCTCTCGACGCCGCGCCGCGCCGCGCCGCCCAGGCCCTCGAAGGAGAGCTTGGCCTTGACGGCGTTGACGTCGACGGCAGCGATGGTCGCGCGGGCGCGCTCGAGAGCGGGCGCGAGGCGGCTGGCCACCTCGGTGCTCATCTCCTTGAACTTGTCCCGGGTCTTCACCGCCTCGGCGTTGGTCTGCTTCTGCACCTCGACGAGTGCAGTGACCTTCGCATCGAGGATGTCGAACTCCGCCGTCGCGGCGGCGATCTGCGCGCCCAGGTCGACGCCCGGGAGCAGGTCGGCAATCGACAGCGCGAGGATCTGGATGCCCTTGAGCCCCAGCGTCGTCAGCGCCAGCCCGCTGTTCCACGCGTCGATCAGCTGCTCGATCTCGATGAACGACTCGACAATGAACCCGCCGATCGACGGGAGGTTGTTGACCAGGGTCTCGACGAAGCTCAGCGCCGCGAGGCTCAGCGACTTGAACCCCTCGGTCAGCGGGCCAACGTTCTCGACCAGCAGCTGGCCGAGAACCTGCAGGCCCTCGGTGCCCAGCTTGGTGAAGGCATCGAAGAAGGGGTTGACGACGGCGCCGAGGTTCTTCTGAAGCTCGTCGGTGGTGTTCTGGAACTGCTGCCGGATGCCCGCCGTGGTCTTGAGGAAGTTCTCGCTGAAGCCGCTGAGCCGGTCGCCCGCGATCTTGAAGGCGTCGCCCGCCCGCAGCTGCTCTTCGGTGAGTGCCCGGATGCCGGGCAGCGTCTCCGCCAGGCGGCCGGCGGTCCCGTCGAGGGACTGGCCGAACTGGCGCGCAGCAAGAGTGGCGTCGACGCCGAACGCGTTGGCGTAGTTGAGAACGGCTTCGGTGTTGGCTTCGAGGTCGGCGCGCTGAACGCCGTAGAGGGTCAGCTGCTGCGCGATCTGCAGGACCAGGCCGTCGGAGGCCCCGGTGGCCTCCTGCATCTCGGAGGCGAATTCCTTGAGCCCCTCGACAGCGGCAGCGGCGTCGCCGCCCCCGGTCGTGGCGAGGGTGACCCCGAGCCGCTGGATGGTCGTCTCGAAGCGAGCCGCCTCGTCCGACGCCTCAGAGAGGGTGGACGTGATGGCGTGGGCAGCTGTGGAGAAGGAGACGTAGGCGCCGACGACGGCGAGGAGGGAAACGACCATCTTGCCGAGGGTGCCAGCGAAGCCGGCGAACCCCGCATCGGCCTTCTTGACTTCGGCCTCGACGGAGCCGAGCCGCTTCTCGACATCCTTCATGGTCGCGAGAAACTTCGCAGCGTCGAGTTCCAGCCTACCCTGTACTGCACCAGCGTCGAACGGCACGTGACTCCTCTAGCGGCGCCGGTTCCTTGCCTTCGCGGCAGCCGCGCGGGTCGCCCGCGCTACCCGATCCTCGAACGGCTCCGTCAGAGCCGGCTCGGTGACGTCGAGCATCCCGCAGAGCAGGAACAGGTACTCCTGCGGCGGCATGCGTCGCAGGTCGTCGAGCGTGTACTGGCCGTAGAACCCGAGGAACCGGGCCACCTGGCCAGCGCCGAAGGAACCCTTGCGCCTAGTGAAACCGGATGGCGCCGATGCGCTTGACCACCTCCGTCAGCACCGGGATGAAGGCCAGCTCTTCGTTGGCCGAGAGATCCTTCTCGGCGATGACCTTGGCGATCTCCGGAGAGACCGCCTGCAGCATCGGGCGCACCATCCGCAGCGCGTAGGCCACGTTGGACTCGTCCTCGGCCTTGGTGACCTTGGCCTGGACCGCGGCGGCCTCGATCAGCTGCAGGGCCGTACCCGCAAGGCAGTATTCCTGCCCGCGGAAACGAACCGAGACGGAGGTGAAGGTCCCCGCTCGTTCGTCGATGTCGATCAGCTCGTTGCTCATGTGTCCTCCTGGCTTCTAGCCAGCCAGGACTATACCCCAGCGCCGGAGATCACCGTGCCAGAGATGAGCTTGAACGGGGACTCGACCCCGGAGATCGTGACCCGGAAGCAGGTGAACGTGACGGGCTGCACCATCTGGTTCTCCTCGCTCATGACGAGGTCGCCGATCTCGGTGGCCACCGCCTTGGGGAAGATCCAGGTGGCCGAGCCATCGCGGGCCACCAGCCGAAGCTCCTGGGCCTCGCTGAGGTAGTCGTCGCCGGGCTGCGCCTTGGGGAGCAGCACCTCGATGCCCGACACGCCGCTGACGCTGGTCGCGAACGGGTGGACGACGCCGCTCATGAGCGCCAGGTTCATGGCGTTCGCGAACGGCACCGTGACGGTGACGGTCTCGCCCCGGCGCAGCACCTGCACCGGGTTGACGTTGCCCTCGTCGTTGGCCGTGAGCGGCAGGACCTGCAGGGCCGTGGCGATCACCACGTCGCCGAAGACGCGGTGCTGCCCGCTTGCGATGTACACATCGCAGGACAGCCCGTGGACGGTATCGGTCTGGAAAGCCATTTCTCGCTACTCCTTCACCAGCAGCGCCTCGAAGTTGACGCTGAACATGAATCTCTCCGCGCTGGCATCGGGGCCAGTCGGAAGTGACTGGGGCGGACCCACCGCCCGAATCCACAGCAGCTCGCTGCCGCCGCTGATCTGCGTGGCGACGATCTCCTCGAACAGCTCGTAGACCGCCCGGGCCTTGGCCTGGGCTACCGCGAGGGTCGAAGAATCGACGACCACTTGAATGCCCTGCTGCTCCTTCGCCTTGTGGGGGAAGGACAGCCCGCCGGTCTGCCGGAGCACGACGTGGGTCACGTCGGCCCCCATGTCCCGGCGGAAGTTCACCTGCACGCTCGTGCCCGACGTCGAGAAGATCCCGGTGCCAATCCCGGCCCCGACGATCTCCTGCGCCAGCCCGCTGACTAGTTCAGCCACCTACTTGCCCCCGAAGACTTCGTCCCGGATGATCTGGGGGAACAGCCGCTGCATTCCCCGCAGCGCACGCTCCAGATACTTGGGCCCGGCGGGTCCCAGCTCATTCCCGGCCTTGGCCTGGGTCTTAGGGCCGCGGGCGTCGTCGGGCAGCTCGTGAACGCGGGCTGCGTAGGGAGTCGAGAAGGCCAGTGTGCCAACGGTCTTGGTCCGCGTCTCATCGATGTGCGTGCTGGTGGAGGCTTCCAGGTTGCCGACATCCACCGGGCAGATCTCGACCGCCTTGGCCTCCAGAACGTCCAGCGCCCGGGCCACCGCCCGGCCTCGCCCGCTGTTGACACCTCTGCCGTAGTCGGCCAGGATGGCACGCAGACGAGCTACGTCTACTATACCCGGCCCGGCCATCAGATGTCCACCAGCTCCACGCCGATGTGGTCCTGGATGCCGCGGTCGTCGTGGCCGCTCACAACGGTCACCACCTCATAGGCGGCGCCGAGGGCCGTGACGCGGTCCCGCTCCGCCACGTCGGTCCCGGCCGGGAAGAAGCCGATGGCGGTCACCGCCAGCAGCTCGCCCGCGCCTCCCAGCACGGACTTCCGCCGCCGGTCCCAGGTCGAGAAGGGGACGCCGCTGACGACGCTGGCGTAGACCCGATCGCCCGTGACGCTGAAGGAGGGCCGGTCGATGTCCGCCGTGGTGAAGAACCTGATGCCACTCATGAACACTCCTTGGGATCTACCCAGTCCGAGTCCGCCAGGGTCGCCCACGCAGCCGTGCCCGAGGTGAGCCAGCTGTCGTCGGCCGGGCTCAGCCACGCCCCACTGCCGACCGTGAGCCAGTCCGGAGCGGCCGCCGAGAGCCAGTGACAGGCGTCCACGTCGATGTCGGCTCGGGCGGACCCGAAGACAATGGCCGCTGCGCCCTCGCGTTCGGCAGACGCTTCGACCGTCCCGTCGGCGCCGAACACCACCGGTGCGTCGCCGCTGAAGTGAATCGAGAAGTCGAACGTGTCCTCGAAGTAGGCCATGCCCCCGAAGCCGGCAAGCGAGACGGACAGCTGCGTGACCAGAGTGCTGGAGAATCCCACGTGCCAAGCAACCAGCTGGAGCCCGCCGAACAGCGCGCTGAGGTACGTGCTCATGAGATCGTTGTTCGCGAGCGCCTGGCCCCCCACAATGAACGTCGTGAAGGCGAAACCGAAGCTGGAGATAAGGGTGCTCGTGAATCCTGAGAGCTTCACGTACTGAGGGGCACCCGAGTGAGCGCTCCCGTAAGTATCTCCGGCCGTGGTGTCGTCTGCAAAGCCCGAATTATAAGGAGAGCCGAAGGACGTAAGGACGGTGGTGCTGAACCCTACGTACTTGAGGAAGATGCCGAACAGGGCGCTGGCCAGCATTAGATTGCCAGCGGTGTCGTGCGCGACGTCGTGGGAGAAGACCAGTCCAGTCGTCAGGAAGTCGGTGATGGTCGACGACCAGTTGGGAGCGTGCCGGATGACGTTGACCTGGTTGGTGCCGCCGATGGTCACCACATGAAAGTTGCCCGGCCCGCCCGGCCAGATGTCCACGCCGACTGTCGTGGGCCCGGTGTTGATCGAGCCCACCAGCGTGGTGGAGAATCCGGCATACGCCTTGATGGTGCTGCCGTCGGCTAGGAACAGGTTGGCCACGGTCGGCTACTTCTCCGCGATGATCCCCGCGTCCTCCACGCCCGTCACAAGCGGGTCCTTCGCGGGCAGCTTGAAGATTGCCTCGGCCGTCTTCTCCGTGCGGCCCACCCCCGCCTTCAGGTTGTCGGGGTTGAGCACATCGAGATCGTCCTGGGAAAGAGGCAGCCCGGCAACCGCGCGGGTGTTGACCAGCGCCACGCGATTCGCGTCGGTGACCTTCTCGTCCGGCAGCCGCTGGATGATGGGGGACGCAGCTAGCCAGGCGTCCACCTCCTCCTGCGTCGCCAGCTCCCTGCACAGCGGATTCTTGAGCAGCTTGTCCGCGACGCTGTCTTGGAGGCGAATCAGCAGCTCCTCGACTTCGCCGTCGAGCACCAGGATGCCACCGCCGTACACGAGTGGACCGCGCTTGGCGCGCTCGATCTCCTGCGCGTCGTACTCCGGCGGATACCGGAAGTTGAACTGCTTCGAGGGATCGGTCTCACGCTCGACGGTCACGACCACGAACTTCATGTGCTGCTCCTACGCGCAGGTGACGACGAGCGTCCCCGAGAGAAACTTGACGATCACCCCGGACGGCACCGACTGCGGGGTGGCGACGCCCGAGACGGTCACGGCGCCGCGCAGCCGAACGTTGGCGCCCGAGACTCCGCTGCAGATGGCGAAGTGCGAGATGGTTCCCCACGATGCGGTCGGGGTCGGGAAGACCACCGCGGCGCTGTTCACGCCCGACGTGGTCGTCGCGCCACTGGTGACGGTGAACCCGCTCACCACCTGAACCCGCGCGTAGGACCCGCCAACGGGCTCCGCCAGGCCCAGGCCCGTGTCCAGCGGGTCGGCCGTCGAGAGCCCGATCCACACGCCGCTGGCGTTGTTCAGAACCGCGTTGAGCAGGTCGACTTCAAGCTGGTCGCTGGCGGCGGACATGGACTACCTCAGATACCCGGCCGTGTTGATCAGATGGCCCGCCTGCATGATCGCCCGCGCCCGCGGCGCGATGTAGAGTGCGATGCCCTGGCGGCGATTCGGGTCGCGCGACTCGCTGTAGCCCGAGCCGTAGGAGCGCTGCGTGACGGCGCCGTCCGCGTCGGTGACCAGAGCAGCCGTGCCCAGCCCCGCGCTCTCGCCCCCGGCGTAGAGACCATACTCGACCTGGGCCGCCACCGCCTGCTTGAGCAGGTGCGGCATCTTAGGGGATCCGAACGAGTCCTGATCCCAGAGCCGCGGGAAGGCCGACCGCTGATCGAACGTGAATACTGTACCCGCAGGGACCGCAAGATCGAACCCGGTGGCGAGCACGATCGTGTCGTCGGCCGGGCCGCTGGACACGACCAGGCGCTCCTGGCCGACCAGGCCCGAGGTGGCGCTCTCGACGATGCGAAGATAGACGCCGCCCACCGCCCACCAGTTCTGCTTGCGGGAGCCGAAGATGTCAGAGGTCAGACCCGTGGCGCCGCTCGCCATCAGCGCATCCACCTCGCCGGTGATGTCAGGATAGAACTTGGGGGCGGGCCCCGCCAGCGCGTCGATCATGTACTCGGCGTCGGAGATGAACCGGGCCGCGAGGGTCTCGTTGGTGACCGTGGCGATCGAGGGGATGAGGGAGACCAGCTCCGAGGGGTTCACGTAGTTGAAGGCCGAGTAGGGCACGCGTCACCTCAAGAGGAAGGGCCCGCCCACCTCGCGGCGGGCGGGCCCTGGTGGATCAGGGATCAGCCGGGACTAGGCCCGGTCGATCGGAACGATCAGGTCCGCGTCGATCAGGGTGCAGCCCCAGATCGCCCGGCCGGTGTAGCCGACCGCGAAGTGCCGCGGCTGGTCGAACACCCGGATGTCGATCGTGCGGAGCATCGCCATCGCCAGCGCCACGCGGTGAGCCACGAAGGCGTCGCCGACCGTGCTGGGGATGTTGTTGCTCATGTACACGTCGAGCCCGAGCACGTTGCCCACGAGGCCCGTGCGGTTGACGGTCGAGCCGGCCACTGCGTCGGCGCGCACGAACTCGGCCTCGTTCAGCAGGTCGCTGTACGCGTCCGGGTTCACCACGAGCACGCGGTCGCTCTGCGGCGCGTTGTTCTCGTTGAGCAGCTCGATCGCCGACACGATGCGGACCTTGATCACGGTACCCGTCAGGGTCACCGTGGCACCGCTCGCGCAGGCGAAGACGTTCTGGTCGACGACCGCGGCGAGGGCCGCGGTGCGCTGCATGAGGATCGACTCACCCAGCTGGACGTTGGTCTTGTCCTGCTCGGTGTAGGGGATCTGGAAGTGGAAGCCCTTGTTCTTGTCGAGGTTCAGAAGCAGCGTGGCCTCGGACGCATCGTCCGGGGAGTCGATGAGGTTCGTCACGTCATCGATCTGCGCCGTGCTGAACGCGAACTTGGGAATCCGGATGGCCTCGCTCGGCCCGCCGGGATCCACCCAGGTCGTGTTCACGACCTGCGGAGCGATGGCGGCCGCGGCGAACTCGAAGTACGCCTGGTCCGACCACAGGGTGGGATAGAAGTTGGTGAACGTGTTCGCCAAGTGGAGTCTCCTTCAGAGGGCTCCACTGTGGGAGCCGGGTTGGTCCTGCCAACCCGGCGTCGTTCGGGCTATCCTTGCCCGAGGGCGAACGTGTTGGCGGGAATGATCTTCGGCCAGTGCGGCCGACTGTTGGCCACGCGGTCCTGGAACGACTTGGTCATCCGGACTGCGTGGGGGGTATCGACGTACTCCTCCGGGCTCAGGTAGTCCGGGGGGAAGTGGTCCTTGCGAGCCGCGGGCGGCGTCGCGGGACCGGGGGTGCGCTTCATGGGCTTCTTCCCTTCGGGCGCTGCGCCCTCGACCTGGAAGAGGTCGGGGTACAGCGCGAGCGTGGCCTCGATGGCCGTGGCGATCGTGTCCTCGTCGGGGGCTGCGGAGCCATCACCCACGAGGCTGTTCACGTCGACCAGGCGCATCAGGGCGGATGCCCGGGCGCCTGCATAGCCGAGCGCCGAGATCTGCTCCCGGACCGTGTCCCGCACGTCGCGCAGCATGTTGCTGCGCTCCAGCGCCTTGACCTTGTCGTTCGACGCCTTCAGAGCCGCGTCGAACTCGCCGGCCGCGCGCTGCGCTTCCTGCTGTTCGGCGGCCTCGCGATCTGCCTGTTGCTTGGACAGCTGCTCGGCGCGTCGCTTGGCGGTACGAGCCTCCGCCTGGAGGCGGTCGTGCTCGGCCCGGGTCAGGACCACCGTGTCGGGCGGCAGCACCGGCTCGTTGCCGGAAGCTTCCTCATCGAGATCGGCGGGGTCGGACGGGGGAACGGACGGAACGGTCTTGCCCATGTGTTCCTGTGGTGCGGGCCCGGGGGCCAGCCTGCAGCGGAGGGTAGGCCTTGGAACCCGGCTGCTGCGGTGCCGGGGGCCTCTCCCCAGGGTTGGGGGTCAGTCCCTACTATACCCCCGCGGGGCTAGGGCTGCTGCTCTTTCCGGATGCTCGGCGGCGGGGTCCGCGGGGTCAGGGTTCCGGGCT
>Ga0184615_10001855_pt1 | contig 11379 bp, 12 predicted proteins | sample PLM4_65_coex_FD_133134 | JGI IMG/M metagenome (GOLD analysis project Ga0184615, IMG submission 133134) | Groundwater sediment microbial communities from an aquifer in East River, Colorado, USA - PLM4_65_coex | ecosystem: Environmental > Terrestrial > Soil > Riparian zone | place: USA: East... | reverse complement strand
CGTTGACGAGCACGGCGCAGGTGCCGCACTCGCCCAGCTCGCAGCCGTGCTTGGTGCCGGTCAGCGCGAGATCTTCGCGCAGCACTTCCAGAAGCGTCTTGCTGGTCTCGAACGCGACCTCTTGGGTCTCGCCGTTTACCCGCAGTTTGAGCAGTTGCTTCATAATTTGAAAAACCTTCTCGCCTTAAGTTCAAATCGCGGCAGCGTACCCGGAGCGACCACCTCCACCTCGGGCCGCAGCCCGAGGCGGTCGCGGAACCGGCGCGCCACTTTCTCGTCGAGGGATGGGATCGCGGCGCAATCCGCCCTGGGCTCCAGCGTCAGCTTCAACTCGCGCATCTCGCCGCGCGCGAAAGTCTCGACTTTGAACTCCTCGATTTCGGCAAACTCCCGCATGATGTTCTCGATGGCGCTGGGAAAGATATTGACGCCACGCACGATCAGCATATCATCCACACGTCCCAGAACTCCACCATCCAGACGCAAAAAGGGCCGGCCGCAGGGACAGGGCCGATAGCTCGGCTGAACCAGGTCTCCCGTGCGATAGCGGATCACCGGGCTGCAGATCCGTCCGAGATTGGTCATGATCAACTCGCCCCTGTCTCCCTCTTTTACCGGTTCCCCGCTTTTCGGGTCGATCACCTCCGCGATGAATTCACGCTCGTTGACGTGGACGCCGCCGGCGTGAGTCAGGCATTCGAAGCCCCATGGGCCTACTTCGGTCGCGCCCGGATGATCGAAGCACTGCGCGCCCCAGGCCTCTTCGATGCTCTTCTTCGTGCTCGGGATGCTCGCGCCGGGCTCGCCGGCGTGGATCGTGATCCGCACGTGAGATCCTTTCGCCAGATCGATTCCCGCCTTTCTCGCCTCGGCGGCCATGTGCAGCGCGTAAGTAGGCGTGCACACCACCACGGTGGCCCGATAGTCCAAGATGGCATTGATTCGCTGAATGGTCGATTGCCCGCCGCCCGAGATCGCCAGCGCGCCGACCTTTCGCGCCCCTTCCCAGCCGGACCAAAATCCAATGAAGGGTCCGAAGGAAAATGCGAAGTAGACGCGATCGCCCGAGTGAACGCCCGCCGCTCGAAAGATCGCCTCCCAGCACTCCGCCCACCATTGCCAGGACTCCTCGGTGTCGAGCCAGTACAGCGGCTTTCCCGTCGTGCCGGAGGTTTGGTGAATGCGGATGTAGCGTTCCAGCGGAAACGTAAGGTTGCTGCCGTAGGGTGGGTGAGCCGACTGGTCCTGGGCGAGCTCGCTCTTTATCGTGAAAGGAAGCTTTTTCAATTCATCCAGCGAGTCGATTTTGGAAAAGCCGTTATTGAGCAGCTTTTGCCGGTAAAATTCGTTGGACGCAAGCACGGCCGCAAGCATCCGGCCGAGTTTCTCGAGCTGATGCGCCGCAATCGATTCTCCGCTCGTCAAAGCCGTCATGAAATTTCTAAGGTCTTTCTATTCACCACGAAGCGCACGACCCTTCGAGACCCTCAGGGTCGTGGTGAGCAAGGTCGAACCACGAAGGACACGAAGAACGGAGAACCGGAGTAAAAAGCGGCCGGATTTTAGCATGATTTTCTCTTCCTTCGTGCACTTCGTGTCCTTCGTGGTGGTATACACCGTTTCAAATACAGAATTCAGGATAAACTACCAACAGCGTGAGACGCTACCCTAGTGTAGTGCCTCTTAAATTAAGGCACTTATCTTTCAAGGTTTCTCTATTCACCACGAAGCGCACGAAGGACACGAAGAACGGAGGACTGGATTAGCAAAGCTACCGGATTTCAACATGATTTTCTCTTCCTTCGTGCTCTTCGTGTCCTTCGTGGTGGTATGCTCCGTTTCAAATACAGAATTCAGTATAAACTACCAACAGCGTGAGACGCTACCCTAGTTCCCAACGCACATTACATCCCCGACCGGCCCCGCCAACGATTCCAGACCTTGCGCCGTGGCGATGAAGGGCTGGGAGATCAGCGCGCTGCCGCACTCGCTGCCGTGCAGACAGACACGCAGCGTGAGCGCCATTCCCGGTTTGATTGCGACTCTTCCGTTCCTTCCCAACAGAGGCTCTTCCGTCAGCTCCAATCCAATGCCGTTTCCCAAGCCGTAGGTCAGCGCGGATTCGCGAGCCGAAGACGAGGAAATCTCTTTGAGCAGGTCGCCCGGTTGAGTGAAGCCGCCTGCCGCGAGCTGGCGAAAAATTCCGTTGGCGAGACTATAGCTCTTCGCCGCCTCCGGCGGGAGCTTCCCGAGACAAAACGTCCGGCCCAGCTCGGCCCAGTAGCGCTGATACGACGCCGCAACTGTGATGAGCAGCAGCTCTCCCTGATCAAGCGGAGACGCACCCGCGGGGCGCAGACCTACGCGCGGGTCGGAGGAGCGCGCCATCATGAACCTGAAATCCTCGACGCCGCGCCGCCGGGCTTCCCGGTCGAGGGCGGCCATGATTTCATATTCCTTCCGTCCCGGCCGCGCCTCCTTTGCCACGAGATCGAGGGAGCGCTCCAAAATCTCGCTGGTTCTGCGCAGTAGCGCCTGCTCAGAGGAAGATTTGATCAACCGCAGCGAGGCCGCAACATCGCTGAGGTCGAGAAGCTCCGCCTCCGCCAGCGTCTGGCTGACCTTTTCCCATTCGCGCGCGGGCATCTGCTCTTCGACAGCGACCAGTCCGACCCGCTTGGGCTTAAGCCCTCTTTTCTTGAGCGCCTCGGCCAGCCCTTGAGCGAACTGTCCCACGGACCAAACCTCGTCGATCCAGGTGAGCGTTTTAGAGAAGGGATTGTTCCGGCTCGGCTCCTGGACGACGAGCGCCGGCTCGCCTTCGCGAGGGATCACCGCCAGCGCGCCGCGGTTTTTCGGCATAAAATGAGAGACGAACGCCAGGTGGCCGTAGCGCCACGAGTCGCCATAGATCAGCAAAAGATCGGCGCCGCGCTCCTTCATGCCTTGCCTGAGGCGGCTTAAACGGCCGCGAAATTCCTGCTCGGAAATGGCCTCACGATCCCAGGTGCTGCAGCCGCGGTTGAGAACCGTATGGAGCGTATCCATCGTCTAAGCCTCAATTGTAAAGAGCCTCATGGGCGTTTGAGTCAAACGCCGGGGCCCGTTCGCTTCCACATAGACCGTGTCGCCCAACATGAGATAACCGGTCTCGGGAATATATTGGTTCGGGTGGACGACGAAACACATTCCCTCCTGGATGACGGCTTCGTTCTCATCGACGATCTCCGAAAACGGCATCGACTGGAAACCCAGCCCGTGACCTCGCACGCGCATATAGGGCGGCCGGCAATATTTCTCGTAGCCGTAGGCCGAGAAAACCTCGTTCATCACCTGCGAGATCGGCCCGACCTTTTTTCCCGGACGGACTCGGTCGAGGCTCTTCTCCATCGCCTCTTCGAGAATAGCAAATTTCTCCCGCAGCAAAGGCGAAGCGGGCCCCATGACCGCCGTGCGGCAGAGCTGGATGAAATGGCCTTCGACCGCCGGCGTGATCTCCGCGATGATGATGTCTCCTTGCCGGAGCCTGCGGTCCTGCGGCGGATGGGCGCAGTGACTGTGATCGGAAGCGGTGACCATGCCGAAGTTGTCCTCGGCGCCGCGAGAGCGCATGGCGTACTCCACCTCGGCCGCAAGCTCGTATTCGGCCATCCCCACCTTGGCGTTCGCTAAAATGGCGTCGAATCCCCGGTCCGCGATCTCGGCCGCGCGAGTTAACGCGGGCAAGGATTCAGCGCCGGGGAACCGGGCCAGGGAGCTGAGGATCGAATCCGCAACTTTTAACCTGTCGCCAAACTGTTTTCCAAGGGCCTGGTAGATCGCGGCGGGCATGAACGCCCAACCGACGAGCCCGATGTCGCCGCCGATCCTTTTTTCGACGGCCAGCTCTTTCACCGTTTCCGCAATGCGATCCGTCACTCTCACATCCTCGATCCAGGTCCGCTCGCGCACCCTCCCCTCGTCCCACGCAAGGCTGATGAGCATCGTGGCATCGCCGGCATCGGTGACCAACACGCCCGTGTGCGGTCCCATGGGGAGCAGGCCGGAGATCCACAGCACCGGATTGACTTCCAGCATGCTCAGCTGCCCGGTCGAGTAGAAGAGCAGCGCGGAAAGTTTTTGCTCCCTCATCGCCTCCCGGAGCGAACGCACTTTGCCGTCAAAAGCCGCCGCGTTCGGCGATCGGTCAGGTTGCATGAGCCGCCTCCATCTGTAAAAACAGCCGGCCTACCTTCTTGGTGATTTCGAACAGCCGGTCGTCATCATAGTCTCTGGGGTATCCTATGTCGATCGACACGGTTTCATAAACCCGGGTGGGTCTCTCGGTCACCACCAGGAGGCGGTTGGAAAGATAGACCGCCTCGCTGATGTCGTGGGTCACGAAGATGATCGTCTTCTTCGTCTCCTGCCAGATGCGGATCAGCTCCGCCCTCATCTTTCGCGCGGTGAGCTCGTCGAGGCTGCTGAACGGCTCGTCCATGAGAAGAACCTCCGGCTCGATGGTCAGCGCGCGCGCAATCGCCGCCCGCTGCTGCATCCCGCCGGAGATCTGCAGCGGAAAATAGTTTTCGAATCCCTGGAGGCGCGCCAGCTCCAAATAGTGCTGCGCCCGGTTGAGCTGTTCATCCCGGGTCAACGTTCCATGCTCCAGCGGGAGCTTGATATTGTCGCGCACGGAGCGCCAGTTCAAAAGGCGCGGCTGCTGAAAGACAAAGCCGAGCCGGACGCCGTTTTCCCCCGGCGCCAGCGGTTTGTCGTCGATCGAGATCTCTCCGCCCGAGAGAGTTTCGAGGCCGGCAAGAATGCTCAGCAGAGTCGACTTGCCGCAGCCCGACGGGCCGAGAATGGAGAGAAATTCGCCGTCCTCCACGTCGAAGCTCAAACCGCCGACGACGTCGATCCGGCTGCGGTCGGCCAGAACGAAGTGCTTGGCAAGATTCCTGACGACGATCTTCTTCACCGATCCACTCCAGGCTAGACCTGCACGACCGCGCGCCAGGCCGTCGCCCGCTTTTCGAACGGATTGATCAAGGCATACTCGATGAACAACAGCACGATGACGAACGTCAGCGTCCAGGCGAACACCTGGGTCATCGAGAAAAGACCGAACCAGTAATGGAGCATGTACCCCACGCCGCTGCTCATGCCGATCAGCTCGACCGTGGTGGCGATCTTCCACGAGATGCCGAGGGCGTAGCGGGTGGCGGCGAGAACGTAAGGAACGGTCTGGGGCAAGACGATCTTGCGAATCAAGTCTCGCGTCGGAAGCTGAAAGGCCTTCCCCATGGCGATGAGCTGCATGTCGATGTCTTTGATCCCCTGCCACATGTTGATCGCCACCGCCGGGAAAGCGGTTACGCCGATGGCGATCACCGCCGCGAAATCGTTCAAGCCGAACCACAGGAGGCAGATGATGGCGTACACGACCGCCGGGATCGTCAGTCCCACCATCACCCAGCTCTCGAAAAACTTCTCGCCTTTGACCGAGAGGCCCATGACGAGCCCGAGACCGCCGCCGAGGAACATGGCGAGCAACAGACCGAGCAGCACCCTGAAGACGGTTTTGTAAAGGTGGAACCAACCGTCTCCGGATCGCAGATTGTCCGCGATCGCTTCGAACACCGGAATCGGCCCCGGCACGATATCCGCGGAGAAGAGCAGGGAGAGGACGACCCAGACGGCGACCAGGAGCGCAATCGAGTAAATCTTAAGGGTTGTATGCATCCGTCATCAGCCCTTTCGGAACTTCCCGCAGCACTTTGGGACCCAAGATCTCGCGCGTGACCTCAAGAAAATCCTGCTGGACCTTGATCTGCTCTTTGTCCCATTTATCGACGATCCTCGGCCCCATGTTGTCCCTCAGAGCGGCCGCCGCTCCCGGCTCCGTCAGCCTGATCTGCTTCGCGTAACTGTCCCAAACCTCCGGGTGGCTGCGGATGTACTTCACCGTTTCCAAATAAGCGCCGAGGTAACGCTTGAGGATGTCGGGATGAGCTTTGGCAAAGTCCTCGTTCGTGGTGATCGTGACGTGCGCGGGGGCGCGCCCGGCCCGCTTCTCCCACTCCGCACTCAAGTCCATAAGCACGCGATATTTTCCGCTCAGGGGAAATCTCAGCGATTCGACGGTTCCCACGAGCGCCGCGGCCAGCTCTCCCCTGTCCAACAGGCCCATCAATGCCGGCCCCGGCGCGGTGATCAACTCGAGGTCGCGCTGAAGATCGAGTCCGTGCCACCTCTTCGCGATGGCCATGAAAATGCTCGTCGTGGCGGCGCCCGGCCCGCCGAAGTTGCCGACTCTTTTTCCCCTGAGGTCCGCCAGCGTCTTGACGGGAGAGTCCTTCGGCACGAGCAGGGCGTTGACCGGCGAGAAGATGCCGAAGATCACCAGCATGCCTTTCCCCTCGGCCCGCGCCCTGGCCATAGTCGTAAGGCCGCCGTAGCCGATATCAACAGTCTTCTCCGCAATCATAAGGTGAAGCGCGGGAGGACTGAGACTCGCCACCCTTTCGTAGGGCAAATTGTATTTCTGCAAGAGCTTCTGCTGCTCCATCACGGTGTGGACGAAATCCTGCGCCCCGGTCCGCAGAATCCCGAGCGTGATTTTCCTGCTTTCGGCGGCGACCGCTTGCGACTGCGGCGACAGCGAGCAGAGAAAGAAAGCCACAAACGCGCCTCGGAAAATCAAACGAAGCATACCAGCCTCCTCGCAACAATCGCGGCAGATAGGCGTCCCGCGCCCGTAAAAGCCTTAACCCGACTCATACTCCGGCGCCTTCTCCAACTGTTCGAAGCCGCAGGCGCGATCGACCCCCGTCGTCGCCGTGAGGTTCGGCTCCGCCGCCACCAGCAGGGCCGGCGCCGTCTCGCTTGCATTAAAATGCTGGAAGACGACGCCTTCGGGCTTGATGGGGAGCTGAAGCAAATCGCCTTTCTTCCAATTGTAGCGCTGCCCGTCGAGCACGGTGTATCCGGCTCCCTCGACCACGACAAAGACCACGCCTCCCTGACATTGCTGCTTTCCGCTGCGCCCCCCGGGCCCGATCTGCTGCGCATAAAAAATCAGAAACTTGTGCGCCGTGGAATCGATCCCCGGATGCATGTACCACTTCATCACGCCTTGTGGATTGACCTCCCAAGGCAGCCCCGCGCCCTTCACGCATACGCCGGCGGCGGCGATGCGCGTCCGCTCTCTATCTCGCAGCTCGATCAGCTCCTCATAGCGAGTCAACTCTCTCTGCTCCGCCGCGCGATCAGCCATCGTTGTCACCTCGCGCTTTGGGAGAATGGCCGGGAGCGACCTCTAACTGTTTAAGATGGAGCGCCACGTGATTGGCCAGCGGGACATAGACAAAGGCCATCCAGCGGCTCGGCCCATCGGGGTTGGTGTTGAAATGCTGGTGCTCGACTCCGCCGGGCTTGACCGGCAGCGTAAGCATATCCCCCTTCTCCCAGTCATATCTCTTGCCGTCGGCCACCGTGTAGCCCTTCCCCTCCAGGATATAGATGGCGACGCCGCCCTGATGGCGGTGCTTGCCCGATTGCGTCCCGATCTCCTGCGAGAACACCCGCCACTCCTGCAAAGCCGTATCCGAATACATCGCGGCGTTTAGAAAATAACGGATCCTTCCCTGGCGCGTGCTTTCCCACGGCCGGTCTTCGTCCCGGACCAAAATTTTTCCCGTGCGGCCGCGTTCCAGGACGCGATCCTGGTACTGAATCGCCGCCTCGTAAGCATTCTCAGGCGTCATGGCTCTTTCCTCATCTGCCATAGAGCTTCTCCACAAATTCGGAACGTTCGATCTTCTGCAGTACAGAATGATCTATAAACTGCTCCGGCTTCGCTTTGAGGGCCGCTGGCTGTGACTCGCCGATCGCCTGCAGGACCGTTTGCACGGCTTTGGGTTCAGCATAAGGCACCTTGCCGATCTGCCTAACGTATTCATCGTAGGAATCCTGCAGGGCTTCCATGTCGTTGGTCCTGAAATATTTCTGAAAGATTTTCAGGGTCTCCCGGGGCTTGGTTTTCAAAAAGCTGATCCCTTCAAGCACGGCCCTACTGAAATTTGCCAGCAAATCCGGTTGCTGTGCAAGGACGTCTTCACGCGTGATCACCGCGGAGTGCAAGAAGGGAATTCCCAGTTGGGCGAGATCGGCGAGCACGTTAAATCCTAGCTTTTTGGCCAGGAGCTCTTCCGGAGAAGTGAGCAGCGTCCCCTGCACCGCGTTGCCCTGCATCGCCGCGACCCGTTCGGCCCCGCCGCCGACCTGAAGCAAGGCCACGTCGCGCCCGGGTTCCAGATTGAACCTGCGCAGAGCGTAAATTGCGGCGGCATGGCCGGAAGAGCCGAAACGGCTGATGGCGAGCCGTTTGCCCTTGAGCTGCTCGACCTGAGTAATCGCCTTCGAGGTCACCAGATAATAGGGAAAAACGTTGAGGAGACCCATGATGATTTTTACTTTGGCGCCGCCGAGCGCGGCGGAAACGGCGGGGCTACCGGCGGAAAAAAGGAGCGAGGTTTCTCCCGCGATCAAAGCGTTCATCGCCCTGGAGCCGGAAGAGATGTACACAAGCTCGACGTTCAGCCCGTATTTCCGGTAGATGCCGGTCTCATAGGCGACCCAAGCCACCGACTGGCTGGCCGTGATCGATGAGTAAACGATGCGGAGATCCTTCGCCTCAGCAAATTGCGAAAGCAATCCAAAAACGGAGAGCACACAAACGAACGCGGCGGCATATCTTTTTCGCCCAGCCGCGCCGGAACCGGGTTTTGTTTTCATGGTTTTCTTCCCCTGCCGTTTTCCGTTTCAGTGCCTGAATATCTCCTGATAGTCTTTTTGAAACTCGCCGTATCGATCGGCGATTCTCGGATTGACGAAAGCCACGCGCAGCCGCTTGAGATCGAGTTTTTTGGCCAAGGGCGGAAGATCCGAGCGCGCCGGCACGCGGAAACTATCGCGCATGATCTTTTGCCCTTCATAAGAAAGGACGTAGTCGATAAAAACGCGCGCGGCGTTGGGATGAGGCGCATGGGCGGAAAGAGAAACGACGCTCGGAGAGATCACCACAGGATCTACCGTTTCCACCCAATCCAGCGGCGCGCCCTGGCCTTTCATCTGCTCGATTCGACTCGCGTGCGCGATCGACAAAGGAAACTCTCCCGCAAGAGTGAGCTTCGCGATGAGCGTATGACCCTGGTGCAGTCCCGGATTTTGCGCCGCCAAGCCGCGCAGAAACTTGCGCGCCTTTTCTCTGCCCCAATACTCGGCGAGCGCGGCATACCATTCGGTCTCCTCGCTATCCATGCCGATTTTTCCCTTCCATGCGGGGCCGAGCATCTCCGGCCAATCTTTTGGAACCTCCTTCTCCGACACCAGCCGCGTATTGTAGGCGAGCACGAACTGACGCACGTAGATCGCCGTCCAGTATCCCTCGTCGTCCTTCAATCCCGCCGGGATGGCGTCCCTCCCTGACGCTTTATAAGGAGCAAAAATGCGCTGCCCCTGAAGCACGCCGTTCTCCACCACGTCCATCGAGGTCACGTCGAAAAAATGTCGGCCGGCCCGCGCTTCCGTGAGGATCTTGGTGCGCATCTTCTCGGCGCCGAGCCGAAAGAGCTCGGCCTGGATAAAAGGATATTTTTGTTGAAAGCCTTTCAGCAGCGCCTGGCTGTCGGGCAAAGTCAAAACAGTGTAGAAAACGAGTTTTCCTTCTTTCTTCGCTTCGTCAACAGTTTTCTGCGACGGATCCGCGTTCAGTCGGGCGACCGAACAGATGGATACGACGAAAACGAAAAACTGCAAGCAAATATATTTTTTCACGGCAGGTTCCTTTCAAAAGCGGCTGAACGGTTTTCTTGAAGCTGGAATCTTCCCTCCACGAACTCTCTCCTACCGTCGTTCGGCTTTGAGCTCTTCGATGAAAGAAAGATCGAAATATTTGAACGGCGGAATTGAGGCGAATGCCGGGTCCTCGTAGCTCATCGTCTTGAGCACGTTGACAATCGCATCTTCCGTGGGTACGAGATCCGGGCGAGCTCCCTCCTTCAGGAGGCCGTAGGAATATTCCAAACTTTCGCGGTCCTCGATTCGCAAAACCCGCTGCATCACGGCGATCGTCGTCTCTTTGTCGGCTATCAGCGCCCGCACCGATTCCGCCAGCGCCCGGATATAGGCCCTGACAACGCCCCGGTTTTTTTCGAGAAAAGACTTGCGCGTCAGATTGATCCCCCAGATGTACTCGAGCGGGAGCGGTATCACGGTCAGGCCGAGCTTCTCGGCATGCCGCCCCTGAAGCGGCGAGATCAAGGTCGCGTCGATGTTCCCCGAGATGACCGCCGCCAGCCGGATGCCGGAGCCACCTGAGAGAGGAATGATTTGAGCGTCCTTTCTGTAATCGAGGCCGGCCTTGGCCAGCATGAAGCGAATAAAGGCGTCCGCCCGGCCGCCGGCGCCGCTCGAAGCTATCTTGTTGCCTTTGAGTTCTTTAACCTCTTTGATCTTGAACCTGCTCGCCAGACTGTAAGGAGAGGCATTGCTCCAGGAGCAAAGGCCCACGACGTCGATGCCCTGCTTGCCGAGGTAAAAAAGACCGGTGGAGCTGGAGGTCAGAAACTGGACGCTGTCGGAGATCAAAGCCTGCATGTTCATCTGCTCGTTGCGCGTGGCGATGACCTCCGCGTTCAGTCCGTGCTTCTGGAAGATTCCCTTTTTCACGCCGAGGTAGATTGGGATTGCGCCGGTGACCGCCCCGGGCGTCCCGACCCGCACCAGCGTCTGAGCGGAGGCGGGAATGACGTGCGCCGGGAAAATCAAGGCCAGCAGCCCAAGCAGCGGAACAATCATTGCGAGCCGGGGAGATTTTTTCATGGCCGAATCCTTTCGCTTACCGCAAGTGAACCTTCCTAGGAAATCCGGTCAAGCCCGTATTCCTTCCAGCGTTTTTCCACTTCGATGACGTGCTCCTTGGGGGGAAAGGCGATGGGTGGAAAATCATGTTTTTTGGTGGCGTCGATGCTGATCTTGGAGCCCAGCGCGCGGCTGTCGTCGGACACCGGACCTTCTATCGGAACCGACGGGTCGAGCGGCACGCTCAGCGTATTGGGCTCGATGAACACATCCCGCGCCGGCTGGACGCGAAAGCTCATCGCCCAATCGACGGCGAAGGAGTCCCGCACGTCGATATCGTCGTCGACGACGACGGTGAATTTGGCAAACCGCGGCAGCACGGCCCAGGCGCCCCAGATCGCCTGCTTGGGCTGGGCTTCGTTTTCCTTTTTCATCGAGATGACGAGATAAGCCGTGCTCCCTCCCGCCGTTTTAAAGTGCAGGTCGGTGATCGGGAGTCCAAGGTCGTACTTGAGCTTCTTTTAAATCGGAACG
>Ga0184615_10001854_pt1 | contig 11379 bp, 8 predicted proteins | sample PLM4_65_coex_FD_133134 | JGI IMG/M metagenome (GOLD analysis project Ga0184615, IMG submission 133134) | Groundwater sediment microbial communities from an aquifer in East River, Colorado, USA - PLM4_65_coex | ecosystem: Environmental > Terrestrial > Soil > Riparian zone | place: USA: East... | reverse complement strand
GACGCTTGCCGGCCCGCAGGTCCTCGGGCTCGCGGCCACGCGGAGCGTGCCGACGGCGAGCCTCCAAGGCGCGCCGGGGCCGACCGGACCAGCCGGAGTGCAGGGGGCAATCGGGCCCGCGGGACCAGCCGGGGCCGGCGGGCCGGCCGGGGCGGCGGGGCCAGCAGGGCCTGCGGGGCCAGCCGGGCCGGCGGGGCCAGCCGGGCCGGCGGGGCCGTCGAAGCTGGTCTTTATCTATCGTGACACGGCAGCTATCGTGACGAGTCAGTTCCGCATCATCTATGGGAATACGAATGCGGTGGTCACTGTCACGCCGGCTGTGTCGGAGGCGGCAAACGAGACGGCAGCGCAGGCCGGCACGTTGTCGAACTTCACATGCGTCGTGGAGAATGGGACGGCAGTCGGTGATACAATTGTATGGCATTTGCGAAAGAACGAGCCGGTCGTGGAGATCGCGCCTCCGAACGTCAATCCGAACACCCTCTTCTGCACGATAACTGGCAGCCTCCTTTTGCCGCGCACCTGCGTGGCGACCGGCAGTATGACTGTCGCGACCTCGGACCGCATCTCTGTAGAAACAACGCTCGGGGGCGCTCCCGCGTCGGGGATCAACTCATGTACCGTCGAGTATCAACCCTCGTAGTCCTGCTGCTCGCGCTGACGGTCGGCCGCGCGGGAGCAGACCAGATCTACGGCGTGTTCGATAGCTCACTGACTGCAGGTGGTGAATATTACACCCTTGCGGTCCAAAACCTGGTGGATGACGTTGATACCACCCCCGCTGAGATCCCCGTGGCCACCGGGGTGCAGAAAGTGGAGATTCCTGTTCCGAATGGGACGTTCGCCAAGCTCGCCTGCGTGATTGATACGGCTCCGGGGTTGGGCGCCGGCTGGACCTTTACCCTGATCAAAAACGGCTCACCAACACCTCTCATTTGTAGCGTGTCGAATACCACGACTGGCCGCTCGTGTCCCAATGATACTGATGAGATCCCCGTGGTGACCGGCGATCTGGTGACCCTTCAGATCGAAGGGATCGGGGCGCCGGTCGCGACTGGAGGATCGTGCACGCTCCGGTTGAGGTAGGCTAACGAAAGGGCGGTATCCCGACGGGTCGAGCCATCTCACAGGCAAGCCCGGTGCGAAGAAAAGGCCGGCGGCCAGCAGTCGCCGGCCTTGTTGTTTCATGGCGTTTCCAGGCAGTGCTTGCCGTGGGCCGGCTGCGGGGTCGCAGGGTGACTTGACAGGGGGAAGGGGCAAAGGTAGAGTACGGGTATGAGCGACATAGCTCGCAAGAACATCCCCACCTGGAGGCAGTTCCTCCTTCCGGCGCTCCTCGTGTCGCTGGTGTGCGGTGCGTACTGGCTCAAGGTCCGGCCAAGCTCCGCACTCACACACGTGGCGGGCCAGGAATCGACGGACACGCTGCTCGCCTTGGGAATCAGCCTGCACAACGCCAAGCAGTACGACGATGCCCTGGCGGCCTATAAGAGGGTCCTCCAGTTGGACCCAACCCATCCCCAGGCCCACTACAACATTGCACAGATTTACAACGATCGGCAGCAGTATGAGGCGGCCCAGCGCGAGTACGAAGCGGCGCTCAAGGCCGACTCGCACTGGCTGGATGCAAGGATGAACCTGGGGGTCGTCCTGTACCGGCAGCGCCAGTTCGCCGCGGCCGCCGAGGAGTTCAGGAAGGTCCTCGCGGCGTCCCCGCGCCATCCCCTGGCCCTCTTCGACCTCGGGGTCTCTCTCCTGGGGATGGGGGAGACCGACCAGGCGATCCGGTGGCTGACGGAGGCCTTGCGCGAGGACCCGAATCGGGCCGACTCCCACTACTACCTCGGCCAGGCGCTGGAGCGGCGCGGGCGGCTCGCCGAGGCGAAGGCGGCGCTCCTGAAGGCGCTTGACCTCAATCCCAGGAACGCCGACGCCTACATCCTGCTCGCCCAGGTGTACGAGGCGCAGGGTGAGCGACGCCTGGCGCTGGACGCGCTGGCCAAGGCGGCCGAACTGAACCCTGCCCTCGCCCCAGCCCTCCCCCCATCGGGGGATGGAGGAAAGTGAAGGGCGGAGAGCGGGGTGGCAGTGTCGCGCGTGAGCGCGGAAAGTGACGGGAGCCGGTTTTGAAGTGTGCTTTGGAGGATTCAGGAATGCTTTGTGACCGGGGAAAGAAGACCGCCTTGGTACGATTAAAAAAATCGTGCTACAGTACTTCCCTGCCTACGCTGAAACCTCGGCAGAGCTCAGCCAACCTTAGACCCGACGACATGTAGCTGGATTGCCGCAACACTCATTCGGCCGCGCTGGATCACTCCGCGGACCGCACGCTATCAATAACGCGGCGATCACGTAAGACGTTCCGCCACCAGCCGGAGGAGCTTGTCCCGCAGGGCTGCGGCGAACGCCTCGTGGGCGCGCTCGTTCGGGTGACCGTCGCCCACGACCATGTACTCGAGATGATCAAGGTTGCGGAACCGCGGTAGGAGGTCGACTGTCTCGATGCCAAGCTCCCTCCCCCAGCGGGACACGGCCTCGTGGATCACGGTGTCCGGGTACGCCGCGTCGAACCGCTGGGTGAAGTCGGGAAGGATCAACACGAGCAGCGTCGTGTGCTCCTGCCGGCACAAAGCGGCGATGCGACCCAGCGCCTCGCGCGACTCGCGCCATTTCGGGCTCTCCGGCTGGAATCCCGGCAGGTAATTGTTGGTCGGGATCAGCTTCTGGACGGCGAGCCAGCGCGCCGCGGAGGGATAGAGGCGGACGATCAGCTCCTTGCAGTCCTCCCAGAGCCAGGAGCGGGCATAGCGATACGTGGTCGCCGGAAACGGAGGCACGTTCGCCTGCGGCTCGGCGTCGTTCATCGAGTAGCCCAGCACGACGACGTCGGGATGGTATCTGGGCATGACCTCGGCCAGCAGGAGCCATTCCTGCACGGTGTTGTATCCCGGGATCCCGAGGTTCAGCACCTCGACGTCACGACCGGCCTCGTGGAGCAGGGCCTCGGTCCTCTCGGGGTACGCCTTGCCGTCTGGGACCGCCCAGCCGAAGGTGTAGGAGTCGCCCACGACCGCGATGCGCGGGACGCCATCCCGCTTCTCCCCGATCTCCCGGCCGCGGAAGCCGTCGGCGTTGGTCCGGTAGGCCGTGCTCTTCGACTGGTCCACCCCGGACCGCATGTGTCCGTTGCGGTTCGGCGGGAGGCGGAACTCGCGTGGGTTGTCGGGCAAGAGCAGCCATGTGTCGACCGGGAAGCGCGCAACCTGTCCGTGGTAGAGGCGGTTCCGGAATGCCCGGTAGACCAACTCCGCTGCCGTCGCGGTCACGACCGCCGAGAACAGGACCATGGCAAGGAGGCCGGCTCGTCCTTTCCCGCTCATGCCACCCCATCAACGGTGCTCGGCGAGCACCTCGCCGAGCACGGGCTCGAGCCGATCCGCGGCAATCGCGTGGCCGGTCGCGTTCCAGTGGCCCTCGCGATGGAAGCCGGATCGCCCGGAGCGGGCCGCCGAGGCATGATCCGCGAGGGACGCCGCAAGGCGCGCCGGATCCGCCTGGACCGCGGCCGGGATCACCAGCACGACGAGTCGGCCCCGAGCTTCGCGCGCTCGTGGCGCAGCGCGAGGAGTGCCTCACGTGTCGCGGCGAGCCCTTCGGCGATCATCGGTGGCGGCGCGACCATCACGCTTTGGTGGAGCAGCTAATAGGAATTTGCTTTTGGGCCGGCCGTGGCTAGTGGTCGTGGACACCCCTCGGCGGGGTCGCCCCGCGCCAGCCGTTGTTCCTTTGTGCTAGGGACAACCACAGCGGTATTCTCATTGGTTCCCCAGGTCGTGTCAAGGGAAAATCGGTGGGAATCCAGGGGAGGTTATGTGCAAATGAGTTCCCCACCGCCCGCTGGCGACCCGCATCGAATGAAACTGTGGTATGCTGGCATGATCGTGTCGGCACAGAGGTCGGTTGTGTCTTGGTGCGCGCAGCCCGTCAATGAGTAGGACCCGGAGCCTCACGAGCACCCCATCCTGTGCCACGGACCGTACGGCCCTGGAGCGCGCGTTCGAGGCAATGCAGCCAGCCTCGGCTTGATGCGGCTCCTGGCAGTGGATAGTGATTTCCTTCTGACGCGTCGAGCCGCCGCGGTGAAAGAAGATCGTCTTGGGACGATTGAAAAAATTGTGCTAAAGTACTTGCCTGCCTACGCTGGGAGCTCGGCAGATCTCGGCCAACCCTTGTCTCAGGCGCGTTCTCTTTTCAAGCTCTGTGTCGTGAGGTGACAGTGGTTATGCGGAGGGTAAGAATGGCGCGAAGGAGAGGTGATGATTGAAGGGGTAAAGGTCGTGCCCCTGGTGGCGCACATGGACGATCGGGGGTACCTGATTGAGATCATCCGCGCAACTGATGGCCACTTCACGAAGTTCGGTCAGGTCTATGTCGTCGGAAGCGTGGCCAAAGGGACCATTCGGGCCTTTCACAAACACAAGGACCTGATCGACTGGTTCTTTATCGCTCACGGGTCGGCCAAGTTCGGCCTGAGGGATGACCGGCCCGAAAGCCCGACCTATCGGGAGATGAGCACCGTTGTCATCGGGACGCGGAATCCAAGCCTGATTACGGTTCCTCCAGGGGTATTCCACGGCTGGATGGCGCTCGAGGACAATACGATGCTGATCAGCACCGCGAGCGAAGTGTACAACCGGCAGGATCCCGATGAGGTGAGGGTTCCGCCGGATTCCTTCGGGTACGTGTGGGAGGTGAAGGGCCGATGATCCTCGTGACGGGCGGTGCGGGGTACGTGGGGTGCATCCTGGTACGGGAGCTGTTGAGCAAGGGAGAGGCCGTCAGGGTCTTCGACAAGCTGTTCTTCGGCGATGCGGGGCTGCAGGAGGTGCGGGACAAGGTCGAGCTCATCGAGGGGGATCTCCGCTATTTCGACGAGGCGATCCTGGACGGGATCGACTCGGTGATCCACCTGGCGGGACTCTCTAACGACCCGACCGCCGAGTTCAACCCGAAGGCCAACCACGAGATGAACACGGTGGCCACCGAGGTGCTGGCCAGTGCGTGCAAGCGACGGGGAATCAATCGGTTCGTCTTCGCGTCCACCTGTTCGATCTATGATAGAGGGTTGTACGCCGAAGACCGCCTCCTCGACGAGGACTCCGAGGTGAGTCCCCGCGCCGCCTACGCCGTGTCGAACTATGAAGCCGAGCGAGCGCTCCTGGCCATGGCCGACGACCGCTTCTGTCCCGTGATCCTGCGAAAGGGGACGCTCTATGGCTTCAGTCCTCGGATGCGCTACGACCTCGTGGTGAACACCTTCGTGAAGGATGCGCTGATGACCGGCGGGCTGAAGGTCTTCTGCGGCGGGGAGATGTGGCGGCCGCTGGTGGATGTGAACGACGCCGCCAAGGCCTATATCTGCTGCGTCGAGGCGCCGGAGCAGAAGGTTCGCGGTCAGATCTTCAATCTGGTGTTCAAGAACTACCGGATCCTTGAGTTGGCTCACTGGGTGCGGGAGGCGTTCAAGCCGATCAAGAGGGTTGAGATCGAGGTGGACTATTCCGAGTACCGCACAAGAAGCTACCGGGTGTCCGGACAAAAGATCGAGACGGTCCTGGGGTTCAAGCCGAGCGTGTCCGTCAAGGAATCGGTAGAGCATATGGTCAGGATGATCCAGAAGCACGGCTATGGCGACTTCCTCAACCCCCGGTACTACAACATCCAATGGCTCACCCTGTTGTCCGAGATGGAGGCGAGCCTCAAGCAGATGGGCTCTCTGTTCTGAGGGGTCGCGTGCGGATGTTCCCCAAGAGGTTCATCGCAAGGCTGGGGTCGAGCCGGGGGAAGCGGTGAAGGTCCTTCAGGTCGTCCACTACTTTCTCCCGCGGCACGTTGCGGGGACGGAAATCTACACCTACACCCTTTCGAAGGCGCTGATGGCCCGAGGGCACGAGGTCCGTGTCTTGGCCAAAGAGGACGGCTATGTCCATCACGAGTATGCGGAGGAGAATCGCGAGTACGACGGGATCCCCGTTCGCAACGTCTATTTTAACAAGCTCGGCGGGAGGGCCTCGCGCCTGTGGGATAACTTTTACCTCAGCTTCCGAAACGACCTGGTTGACGAACACTTCTGGATCTTCCTCAAGGAGTTCCGACCGGACGTCGTCCACTTCCAGCATACCGACGGACTGTCGGGCAACCTGATTGCCGTTGCGAGGAGGGCCGGGGTCCCTACCATTTTCACGCTGAACGATTATTGGTTCCTGTGCCACCAGACGCAACTGATCACGCCGAAGCTGCAGGTCTGTGATGGGCCAGGGTCAGGGGCGAAATGCGCAGCGTGCGTTGAGCATCCGCTGATTCTACATGCGCCACTGGAACCGACTGTCCGATTTGTGGGGAAACTGGCCACCATCTACCGGAAGCGGTTCATGACAAGAATGCTGAACTCTGCCGATCTGTTGATCGCGCCGTCGGATTTTCTTCGCAAGAAGTTCATCGCGCACGGGGTCCAGCCAGGCAGGATCAGGACGCTCGACTACGGGTTGGTCGATCATCCGTTCCATGGAATCAGGAAACGGCCGTTCAAGACGCTCCGCGTCGGATATGTCGGGACCATCGTCCGTCATAAGGGCGTGCATGTCCTGGTGGAGGCGTTCAACCGACTGCCTCATCCTGATGTGGAGTTGCGCGTCTACGGCGACCCCACAGTGGCGCCCGACTATTATCAGGAAGTCACCCGCCTGGCGAAGCATCCGGGCATCCGGTTTCTCGGGGGATTCGATAATCGCGAGATCGCCACGATTCTCTTGGAGATCGACCTCCTTGTCGTCCCATCGATCTGGCCTGAAAACTCGCCCCTGACGATCCACGAGGCATTCCTGGCGAAGACCCCGGTCATCGGATCCAACATCGGGGGCATACCCGCGTTGATCGAGGATGGAAAGAACGGATTCCTATTCAAGCTTGGCGACCCGAATGACCTCAGCAACAAGCTCTGCCTGGTCATTGAGCGTCGAACGCTGCTCGAGGACCTGGTCAGGGGGATCCCGCCGGTGAAGACGATCCAGGCAAATGCTGAGGAGATCGAGCAGATCTATGAGGGGCTGATCCGTGAGCGCGCGGGCTATCGGGAGCGGGCGGCCGCATCGTGAGGGTCCTGCACGTCTGTCATGATTATTGGCCCGCGGTGGGGGGCTCCGAGCTGCTCATCAAGGAGGTGTCTGAGCGGCTTGTGGAGTGCGGGGAGGAGGTGAGCGTGTTCACCTCCAACGCCCTCAGCACCGAGGCCTTCGTCAACCCCACGCTGCCCCTCATCCCACCCGGAGAGGAAATGATCGGAGGGGTCCGGGTCAGGAGGTTCCGCGCCTCGCGCCGGTTTAGACGGCCCCTCGACTTCGTGATGCAGGCTGCGTGGCGTCTCCGACTGCCCTTCAACGATCTCGTCAGGACCGTGTGGAACGGCCCGACGTGCCCCCGGATGATTCGTCAGATCATCCGAGCGAAGCCCGATCTCGTTGCCGCGACGGCGTTTCCCTTCCAGACGATGTACTATCCTTTCGTGGCCCGGCTTTTCCAGCCCTTCCCCATCGTTCTCATCCCCTGCTTTCACCCGGCTGATCCCTGGTCTTTCGATCGGCCCATCATGGAAAAGGCGCTGAAGGCTGCCGACGCCCTGATCGTCCTGACGGAGTACGAGCGAGACCACCTCGTTTCCATGGGCGTTCCACTACAGAAGATGCACGTCGTGGGCGCCGGGACAGACCCCGAGCGCTTCCAGGGGATCGATCGTTCGGCCTTTCGTACCAGGCACGGAATCGGCGAGGCAGACCCCATTATCGCCTTCGTCGGGCGGATGGAGCCCGAGAAAGGGGTCGGCACCCTGCTCGAGGCGATGCCGGGTGTCTGGCGGACAGCCCCCAGCGCCAGGCTGGTTCTGGCGGGTCCCCCCACCCATTATTCGTCGGCTATCGCTGCGAAGATCGCGGCTTTTCCGCGGGAGGGCCGGGAGAAGCTCATGCTTCTCGGGACCATCTCGGAGGCGGAGAAGGCCGAGTTGCTTGCCGCGTGCGATCTGCTGGCGATGCCCTCGCGGGTTGAATCGTTCGGGATCGTCTATCTTGAGGCGTGGGCTTGCGGAAAGCCGGTCATCGGATGCCGGACCGGGGCGGTGCCGTCGGTCATCGAGGATGGGGAAGACGGGCTGCTGGTCACCTTTGGCGATGCTGAAGAGCTGGCTGCGGCCATCATCCGCCTCGTGTCGGACGAGTCTATGCGAAAGAAGATGGGGGAGAAGGGGAGATCGAAGGTCGTCGATCGCTATAACTGGAATCGGATTGCCGAGGATATGCTGGGCCTCTACCGCCGCCTCACGAGCGAGTGGAAACAGAGGACAGCGCCTCAGGGCGGGATCGGATTGCGAGCGACTCCGGACAAGGCGCAGGGCAGCGCCGAACGCCTCACCCCACTGGTGTCGGTGTTGATCGTGTGCACCAATGATCGGCAGCATCTCGCGGAATGTCTGGGCTCGCTACAGGAGTGCACCTATCCCGAGATCGAGGTGATCGTGTCAGACAATGGCTCCACCGATGGAAGCGTGGAGCTCATCCGCCGGATGTTCCCGTCCGTCAAGGTGATCGAATCCGGCAAGAACCTGGGCTTTCCCGAGGCCAACAACCGGGCGATGAGAGTCGCCAAGGGAAAATATCTGTTCCAACTCAACCCCGACACACGGATCGATCCTCGGTGCATCGACGAGCTGGTTCGGGTCATGGAGAAGGACGAGAGTATCGGGATCGCCGCGGCGAAGATGAAGATCTACTTTGAGCCTGACGTGCTGAACAGCGCGGGGATCGCGGCGAATCAGATCCTGTATGGATGGGACCGGGGGGCGTTTGAGCTGGACCGGGGGCAGTACGACGAGCCAGCAGAGGTCATCGCCGGGTGTGGGGGGGCGCTGATGGTCCGTCGCAGCCTGGTCGAACGGATCGGGGAGCTTGATGCCAGATTCTTCATGTACTATGAGGACCTCGATTTTGGGATCAGGGCGTGGCTGAGCGGTTCCAGCGTGGTCTTTATCCCGCAGGCGGTCGTGTACCATAAATATAAGGCGGGGGTCCGGAAGGCCATTTACAACGAGTATTATGATCATCGGAACCGGCTTCGCACGATGCTAAAGAACTTCTCCCTTTCCACCCTCGCCTGGATGCTGCCCGCGAGCCTCACGTTCAACGCCAAGACGATCGCGGGACACCTTGCCGCGGGCCGGACGCGAGACGCTGCGTACCAGTTGCGGGCCATGCTCTGGAACCTGGCGGTCCTTCCCAACACGTTGCGAGAGCGGATGAGGGTCCAGCGGCTTCGCGCCGTTCAGGACGCACGCCTCCTCGGCCTCCTGGCAGAGGGGATGGGGTATCCGATGCTCGCCTCCGCCGTCCCGACCACAGGTGTCGCCTATGAGCAAACCCTCGTGGCGCAAGACCTCGAGCCCTTCGTAGACATTGGGAAAAATGACGATCGCCAGCTCGGCCTTGGCTGGCACTCGCGCGAGCAATGGGGCGATCGGGTGGTGCGGTGGACCTCTGATTACGGGATCGCCTTCCTGGGTAGTCCGGGCGGCGGTCTCGAGGAGAAGAGGATCGCTATCGAATTTTACTGCCCGAAGGCGACGGGGCTAACAGTTCGCCTGAATGATGAGCCTCTGGGAGATTGCGAGAGCGAACCCGGGAAGTGGCAGACCAAGGAATTTGACCTGAAGCACGAGGGCCGACCACTGAAGCTCATGCTCCTGCCGAAAGAGCCGTTTGTCCCGGGCCGGCAAAACGGGAAGACCGACGATCGGCTCCTCGGCGTGGCGGTCTCTTCGATCCGGATTATTGGCGCTCACACCCACTCCCAGCTTATGGGGGAGCCAGCAGAGCGAAGCAGGTTCCGGGACGCTGCGGAGGGGTATTCCACTGACCTGGAGAGGACCGCTGCGTACTGGGGGGAACATGCGAAGGTATCGACAGACGAAATGAAAGCCACGCACTGGCTTGAAAGCCCACTCGTTCAGGAACGCTACATCCATCCGACAACCTCAGGGCGCCCAGATGAAAATTGGTTGGCGTACGTCAAAAGGCAGTACTTCCCGAAGATGGTTTCCCGCGGGCTCGATATCGGTTGCGGGCAGGGTGGCCTTGAGCGGCATGGGTCTGTGCTTCAGATTTGTGATCACTACGATGCGTATGATGTTTCACCAGAAGTCATCAACCTGGCAAAGGAGGCCGCTGCGGAATTTGGACTGACGAACGTGACCTATGAAGTTCGCGATCTGAATCATCTCACTCTAGAGAGGGATCGATATGACGTCGCATTCAGCTCTATGGCCATTCACCACATTGAAAATCTCGAGTACCTTTTCGACCAAGTCCACCAGAGCCTTAAACCTGGTGGCCTGTTTGTGTTTAACGAGTATGTGGGTCCAGACCGATTTCAGTGGACGCCGCTGCAACTCATCATTGTCAATCTCCTCCTGCATTTACTCCCACTACGACTTCGACGAAATGTGAAAGGCGGGACGGTAAAAAAAGGAGTCTCTCGACCGGATCCCGAAGAAATGAAACGAATCGACCCCTCGGAAGCAGTCAGGTCCTCAGCCATTGTTCCCTTGGTTGGGAAGTATTTTCGAATTATCGAGCGAATCGATTATGGGGGAACAATCATCAACACCTTGCTGCAAGACATCATTGGGAACTTCAGAGAGGATAGGCCTCTGGATCTCTGCATTTTACGGTTACTTTTTGAGCTGGAGCGTCTCCTGCTGAAGTCGAAAGTCCTTCCAAGCGATTTTACACTGATTGTCGCACGACGGGGATGATCTGAATGTCGGATGATCTGCGGGGCTGCGGGGAGCGGCTCCGCTTGCCGCAAAGGTATTGTGGCCCGCATTTGCACCATATAAAGGTTGGCATCCCAGTGACCGATCAGGAAGGAATGTTGCCCATGTATGATGACTTTACTGAGGCCGAATCATCCACGCTTGACACGTACGTACTTGAGAATTAGAGTGCTCCTGGAGGTGATGCCGTCATTGAGACGGCGATTGGGCTGACGGCTGACCAACTGGCGAAGCTCCTGGCGCTGGCCGCCAAGCGACGACTCCGAGGATACCGATGATGGCGCAGCCACAAAACAGAAGAGAGCCGGCCGTAGGGCGAAGCCTGTGGGAGTTATGGAAGCGAGCTGCCAAGAAGATCGGCGACTTCCAGGCTCGAATCCTCTTGACGCTCTTCTACTTCGTCGTTCTCGCGCCATTTGCGCTCGCCGTCCGCTGGGGGAGCGATCCCCTGGCTCTAAAGGCTGGCGCCCCACGGGGGTGGCATCCCAGGGGTGAGGAAG
>Ga0184615_10001852_pt1 | contig 11384 bp, 27 predicted proteins | sample PLM4_65_coex_FD_133134 | JGI IMG/M metagenome (GOLD analysis project Ga0184615, IMG submission 133134) | Groundwater sediment microbial communities from an aquifer in East River, Colorado, USA - PLM4_65_coex | ecosystem: Environmental > Terrestrial > Soil > Riparian zone | place: USA: East... | reverse complement strand
CAGCTTGGGGGGGCGGAGATCGATGATCTCGGGCTCCCTCACGTCCCACCTCTTGAGGGCGGAGCTCTTCACGGGACCTCCACGACTCGGCGGGCGCCCACGAGCTGAGCAAGCGCGGCCTCGACCTCTTCAAGCGTCGTGCCCCTTAGCGAATACGCTCCCAGGAGGAGCGCGACTTCCCTGGGGGTGAGGACCTCGTCTTCTGGAAGCGAGTGCAGGACCGAGAGCACCCGATCCTCGAGCGTTCGTCGCCCGTTCGCTCGGTAGCGCATCAACCGTCTCCCTCGAACAGGAAGGCGCGGACGACGGGCGCGATCAACTTCTCCCGGAGCGTCTCTCGGTCACGCTCGCTGGGCATCTCGCCCTCGAAATGCACGTGGCAGAGGACGGGTGCGTACTCGCCCGTGGGCGCGAAGCTGAGCGACCAGCTGAGCGGGATTTGCTTCGGCGTGTCGGTCGGGTCCTGCGTCACGTGGACCCCGAGCACGCCCTCCGGAGCGGCCGCGATCCCGGCGCCGATGAACACGTGGACGACCGCGGTCTCGACGCGGTCGACGATTGGAGGCAACTCGATCCCGGCGCCCCTGAGCTGGTCCGTCATGCCCGCGAGCGTCTCGCCGAACATGATGAACACGTCGACGTGCACATCGGTGGCACCGCACGACTCCGCCTCCACGAGGATCGGCTCCCCCCTGGTCAGGCGGGTGATGTTCTCGCGGTCGAGGCCGAGGACGAGCAGCGTTCGGCCGTTCTTCCCTCTTCCGGTGGCGCGGATCATCGGCCGCTCCTTGCGTCACGTTCCTTCACCAGAGCGTCCGCCACCGCGGCGGCGAGCTTCGCGACGGATGCCGGTGGAGCGACCTCAAAGAGCCGCTCGGGCCGCGCCCCGTCAGCGAGGCGGCCGGCGAGCAGCGCGCTCGCGAGGCGGATGGCGGTGTTGTCCCAGAACAGGCGCTTGAGGTTTTGCTCCCGCTCCTCCTCGTCCTCCGGCGCGAGGATGTCGTGGGCGAGGACGATGCACTCGTCGCAGACTTGCCCGAACGCGCCGCGGATCATCCGGCTCACCTCGTTGCCCTGAACGCCGCAGAGGGAGCACGCCTGTGCCTGCGCGTTGTAGAGGATCTCGAACCCGTCGCGTCCGGCGGGACCCTCGAGCACCAAGATCAGCCGGACCTCGGTCCCTTCGTCGGGCACGACGTCGAGGGAGCGCAGCACGTCGGCGATCGTCGCGACCGGGTCGCTGCCCTCGATGACGGGCGCGGAGTTGACGTGGCGAAGCCTCCCTCGGATCTCGATCCGTTTCATGACGTGGGCCCTCCATCGTCGAAGACGACGAGCATGAAGAGCGACCCGAGAGCGCAGAGGGCGGCGATGATCAGGCAGCCGAGGGCGATGATCATGCCTCCCTCGACGGGGTGAGGAAGATCAGGTCAGCGCCGCCCTCTTCAAAGAAGATGAGCTCTGCGATCTCGCGCGGCCGAGCCTTGATCTGCTTCGCGACGTCGCGGAGGTTCGCCGCCTCTTCGCGGTCCTGCCCCGGCTTCTCCGCGGCGGCGAGCGCTTGCCCGCCGTCGGTGGAGGTGTGGAGCACCGTGGGATGCACGCCAGGCGGCGGCGTCCAGGTCGACTTGCCGTGCTCGGTCACGTGAGCGCCTCCCGTCCAGCGGCGCTGATATAGAAGCGCTTCCGCTTCGCCGCGAAGCGGCCAAGGCCGAGCCGATCAAGCCGCTCGGCGGAGGCTTGCTGTCCTCGGCCGTCCACCGGAACCCCGCTTGCTGTCGCCGCCGCGCTCTCGAGGATCCGCCGGCCTGCTTCGCTGATCATCGGCGGGCATCGCTCCTTCGTGAGGGCTTCGGGCCAGCTTGAGGTGCCGACCCCGTCGAGCGCGGCCATGTGAAGCCCCTCATGATTCCAGGGCCGCTTGCAGCGCGCGCCTGCAGCCCTGAGCGGAGCAGGGCAGATCGCCACGCATTTCTCGCCGCCCGCGTTCACGACGCACCCCGCCGTCCAGCCTCGAGCCCCGCGGCAAAGAAAGCCTCGGTCTTGTCGAAGCAGGCCGTGGGGAGCTGATCGTCATCCTCAGCCAGCCGCGACCATGCGCTCCCGCCGCACAGGGCGGACGCCTTGAGCTCGATGCCCGCGTCTTCGTACACGCCCAGAACGCGGAGCTTGGTCACCTGGTAGAGGACCCCGCTCCTGTTCTCGCGGCAGACCTGATCCACCTCGACCACGCAGGTCCAGGTGGAAGGAGGGGACGCACTTTGGTTTTCTCGCTTCATCTGGATCACCACGGGTCGCAGGTGCACTGATCGCCAACAGAACAGGACGGGTCATACGTCGGGTCGCACCACTCCATCGGACCGGGGTTCGGCGGCACGTGCTCGGGCCCCCCGGGCCAGCACTGGTGAACGCCCACCGACTTGAAGTAGCCCGTCATAACCATCCGCTGCGCCCCGGCCACGATCTGATTTGAGGCGTGGGCGGAGTTGAAGGCACAGACCGAGACGTCCTGCTCCCACCCGCCGCAGGCGTAGCCGCATGCCGGCCCTGGTGTGACGTGCACGCGGCAGCTCCAGACCGACTGGCCCGGCGGGCACTTCTGGTCGGAGGCGTAACAGCCCGCGAGCAGCGCGAGCAAGACGGCGATGATGCCGGGGCAGCGCTCGGTGCTGGGACGAAATCTATCCATGAAGGGCTCCTCGGATCTGATTCAGGGCTGTGCCCGCGCGTCGGCCTTTTGGGGTGTCGTTTGCAGGGGCCCCCTGATGCTCGTTCTGGCTCCGAGGCCCGAAACGATGTCCGCGCTTGAGGCCGGGCTTGATGTCGTCCTCCGTAAGCGCGGCGCGCAGCTGCTCTTCCGTCAGCGGCGCGCGACAGAAGGCGCGGACCAGGGCAGCGAGAGGCAGCCCGAGCTCTTTGGCCTGACCTCGGAGCCGGCTGATCTCGCGAGCGCTGAACCGGACGCGAAGGAGCTCGGCCGGGATCACGCTGCCCTCGCGGTCTGCATCCGCTCGAGGCCGAGCTCGGCGAGCTGCTCGACGCTCGCCTCCTCGATCACGGCGCGGAGCATCTCGAGGTCAGGCGGCCTTCCCTCGGCGCAGGCGAAGCAGGGGATCATTGGGAGCTCCTGTCGGGCAAGTCGGACTGTGGATCATCGAGCTCGGCGATCACGTTCTGCGCGGACTCCATGAGACTGAGCGCCTCGAGCACGCGCTCTCGCTGTCGGTCCGAGAGCGCGGGAAGGGGAGGGGGCGAGCTGCGGAATCTCAGGACCTCGACACGGATCCGATCCAGGCGGTCGGCGAGCTCGTCGATCTCGGCGTCCCTGACGACCCGGACCATCAGGTTCGCGCCATCACGACCGACTTCCCGCAGGAGCCACCCGGCGACCTCTTCGGGGCGGCCCGCCGCGATTTCGTGAAGCAGGCTGCTCACGCTGCCCTCCGGATCTCAGCCCGCTCGAGGCCGAGCTCGGCGCGCTGCTCGTCGCTCGCCTCCTCGATCACAGCGCGCAGCACCTCGAGGTCAGGCGCGCGCCCCTCGGCGCACGAGAAGCAGGGCATGCTCGGGGGCAGGTGCTTCCTGAGGGGCCGCGGCGCGGTATGGAGGCACGAGAGGCCGACGTGGCTTCTGGAGAGCCGGGGGCGCGTGATCGCGCAGAGGGGCGCGCCGTCGGGCCCACCGTCCTGATCGTTGGCTGCACTTCGGCGGAGAAGGGAGCGGAGCAGCTCGAGCGTCGGCGGCTCGGCCGCGCGCTCGATGGCGGGCTCGATCACCCGCGGGGCGCCTGTACCGATCTCGAGGAGCCCGGAGTAGTCGGGGAGCTCCGTGGCGGTGGAGAGCACCGTCTTCTTCCAGGGCGCGGCGACGACGTACCAGAAGCGCTTGCAGTGGCGCCTGATGCCCGCGCCCTTCTCGGGTGACCGGAGCTCGCGGAGGAAGTCCGCGCGAGAGAGCTTCAGCTCGAACCCCTCGAACGTCCATCCCGGCCCGTGGAGCTCGACGGCCAGGGCGTCAACGCAGGTCAGGTCACCCGCCTCCGGCACACCGAGGGTGTTCCGGACCTCGGTGAAGAGGGCGTGCGTCTCCCGGGGGTAGGGGATGGAGAGCTTCTCGAGCAGCCCTTGGGTGTGGCGGGGGCGGGCGGCCGAGGGCCCGCGGCGGAGAGCGGTGGAGCGCCTCATGACCGGGCCTCGACTGCCGCGGGGCCAGACGGCTGAATGGCTGGCCGGCTAGACGGCTGGCCGGCTAGACGGCTGGCCGGCTGGATGGCCCAGATGCTATGCTCCTCCCCGATGCCACCGAACGACGAGATCCCGCCCGAGGCGGAGGCCTGGCTCGAGGCCATGAAGAAGGACATCGAGGGTATGAGCGCCGAGGAGCGCGCCGAGATCGCCCGGCGCGAAGCTCGCATCAAGGGCGAGATCGATGCAATCGAAGCTGGTTGGCACCCGCTCTGCCACCAGCCAGCCGCGTGATCCCGCCCCCCGGTCCCTTCCTCAGCGCCTGCTCGTTCTGGGCTCGTTCGAACGCTCTCCCCTTGCGCTTCGACGAGCCTCGCGTCGTCGAGGCCCTCGAGGAGGCTGAGGCGCTCGCCGAGAGGCCCGCGGATGAGCCGGCGGCAATCCTGTTCGCCTTCTCCAAACGACCGAACGCCCTGCCCGAGGGATGGACCTTCGTCGAACGCTGCGCGCTGAACCTCGCCCGCGTGAACCTCCGCGCCGAGATCGCGCTCGAGACCCCCGACGCCCTCGACTTCCTTAGGCTGCGCGTCCTCGCGAACCAAGCCAGCTTCGACGACGTTCGCGCCTTCATCGCCGCGCGCCTGCGCCCGATCCGCTGAAGCGAGCGACGTCAGCACGAGCAGCGCGACCAGCACCGCGATGATCGCGGGGCATCGCTCCGTTCTGCGCGGGCTCACGCTGCCCACCCGATCGGGCAGAAGTCCCGCTCATCCTCGTCACGCGTACACGCGCAGTCGCCGTTCTCATCGACGATCTCGCCGCAGTCGTAGCAGCGGTGGCGCGCCGCGGCCGCGGCGGCGGAGGAGCCCCCCGATCCCGGTATGCCCTGAGGCGCCCCTGCGCGGCCGAGCTGTTGCGCACGCCGGCCATGTGCCGCAGGCCCTCGGACACCGCCTTGCGTGTGACCGCGCCCAGGATCGAAGGGCTCCTTCGCGGCCGCGGAGCAGCCCCCCGACGGACCCACGCGTGGGGCGCCGGTGCAGACTGCATTCAGCGGTGATGCCCGTGGGGTGGAGACGTCAGGGGGCAGCTGCGCGGTCGCGCGCTCCTCCGGGGAGGATGAGGGGAGATAGATGAACGGGGGCGCCGCGGCGATGGCGAGAAGGCTGCGGGCCTCCTCGAGAGGAATGCAGAGCCGCGCGATCGCGACCAAGGCCGCCGCGGAAGCGCTCGGGCAGTAGGCGCGATCTTCGATGTCGATCGATTCGCGGGGCGCGGGGAGGAGCTCGAGCAGGCCCTTCGCCGCGAAGAAGCGCAGGCTCTTCCACGCCCTCCTCACGTTCGCCCGGTCCGCCTTGAAGGCCATCAGGTAGGCGCAGACGAGCTCGGGGACCGGGAGCTCGGTCACGCCCCGCGAGAGGAAGCAGCCGAGGAAGACCTCGATCGGCGATGGGCCAGGGGAAGGGGTGGGGCGGGGACGGGAAGGGGAGCGAAGAGAAGCGCGGGGCATGGTGGCGACCTCCGAGATGGCACTATATGACCGACACGCTATAGTGTCAACGCTATAGCGTCGTCGCGGAGATTTTTTGGGGGGCCGCACGCAGGTTCAGCGAGACACGCCCCTGATCAGGCGACCCAGCCTTGCACCTCCCTCCCCTTCCGAGGCACCCTCAGGCCATGGCCACGGCGAACCCGCTCCCTGCTCCCGACGATCCGATCCTCGCCGCGCTGGCCCGTGCGCCCGTCGGCAAGCCGTTCGCACCGGAACACAAGGCGGTCCTGGATCAGCGCCTCGAGGACATCCGCGCCGGCCGGGTCAAGCTCATCCCGCACGCGGATCGGGCAGCTTGGCTCGCAGCGCACGAGCACGAGCTCGGACAGCGCGAGCCGGACGACGACGACGAGTGAGCTGGCAGCCCTTCGAGACCGACTGGCACCCCGCCGCGCTCGCCGCGTGGCACTGGCTCCCGATGCGCTTCGCGCGGCGCGTAGACGCCGCGGTCATCGCCTTCGCCGAGCGTGGCGATGGCGAGATCGAGTGGGTCGCCCCGCACCACCGGCTGAAGGCTGGCAAGCACGACGTCGTCCTCTCGATCGACGTCACCTCGCGCACGCTGACCGTGATCGACGTCTACCGCGCTCGGCCGTGAACGGCCGGGCGCCAGCCGGCGCGTGCTACCGTCGCCAGCATGCAGATCGTTCTCACGGGCCTCGAGCCCGGCCAGGTCGTGACGGTCCGGGGAAAGGATGACGGCGCGGAGGTCGAGGTCGAGGGGCGCCCGCCGGCTCACCTGACGCTCGACGGCGGGCACGCTCGGCTCGGGCGGATCGTCAATGTCTTCGTGCGGGTCGCTGCGGAGGCGGGCGACGATCTTCTCGAGCAGCTGAAGCGGCACGGCGCGAGCCGGGTCACCATGGACGAGATCACCCATGGCGGTCTCGCCCGCGTCCTCGAACGGGTCGAGCAGATCGCCCTGGTCGTCGTGGGGCGCGCCGATGCTCCTCGCGTGCAAGTCGCCTCAAGCTCCGCCGCGATCCTCCGGGTCGGGGACATCCTTCCCGCCGCGAATGAGCCGGAGGACGGGGGCGGGCTCGGGGCGAAGGGTCACGAAGATCCCGAGCGCGTGGAGGCTGAGCAGCCACACGTTCCCGCACTTTGAGCAGCTCACGACGGCGCAGGACATCACTCCGGCATCCGCGCTCGCGCCCGGCCCCAAGAATTGTCCGCGGCCGTGGATGGGCTCTTTGATCGTTCCCGGGGAGGCAGCCTCCACCTCGATCGCGCGATGCAACGCGCTGCCCGGCACGGTTCCCATCTTGGTGACGAGGTCTGGATCGACGGGCATCCAATGGACGCCGTTGATGTCGCGGCGATCACGGCCGCCGCAGAAAGAGCAAGGCCCGAGCGTCATGCCCTCGACCTTGGTCTTGATCAGCTCCACCAGATCGGCGTGAGGCATCCTCTGTTCAAACACCACGATCATCTCCTTGGCGGCTTGATCTCAGGCGTCTCGGCGCCGCCGGCCGAGTGTCATCGGCGCTGCAGGGCGCTCTTCCTCAGCTCCCCGCTTTCGTCGGGGTGTGGGAGCTCGTCGGACGGGGGCGGTGCATGCTCGCGCGGCGTGGGGTCGCTTCGCTCGGCCATCACGGCGCTCAACCTGGCGGCGGTCACAGGGATGCTTCGGGCGCGGAGGAACGATGCGGCATCGAGCCACCGTCGGGCTGCTTCCTCGGTGGCGTTCAGCTCGAGCACGAGCGGCGCGGCTTCGCTCAGTGCGCCGAAAACGGCTCCCGCGTCGGCGAACGTGTGCCGCGCGGGCACGAGGGCCCTCGTAAGAAGCTCCTCGAGGTGACGACGCGCCGCCGCCTCCAGTTGCACCCCGGCCTTCTCGTCTCGCACCGGTTCCGCGGCTTCGCCTTCTGAAACCGCCAACTCAAGAAGCTTCCGCTGCTCGGCTTGGCTCAGCCTCAACGTCGTGATCAGAGCGTTCAGCGCTTGGCGCTGGGGGACCGCTCCCCGGCGTTCCCACGCGTTCACGGTGGTGAACGCCATCTTCAGGAGCCGCGCCAGCTCGCTCTTGCTGAGGCCCCGCGACTTGCGAAGCTCTTCGATGTGCGCGCCGAGCCGGGTCATGCGCCACAAAAGCTCGCCCTATCGGCGTTTTTGTGCAATCTCGCGCCGATCCGCACTATAGCGTTGACGCTGTAACGTCGGCGCCATATGGTACCGAGTCGTGAACGTCCCCGAGTTCCTCCGAGCGAAGGGGATGTCGATCCTCGCGCTCTCGAACGCGACCGGCATCGCCTATTCCACCCTGCAGCCCCACGTGTCTCGCGGGAAGGATCTCTCACTTCCCACCGCGCGGAAGCTCGCGGCGTTCAGCAAGGATGCGATGACCGTGGCGGAGATCCTCGGGCTTGGGAAGGGCTCCGAGCCCGTGATCACGGAGCCGAGCGATACTCGGAAGGGCAGCGGCAAGAGAAAGCAACGCCCCCACGTACGCCCCTCCCCTTCGCGATCGCAAGCCGATCCCCCTCCCACCTCCTCCCGCCGCCCTCCGATCACGGGCAACAAGAAGAGGGCCCGTCCGATCCGCACCGCGACAGCGTCGACCTCCCGATCACGGAGGGCTGCCGCATGATCTCCTTCGTGATCCCGAGCCCCGGCCCGACCTCCGCCGTCAACGATGAGCCAGGGAGGGCCGCGGCATGATGAATCGCGCCGCCCGCGAGCATCTCTTGGGCCTTCTGGCCTTCAACCCGCTCCTCTTGGTGCGCGGCGACCCGTCCATCGACGCCGACGCTCTGCTGGCCGCGTTTGAAGGCCTCCGCCGCAGGAGCGCCTTCGTCGTGCTCCCGCCGGCTGTTCGTTGGGAGTTCATCGAGCCCCGCTCCGGCGTACGCGTCGTGGCAGGCAAAGGCCGGAGAAAGCGCGGCGTCCGATCCACCCCTCCATCACGGGGGGTTGCAGCATGATCGACCCTCTGGGCTGTTGGACGACTGGGGGCGGGAGGCGCTCGAGGCCCGTGTCGCCGCGCCGCGTGCTCGCCGTGCTGGGGGAGCAGAAGACCGGCGGGCGTTCGTTGAACCGCCGCGAGCGCCGCGCCGTGGAAGCGATGGCCACACGCGAGGAGAAGGCCTCACGATCACGAGGGAGGGCCGCCGCGTGATCCCGGACGTCAGCCCCGTGGCCGATCACGGCCGACTCCGGCAGCTCACCCTCGTGATCGATGGCGACGTCCGGATCTTCTTTACGCCCCCCTCGGCGGCTCGTCGCACTCGTGGGGGTTCTCGGGGGGCGATGACCCTCAGCGGGCGGATCTTCGCGGCGCCCAACGCTCCCGCTTTCACCCTCAATGCGCCTGGGGGCCAGGCATGAAGCCCGAGACCGAGCAGGCCCTCGGCGCCTTCATCACAAAGCTCAAGGAGGCCTTCGCTCTCCTCGAGCGCGCCTCCATCGCCGTCGGGCAGGAGGCGGAGGCGATCACCGCCTCCAAGAAGCTCCCCTCGGTCGATCCCAGGCTCGTCGCCGAGATCTGCATGGTCTTCTCCATGGCCGGTGGCATCAGGGAGCAGGCCTGGAGGATCTTCCAGCTCCTCTCGCTCATCGGCGCCGGCGACGGCGACATCTGGAAGCGGGCTTTCCTGCGCGCCCTCGTCGACGAGAGCGAGGACGCCCTGATCACCTGCAGTTGCGGCGCCTGCCCGAAATGCGCCGCGGCAGCCGAAGCCATCGCGGCCGCTCGCGCCGTGATCCAACGCGCTGAAACGCCCACCCAGGGGAGCTCTCCCGCGTGAAGCCCCCCAGCGACGTGGAGGCGCTCGACGCCGTCGCCGCCGACGAGATCACCGCTCTCGCCGAGCTCGCCCGCACAGGGCTCCGCCTCCTCCACGCCCTCAGCCGCTTCGGCGGCTTCTCCGCGGTGTCCGCGAGCTACCCTCGAGATCAGCTCGCCCCCGCGCTCTCGCTGCTGGTCCGCTTCGCCCTCAAGCTCAAGCTCGGGTCGATCATCGTGGTCAGGCTCGACGAGCAGCTCGGGATCGCCGCCGTCACGGTCGACGGCCAGGCCATCTCTCCGGAGCAGTGGCTCGCGCTCGAGAAGGCCGGCCTACCCATGCTGGCGCTCCGCGCCGACGAAACACCTTAGCGCCTCATCGTCGGCCTCATGAGAGCCTTCTTTACCGCCAGCCTCGCCGTGATCCTGATCGGGGTGGCGAATGCCCAAGGGTCCGCTCGCGCGGAGAAGATGGCGAACACGATCGATGCGGCTCAACTCGCGCCTGAACCCAATGAACTGTCCCTCCCGTTGACGACGCCTGACGGCCGCGTCATTCCTCGGTCCCGACGAGCGCAACTCGAGAATGTGCTCCAGAAGCTCCACAATCGCGGCGCGCTTCCGCCCTGCGCCGAAGTCTCCTTCGCGACCCTCAAGCTCATCGCGGGCGAGATCGCTGCGCTCGATCAGGGTCAAGGTTGCTTTGCGAGCCTCGAGTACCTGGCCAGGGCCACCAACCGCTCACCCACCCAGATCCGACTCGTCTGCCGCTTTCTCGAGCAGCAAGGGTTTGGGTTCAATTTCGCACGCGTGGAGGCCGACGATCGAAAGATCGGCGGTGCGTCCAGGCCGGTGACGGGGATGAAGACGACGATCAGGCGTGTGTTTCCGCTGACGTCTGGGCTCCTGGAGAAGCTCACGGACGAGGAGCTGCTCGACCTCATGGCATTCGGCGAGCGAAAGCCGATGGCCCAACTGAACGCGCCGTCGACCACGTCGCCAGCGCCGGCCCCGGCGCATGTTGACTCGCGGATCATCCCCGCCGAGCTCCCGCCTGATGCCGGGATCCTTGACGGGCCACTTCGCGAGCTCGCTGAGGTGAGTCATGTGATCGCCCCCACGTGGATCCTCGACAGCGCTCGCGAGGCTGGGCTCGAAGATATGGCTCATCTTGCGGGTGCGTTGCGAGAACTCACGGAACACCTGCGAACGGAGCGCACGGCGGCGCTGGACGCGGGGAAGCGCTGGAGGCCCCCTTCCCGGGAACGGCTCGAGGCACGGATCGAGAAGTATCTCGCCGGCAAGCTGAAATGGCTCGAGCGGGGCGGTGAGCAGGCGAGGCTCGCGGAGGCGGCCAAGGCCCGCGAGGAGGCTCACCGCGCCGCGAACAAGACGCCAGAGCAGCTTGCCCGCGAGCGAGGGGAAGTCGCACCGAGCGAGCCGCCGTCGGCGCACCACGTCCCCACCCTAGCCAAACTCGACGCGCTCGCTCGGTGGGCCGTCGACCTCGAGCGAGACCCCGCCAAGAAAACAGCCTTGAGGTCCGAGCTCGACGAGGCCCGGCGTCGCCTCACCGCCGAGACCGATCCGCTCCGGCGTGCGAGCTTGGAGCGAGCCCTCCTCGACGCGCTCCATCGCGCGCAGGCGCCCCCGAGATAGCCAAGCGCGCTTGGCGCTCATCGAGCCCGCTGGAGGCTTCCAGCGGGCTTTTGTCATGCTCGCCGTCGAGGCACGATCCCGGCGCGCTCGGCCCTTGATCGAAGCCGCGTTGTGTGCAGCGCGCCCGTCAACGCCGGACCACGGCGTCATCGGCCAGGCGCCCACATGGCCCTACCCAACGGTGGTCGGCGTGTAAGAGGTGGTGGTCGGCGTGTAAGAGGTGGTGGTCGGCGTGTAAGAGGTGGTGGTCGGCGTGTAAGAGGTG
>Ga0184615_10001850_pt1 | contig 11391 bp, 10 predicted proteins | sample PLM4_65_coex_FD_133134 | JGI IMG/M metagenome (GOLD analysis project Ga0184615, IMG submission 133134) | Groundwater sediment microbial communities from an aquifer in East River, Colorado, USA - PLM4_65_coex | ecosystem: Environmental > Terrestrial > Soil > Riparian zone | place: USA: East... | reverse complement strand
GGCCGGGCGCCGGATCCCGGGTCGCCGTAGTCGAGCGCCGAGATCTCGATCCGGTGGCTGCGCAGACGGACCGCCTTGGGCGGCGCCGCGCTTCGCTTGACTTTCGTCTTGTGTTCGCCTTTCATGGGGCGATCTAGGAGGCACACATGAGAGCGGGATTCATCGGGACCTTCGGAGCTCAGAGCCGTTCGAGCAAGCTCGCCACGGCATCGGCGACCGCGTCGTGCGAGGTCGCCATCTCGAGATTGCGCAGCCGGCTGCGCAGCAGCGACTTCTGCTCGCTGGAGAGCGATTCGGCCACCCGGTCGATCTCGTCGGTAACCTGCAGGACGTCGCGCGCGGGCTCGAGGTCGAGCAGCCGCACCAGCAGCCCTACGTCAGCGGGCATTCCGTAGGACTTCACGTACTCGCGGAAGCTGCGCAGCAGATTCTCGGCACCTTCGGCTTCGCGCAGCCGCTCTTCGAGGCGTAGTCGGCCGCGGTCGGCCTTCTTGCCGAACAGCCGCTCCTCGACCTTGCGACGGTAGCGCGCTGCCGTGTGGCGTGCGCGCTGCTGCTTGGCATTCGCGCCGTTTCCGTTCTGTCCGTTCCCGTTCCCGCCGCTCTTGCGTTCCCGCTGGCGGCGATCGAGATCGCTCGTTGGGATCTTGTCGCGGTCACTCAAGCGTTGCGCTCCTCATGGGCGGTCCCTGCCTGGAGCCGGGCTCCTCGGAGGTTCCGATCGGATCCGGCCGCTCAGCGGCCCGCTGGATTCACGACCAGTTCGGAGACCGCCGTTGCAGGTGCGGGCTCCGGAGAGCGGGGCGGCCTGAGCCGTGCTCCCCCACGCCGCGTAGCATGCCCCATCCGCGCGGCGCTGTCTCGCCCTTTCTTCGGCCCGTGGAGTTGCCGGCTGGAGTGCGGTCGCACTCCACGCAGGGCTCCGCCGTTGCTCCGGGTTTTGCCGTGTGCCAGCCTTGAACCGTGCTCGGACGACTTGCCATCGCGCTCTGGCTCGTCTCGATTGCGGTCGGCTACTTCGTGCTCGCCGGTCGCGTCGGCCAGGCCGCCGAGGGTCTGGACCGGGGTCGCCTCTCGTACTGGCCGCTGGGACTGCAGATGCTCGCCGTGGGCGCGGCCAGCCTGAGTACGCTGATCTGGGCGTTCCAGCGCGCGCGGCGAACCGCGCAGCCGGGTGACGGCTCGCTGGGCCGGCTCGGCGTCGCGCGGCGCGGATTCCTGACCAGCGCCGGTGCGATTGCCGCCGGGCTTGCCGCGACCGGAGGCGCCGTGTTCGCGCGCGTACAGGGTTGGCTCTTCGTCACCGGCTCGAACATCTTCTTCGCGAGGATCGAGGAGATCGACCCGAATCCGCGCCCGGTCTGGAAGGGCGCGCGGATCGAGTCCTATCGCCGGCTCGGCCGCACGGAGGCGCGCGTCTCCGACATCTCCCTCGGCTCGGGCGTGATCACCGAGGACGGCGGCGGCGAGGCGCTCGCGCGCCAGGCGATCGAGCGCGGCATCAACTACTTCGACACGTCCCCCGACTACTCGGGCGCGAGCTCCGAGGTAGCGCTGGGTCGAGCGATGGCCGGGCAGCGCGAGAAGATCTTCCTGGCCACGAAGTGGTGCACGCCCGACGGCCACCTGCCCGCGGGATCCTCCGTGCAGGCGTACATCGACGTCGTGGAGGCCAGCCTCGCGCGGCTGCAGACGAGCTACGTCGACCTCGTCCACGTCCACGCCTGCGACGACGTCGAGCGGCTCAGCGACCCGAACCTCCACGAGGCCTTCGCGCGGCTCCGCAAGGAAGGAAAGGCGCGCTTCCTCGGCGTCTCGAGCCACACGCCGAACCTCGAGCGGGTCGCAGACCACGCGATCAGCGACGGGCGCTTCGACGTGCTGATGCTCGCGTATCACCATGGCGCGTATCCGCGTCTGGCCGAGATCATCGACCGCGCCGCGAAGGCCGACCTCGGCGTGGTCGCGATGAAGACCTTGAAGGGCGCGAAGCAGCGCAGCTTCGACGTCCTGCGCGAGTCGGCCGACTCGTACGCCCAGGCCGCGTTCAAGTGGGTGCTCGCGAACCCGAGCGTCTCGTGCCTGGTGATCTCGTTCTGGGAGCCGCGCCAGCTCGACGAGTACCTGTTCGCCTCGGGGCGCGCGCCGACGGCCGCGGATCTCGCGCTGCTGCAGCGCTACGACGAGCTGATCGCCGGCACGCACTGCTTCGCGCACTGCGGCGCGTGTCTGGATTCGTGTCCGGAGAACCTCGCGATCAACGACGTGCTGCGGCACCGCATGTACTTCGAGGACTACGGTCAGCAGAAGTACGCGATGTCGCTCTACGCGAAGCTCGAGAAGCAGGCCGACGTGTGCATCGGCTGCGCGGCTCCCTGCCTCGGCACCTGCCCCCACGGCGTGCCGATCCAGGAACGCACCACCGGCGCGCACCGACTCCTGACCCTCTCTTGAGGCAGAATGGCGCCTCGCCCAGGAGGATCCGATGAGCGAGATGCGCGAGATTGCGTCCGGACTGCAGTTTCCCGAAGGCCCGATCGCCCTTCCCGACGGCAGCGTCCTGCTCGTCGAGATCAAGCGCGGGACCTTGACCCGCGTCGGACCCGACGGGAAGCAGACCATCGTCGCGAAGACCGGCGGCGGCCCGAACGGCGCCGCGTTCGGCCCCGACGGGAAGGTCTACGTCTGCAACAACGGCGGCTTCGAGTGGCACGAAGCGGGACCCTTCCTGCTGCCCGGAAACCAGCCGGCGGACTACACGGGCGGGAGCATCCAGCGCGTCGACGTGGCGAGCGGCGCGGTCGAGACGATCTACACGCGCTGCGGTCCGCACGCGCTGCGCGGGCCCAACGACCTGGTCTTCGACGCGAGCGGCGGCTTCTGGTTCACCGACCACGGCAAGACGCGCGAGCGCGACCGCGATCGCGGCGGGCTCTACTACGCGCGCCCCGACGGAAGCGCGATACGCGAGATGGTGTACCCGCTCGACTCTCCGAACGGCGTCGGTCTCTCGCCCGACGGCTCGCGCGTGTACGTGGCCGAGACCCACACCGGCCGGGTGTTCTGGTGGGACCTCGCCGGACCCGGCGAGATCCGGCCGCACTCTTCGCCGAACCGGGGGCACCTCCTGGTCGGTCTGCCGGGGATGCAGCTCTTCGATTCGCTCGCGGTCGACGCCGACGGAAACGTCTGCGTCGCGACGCTCGCGAACGGCGGCATCACGATCATCTCGCCGGACGGCGCGCGCACCGAGCACGTGCCGCTGCCCGATCCGCTCACGACGAACATCTGCTTCGGCGGACCGGGCCTGCGCACCGCGTTCGTGACCCTGTCGGGCACCGGGAAGCTGGTCTCGATTCCATGGAAGACGGCGGGGCTCCGGCTGGCGTTCTAGTCCGGGCTCGTCGTCAGAGCGTTCGCGTCACCTTGCTGATCCCGATCGGCCGATCGGGATCGCGATTGCGCGCGCGCGCGAGCCAGAAGGCGAGCAGCTGACCGGTGATGGAGGCGGGGATCGGCGCGAGCCACTCGTCGGCGACGGGAATACACAGATCGGCGGAGGTCTCGTCGGACGCGCGCACCAGACGCGCGCCGCGCTCGCGCAGGTCCTCGCCGAGCCGCCGCACGTCCGCGCGCGCGGGTCCCGCAAGCTCGATCGTGAAGACCGGCGCGCCGGCAGAGGCCAACGCGATCGGCCCATGGCGGTAGTCGGCCGCCGAGAACGACTCGGCAAAGACGCCCGCGAGCTCCTTCAGCTTGAGCGCCCACTCGAGCGCGACCGGAAAGCCGAAGCCGCGCCCGATCACCGCGCAGTGCGTGTGCGCGGCGAGCGCGCTCGCGAGCGCGCGCGCCGCGGGCTGCACCTCGAGCGCGCGCTCGGCGAGCTCGGGTACGAATGCGAGCGCGGGCTCGTCCTCGCCGCGCCATCCCGCCACGAGATGGGCGAGCGCGTAGAGCGTCGTCGTGAACGAGCCGGTGGCCGCGACCGCGCGCTCCCCGCCCAGCAACAACGGGATCACGTGCTCGGCGGCGGTCGCCAACGGGGAGTCCGCGCGATCGGTGAGCGCCAACGTCGCGCAGCCCTGCTCGCGCGCGGCCTCGACGACCCGCACGACGTCGGGCGAAGCGCCGGACTGCGAGATCGCGATCACGATCCAGTGCGCGAGCCGGGGCGTGCGCTCGTAGATCGTGAACAAAGAGGGAGCCGCCAGCGCGACCGGGACTCCGGCGCGAACGCCGAGCAGGTACTTCGCGTACACCGCTGCGTGATCCGAGCTGCCGCGCGCGGCGATCATGACGCCCGCGGGTCGGCGCGCACCCAGGCGCGTGCCGAGCTCGCACGCGCGCGCGCCCTCCATGGCGCGAAACCGCTCGAGGCGTTCTGGCTGCGCGAAGATCTCCCGCGCGAGCTCGGATTCGCTCATGCTCAGAGGCTAGAGCGAATCTCCCGCCTCCACACCTCCGCGAGGAACGTCTCGAGCGACGACTCGAATTCGTCGGGGCATTCGAGGAAGGGCGAGTGTCCGCCCGGAAACACCTCGAGCCGCGCATGCGGAATGCGCTCGATCGCCGGGCGATTGCGCGAGAGCTGGACGACGCGGTCCTGCTTCGCCCACGCCACGAGCACGGGACACGAGAGACTCGCGGCCAGCGCGCGAACGTCCGCGCTCGGCTCGCCGAAGCTGCGCCAGGCCTCGACGAGGATCGGCGCGATCTCCGGAGCCGCCGCGATGATGCGCTCGCGCTGGGCGCGCGCGGCGGGTCGCGGAAGCACCAGTCCGTAGTAGCGGCGGAACGCCCAGGGGAACCAGCGCGCGCCGCGCGCACCCGCGGCGAAGAACGCGGCCATCCGACGCGTGGCGAAGCGGACGAGAGTCCCGACCTCGTCGAGGCCGCCCGAGTCGACGAGCACGAGCGCCCGCGTCTCGCGGACGTGCTTCGCCGCGAACTGGATCGCCGCGGCGCCGCCGATCGAGTTCCCGAGCACGACCAGCTCGTCGAGCCGCAGCGCGTGGACGAATCCCGCGAGCAGGTCCGCGTAGCGCGCGGCGCTGGCCGGGACGCGATCGTCGCCGGAACGGCCCTGCCCGGGCCAATCGAGCGCGATCACGCGGTAGCGCGGAGACAGGCGCGCGCGCAGCCGCTCGAAGTCGCGCGCGCCGTGACCGACCGCGTGCAGGCAGACGAGCACGGGGCCCGAGCCCTCGTCGTCGTAGGCGAGGCGCACGCCGTCCACGACCACCTCGCGCCCCGCGCCCTCGCCGCGTCGTCCCGCCCCGACCGCCGTTCGCTCGTGCTCGCGCATGCCCGCTCTCCTTGCGTTCTCCGTTAGTGAGGAATATCTCACCAGTAGCGGCGGGTCGTCAACCGTGGTACTGAGCAGAGCGTGCCCACCCCCGCTTCCGGAAGGCTGCGCTCGGAGCGACGACGGCGCGGAACCCCCGAGGAGACGCGCGATCGCCTCGTCGCCGCCGCCGCCGAGGTCTTCAACCGCGACGGCTGGGCGGCGACCGACGCGGGCCGGATCGCGCGCGCAGCGGGCTACGCGGTCGGAACGTTCTACAAGCACTTCGCCGACAAGCAGGAGATCCTGCTCGCCGCGTATGAGCGCTGGGTCGACGCCGAGTGGCGAACCGTGGAGCGCGAGATGCTCTCGGGCGGGCCGCCGCGCGAGGTCGCGGAGCGCATCGTCGCGTTCGTCCTGCGCTTGCACGTGCGCTGGCGCGGCTTGCGGGCGGCGCTCGCGGCGGTCGTCGCGAGCGATGCGCACGCGCGCCGATTTCATCGCGTGCAGCGCCGCCGGCAGCTCGCCATGATGGCCGACTTGCGCGCGCGGCGGCGCGCCCGGCCGCGCGCCGAGGAGGAGGACGCGGTCCTGCTCTTCACCCTCGAGCGCGTCTGCGACGCCATCGCGGCGGGCGAGCTGCGGGATCTCGCGCTCGAACGCGAGACGACGGTGCGCTTGCTGGAAGACCAGGTGGCGCGCGCGATCGAGCCGGGCTGAGAACGCGCGATGGCCGAGCTCTTCCAGCTCCGGAACGCGCGTGGCAGCGAAGCGACGTTCACCTCGCGCGGCGCGGCGCTCGCGCGGCTGCGCGTGTCGGGCGCCGACCTCGTGCTCGGCTTCCCCGATCCCGCGCGCTACGACGCGCCCCACCCCTACCTCGGCGTGGTCGCCGGGCGCTACGCGAATCGCATCGCGCGAGGGCGCTTCGCGCTCGACGGCCGGAGCTACACGCTTGCGTGCAATGACGGCAGGCATCACCTGCACGGTGGAGACGAGGGCCTCTCGACCCGTCCCTGGCGCGCCGAGCGGATCGGCGACGCGCTTCGCTTCCACGTCGCGAGCCCGGACGGCGACCAGGGCTACCCCGGCGCGCTCGCGGCGGAGGTGACCTACACGCTCTCGGACGACGACGCGCTCGCGATCGAGCTGCGCGCGCGAAGCGATCGCGCGACGATCGTGAACCTCGCGAGTCACGCTTACTGGAACCTCGCCGACGGAGGCGCGAGCCCGGTGCTCGAGCACGAGCTCTGGCTCGCTGCCGACGCCTATCTGCCCGTCGATCCAGAAGGCATCCCGACGGGCGAGCTCCGCGCCGTGCGCGGGACGCCGTTCGACTTCACGCGTGCCGCGCGAATCGGCGCGCGCATCGCCGATGCGGATCGGCTCGAGCGCCGAGGCGGCTACGATCATTGCTTCGCGCTGCGCGGCTCGGGTCTACGACGCGTCGCGCGCCTCTTCGATCCGAGCAGCGGCCGCGCGCTCGAGGTCGAGACGACGCAGCCCGGCCTCCAGCTCTACACGGGGAACTTCCTCGACGGCTCGCTCGCTGGCCACGGCGGCGCGGTCTACCGGCGCTTCCACGGGCTTTGCCTCGAGACGCAGGCGTTCCCCGACTCGCCGAACCACCCGCAGTTTCCGTCGGCGCGGCTCGATGCGGGCGCGGAGTACGCGCACACCACGGTGTACCGGATCGAATCCGGCGCGTCGCGCTAGCCCAGGAACTCGCGCAGCGCACCGACTTCCGCGGCGTTCGGCGCGATCAGGACGCCCGTGACGCCCGGCTCGAAGCGCTCGGGAAATCGGCCCACGAGCGTCTCGACACAGCCGCCGGCCTCGAGCGTCGGCAGTCCCGAGATCCACGCGCGCCTCGAGAGACCCGTCGGCTCGCCCGCGATGCGCAAGCCACCGCAGCATCCGTCGAGCAGCGGCGCCACGCCGATCGCGCCGCCGGCCGCGACGATCGGCTTCAGCAGCGCCGCGTTCACGCGCGCGCGCACGTCCTGAGGCAGGCCGTGCGAGACCAGGAGCTGCGGCCCCCGTCGCTTCACGCGCGCGGCGACGAACGGGCCGTCTGCGACGGAGATCTCGGCCCCGCCCCCGCGCACCACGCGCATCAGCGCGCCGAGCTGCGGCACCGCGACCAGCGCGGACTCGACGCGCCCTTCGCGCTCGAGCCCGACGAGGATCGCGTAGGGACCATCGCCCCGCAGATACCGCGCGGTGCCGTCGATCGGATCGATCACGACCGTCTCGCTCGAGCGATTGGCCGCGAACGCTTCGGCGGTCGGCGTGTCTTCCTCGACGCTGACGGAGACCCCGGGAAAGTGCTCGCGCAACGCGACCAGGAGGATCTCCTGCGAGACGCAATCGCCATCGGTGAGGGCCGCCTTCTCGGGCGTGAGCTCCTCCACCTTCGGGCGGTTCCGCACGCGGCCCTCGAGCCAACGCACGGCCGCCATCGCCTGCCGCACGGGAAGCGTCATCCGCTCCACGAACTCGCGCGGTGAGATGTCGTGCGAAGGCGATCGGCTCATCGGCCGGCCGAGCTTAGCGGAGACCGTCCAAAACGGCGCAACGCAAACGCAACGGCCGGACGCGAAGCCGCCTTCGCGTCCGGCCCGCAAGCGGCGCGGCCGCGCGCAGCGAGCCGAAGGCGAGCGAAGTCACTAGGACCGGGGCAGCCCCAGGATCCGCTCCGCCACGATGTTCTTCTGGATCTCGCTCGTGCCGCCGGCGATCGTCTGCGAGCGATCGCCGAGCCAGCGCATCGCGGCCGCGCGCGCATCCGTCGCCTTGTCGTGACTCTCGTAGAGCTGCCCGTACGCACCGAGCAGCGACAGATGCGCGGTCGACATCCGCTGCGCGAGGGACGTCCCGGCGAGCTTCATTGCGGCCGACAGATGCGGGTTCAAGCGCCCCTGCAGCCCGTCGGTCATGCCGCGATAGCCCGAGTACTTCGAGATCGCGCACGAGATCGCGAGCTCGGCGATCTGCTGGCGGGTGAGGGGATCCTTCGCCTTGCCGTGCTTCTTCGCGGCGGAGATCAGGCGCTGCAGCGCCTCGTCCTGACGCATCCCGCCGGCGATGCCGTTGCGCTCGTTCACGAGCGCGTTCGAGATGATCTTCCAGCCCTCGCCTTCCGCGCCCAGCCGGTTCTCCACCGGCACCCGCGCGTCGGTCATGAAGACCTCGTTGAACTCCGATTCGCCGGTGATCTGGACGATCGGCTTGATCTCCATGCCGGGAGCGTTCATCTCCATCAGGAGAACCGTCAGACCGTCGTACTTCGACGTGCCCATTCCGGGCACGCGCACGAGGCAGAAGTACCAGTTCGAGAGGTGCGCGATCGTGGTCCAGATCTTCTGGCCGTTCACCACGTAGTGATCGCCGTCGCGCACCGCGCGAGTCTGCGTGTTGAACATGTCGGAGCCGGCGCCCGGCTCGGAGTAGCCCGTCGCCCAGATGTCCTCGCCGGAGAGGATGCGCGCGACGAACTTCTGCTTCTGCGCCTCGGTGCCGAACTTCATGATCGCGGGGCCGACCCACCAGATGCCCATCTGACCGGGCACCCCGGGCGCCTTCACGCGCGTGATCTCCTCGGAGAGGATCGCCTGCTCCATGTCGGAGAGCCCCGCGCCGCCGTACTCCTTGGGCCACGCGGCGCCGAGGAACCCGCCCTGGTGCAGCTTGCGCTGCCAGGCCTTGCCGTCCTCGAGCGAGAGCGGGCCCTTCTGCGCGGGCGCGTTCTTCTCGAGCCAGGTTCGGACGCGGGTTCGGAACGCCTCTTCTTCCGGGGTGTATTGGAGGTCCATGCGCGAGAGCGTATCACGCTCCCGCGGCGCGCTTCCTCACCCGCGCGAACAGCGCGTCGATCGCCGCGGGCGCGGCCGGCTCGTGCGCCAGGAGCGCGAGGTTCTCCGCGACGTGCTCGGGTCCGCGCATGCCGCAGAGCGCGGTCGTCACGCCCTGGGTGCTGCGCGCGAACTGGAGACACCGTTGTGCGTCGGTCTTGAGGCCGGGAAACGCCTTGCGGAAGAACGCCGGCAGCCCGCGCACCGCGCGGCCCTGCACGAGCGGCTGCGCGGTGAACACGGCCGTACCCGTGTCTCGCAGCGAGTCGAAGAGCGACGCCGCCGTGGAGTCGGGACCGAACTGCGACTCGAGCCCCTTGGCTTCGCCGAGCGCGACGTTGTACGGGAGCGAGATCCCGCGCAGGTGGTGATCGGGCCCGCCGACGTCGACCGCGGTCTGGAAGACCTCCACGATCGACAGGTGCCCGCGCTCCCAGTACGGGAGCAGGAGCCCGTGCCAGGTCGAGAGCCCGTACGCGGCGATCGCGCCGCGCGCGACCGCGCCCTCGAGCGTCTCGAACATCCGCGCGAGCAGGTCCTTGAAGCGCGTTGGCCCGCGCGCGGCCAGCTGGAGCTCCGGGTCCTCGAGCAGGTACAGGTCGATCGTCTCGAGCCCCAGGTTCCGCCGGCTGCGCTCGATCTGATCCGTGACGAACGCCGGATTCAGCACGTGCACGCCGTTCACGACCTCGTCGACGTCGATCAGGCCGCTGTCGAGATAGGTCACGATCAGGTAGCGCCGGCCCTCGATCACGCTCTCCGCGTCCACCGACAGGTAGCCGCACTTGGAGATCACGAAGACCTCCTCGCGCGTGGCGAGCTTCTCGACGAAACCGCGGCGCAGCGCGCGGCCGAGGGCGCGCTCGCTGCTCTGCTGGCGGTACGAGATGGAGGTGTCGAAGACGTTCACGCCGCCTTCGAGGAGTCGCGGCACGGCGGAGCGGTAGAGCAGATCGTCCACGCCTCCGGGCGCGCCGGCCTTGGTGCCCAGCCCGATCGACGAGAGCGTGAGTCGATCGGGTCGACGCCAATGCCCCGGCAGCGCCGGAAACCGCTGGGCGAATCGCCTCGTACCTTCCGGCGTGGCGCGGCCCGGAACGAGCTCGGACTCGGCCATCGCCGCCCACTCTACCCCGCGTTCCGTGACGCCGCACGCGTGACACCGCATCGGGGTTTGGTGCAGGATGCCCCGTTCGCGACGAGGGAGGCCGGCGTGGAGTTCAATCTGGCAGAGATCAACGAGGTGATCGCAGCGGCGATCCCCGACCGCGAGATGATGGTGTGGCGCGATCGCCGCCTCACCTATGCGAAGGTCGCAGAGCGCACCCGGCGCCTCGGCAACTACCTGCGCGGCCGCGGAATCACCTCGAAGCGGGGGCGCTCCGAGCTGGCCGGCTGGGAGTCCGGTCAGGACCAGGTCGCGCTCTACCTGTACAACTGCCCCGAGTACATCGAGGGCATGCTCGGCGCGTACAAGGCGAGCGCGGCCCCCTTCAACGTGAACTACCGCTACGTGGAAGAGGAGCTCGTCTACCTGCTGCGCGACGCGAAGGCGCGCGCGATCGTGTATCACGCGGCGTTCGCGCCGACCCTGGCGAAGATCCTCCCGCAGCTCCCCGAGCTCGAGGTGCTGCTGCAGGTGACGGACGAGTCGGGCCACGCGCTCCTGCCCGGCGCGGTCGAGTACGAGGCGGCGCTCGCCAGCGCATCGCCGACGCGCCCGGCCGCCGAGTATTCGCCCGACGATCTCTACATCCTCTACACCGGCGGAACGACGGGGATGCCGAAGGGCGTGCTCTGGCGCCAGGCCGACATCTTCGTCGCCGCGCTCGGCGGGCGCGGGCCCGGCGGCGTCGAGCCGCAGTCGTACGCGGAGATCACCGAACGCGTGAAGGCGGGAGGCGCGAAGACACTTCCGACGCCGCCGCTGATGCACGGCGCCGCGCACTGGGCTTCGTTCAACGGCTTCCACTCCGGCAACACGGTGGTGTTCCAGAGCGTGAACGACCGCTTCGACCCGAAGGACGTGCTCGCGACGATCGAGCGCGAGAAGATCAACGTGACCCTGATCGTCGGCGACGCGTTCGCGCGCCCGCTGCTCGACGAGCTGCGCAGCTCGCCCCGCGACGTCTCGAGCATGTTCGCGCTGGTCTCGGGCGGCGCGGCGCTGAACGCGACCTTGAAGAAGGAGCTGCTCGAGCTCCTGCCCAAGGTGATGATCATCGACGCGGTCGGCTCGTCCGAGACCGGCTC
>Ga0184615_10001849_pt1 | contig 11392 bp, 9 predicted proteins | sample PLM4_65_coex_FD_133134 | JGI IMG/M metagenome (GOLD analysis project Ga0184615, IMG submission 133134) | Groundwater sediment microbial communities from an aquifer in East River, Colorado, USA - PLM4_65_coex | ecosystem: Environmental > Terrestrial > Soil > Riparian zone | place: USA: East... | reverse complement strand
TCGAAGATCCAGCCGCCCCCGAGATTCCGATTGCGCCCGAGCAGAAAGCCCTTGCTTTGCCTCCAGTTCAGAGCCATGAATGTGACCCCGAAAGGAGCCATACGATGGCAAAGAAGCAAACCAGCAAGAAGCGTAAGAAGCCGATGATCGATGTTCGCGAGGGCACCAAGAAGGCCAAGGTCATCCAGATGCTGCAGCGTCCTGACGGCGCAACACTCGAAGGGCTGATGAAGGCTACGGGCTGGCAAGCGCACAGCGTTCGTGGATTTCTCAGCGCTGCTTTATCAAAGAAGATGGGTCTCGAGGTTGCCTCCGCCAAGCGCGATGACGGCCAGCGCGTCTACCGCATTGCCTGATTTCCACACTCCCGTGGGCTGGCCTTCAAGCCAGCCCACACCTTCCGCCAAGCCTGCTCTTTAGCCTGATCGAGGCCAATCAGATGCACCCCCAACGCGCCAAACCCAAGCCCTGATGCGGTTTGATCGTAATCGATGATAGACTTAGCCTGTTTTTAGCCTGTTTATCAGGCATAATCAGGTCCGCCTTGACACGGTAGAGGTCTAGAGTTCGAGTCTCTACGGGCCCACCATCCTTACTAGTGCGAAGAATGTCGAGATGGTTTCGAGCCCACAACTGCGGTCGGAGCTGATCCGAGGATGAACCCCACCACGTTCAGGGAACCGGGCCGAACTGCACACGGAATAGGCAGAAGCGAAATTCCGGCCAAAAACCCGCAGGAACGTGCATACTCTGCCAAGTTACATTTTGCTTGGAGCCCAAGATGGTCGATGATTCTATAAGCCGTAAACTCTGCGAGGAGTTGCCCTGGGGTCGCGCATTCCGAATGATATCCCCGTTCCGGTCGCCCTCGTCGAAGAGTTCCACGCGATCCTGGAGCGCGTAAGAGATTCGCTAACCATGGACGTCCAGGCGTTCCGAGTCCCGATCGGACCAGTTTCTGGAGTGGGCAAATGACGGAAATGCGAAGCACTCCGAGGAGCGAGAGTGCTCCCACGCGGATTTGCTGAAGCGGTTGGACAAGGTGGTGGGCTTCCTGTTGTGATCGCTCCACACTGAGCCTCCCATCTGTGGTGAAACGTCTCGCCATGTCCCGCTGTGAACCAACACAGAATTCCTCGGCGTTCTGAGCCGAGGGCGTAGGTTCGAATCTAACCGGCACCTGTAAATGCCTTCAGTAGCTTGCAGCCATTGTCCGGACACTAGAAGAAAGTTGGTATAGATAGATTTGTATCTTGAGGTTTACCGGTCTCTGCGGGTCCAAGGAAGGGACAGTTACGACCGGGCCCGTGGCGTGAGGCCGACCACCTCCGTTCGCGCTAGAGGACCTTGCTGGAAATCGCGGAAAAGGCTCCGTGGACAGCGAGGCGTCGTTTCACTGCAACGGTTTCGTCGCGCCGCTCGTAATGGCGAGCGTAGTAATGGCGGTAATCGCCGCCACGGACATGCGCCACCCATTCGGGATTCCTCCGATACCACTCCACAGTCTTGCGGATTCCTTGCTCGAAACTCTCGACGGGCTTCCCGCCGATCTCATTCGAAATCTTGTCGCAACGCAATGCATAGCGCCGGTCGTGTCCCGGCCGATCCTTCACGTACTCGATCACAGACTCCTCCTTGCATGCGAGTGTCAGCAGCAAGTGGAGTACGTCGAGATTGGCGCGTGGCGTCCCGGCCCCGATGTTATGAACCTCACCGACGCGGCCGCGGCGCAGCATGGCGTCGAGCGCCCGGCAATGATCCTCGACGTGAATCCAATCGTACTGCTGCTGGCCATCACCATACACACGGGGAGGCGCTTCGATTCCATAGCATTGGTAATCATCAGTGGCATGAACTTTTCCGGAAACTGGAAGGGCCCGTAGTTATTCGACGCCCGGATAATGAGCGCCGGAAGGCCGTACGTATGTTGATAGGCCATAACCAACATTTTCGCGGCGGCCTTGCTTGCTGCGTAGGGACTCGACGTACGCAACAATGACGCTTCCACCGCGAAGCGGTCCGGCCACATGTCGCCGTACACCTCGTCAGTGGACACGTGCAGGAAACGCTCGATTCCGGCTTTCTTTGCGGCGTCGAGCAACACCACCGTCCCGCGCACGTTGGTCTCGAAGGTGTCCGAAGAGTCGAGGACGCCGCGGTCCACCTGCGACTCGGCCGCGAAAATGTACCACCGCGTCGGTTTGACCAATCAACTCGGCCACCAAAGCCGCGTCGTCGATGTCGCCCCTCACAAACCGGTAGTTCACGTGGGCGGGCAGAGATGCCAGGTTTTCGAGATCTCCGGCGTATGTCAGCAGATCGAGATTGGTAATGGAGTCGTGCGGATGCGTCGCGATGCTTTGCCGAATGAAACACGACCCAATGAAACCAGCGCCGGCGGTGACCAGGATCCTCATGAGGGTCACGTGTGCTGCGCCCCTCCCTCGATCAACTGGGAATCAAGACCGCGCGGGTCGCTCGCCTTCACCGCTAGATCCATCCGTCGCGCTACGCCACGTTGCTGATGGCAACCGGAGTGATTGTCGGACTGGCGCTCAACCGCGTCCCGCCACCAAACAGGATTCCGAAGGTCAACTTGTTAGCCCCACTTTGGTCAACTTGTTGGCTCCGGTTTGGGCAACTAAGTTACAGGCAAGGCGCAGCGAGTCAAACGTGCCGGCATCGGTCCACCACCCCGCTAGGAAATCGTAGGTCATCGTGCCTTCCTGGATATAGAGGTTGTTCACGTCCGTAATCTCGAGTTCCCCGCGATTCGACCGATGTATGTGACGGATCTTCTCGAAAACCGTCTTGTCGTACAAGTAGATGCCCGTTACCGCGTAATTCGATTTGGGCACCTTGGGTTTTTCCTCCACGCGCACGATGCGTCCGTCGCGTATTTCCGCCACCCCGAAGCGCTGGGCGTCCTCAACCTCACGTAAAAGGACCTTAGCGCCGATGCCCTGCCGTCGGAACTCGTCGGCCGCAGCCTTGATATTGCCCTCGATAATATTGTCGCCAAGGATCACGCACAGGCCAGAGTTGTCTGCGAAGTGTTCGGCCAACCCGAGGGCCTCGGCGATGCCGCCCTCGCCCTCCTGGTAGGTGTAGTGGATGTGTTCTAATCCGAACTCCTTGCCGTTCGCTAGCAGGCGGAGGAAGTCCCCGGAGTTCTTGCCCCCAGTCACGATCATGATGTCCCGGATTCCGGCGTTGACCAGCGTCTCGATTGGATAGTAGATCATTGGCCGGTTGTATACCGGCAGCAGGTGCTTGTTCGTGATCTTGGTTAGAGGATGGAGCCTGCTTCCGCTGCCGCCGGCCAGTACGACGCCTTTCAACATCTGAATGTCGCTCAACTTGCCCGTTCCTCCGCACAATCAATCAACAAATTTACGCAAACGTTGCCTCGCGCCGGAATGCGCAAACCGGCTGCCAACCCGGTGCCCAACAGAATGATCGAGGCCGGCTCGGGAACTGAGCGGCCGACCAGCCTGATCATTGTCAGCCCCAGGAGGGCACCTCATCCCCAGATCCCGGCTCGTCAGAGATGTGGCTGGCGATAGTTCCATTAGATTGGCCAACCCAATAGCGGAGAGTCTACCACGTAGACGGCCAGCGCACAGTAGCAATTGGAGAATCTCGCCGATGGCCGACGTGTCGGGACACGGATAACGATGATCCTGAGATGTCGGGATCTAGGTTGGGAGCGAGTATGAATCAACTGAGGCTTCACTCAACTCAGGCTGAGTTGACGGTCCTGGCGCACTGGTAGTAGTCTGGTAAGTCTCTTGAACGCGACGTCCGAAGGATTGGACGCTCGACGGGCCAAAGGGGTAACGAGCGATCCGAAGAGTTCGCTCCGGCCACTCGATTCGAGGCAAAATGATAAAAGACTGGCCTGCTGATCGCTCGGTCCTGATCTGGGGAGGTCTGGGCTTCATGGGTCAACATTTGGCCGCCAGACTCGTCGGTCTGGGAGCCAAGGTTACGATCCTGTGTCGGGGCCGAGGCCGCTATCCGGTTCCGTTCTGGGCCGGACAGGTGGGGTGGTTCGAGCTGCCAGACGGGAAAGACGAAGCGCCTATCATTCGCGCCGCCGTGGCGCAGGCAGATGTCATTTTCGACTTTGCCGGGTCCTCTGGAGCCGTGGCCAGCAATCGGGAGCCCCTGCTCAGTCTGGAGGCAAACTGCCGTAGCCAGTTGATTCTCCTGGATGCCTGCGAGCACGCCGCACGCCGCCCACATATCGTATTTGCCAGTTCCTGGCTCGTTTATGGGGCTACAGCCCGGGAGCGGATCGCCGAAACCCATCCGGTCGCGCCGCAAAGCATGTATGCCGTGCACAAGCTATCCATCGAGCATTACCTTCGTATCTATGCGCGACGAGGCAAGATCACGTTCAGCATCTGCCGCATTTCGAACCCCTATGGTTTTGATCCCAACCCGTTCTTCCAGGGCTTTAAGATTTTGAACCTGTTCGTCCGGCTGGCTCTTACGGGCGAGCCGATTTGCCTCTTTGGCGACGGGCGACAGATCCGAGACTTCATCTATGTCGCGGATGTGGTCGAGGCGCTCGTCCAATGCGGGTGTTCTCCCGGGGCGCGGGATGAGCTGTTCAACATCAGCCTCGGTGAGAGCCATTCCCTGCTGGAGGCGGCGACGATGCTTCAAGAACTGGCCGGCCCAGTCGTAATCCAGTTTCGACCCTGGCCCGACGAATACAGCGTCGTTGAGTCGGGCGACTACGTGGCTGACATCTCTAAGGCCCGAAATAAGCTGGGATTTCTGCCCGCTTTCGATCTCCGGGCCGGGTTGACCGACACCCTTCGACTTTACCGTCAGAATAAACTGGCCTCGGCGACAAGAACAGGCCCGCCCCAAGAACGCGAGAAAGGTAGCGTCACTTGAGTTTGATTTCGAAAAAGCCGCGCGTTCTCCGCTAGAACCCTCGTACTAGGCCTCGCGTTTGGGTACTTCTCTTGATCCGGCGCTATCGCCTCTTACGCAAGTACGAGTCCCAGGTCCGTAGTGCTGGCTTCGGACGCCCGTCCGCATCCTGCAGGCCCGTGTAGGCCCAAGCCTTGGCTATTTCCCGAATACCCCACGGCAACTTCGGAAGCATGCGGTCGTAGTCGATCGCAATGTAATTGATTACAAATACAAATCGGAGTTGAGTTGCCTGTTCCAGCAGAAAGGAGACGAAGGCATCCTGATCCTCGGGGTTTCCCTTGAGACGCGTCCAAAAGATCTTGAAATCGCGCGATACGGCGCCACTCTCTACGATGCAGATGGGTTTGCCGAGGGAGAGCGCAGGCTCGAAGTAATCATCCCGGGGCGGATTGTGGGAGATTGCGTAGTGATACGTACTGAGACCGGCCAAGTCGCTGTCCTGCAAGAGCTCGCGCACCCCCGGCATCTGGCGGTGCAGGTTCTTCTTGGATTCCTTCTCTATGCCACGGAGATGTTCGTACTGGATTGTGGCAAAGATTGGCAGCCGGGGATGGCGGCGCTTCAACTCCGAATAGATGCGGCGATTCAGGTCCACATACTCATCCCACTTTTCCGGCTTCTTGGAGATCATCACGTTGCCTTCGATGCCCACGGCCAGAAATTGCGGAGAAAAGTATTCGATGACACTCTCCGCGTAATTCAGGAAGGCCCTCTCAACGTCCGGATCGTTGAGCCGCTTTTTGGCCCACTCCTTGGGCAAGGACATGCCGTCGGACTTTCCCCAATAATCGGCGAGCCCGTTGCGCGCGAAGTTCAGGGGTGTGATGGCCACATAGACAGCGTGGTTTGGCGGGCTGTTGCTCTTCCGCCTCCGCCAGTCGTCCTGCAAGTGCTGTGAGTAGGCGCGGCGTTCCAGCGCTTCTAGCCAGGGCACGCCGCCGTCAAAATGGTGCGCAACCATGTCGCCGTGCTCAGAGATGAAGCGGTACACGTCTCGGACACCCTCGTCGGTGAAGTCTGGGGGCCAAGGAGTGAGGCCCATGTAAAAGCTTCGTTGGGCGGTGGCCGTGAGCGGCGCAAGCAAGAGAAAGGCACAGATGACTAGACAAGTCACCCGAATGGGGTTTACAGAAGGAATCTTCATTTTCCGTGAGCACCTCTCCAGAGAGCGCGCGGCTAGTTTATCGCAAGATCGGCCCAATATACCCGCTCCGGGTAGCCTCGCTTGAGCAGATCGGTGACCAACTCTAGGATCACAGACTGGCCTTGCCAGGCGGACAAGTCTACCGCATCGCGGGTCCAGCCGCTGCCGGCGACGCGCTTCCGCCAGACCCTCTGGCCGTTGACCAGGACGCTGAGCTCCACAGCTGGATAACTTACAAGGATCGAGTCGTCTGCCAAGCCCACGCTAAACTCGAAGCGCGACGCCTGCTGAGGTGTCTGGAGAGACCAGGAGAGAATCGTCCGGCCGCGAGGAGGAGGATAAGCAAGCACTGCAAGGTCCTTTTTGTCACCTCCAGAACTGGCGGATTCGATTGTTCCACTCTGGCGAAAGGGGACGGCAAAAGGCAAGTCCCCGTGGCCCGCTCTAAGAACTTGAAAAGCGAGGTCGAGCAAGCTTTGACCCAACGTCGACGTCTGAGGTGGCTTAAGAAAAAGCACCAATTGGCCCGGAACCTGAATCCGCACGTCGTAGTGCCCAGAGTCACCTGACGGCTCGATGCGGGAGGGCTCGGCTGCAACCACTGACTCTGTCCCAGCGGAGACCTGCAGGCCTGCACGGATCTCGGTAGTAGAGTCATCCGAAACGGTCAGCTTTCTCCAGACGATCCAGTCAAAGGAAGGATCGTACCTGGGACCAGGATGGACGTACAGTCGAATCCGAATCGTTCGGCCGGCGTAGGGCGTTAGATCAAGGGAAACTTCGTTCCAGCCACCCTCCTGCAACGTCTTTTGCCATGCCACACGATCTTCGAGTTTGACCGCAACAATAGCGCCGTCCGACTGGCTCACAGCCGCGTCGGCCAAGGCCACCTGCCAGTTCAGGCTTACTTTCGGCGAATTCGGTACCGGCACCAAGTACTCGACCCAAGCGGCGCCGCCGGACGTCTTCCATGGAGGAAAGAGGAGCATGAGGTTTGGTTCGAACTTATCCTCCACGGTCATTGTCCCGATGAGGGCCTGACTTCCATTGATCAGAGGATAATCTTGATCGCCGTAGCGGGTGCCGAGTTTGGCCACCAGGAAACCGCCCAGGAAATCGAAGGTGGACTGCCCGGCCCGCGAAATCTCGAAGAGCGCGTACCCGTCGCTGACAAGACTATTGGCGCCGAGCTTAACTGAGGGGGGCAGGTCGGTGAGATGCGTGGCTTCCATCGGGCGACTGGGGGCTGTGGTCAGCCAGTATTGCCGTTCCGGATCCATCCCCGAAAGACTCGTTGAATCGTAGACAGGCCAGTTAGAGATAAACAACGGAGTCTGAAAGGCCTGGACATCTCGAACCCGCTGGTAGACCGTGAAGTCTCCGATTCCCAAGCGCACGATGTTGCCGGTTTCCTTGAGCGTAGCAACTGTCTCTCCATCCGCACTTCGGTACTGGAAGCCGGCGCCGTTCCAGTCCGAGTCCCAGTCGGGAGCGAAGCGATAGTCCTGCCAAATCCGCAGCAGGTCTAAGATCGCTTCGTTGCCGGGTCGAGACGGTCCCAGATCGTGGTGATCGCCGATGACAGGAGTCGGCAAGACACCCTGCACTTCGTAGCGCTTGAGGTAATCAATGAACTCCGCATCCTCCGGCGGAGGTTGATCCTGAAAGGCGTAATGCACCAAGTGGCTGCCCAGCATGAAAGCACTGATGGCATGGCCTGGGATGGAACTCGGCCATCTCTGGGCCAGCGACGTGAAGGGAGCCGAGATTTCGTTGGTACTCTCGGAGCCCATGACGATGTCGGGAAAAGCCTCCTGCAGATCGCGATAGAGCCTTATTAGTCCCTGAATACTGGTGAGGCCTTCGATGAGACCGTTGCCGTCATTGATGATAACCGCGCCGGCGTCAAGGTGGAGGGCGTCCGGCCGTAGGCTTTCCATGGCCGGACGGAGGCTGTCGATCAACAAGCTGCGGAACGCTGCTGCTGCCGGAGAGATAAAGGCAAACTGGGCGGGCATTCCGGCCGGACGGTCCCAGGGCCAATTGAGCGGCTGGTTGCCGTCGGCGAAGCGCATCTGGTAGCTCTGGACGGCAGCGTAGGCCGGATGAGTAGGCGCAACGCCCAGCATATTGACATGCAACATAATGCGGAATCCCATTCCGCGGGCCAAGGTCACGAAGTCCATCGTCAGCGGAGCGGAGGAATAGTCCGGGTAGTTGAAATCGTATGGATCCTTGCGCCAATCCACCAAATAAAGCAAGGTCTTACTAGGGTCCAGCTTCTTGGCGAGCAGCGGCAGGGTCGCCGGGTCCAGACTGGTCAGAGTCACGACCGCGCGAATATCCTTGACCCAGGCACGGTTTCCTTCCGCCGGCACCACTGGCCGAACGCTTTGGATCCAATCACGATAGACGCGAGCGCCCTCCCGCCATTCTCCGCGGTATCCATGTAGCCGCCACTCGACAGTAGGTACTTCGCGCGCCAGTGCGTAGTTGCCGCTGGCAAACGTGTCCAGGACCAGCAGGAGTTGACCGTCCAGACGGCCGGCCCGGAGACGCTTAAAGGAAGGCTCGGGGTCACGCGCATAAAGCAGGACCCCTCCCATGGGAGCTTCAAACACAGCTGCCTGACATTCCCAAAGCGTGGGGTACTCCAGTTGCACATAGGGAGGATTGCTCTGGCGGTCAAGATAAGCACCCGCTGCTCCCGGGATTAACAACCGCCCGGCATCGAGATCAAAGCCTGAGATTCCCCAGCTTAGAAAACGAACCCCGGCGCGTTGCGCTCGTCCTTGGAGGCGAATGAAGATATCCTCGCCCTGGCTATCAATCCCCACCGTTACGGAAATGGTGCGAAAGGAGTCTTGGTAGGTTGTCGAGGCCGAGATTTCACCAGTCTGGGAATCCACCGACTCGCGCCAAGAGGCTGCGCGAAGCGGTTGACCAGGACTGGACATTTCCAGGTCCAGCCAGAGATCGCGCGGAGACCGGAGGTAGCTCTCGCCGGTCAACACGTTCTTCAGCGAAACCAGCGAGGCGCCTTCGAAGGAGGCTTCCAAGGTCCCAGTCCGGACATGGAGGACATTGCCGGCCACTTCCAACGAACCGGCGACCGAATGTGGAGCGGCTAGCAGACACGCTCCCACGATAGCGAGCCGCAGCCAAGTCCCGGTTCCGAGGGCCGACCGCAGGCCCGCAGCGATGCACCTTTTAGATCGACCGATCTGGGAATTGTTTTTTTCCATGATCTACTTCTGGGGATCGCCGCTTGCGGGGAGCGCGGCCCTCTGCAGTTGAACCAGAGAGCCCTCCTCCTGGTGTGAGCTACATCCGGACCGCTCCCGGTCTTGCGCACCGGCAGGCCGCGACAGCCCGGACGGTTTGTCGTACTTCCGGAAGATGTCGCACCCATCGCAGACCGTTTCGCGAGGTCGGGAAGCCTCGTGGGGAGAAAACAAGGCGCGGGCCGAAAGGTAGTGATCGTTGTTCCACATCTGGCGAATATTGGCTACCGGCAGTTGGGCGAAGTCGCTGTCCTTCTTGTAAACGACGCAGCAGGGCGACACTCCGCCGTCGGGATTCACGACCATAGAACGGTAAAGATAGAAGCACGGGCTCGGCTTGTTTGCTTGCCCAAACTGCTGCTCCACATCCGGACTGTAGTTGCGGCCTTGCACGCTGACCGGAAACCACTCGTCCGCCGCAGCCCGTCGGTCGGGCGTGTCATAGGGCAGACCCACGGGGATGAAACGCAGAAGATCTACACCGATCTTGCGGGCCAGTTCCTCGGCTTCCGCCAATTCGTGCTCATTCTGCTTCATGACGATGAACTGCCACTCGATCACCGGAGTCTTCAAATGTCTCAGTCGACGACGGCGCAAAACCTCATTCAGATTGTCGACGACGCTCTCAAACCGCCCGCGAATGCGGTAGCGTCCATAGGACTCTGCGCTGGTCCCATCCAGTGACACAATCAGGTACTCCAGTCCCGAGTCGAGCAGGCCATCCAGGTCACTACTAGTGGTCTCCGAGAAATTGGTGCTCAGATTGGTGCCCACGTTACGTGCCTGGGCATATGCGATCATCTGGTACACGGCCTTGTTGAGAAGGGACTCGCCCCAATTGTGCATGTAGGCTTCGAAAAGGTAATCCGCCAAGGGATCGAAGTACTGGCGGAAGTGCTCGAAGGACAGCATCTTCTGTTGCCGCCCCAACGTGCCGACGCCAGTGGGACACAGAGGGCAACGCAGGTTGCAATAGTTGCAGGGATCGAGGATCAGCAAGTATGGAAGGCTCCGCACTTCGATCCGTCGCAGCTTACGCTCTAATTCCACCCGAACAAGGTTGGCTAGCTTACGGGCTGTTCCGTGCTGCAGCACGGAGTTTAGGTGACGTGCGTGGCGGGTATATTGGGGAACCTTCTTCAGGTACTTCTGTGCTAGATTCATTTTGAGTTCTCCCATCCAGTTCTATGAGCCAAGAGTAGCAAGCCAGAGTCAGTGGTCGTCACAACTTCCATCCCCCCATCGGAACGACGCGGAGTGTTCCGGGAGGGACCGCGCCAAGGTCCCTTGCCGTCACTAGCCGGACCGAAGGCAGTCCCACTGGAACCCGTCATTACCAAGCTGCCAGAAACGATGGCGAGAGTCTTCATGTGTGTCCGGTCGTTCCAACCACTCATTACGTGCCGGCTTGGGACGTTACGCGAACGCCCAGCCGGGGCTTCCCGTCAAATTTGCGCTTGGCCTATTTTCGAAGCCAGGAAACGCTCGTACCAGGCTATGGTTCGACGCAGGCCCTCGTTCAAGTCACAGCGCGGCGACCAATCCAAGCACTGTTTGGCTTTCGTCGACGCCATGTACTGCTCACGAATCTCGGAACTGGCCACGTTGGCCACAATCGGCTGCAGGTCGGATCGGTTCATCAACTGGAGGACGGTGTGGACCACATCCAGCACGGTCAGTTGCAGGCCTAGACTGAAATTGAAAGCTTCGCCGCTCAGAGATTTGTCGGCTCCCAGCTTCTCGGCCAGGCAGAGGTAGGACTCCACGGCATCCTCCACGTACAGGAAGTCGCGCACGTACTTCCCATCGCTGCGGATGACGAACCGTTCCCCCTGCAGAGTGGCGCGGATCAGTCCAGGCATGGTCCGGCTAAAGTTGAGATCGCCACCGCCGAAAAGATTTGCGCATCGGACGATACCGACGGGAAGTCCGTAGGTGACGGCATACATCTTGGCAATCAGATCCGCACAGCTCTTGGAAACGTCATAGGGATACTGACCCCGCAAGGCGT
>Ga0184615_10001847_pt1 | contig 11405 bp, 11 predicted proteins | sample PLM4_65_coex_FD_133134 | JGI IMG/M metagenome (GOLD analysis project Ga0184615, IMG submission 133134) | Groundwater sediment microbial communities from an aquifer in East River, Colorado, USA - PLM4_65_coex | ecosystem: Environmental > Terrestrial > Soil > Riparian zone | place: USA: East... | reverse complement strand
GGCATGTTCGGCATCGGCGGCGGATCCCTCATGGTCCCGACCCTGGTGCTCATCGCCGGCCTCGGGCAATACATCGCCCAAGGGACCTCGCTCCTGACCATGGTACCGACGGCCGTGGTCGGCGCACGAGCGCACTGGCGGCTCGGACACGTCGCCAAGCACCTGTTGCCGGGGCTCATTCCCGGCATCCTGGTAGGCGCCTATCTCGGCGGACGCCTGGCGGGGATGCTCGACGAGCGAGTCCTCCGCTTCATCTTTGCCGGCGTCCTCATCGCGACGAGCACGAGCTTCATCCGGACGCCTCGGCCGGCATTCGCCGTCCCGAAGGAACCGTCGATCTCCGCCGCCTCGTGAGCGTCACCGGCCGCGAGCCTGCCGCGGTGCGGCGTCACTTGCGCGCGTACCGATGCTTCACCCCCGGCGGAAAGTACTCGGGGTGCCCCGCAGGCCAGAGCGTCACGCGCGGGCGCTGCCGCTCGGGCGGCACGTAGTTCGCGAACTCGCTGTTGAGCCTGCGGAGCACCTGCACGATGGCGTCGGCGAGCGCGTCGACCCGGGCGTCGTTCGCCTCCGCGCCCGGAGCGCTCTCGACCGCGACGTACAGGTGGGGGTTGCGATCGTCGCCCTCCTTCACCTCGAGCACGAACTTCCCCGTCACCCACCCGCGCGTCTCGGGCTGCTCGAGCGCGATGCTCACCGTCTCCGGGAACACGTTCGCGCCGTAGTACGACACCGCGAAGTGCGAGCGGCCGAACACGTACACGAACGGCAGCGCTCGCACGCCGCGGTCGCCGTGGCGCCGGACCTCCGCCTCGGCGTCGAGCCCGAGGTCCCGCAGCCGCGCGATCATCGTCGCGTACGGGACGATCCCCCCCGAGTCGCCGACGTCGTAGCGCACGAGGGGGACCCCCCCGTCCGCGGAGAACATCAGCATCCCGTCGTGCTCCTCGAACCAGCGCGCCCATGGATCGACCTGCACGAGCGTGGGGAGCCGCCCCTCGCCGAACACGGCACGCGCCGCGGCGGGCCGCTCGGCGAGGAAGCGGCGGATGCACACCGAGAGCGGCGTCTCGTTCCCGAGCACGCCCGCGTCTGCCGTTCCGTAGAGCGAGGCCGAGTCGTGGAGCGGGCGCGCGAGCCCCGCCCGTTCCCCCATCAGCGCCCGCCACTCCTCGCTGAAGACCTCGCCCGCGAGGACGAGCCTCACGCGGAGCTCGCCCCAGCGCACCCCGTCGGCGAGCCCCGTGTCGATCACGTCCTTCAGGAACGGAGGGTACCCGAGCAGCACCGTCTGCTCGAACATCGGGGCGAGCGCCCGGACGACGCGGAAGATCTCCGGCTTCTGGTTCCCGGGCGTGACGGTGGTGAGCGGGTAGCCCTTCGCCGCGAGGTGCCGCAGGCAGCTCGTGGTGAACATGCCGCCCACCCACGTCCCGAGCGGAAAGCAGACGACGGCGAGCGTCCGACGCCGGTCGGCCTCGAAGCTTTCGTGGAACACGTGCTCGAACCGCGTCGCGACCGCGAGCTCGTCGGAGATGAACCTGGGCCAGAACGTAGGCTCTCCCGTCGATCCCGACGAGACCGCCACGAAGTCGCACGTGGAGAGATCCCCTTCGCGACAGCGCTCCGCCAGCGGATACCGCCTCAGGTATCCCTCCTTCGTCAGCACGGGCAGCCGGGCGAACTCCTCGCGCGTGTGTACGGCGGCCGGATCGATGCCATGCGCGGAGAGGAGGTCGCGGTAGGCGGGCACGCGCGCTGCGACATCGCGAGCGAGGGCCAGGACGGCCGGAAACGCGTCGGCGCGTGCGTGCTCGTCCAGGACCCGCGCGAGCGGTGCCTCGACGAAGTCGCGGAGCGCCGTGAGCGCGCGCGTGGTCCGGTCCGGAAGCATTCGTCGGATGTAACGTAACGCCTGGCTGCCGGGGCGCTGGCTCGCCGGATCGCTCTGCGGCGGCGCGCGGAGGCACCCGCGCGTCGAGCGCTCGCGCCGGGAACGCGAGGTCGAACCGGCGCGCGGCGACGGCCCACTCGCTCGGCTGCGGCGTACATGGGCCTCATGCCCGAATGGGAGCGGCAGCTCCCCGGCCGCCACAAAGAAGCGTAGGCGTTCGGGGGGTGAGGTGGTGGGATCACGGCCGGGCGCAGGTGGTCGACCTCGGCGGGCGTTCGCTTCGACGGCGCTCGCAGCCGCCGCGGCGGCGGCGCTCATCACGATCGGTGACGCGGCGGGAGCGCAGAGGCTCTCCCCCGCGCGCCGCCCGCCGGCGCGCCTCGCCGACACCGGGCTCTACTCCGACTTCGCGTCCCGGACCGTCGATCCAAGGAACATCCCGTTCGCGCCGCAGTATCCGCTCTGGTCGGACGGCGCGAGCAAGCGGCGCTGGATCTTCCTGCCGCCGGGCTCGGCCATCGACGCGAGAGACCCCGAGGAGTGGAAGTTCCCCGTCGGGACCAAGTTCTGGAAGGAGTTCTCCTGGTCGCGGCGCGTCGAGACGCGGTACCTCGAGCGGACGGCCGAGGGCTGGAGGTACGCGGCGTACGCGTGGCGCGAGGACGAGAGCGACGCGGTCCTCGCCGACGAGGGCGGCGTGCTCACGACCCAGGAGGTCGCGCCGGGGCGGCGGCACACGATCCCATCGGTCGCAGACTGCATCAACTGTCATCGCGGCGGCCGCGCAGAGATCCTCGGCTTCGGCGCGCTGCAGCTCTCGCCGGATCGCGACCCCCTCGCGCCGCACCGCGAGCCCCTCGATCCGGGGATGCCGACGCTGCCCACGCTGGTCGAGCGCCGGCTCGTCCGCGGGCTGCCACGCGAGCTGGTCGAGCGACCCCCGCGCATCGCCGCCTCGACGCCGGCCGGCCGTGCCGCGATGGGCTACCTGCACGCGAACTGCAGCATCTGCCACGACTCGGCCGGCCCGGTCGCTTCGCTCGGGCTCGATCTCCGCCACCGCCTGGACGCGCGCACCGCCGCGGACGAGCCGGGGGCAAGGGCCATCGGGCGCGCGAGCAAGTTCCAGATTCCCGGCGTGCCGCGAGGGAAGAGCGTCTGGATCGATCCGGGGGCACCGGCGACGAGCGCGGTCCTGATGCGGATGGCGTCGAGAGATCCCAACGTCCAGATGCCGCCCCTCGGCACGCACGTCGTGGACGAGGAGGCGGTCGGGCTCGTCCGGGAGTGGATCGAGCAGGAGCTCGCTCCCGGGACGACCGCGCCGAGGGCCTCGAGACCGTAGTGCGTCACGATCAGGGGAGGGGAAAGGCCATGCGAACGTGGAAGTGGGTGGTGGGCGGCGGCGCCGCGCTGGCGGTGATCCTGATCGCGGCGACGACCGCCGCCGCGCCGAGGCAGGGCGCGGGGAGCGCGGTCATCCGTCGCGGCGAGTACCTCGTCACGATCGGCGGGTGCAACGATTGCCACACGCCGTGGAAGATGGGACCGAAAGGTCCGGAGAACGACACCTCCCGGCTGCTGTCGGGCCACCCGCAGGACGTCGACCTCGGCGCAACCCCGAAGCTCCCGCCCGGACCGTGGACCACCAACGTCTCGGGCACGTTCACCGCTTGGTCCGGGCCGTGGGGCGTGAGCTTCACCGCGAACCTCACCCCCGACCCCGAGACCGGGCTCGGCAAGTGGACGCTGCAGAACTTCATGGAGACGATGCGCACCGGCCGTCACATGGGCCGTGGGCGGCCGATCATGCCGCCGATGCCCTGGGCCAACTACGCGAAGATGACGGATGGCGATCTCAAGGCGACGTTCGCATATCTCCGAAACATCCCGCCCATCACGAACCGCGTCCCCGACCCGATCCCGCCCGAGGCTGGCGGAACGCGGGCCGAGGGCGCCACGCCGGGCGGGGAGCCTCCGCGCGCGCCGCAGGCGGGCACCGGGTCCGCCGGGTCCGGAAGCGAGCCGCCGCCGCAGACCGGAAAGTGATCCGGAGATCGAGGAGGGCCGCGTGCAGAAGGGAACCGACAGGATCCTCGTGACCGGTGCCACGGGGAAGCAGGGAGGGGCCGTCGCGCGCGAGCTGCTCGGCGCGGGTCACGCCGTCCGGGCCATGACACGTCATCCGGACGCCGCCGCCGCGGGAGCGCTCGCGGCGGGCGGCGCCGAGGTCTTCCGCGCCGACCTCGACGATCCCGACTCGCTCGAGCGGGCGGTCGAGGGAATGTGGGGCGTGTTCGCCGTCCAGAACACGTGGGAGGCGGGCGTCGCGCGCGAGGAGGAGCAAGGGAAGCGGCTCGCGGAGGTGGCCCGGCGGAAGGGCGTCCGTCACTTCGTGTACTCCTCGGTCGGCTCGGCGCATCGCAGGACCGGGATCCCGCACTTCGACAACAAGTGGCGGGTCGAGGAGCGCGTCCGCGCGCTCGGCTTCCCTTCGCACGTGGTCTTGAGGCCGGTGTTCTTCATGGAGAACTGGCTCGGTCCCCCCTTCAAGCAAGGGATCGACCAGGGTCGGCTCATGGTCGCGCTCGCGCCCGAGACGGTCCTGCAGATGATCGCGGTGGCGGACATCGGCAAGTACGGGCGCGCGGTGTTCGAGCGTCACGAGGAGCTCGCCGGGCAGGCCATCGACATCGCCGGCGACGCGCTGACGATGCCCCAGATCGCCGAGACGCTCGGGCAGGTCCTTGGGCGGCGGATCGAGTTCGTGAGGTCTTCCATCGACGAGGTGAGGAAGGCGAGCGAGGACTTCGCGATCATGCTCGAGTGGTTCGATCGCGTCGGGTACGACGCGGACATCGCCGCCACCGCGCAGCGGTTCGGGATCCGTCCGACCACGTTCCGCGAATGGGCCGGCGGGGAGGCCCGATCCCAGTTCCAGCGCTGAGGGGTCCCCCACCGTGGGTTGCGGCCGAGCCGCTCCAGCGCAATGTCCCGACGTCGCCGCGACCCCGGCGACGATGACGCCGTACTGATCAGGAGGAAGGCCATGAGGAGACTGCTGCTCGCGACGTTTCTCGTCCCCGCCTCGCTCGCGCTCGCCAAGGAGCAGACGACATCGCCCACCCCCGAGGATCCGATGGCGGGCTGGGTCCAACCGAAGGTGAGGAACGAGGCGAAGGACAAGAAGGAGATCACCGCGCTCTTCCAGGCCATGGAGGCGGCGGGGAAGCGGGGCGACATCGACGCCGCCGCGGCGCTCGTCGACTTCCCCGTCCTGATGGCCACGGACAACTCGAAGGGCGAGGGAATGGCCGAGACCTGGACCCGCGAGGAGTGGATCCAGAGGATGAAGCCGTTCTACGGGAAGCCGATGCCGGAGATGAAGATGACGCACAAACCGAGCATCTTCCTGCTCAGCGACTCGCTCGCGTCGGTGAACGACGTCGCGACGATGAAGACGGCAGACAAGAGCGTGACGATGCGCAACAACACGCTCGTCATCCGCCGCGACGGCAAGTGGTACGTGAAGGGGATGGCCGAGGGTGGCTGGGGCGACATGATGGGACCGGAGTCGCAGGCGGCCGGCGGCACGGAAGGCCCGGCGAAGGAAGGGACGGGGAGTGGCGCCGCCCCACAGGAGCCGCCGGAGCGCACGACGAAGTAGCTCGCGCCGACCGCGTCCTCGCCGGCGTCTGCGTCGGGGTCCCGGCCGCTGCGCCCGGGGCGGCACTTGCGCGAAACCCTTGCCAACAGCGGATGCCCCACCGCGGAGCAGGCCAGGAAGCATCGGCGCCATCGCGCGCCTTCAGTAGGCGAGCAGCGGGCCGCCACCGAGGCTCGAGCGCCGGCCCTGGAGGCCGAGGTAGACCGTCCGTCCGAGGAAGAACGGCAGCCCCCAGTCGAACCCGGCCTGCGGGAGCGCGCCACCCCCGATCTGCGCGAACACGCTGTTCGCGTGTTCGGCTGCACGACGAGCGCGTCGAAGTTCGCGATCTGGAAGGACGCCGTCGCGGCCGATCCGGGGAATCCGGGCGTCGGGGTGTTCGTCGCAGAGAAGCTCAGGGTCGCCGGCGGGCAGAACCAGTCCGGGTGGTCCGTGCAAGCGGGCACGTTCGACGGTGGCGAGAAGAAGAGGCCGTTCGATCCGGTGTCCACGAAGGATCCGTGCAGCGGCGACCCGCCCGCGAGCGTGGTGGTGAAATCGCCGGAGCCGTCGAGCGCGATCGCGGTGGCCGGACCTGGAATGTTGTTCGAGCGCGTGCCGATCCCGAGGACGACCGCGCCCTCGACCGCAGGTGCGCCGTCACCCGGGACCCCCGGCAAGACGACGATCAGGCCGTTGTTGTCGACGGGGAGGGCGGCGACGGGGTTCTGGACCTGCGCGGACGTCGGGACCGCCACGCCGACCGTCGTGCTCCCGTCCGAGGAGAAGAAGGTCCCGTTCGCCGTCACCGATGCGCAGGTCGGTCCGGTCTCGGCGCCCGTGCACGACGATGGCACCGTCCCGAACGTCGCGTCGATCACCTGGATCGGCACCGGCACCGCCGGCTCGTTCGCGAGGATGATATCCGCGGTCTGCACCGGGCCCCAGTCCGCTTCGACGTGCCGCGCAAGAACAACGGCGCGGTGAAGGGCGTCGAGCCGGGCAAGGCGATGCCGATCCCGTACACCAAGGCGTGCGGCGACTGCCACGACGCCGAGACGCTCTAGGACCGAGCTAGAGAATCCCCGCCGTTCACGGCGGGGCTGGGGCGCGCCCAGGCGAAAGGCCGGGCGCGCCCGTCTTCTGCCAGGGCGCGCCAGGGACCGCCTCATGCCCCACGCCCGCACCGCGTGAGCTAGGCTTCCCGGACGATGACCGCGCGCTCCCAGGTCTCCACTCGCTGGGTCGAGCTCCGGGAGCTCGCGCTCCTGTTCCTCCGGCTCGGAGCGACCGCGTTCGGCGGACCGGCGGCGCACATCGCCATGATGGAGGACGAGGTCGTCCGGCGGCGTGGATGGATGACGCGCGAGGAGTTCCTCGATCTCGTCGGCGCGACGAACCTCATCCCGGGCCCCAACTCGACGGAGATGGCGATCCACATCGGCCACCGCCGGGCGGGGTTCCCGGGCCTCATGGTCGCCGGAGCCGCGTTCATCGTCCCGGCGACGCTCATCGTGACCGCGATCGCGTGGGCGTACGTGAAGCTCGGCCGGCTTCCGGCGGCCGAGGGGCTTCTCCGCGGCGTGAAGCCCGTGGTCGTGGCCATCGTGCTCCAGGCGCTCGTGGGGTTCGGTCGCACCGCCGTGAGGACGGTGTCCCTCGCCGCCGTCGGCGCCGCAGCCGTGCTCGCCGCAGCCCTGGGCGTCCACGAGCTCGTCGTGCTCGGCGCGGCGGGGATCGCGGTGGGATCCTCCCGCGTCGTCCGCGGCAGCGCCTCCGCCGCCGCGACGCCTTTTCTCACGAGGCCGGTCGAGGTGCTGCCGCTCGCGCTGGCCGTAGCGGTGACCCCGTTCACCCTCGGACGGCTGTTCCTGGTCTTCCTGAAGATCGGCTCGGTCCTGTACGGCAGCGGCTACGTGCTCCTCGCCTTCCTGCGCTCGGAGCTCGTGCAGCGGCTCGGCTGGCTCACCGAGTCCCAGCTCATCGATGCGGTCGCTGTGGGGCAGGTGACGCCCGGACCGGTCTTCACGACCGCGACGTTCATCGGGTACGTGCTCGGCGGGACCGCGGGCGCCGCGGCGGCGACGGCCGGCATCTTCCTTCCGGCGTTCGTCTTCGTGGCGGTGAGCGGTCCGCTCGTGCCGAGGATCCGGGCGTCTCCCGTCGCGGGAGCGTTCCTCGACGGGGTGAACGTGGCGTCGCTCGCGCTCATGGGCGTGGTGAGCTTCCAGCTCGCCAGGACCGCGATCTCGGATGTCCCGACCGCCGCGATCGCCCTGGTGAGCGCGCTGCTCCTGCGGTACCGCGTGAGCTCGAGCTGGCTCGTCGCGGGGGGCGCGGCCCTGGGCCTCGCGTTCCTCCGTCACTGAGGCGAGCTCGCCCTTGCGGAGCATGAGGCCGCTCCGCGAGATGCGGAGAGCCTCCGCAGACGTTCAGCCACCGCCCGGCGCGGACGAAGCGGCTGTCTCGGCGATTCCACCCGCGGCGAGCTCCGATGCCGGCGCGCGCTGCCGCCTCCAGGCCGCAGGCGGCACGCCGACGATCTTCTTGAAGGCGCGGCTGAACGCAGCCTCGGAGGCGTAGCCCACCTCGTCCGCGACCTGCGCGACGGTCGCCGAGCCGCCGGAGAGCAGGCCGGCGGCGACCTGCATGCGCCAGCGGGCGAGGTACTGCATGGGAGGTTGGGCGACGAGGTGTGTGAAACGCTCGGCGAGCGCCGAGCGTGACAGCGCCACCTTGCGCGCGAGCTCGTCGAGCGTCCACGGGTGCTCCGGCCTGCGGTGGAGCAGGGCGAGGGCCCGCCCCACGAACTCGTCCCGCAGCCCGGCGAGCCACCCCGTACCGCCCGCTGGCAGCGACTGCAGGTGACGCCGCACCACCTCGACGAACATCAGCTCGGAGAGCCGCGCCAGCACGCTCTCACCGCCCGGGCGCCGGGCGCGCGACTCGCGGACCGCCGCCTCGATGAACGCTCCGAGCGCGCCGCCGTCGGGCTCGTCGACCCGGGCGTGCAGGACGCGGGGTAGCGCCGCGAGGAGCGGATTGAACGGGCGAGCATCGCAGCCGAGGAACCCGCAGATGATCTCGGTGCGCTCGAGGCCGCCGCCGCCGAGCAGAACGCGGACGGGGGGCGGGCTCTCGAGCGCGCGCGTGTAGATCGCGAGGTCGGGCGGAGCGCGCATCCCGGGGGTGCTCGCGAGCACGTGCGCATCTCCCTGCGGGAACACGATGACCTCGCCGGCCTCGAGCCGCAGCGGCGGCTCGCCGACGATGCCCCCCCAGCAGGCTCCGCGCGTGACGACGTGGAACTCGACCACGTGCTGCGCGCGGGGCATGAAGATCCCCGCCACCGTACGCGCCGGCGGTGCCTCCGCGACCCACGGTGACGATCCCTCGATGTGGAACAAGACCGCGCCGGAGAGCCGGATGCTGTGCAGCACGTCGGAGAGCGGATCCGAACCCATCGCCAGCCTCGTTCCGGACGCCCGGGCATGCCGCTCGGACGCTCGGCATGGTCCCCGGCGCCAACGGACGCCGGAGCATGCTTTCCGGCAGGGCGGTGATGGCCGCCCCGCGCGCCAGATCCTAGCTGAAGGGCACACCGGCGCCACCGGATCCGACCAGACCGGCCGGCTCGGGCGCCCAGACCCGGTCGCTGCGGCCCCGAAGGGGACGCGAGCGGCCGAGGAGGAGAACCATGAGCTCGGTGCAGCCCGTCGCTTCGACCCCCCCCGTCGCTTCCACTCCCACCGCCACCGCGGGCCGCCACGGCCCGGCCGACGAGCTCGAGGCGCTGAAGCGCCGTCAGCAATCCGCGTGGAGCGCCGGCGACTACGCGGTCATCGGAACGACCCTCCAGATCGTCGGCGAGACACTGTGCGAGACCCTCGACCTTCGTTCGGGCGAGCGCGTCCTCGACGTCGCAGCCGGAAACGGGAACGCCGCGCTCGCGGCGGCGCGGCGCTTCTGCCGCGTGACGGCGCTCGACTACGTCCCGGCCCTGCTCGAGCGCGCCGGTGCCCGCGCGGCCGCCGATGGGCTCGCGCTCGAGTTCCTCGAGGCAGACGCGGAGCAGATCCCGCTTCCGGACGCGAGCTTCGACGCGGTGCTCTCGACGTTCGGCGTCATGTTCACCCCCGACCAGGAGCGCGCTGCGCGCGAGCTCGCACGCGTCTGCCGGCCGGGAGGCCGCATCGGCCTCGCGAGCTGGACGCCCGAGGGCTTCATCGGCCGGCTGTTCGCGGTCCTCGGGACCTTCGTCCCGCCCCCCGCCTTCGCGCGACCGCCCTCGCTGTGGGGCACCGAGCGGCGGCTCGCGGATCTGTTCGGCGCGGTGGCACGCGACATCCGAACGGCCAGGCGCCATTTCACGTTCCGCTACCCCTCGCCGGAGCGCTGGCTCGAGATCTTCCGCACCTACTACGGCCCGATGCAGAAGACCTTCGCGGCGCTGCCGCCGGAGCGGCAGGGGGCACTCGAGACCGAGATCCTCGCGCTGCTCGCGCGACTCGACCGCGGCGGCGGCAGGGGGCTCGTGATCGACGGCGAGTACCTCGAGGCGGTGGTCACGGTGAGCTGAGCGCTCCGTGACCGAAATCGGCCGGCGACCGCGAGGCGCCGTCCCGCTCTCACGCCTCCACGCGCGACCCGAGCACCTTCAGGAACTGACGCATCCACTCGGGGTGGGCCGGCCACGCCGGTGCGGTGACCAGGTTGCCGTCCGTCACCGCGTTCGACACGGTCGAATTCACCTCGCCGTACCGCGCTCCCGCCGCGACGCACTCCGGTCCGACCGCAGGGTACGCGATGCACGCGCGTCCCTTCAGCACGCCGGCGGCGGCGAGGATCTGCGGGCCATGGCAGATCGCGGCGATGGGCTTCCTCGCCTTGTCGAACGCCTGCACGAGATCGATGACGCGCGGATTGAGACGCAGGTATTCCGGCGCGCGGCCTCCGGGAATGACGAGGGCGTCGTAGTCGCCGGGTCGTACCTCTTCGAATGCCGCCGTGATGGCGAACCGGTGGCCGGGCAGCTCGGCGTAGGTCTGGTCGCCGACGAAGTCGTGCACGGCGGTCTTGACGGTGTCGCCCTTCTTCTTGCCCGGGCACACCGTATCCACCGCGTGCCCGACCATCGTGAGGATCTGGTACGGCACCATCGCTTCGTAGTCCTCCACGAAATCGCCGACGAGCATCAGGATCTTCTTGGCAGCCATTCGGACCTCCCACGGTTGCGCGGGCGCCGCCCCCATGGCGGGGTCGCGCGCAACACGCCGCATCATGCGCACCCGGGGAGGGCGCGGCGCGACTCGGACGGGGATTGTCGAGGAGGGTAGGCCCCGCTCCGGTGCTTGAGGGCGTGAGGTCTCGGTCCGCCAGCCGCGCGGTCGATGGGGCGCTCGCCGCTCGGGCCTCCGCCCGTTCGGGACCGGTGCGCCGTGGTTACGATCCGGATGTCCCGACGAGGAGCGGTGCGCCGCGCCGTGGGCCTGCGCGCCGCAGGAGGTGGAGCGATGCCGGTATACGAGTACTTCTGCAGCCGTTGCGAGAAGGGGTTCACAGCCGAGATGCACGTCGCCGAGCACGAGCACGGCGTCCCCAAGTGTCCGCAGTGTAACCGCAAGGACATGGTGGAGAAGCGGCTGTCGACGTTCACCCCGATCACGAGTCACAAGTCCGCGGGGATGTGACGCGGCCGCGCAGCCCCAGTGACGCGGATCCTCCCCGGCACGTGCGGCTTCGCGTATCGCCACTGGAGAGGTCGGTTCTACCCCGCCGACCTCCCGACCTCTCGGATGCTCGCGGCGTACGCCGCGCCCACCGACGCTCGAGAAGGACGCGGAGGAAGCGAAGGCTGCCGCGCTC
>Ga0184615_10001846_pt1 | contig 11407 bp, 9 predicted proteins | sample PLM4_65_coex_FD_133134 | JGI IMG/M metagenome (GOLD analysis project Ga0184615, IMG submission 133134) | Groundwater sediment microbial communities from an aquifer in East River, Colorado, USA - PLM4_65_coex | ecosystem: Environmental > Terrestrial > Soil > Riparian zone | place: USA: East... | reverse complement strand
GCACACTCCGGACATAATCCATGGGTGAATACCGCCTCGGAGTGGGTGCTGATGTAAGCTTCGATCTGGTTCAGTATCCCGTGTCATCGCGTATCTTCTTGCAATAAGAGCAAATGGGCAGCATCCCGCTCAGTGTTTTGATCTTGGAAAGCGCGTCCAAATGATCAAAAATAAGCCGGTCCCATTCCTCCTCGGCGCGCTTGCGCTCGGTGACATCGAGCAGTGTTATCCAATATGCTGAGGTACTCTCACAGCTTTTGACGCAGTTCGGTCTCGGGTATTTTCTCTACATTATACATTGCCATCTCCCGGTACCGGCGCATCGACCGGCGCATGGCCGCCGAAGGGGCGATCATCAGGTTTCGGTTTTTTTATCTTCCGTGTCCCCTCGTACAGCTCGTACTCCAGCAACCGGCACTCGATCCCGCTGTTAAAAAATTGAAAGGTCCTCTTCGGCTTCAGGCTCACCTTCCTGGCGAGATGTGGGCTTCCCGTGAACACGTAACCGGAAAATCCTCTGCATTTCTGTTTGAGATAGTCGCCGATGTCCTTGTACGTGGCTTCGAGCTTTTGGATCTCGCCCATCCGTTCGCCGTACTCGGGATTCATTATTATGATACCGCTGTTCCCGGGCAGGGGGGTGTCGGAGAAATTGCAGACGCTGAAGTCGATATGGCGCTCGACGCCCGCGGTGGTCGCATTCTTCCGCGCTGCTTCAACGGCATGGGGGCTGATGTCCGTGGCGATGATCTTCCCGGACAGGTCTTTTTTTGCACACTGCCGCGCCTTCTCCCGCAATTCGCTCCAGAGCTCTTCGTTGAAGCCCTTAAGGTGCATGAACCCGAAGTTGTTCCTGAGGAGCCCCGGCGCGCGGTCCAGACCGATGAGCGCCGCCTCAATGGCGAGCGTGCCGCTGCCGCACATGGGGTTGATAAAGTTGCCCGCATTGTTCCAACCAGTGGCAAGCACGACAGCGGCGGCAAGCGTTTCCTGCATGGGCGCGCCCAACGGGATCTTGCGGTAGCCGCGACGCGAGAGCGGCTCTCCCGAGGTGTCGAGATACACCGCGCCGTGGTCGTCCTTCCAGTAGAGATGCACCACGGAATGGTCGCGTTCAGGGCCGGAGTCGGGCCGTTTCCCGCGTTTTTCTTTTATGCGGTCGACAATGGCATCCTTGCATTTCAAGCTCGCGAAGCGGGAGTCCTTGATCGTAGGGTTCTCAACACTCGAGGTGATACAGAGATATCCGTCCTCGGGGACGTGCTGCTCCCAGGCGATGTCATGCACGGCATGATAGAGCCCGTCGGCGTCTCTGGCCGCGAATTCCTTGAGGGTGAACAGCACGCGGTGACCCGTGCGAAGATGAAGATTCAAAAGCATGGCATCATCGAGGCTGCCCTCGGTCTCAACACCTGCTATGTTCTCGGACAACACCGGGAAGTTCTTATTGATCAGTTCCTGCTTCAGAAAGGGGGGTATGCCTTTGGGGCAGGTGATGAGGATCTTGGATTTGAGCATTTCGAGGAAATCATCGTCGCGAAGGCGAGAAAAAATGTTGAATCGAAGGATGAGGGCTGAGAATGCGCTTAAAGCAAATATCCTCCCTCATCCTTCTTTTTACCATCTCCGCGTTTCAGCACTTCCGTGCTGAATGGGGAATATTTATTACTGGTTTGTCGATGCCATCAGGCGCTCTTTGTCCTTAAAGAGCATATCGCACTTGTTCAGATAGAGTTTCCGCACGATGCCCTTGCCAAAGGTACTATGGAGTACGATATCACCTACCCGATATTTCCCGGACATGTCGTATGCGCGTTCCTTGCCCTTTGTCTCGGACAGGCTGGTCTCCCACAAGGTTTCGGCTGTTTTTACTGCATCTACCTTCTTTTTTGCAATACGGGGCTTTTTGACGTCCGCAGGGTCTCTGAACTTGTGCACACTGCTGCAGGTCTTGCATTTTACCTTGACGATGGTCTCATCGGTCACGGCCACGATCGCATGGTCAAGGTTCAACTTGCACTTGGTGCAGTACGAAGCAATATTCTCACCCGCCTTAAATTTTTCGAGCATAGTGTTCTCCTTTTCATTGATTGGAATGATGTACCTGCAGCAAACTGCGGATTGTTTGTCGAGAGGGTTGATCCGGAGGACACGTCTGAACCAGACGTCTTCTCAACAGATCACTAGTATACACCTTTTCGTCATAAAAAGCGCTATCTCATTTTGAGATAGAGGAGCTTCGTCGGTCTTCCGAACCCGGACAAGACTGAAACCCTCATTCGTTGCACTAGCTTAGCATGTTCATTGGATGGATGGACGCAGGGACGTTTTTGTTCTCGCGCCGGCGTCCAGAATTTTTTAGTCTTGAAATACGTTTTTTATTCTGATAGTATGAACACGTTCAGGAGGTTCTTTGCAAAGGGCAGACCTTACAACCAGAGCAGTCGCAGGACTTGTCGATCTTCTGCTTGTCATTGGATTGGCAAGACTGCCGGATGTCATTGGTTTTTTATCCGCGGCAGGATATATCCTCATTCGCGATGGGCTGTTTGATCGCCGCAGCATAGGGAAAAAGCTCATCGGGCTTCGGGTGATCTCATTGGAAGAGACCGGGCCGACGGCGAAATACCGGGACTCGATAATCAGGAATGTCCCGATCGTCCTGGCTTATTTTCTCTTTTTGATACCCTACGCGGGCTGGATACTTTGCCCGCTCGTCCTCGGTATGGAAGGCCTTACCGGCCTCGGTGACAGGGCGGGGATGCGGACCGGAGACCTTCTGGCGAGGACGCAGGTCGTTCTGGATGCACCGGTCAAGGAAGAGAAAAAGCCCTCGCAGGATCAGCAGCCTGATGTCGCACCAACAGGAACGGACGGTTCTCTCAACACGCAGCAATAAGTATTCACGTTCGGGTAAGGGATAAGGCACGAAATCTTTAGGGTCTGTCCACGGCGTGACCCGTGACTGTTTTTCGGTTGATGTCGTTTGTCCAGTCGGGTTTTCTCTCATCGAAAGGAGTTTCTGAAAACAATGTTTATCAACACTATCATGGGCTGGTTCTCGAACGACATGGCGATCGATCTGGGCACGGCCAACACCCTGGTCTACGTGAAGGGGAAGGGGATCATCTGCAACGAGCCGTCTGTCGTTGCCATTTCCGTAAAATCCGGCAAGGTACTCGCCGTGGGTGCGGAGGCCAAGCGGATGCTCGGCCGCACACCGGGCGATATCAAGACGATCCGGCCGATCAAGGACGGCGTTATTTCCGATTTCGACATCACCGGCGAAATGCTGAAGTACTTCATCCGCAAGGTGCACAACCGCAAATCGTTCATGCGGCCCCGCATCGTCATCGGCGTTCCCTCGGGGATCACGCAGGTGGAACAGCGAGCGGTCAAGGACGCCGCCATCACGTCAGGCGGACGGGATGTCTTCCTCATCGAAGAGCCCGTGGCCGCGGCCATCGGGACGGGGCTGCCCATCTCGGAGCCCTCGGGCAACATGATCGTCGACATTGGCGGCGGAACCACCGACATCGCCGTCATCTCCATGGATGGCGTGGTCTACAGCAAGGCCATCCGCGTGGGTGGCGACAAGATGGACGAGGCGATCATCAACTATATCAAGCGCAAGTACAACCTGCTGATAGGCGAGATGATGGCCGAGATGATCAAGCTCGAACTCGGTTCGGCGTACAAGACGGACAACGAACGGCATACGATGGAGATCAAGGGCCGCGACCTGGTCTCCGGCATCCCCAAGACGCTCGTCCTCGACGACGATGAAGTGCGCGAGTCGCTTGCGGAAACGGTCAGCCAAATCCTGAACGGCATCAAGCTGGCGCTCGAGAACACGCCGCCGGAGCTCTCGGCAGATATCGTGGACAAGGGCATCGTGCTGGCAGGCGGAGGGGCGCTGCTGAAAGGGCTTGACGTGTTCCTGCGCGAGGAGACCTCGCTTCCCATTATCATCGCCGAAAACCCGCTTACCTGCGTTGCGCTTGGGGCCGGCATGGTCCTCGATGATGAGGAAATCCTGAAAAAGGTTATTATGTAATCCCCGGTGAGAGACCGAAGTGGAAACGACGTGGCGGCGAGCAGCCCCGTCATTTCTACACGAGCATGCCGGACGAACATGGGGTAAACCCTTAGAGCCCGACGATACGGTTGATTCACCCTCATTAATGTTACGGAAATTATTGCCATGGTGCCCATGGGAACGCTCGGGACGAGCACTCACGGGGTAAACGGAAAGCGGCTGAAGCGGATGCCCGGGTTTATTGCGAAACACAAAAAATTTCTATCCATTTTTTCCCTCTTTATCCTTCTCTTCTGGCTGGTCACTATCCAGGTAAAGAACGGGCGGTTCACGTTTATGGAAAAGCCGGTACTGGCCATCTCGGGCTTTTTCGAACGTGTTATAAGCTGGCCCTTTAACACCGTGATGTCCATCGGAAAGGGGTACATTCTTCTCGTCAACACCCAGACGGAGAACCAGCGGCTCCGGACCGAGAATGAAAAGCTGCTGCTCGAGAACGCGGTCATGAACGAGCTGCAGCTCGAAAATGAACGGCTGCGGGATGCGCTGGATTTTAAACGGTTCTATCCACCTGAGGAAGTCATGGCCCAGGTGATCGGCAAGGAATCTTCTCCGGCTTCCAGCACCATTACACTTAACAAGGGCGCGGACCACGGCATCCGGAAAGACATGGCCGTGATCACCTCGCAGGGGGTGGTTGGGAAGGTAAATGCCGTGCTTCCCGGCACGTCGAAGACCCTTCTCCTCACCGACCCCGGTTGCACGCTTGCGGTTCGCGTCATGCGAAACCGCGAGGAAGGGCTGCTCGAGGGTAAGCTCGTTAATTGCGCCCTCAAATACGTCTCCTACTACGCCGATATCCAGGTAGGCGATCTGCTTGTCACATCGGGACTCGACGGCATCTATCCGAAAGGTCTCGCTGTGGCACGGGTTGTCAACGTATCGAAACATGAGGCTCGGGCATTTCAGACCGTGCTGGCGGAGCCCGTGGTCCGCTTCTCCCGCCTGGAAGAGGCACTGGTTCTCGTAAAATGAAATCCTTCGTGTATTTCACCATCCTTCTTCTGATCATTCCTGTTCAGGCAAGCCTGCTCGCCCCCCTGTCGCTCGGCGGGATAAAGCCTGACCTTGCCCTGGCGCTGCTCTATGTCATCGGGCTGCTGACCGGCCCCGTGGAGGCCGCCCTTGCGGGCATGGCTATCGGGCTGGTACAGGATATCGGTTCAGCAAGCTTCATCGGTTTTTCCGGCTTGACCCGGGGACTGATCGGTTTTTCCGCGGGATTGCTCGGCAGAAGAGTGCTCGATCTTACCAGCAGGTCGAACAGCATCTTCCTGGCGGCTTTCAGCTTGCTGGAAGGGATCGTCATTGCGTTCTTTCTGCAGATGTTCTACGGATCGGTCCCGTTTCTCAGCCTGACAGCAGGTCGCATCCTGCCCCAGGCGCTCTACACGGGCGTGCTGGGCGCGGTTTTGCTGAAGCTCATCGTCAGAAAGGACGTCATGTCCGTTCTGGTGAGATGGGACGTTCAAAAGGAGTTATAGATGGATCAACAGCAGGAAAGCATATCCGGCATCCTGCGGAGACTTCCGCTCCTGGCGGCCTTCATCATTCTTCTTGCCGTGCTCCTCTTTATCCGCCTCTGGTATCTTCAGGCGATCAAGGGAGAGTATTACCATGAACAGGCGGAGAACAACCGCATACGACCCGTGAAGCTCAGGCCGCCGCGGGGCATCATCTACGACCGGAGCGGCAGGCCGCTCGTCGAAAATGAGCTCGTGTTCGATGTCTCGTTGATCCCGGAGGACACCCAGAATCTTGACGCCACGATCGAAAAGTTGTCCGCAATCGTCAAGATCGCTCCTGATTCCATACGCAAAACGCTTGATGACGCGAACGATGTAAGGACAACGTATGATCCCGTGAAGATCCAGGAAGAGGCACCCTGGGACGAGGTTGCCAGGGTCGAGGCCCATTTGGATGACCTGCCTGGGGCGATCATCGAACCCGAGCATCGCAGGCATTATCCTTATGCAGGGCTGGCTGCTCACCAGCTTGGCTATATTGGCAAGGTAACGCAGTCACAGCACAAAAAAGATCAGACCGACCTCGGTATTTTGACAGGCCAGGGGGGGCTGGAAAAGGTCTACGATAAGCTGCTGCGCGGGGTCGCGGGCAAGCGCATGATCCAGGTGAACGCCGCGGGCCGGAAGGTGAAGGATCTCGGTATCGAGGAGCCAAGACCCGGCACGGACATTTACCTCACCATCGACCTCGATGCGCAGAAGGCGGCCGAAGAAGGTCTCGGCAGCCGGGCAGGGGCCGTCGTGGCGATGGACCCGGACACCGGAGAGATCCTCGCACTCGCAAGTCACCCTGCGTACGATCCGAACATCTTTCCCCGCGGGATTTCGCCAAAGGACTGGGTGCAGCTCATGAACGATCCGAAGCACCCGATGTACAACCGCGCGATCCAGAGCGTGTATCCGCCCGGCTCCACGTTCAAGATCATCGTGGCGCTGGCCGGTCTGGATTCCGGTGTGATCAAGCTTGATGATACCGTGTATTGCAAGGGGTTCCTGACGAGCGGCAGGCACTCCTACCGGTGCTGGAAAAAAGGCGGGCATGGTCCGATTTCGTTCCACCGGGCCCTCGTCGAGTCATGCGATGTCTACTTCTATACCATGGGAGATCGCATCGGCTGGGACCGCGTAGCCGAGTACGCGAGGAAACTCGGATATGGGAGTCTGACCGGCATCCTCCTGCCTGACGAAAAACCGGGGCTTATTCCAACGACAGCGTGGAAGAAGAAACGGACCGGAGAAACCTGGTATCCGGGAGACACCTATATTAACTCCATCGGCCAGGGCTTCGTCCTCGTCAGCCCGATCCAGGCCTGTCAGATGATCAGTGTGGTTGCGAACGGCGGACATTTCCACCCCCCCCTGTTGCTCAAGCAGACCAGGAACCGGGAGACCGGAGAAGTGCGCATGTTTTCCCCTGAACACACGAGATCGATCACGCTTGATTCCAGGGCGCTCGAGGAAGTGCGGAATGCGCTGGTCGGCGTGGTCAACGAACCGGGCGGCACCGCCCACGGGGCTGCTACACCGCTTGCCATGGTCGCCGGCAAGACAGGCACGGCCCAGGTAATTGCGCAGAAAGTGGCCGGACGAAAACTTTCGGAAGAGACGAATGACCACGCGTGGTTCGTTGCCTACGCGCCGGTCGATCACCCGAAGATAGCCGTTGCCGTGCTCGTGGAGCACGGCGGGCATGGTGGAAGCGCCGCAGCTCCTGTAGCAAAAAAGGTCATTGAGGAGTACCTGAAAAATGTTGAGCCAAAGACGGTTCGATAATCTGCCGTGGGGAATGGTGTTCCTTGTGTTTACCATTTCACTCATTGGCATTGCGGCGGTGTACAGCGCGACATACACGTCGAGGGGCCCATCATCCCTGTTCACTAAACAACTCGTATGGGTCTCCATCGGCTTGATCGTCATGTTCCTTGCACTCATCCCCGATTATCACACGGTGGGCCGATATGCCTACGTGCTCTATGCGCTCTCGCTCGTGCTCCTGTTCCTTGTCATGGTTATGGGCAAGACCGGCATGGGAGCGCAGCGCTGGCTCGCCATAGGCCCCTTCGCGTTCCAGCCCTCGGAGCTCGCCAAGCTCTCGCTTACGCTCGCCCTTGCACGGTACTTCGCCGAGGACCCGAAACAGGGCAACTATGAGCTCAAGGACCTGGCCGTTCCGGCGGTCATGGTCCTGATCCCGCTCATGCTTGTGCTCAAGCAGCCGGACCTGGGGACCGCGATCATGCTGTTCCTGACGTCGTCCATCATCGTCATGCTCGCCGGCATCCGTCTGCGGTCAGTCGTGATTGTGTTTCTCATCGGGGCGACGATCGCATCCCTGGTTTTTCTGGTGTCGCCGGTGCGCCACAAGATCTGGGGTTCGCTCAAGCCATACCAGCAGAACCGGATCAAGGCGTTCATCGACCCGGGCTCGGACCCGCTCGGGAGCGGTTATCACGCGAACCAGTCCAAGATCTCCGTGGGTTCGGGCCAGATCACGGGCAGGGGTTACCGCAAGGGTACGCAGAGCCAGATGGCGTTCCTGCCGGAGCGCCATACGGACTTCATCTTTGCCGTGATCGCGGAGGAGACGGGATTGGTCGGCAGCAGTGTCCTGCTATTCCTCTATTTGATCCTACTGCTCATTGGCGTGGACACGGCCAAGAATGCCAAAGACCGGCTCGGCGTGCTCATGGCCGGCGGCATCGTCTCCATGCTCTCGCTCTATGTGTTCATCAACATCGGCATGTCCGTAGGCATCGTGCCCGTCGTGGGTGTGCCGCTTCCCCTCGTGAGCTACGGCGGGACCTCCATTATCGCGACCTTCCTCTCGCTCGGAATTCTCTTGAATATACAGTCACGGCGGTTTATGTTGTTCTACTAGAACACCGCAGAGCGCAGAGGGCATAGGGCATAGCGTGAAAATATGCGTCATGCCGCCTATCCCTATGCGCTATGCTCCATGCCCCATGCGATATTGTATTTCCGAGGTATTATTGTGCTCGAAGACTTTCTCCCGCTGGTCGCCAAGCCCGCACGGTACATCAACACCGAGATTAATGCGGTCCACAAAGACTTGGCGCAGGTCAAAACAAGGGTCTGTCTCTTCTTTCCCGACACCTACGAGGTCGGCATGTCGCACCTCGGCATCCGGATCCTCTATCACATCCTGAACAGCAGACCGGACACGGCATGCGAACGGGTCTTTTCTCCCTGGCCGGACTATGAGGACAGGCTCCGCGCATCGGGAAGGCCGCTCACGAGCCTGGAATCCAATCTACCGCTTGCGGAATTCGACATCATCGGGATCACCCTCCAGTACGAACTCTCGTACTCCAACATTTTGACAGGTCTGGAGCTTGCAAAGATCCCCCTACGCTCCGAGGACCGCACTGACAGCCACCCGCTCATTATCGCCGGCGGCCCCTGCTCCGTGAACCCGGCGCCGCTATCCGATTTTATCGATGTCTTTTTCATCGGCGAGGCAGAGGAGGCCATTCACGAGATCGTACTGCTCCGGCAGGAACATCGGGGCAAACGGGAATTTCTCAATGCCGTCTCGAAACTAGGAGGTTTTTTCGTTCCCTCTCTCGGAAAGGCTCCGGTACGCAGGCGGTATCTGAAAGACATCGAAACAGCTCCCTATCCCGACAGGCCCCTGGTGCCGCTCATGAAACCGATCCATGACCGCGTGACCGTCGAGGTCGCGCGCGGCTGCATCCGCGGCTGCCGGTTCTGCCAGGCCGGGATCATCTATCGGCCTTACCGGGAGCGGAGCCCGGAAACGGTGAAAGGGCTGCTCGACGGGTCGCTCTCCTGCACCGGGTATGATGAACTCTCGCTCGCCTCGCTGAGCTCCGGCGATTACTCGGAGATACAGCCGCTCATCATCGAGCTGATGGATAAGTACCGGGACAGCCGCATTTCGGTCTCGCTCCCGTCGCTCCGCGTGGGCACGCTCACGCCGGAGATGATCAGGGCAATTGCCGGGACGCGCAAGACCGGATTCACGCTTGCGCCGGAGGCGGGCACCGAGCGCCTGCGCAGGGTTATTAACAAGCCGGTGAGCGACCTGGACCTCATGGACACGGCGGAGACCATCTTCCGGAGCGGATGGAACACGATCAAACTTTACTTCATGATCGGCCTCCCGACCGAGACCGACCTTGACCTCGACGGCATTATCAGGCTCACGAACGAACTCGCGAGCCTCGGCAAGCGCGCTTCAAAGCGGCCTGTGCAGATCAATGTCAGCGTCTCGACCTTCGTTCCCAAGCCGCACACGCCGTTCCAGTGGCATGGTCAGGCGCCCATCGAAGAGATACGGCGAAAGCAGGCGTATCTCGACAGGGGGTTGAAGAGGCGCGGCATCACACTGAAGGCCCACAACCCCGAGACGAGCCTGCTGGAAGGGGCATTCGCACGAGGCGACCGGCAACTCGGCAGGGTCATCGAAGAGGCTGTACGCCTCGGTTGCCGCTTCGATGGTTGGACCGAATGTTTTGACTTTAAAAAATGGACCGCGGCTTTTCAGAAATGCGAACTCGATGTCTCGTCCTATGCAGCAAGGACGTTCGGGTTGGAGGATGAACTTCCCTGGGATGCGATCAGGAGCGGAGTGACCAGGGAATTCCTGAAGAGCGAGTATCAACGCGCCGTGGAAGAGAAGATCACGGAAAACTGCCGGGTAGAATGCGTGCATTGCGGTCTCGGATGCACGAACGGCGGAACACCCTCGTTCGGAAAGCCGTCGCTGTCGACAGCAACAACAACGCAGGCAATGCAGCCGGCCTTGGCTGGTCGGCACCAAACCGCAGGGCTGCCGGACATGTCCACCCGCATCAGGATGAAATTCACCAAGTCCGGACGCATCCGCTTTCTTTCCCATCTCGATTTCATGACCCTGTTCCAACGTGCCGTGGTTCGCGCAGCGGTGCCCATCGCATTTTCCCAGGGTTTTAATCCCCATCAGAAGATAGCTTTTGGTCCGGCGCTTCCCGTGGGTATGGAGAGCGTGACGGAATATCTGGACCTGGAAACCGACCCATTCGCGGACCTGCTCCAGATCACCAAGGGTCTGAACAACACACTGCCCGAGGGCGTGAGGATACTTGAAACAAAGGTTGTTCCGAAGAAAGCGGGGTCCCTGTCCGGCCGCATCAGCAGATACACGTATGAGGTCGCCGTCGCAGCGCAGTATCAAGTCGGGGTTAAAGAGCGAGTGAAGGATTTCTTATCGCGGACATCGGTGATCGTTTCAAAAGAGGGGAAGCAGAAGGACATCCGCCCGTGCATCGAGTCGATTGTCGCGGGTCTGGAAGGCCTTGTCTGCACGCTGGTAGATCATGACGAGATCAAGCCGCGCATACAGGACGTGATCGAGCACCTGTTCAACATCGGGAAAGATCAGTCTGTGCTCTTCAGGGTAACCCGTGTCGGAATGTACTGTAAGGAAAAGGACGCTTGGGTCAGCCCGATGTCGTTTTAAGATGATTTGTGATTATTTTCAGGTATTGAATGGTTAATCGTAAAAGTCAGAATATGTCACCCCGAACGAAGAGAGGGGTCTGTTAACCGATTGAATAGCCAAGATTTCTCGCTTTGCTCGAAATGACAAAACGAGTGATTACTGACTTTTTTACAAATGCATCATTGAAATGAAAACGAACATACGTGCCTTTTTGCAAGTCTCTTGATTTTCCTTCTTGTGTTCAATCCCGTGGTATACTAAAATAGATTTTTGAGATAAATGGAAACATCATGAAGGAGACACCATGTCATCTGAGAT
>Ga0184615_10001842_pt1 | contig 11416 bp, 13 predicted proteins | sample PLM4_65_coex_FD_133134 | JGI IMG/M metagenome (GOLD analysis project Ga0184615, IMG submission 133134) | Groundwater sediment microbial communities from an aquifer in East River, Colorado, USA - PLM4_65_coex | ecosystem: Environmental > Terrestrial > Soil > Riparian zone | place: USA: East... | reverse complement strand
CACGGGCACACGGACGATGCGGATCCCGTTTCGCCGCTCGTCACGGGGCATCCCGCGGGCGGGAGTCGTGAGTACCGTCACCGCGGGCTCGCGGGCCAGCTCCTCGGCAAGGTGCTGGGTGAACACGCCGCCACCGCCGCCGAGTGGCGGATACTCGTAGTTGACCATCAAGAGGTTCCGGACCGGCCGGTTGACCATTTCGGATTCCTCTGCAAGGCTACCCGTGGCAAAGACGAGCTTGACGACAACCGTTTTCCGAGGGAGGACCGTGCGAGCGGCGTGGGTGAGATTCGAACTCACGAAGGGCTTTCGCCCTTGGCGGTTTTCAAGACCGCTGCCTTCAACCACTCGGCCACCACGCCTGGAGGATCAAAACTCAGCTACATCATTGCTTTACACAAGCGCCCTCAAGTGCTTTATCCCGAGTGAGGCTTCGCGTGTGGGGAAGAATGTGGGGAAGGATCAGCCTCGACTCTTTTTCAAGTGATCCTCTAGAGCATTCAGAGCGCCAGCCATGGAGCGCGCTCGCAGCTCCGAGGGAGAGTCGTAAAGGCCCCCGTCGTCCGAGTTCGAGACCACAAAAACCGTCCGATGACCCGGTGAGCCGCCGGGATCGCCCGTCATCTGCGTGGCCCGTTCAATTTGCCACCTTCGGCCGGTGCCCGGTTGGAGTCTCCTGACCACGTCCTCCAGGTCATCGAGGCGCTCCGCGTCGGAGGCCCAAGCGGCACTCGCGTGATCTTCTAGCCAGGTGTTCAGCCAGTCCCGCATCTGCAGCGAAGATCTCATCTGCTTCCCTTCCTGAACGTCTACGCGGGTCGTATGCCCCCACGAGCCAGCACGGCCTGTGCCTCAGCTTCGCGGTTTCACTCCCCGCTGATGCTCGCCGCCACCTTGGCTGCATCCTCCTGAAAGTAGCTCTCCGGGGCGTGCTTCATGTACCGGAGCGTCATATGCGGCGAGGCATGGCCCAGCAGCTTCTGGAGCCGCACGATCGGCACCCCCGCTTGCGCGCAGTGGACACCGAAGGTGTGCCGGAGGTCGTGCATGGTGACGTTGGGCCGGAGTACTCCGGACAGGTTCCGGCCGCCGTCGTGAAGCTGCGCCGCGAGCGCCGCGGCCTGGAAGAGCCGGCGCGCGCGGCGGTAGTCGTCGAACGGGGCGGGGAAGACCGGATCGGCCGGCCCGCCCGGGAACCTCGTGCGGTGTGTCGCGAGGAGCTGCGCCAGCGGCTCGGGGATCGGGACGTCCCGGTTACTCGCGACGTTCTTGAGGCGCCGCACCCGGTCGGTGACTGCGATCCGCCGCTCGGCCAGCCGCACGTCGGCCCACTGAAGGCCCGCGGCCTCTCCCCAGTGCAGCCCGGTGTAGAGCAGCAGGGCGTCTGCTCGAAGCGCACGAGGTGTCGATCGAGTTCTACTACCGGAAGCGGAGCCCTCGGTGGGTCCTAGAGAACCTGCGGCACTGCCGGGCGCAAGTCCCCCATCGGCCCGCGGTCCACTGGGAGTCGCTGATCTGCGCCGAGCTGGGCCTCCCGTTCACATCGACAACTCTGGGTCGTTGATCGAGGGCGGGCCCACTGAAAGCTGAGGGGGGGCCACCACGATGGTTGCCCCCTCTCTCGCTTCGCCTGCCTCGCTTCGCTTTGCCCAGCCGAGCTATGCCAAGCCTCGCCATGGGTCCCTCAAGTTTACTCAAAGCCTGGCCCATTCTCAACGTTACGTTCAAACTGGGCCACTTCCCGGCGCTGGGGCTGGTCCGGTGAACGCTTCCGCATCCTCGAGCGAGTTCATCAGCACGCTGAAGATCACGCCCTCCATAGCCCTTGACTCCTGAATCATAGGCCCCGATATGATGAGCCCATGGGCTCAACCGGCCCTCAACCCTACGCCGGGCCTGAGTGTCGTCGCTAGTCAGCTCCGGCACGGCTCGACCGCGACCGGTGATGCCGCGCTAGGCGCAGCCGAGGTAAGGCAGCGCCCCAAGCCACCACCCTCAGCAGCGGAGGGTCGCGTGAGACTCTTATTGGTGGAAGACTCGGCACTGATTCGCACCATGTATCGTTTGGCCTTCCCGCCAAGAGAGCATAAGATCGAGGAGGCGGAGGACGGCCAGCGCGCGCTGGAGCTCCTGGACGCGTCCACCGAGCGTTTTGACGCCATCCTGCTCGACCTCAACATGCCGCGGATGAACGGGGTGGAGTTCATTCGGGCCCTTCAGCAGCGTCCCCGGCATCGCGACACGCCGGTCATCGTGGCCACGAGCCAGGGGGAGACCTCCGTGCTTCTCCGTGATGCCCGCCGACTCGGCGTCGCCGCGGTGGTGAAGAAGCCGTGGAAACCGCTGGAGCTTGCCAAGCTCGTGCGGGCCCTCGGGGAACAGCCTCCGAGGGGATAACAGTGAAAAGCCCGAAGATCAGGCCCTCCATAGTGCCCCCCCCTTGACTGAGAAAAGGTCCGAGTCGGTACACTGGGGGCATACCATCAACCGATCATCAACGATGGCCCGGGTGCCGCCGCACCTCGCCTGGAAGCGGCCGGGCCCCCTACCGAACAGGAGGATGACTGCCACTTGACGTACAACCTATAAGTTGTTAGGATTACCCATGACGAGCCGCGAGGTCATCCAGAGACTGGAGGCGGACGGGTGGTTCCTGCGGCGGGCCAAAGGGTCGCACCACCACTTCGCGCACCGGACCAAGCCGGGACTCGTAACCGTGAAGCACCCGGCGAAGGACTTCCCGAAAGGGACGCTGAAAAGCATCGAGCGGCAGGCGGGCATCAAGCTTATCTGACCGCCTGATGTTCGATCATGACGCAGTCTCCCTCGAAGTGAGAGGATAGAACCCATGCAGTATCCCGCGATTATCACCCAGGAGGGGAAGCAGACCCTCGCCGAGTTTCCTGATTGCCCCGGCTGTCAGACCTTCGCCGATTCGGGGGAGGACATTCTCGACTTGGCGCAGGAGGCGCTGAGGAGCTGGCTTGAAGTGCACCTCGAAGACGGCGCCGTGCCTCCGCGGCCGACCGTGCGCCAGCGGTGGCCCCGCGGCGCGACGATCTTACTCGTTCCTGTGCCGGCCAAGCTGGCGGTCGCACTCTGCGTCCGGTGGGCCCGCCAGGAAGCTGGTCTCAGCCAGGCCGAGCTCGCGAAGAAGATGGGTGTGAGCCAGCAGCAGGCGGCCAAGCTGGAGCAGCCCGAGACCAATCCCTCTGTTGAGACATTAGCCAAGGTGGCGCGAGCCTTGGAGCGGACTGTCGATCTACAGCTCGTGCCCGCCGCGCACGTCTTCAGAGCGGCCAAGCGGCGCCCCGGCGCGGCAAAGCGGGAGGCGGCGCGTCGGTGAGGGGATTTCCTGGACCCGTCGGCGTCGCCGGCATCGGCGGCTACCCGACGCCGCGGATGAGGAAACCTGGGCACCCAAGCCGGCTCTGTGAGGACTCCATCTGCGGGTGCAGTTCGTTCGTCGGCAAAGGCAGAACGCGTGCGACCGCGGAGGCTGGCAAGCCTTAGTAAGTCGTCTAGAGACGAGGTGAATATCCTCACTCAAGCCCTTCGTAGCAGTCAACAGGGAGGTCTGTGCCCCATCAGGACGATGATCTAGAAACGGTCTTTGCCGACGAGAGCTCGGTTCGTCCAGAGCACATCGACTTGCAAGGGCGACGTAAGGAAATTCATCCTACCGCGAACCGTTCCCACAGGCGTGCCGAACATTATGGTGCAGGCAGCACTTACCTGCGCCTTGGACGCCAAGTGGGTCCGCATTTTGCGTTCCGTCGCTAAAGAGAAATATCCGATCAAGTGGAACAATGTCATGGCGTTCGTCTTGACTGGCAGAGGCTCAGAAGCTACAGCGGTCCCGGATGGCCTCAGTGAAGCCATCATCGTAGTGACCGACGCACTGCAGATCTACCGGGAGGTCGACCTCGCGATGTAGATCACCGGGGAGCTATCAGCCTGCTCTCACCCGGCTGGCAGAGAACTCCTGTGACCCGCTCAATCAGAGCCAAGTTGGACAAATATTCCGGAGAGGTGCACGCGACCGCGTGCGGCTATGAGGGCGTCCCGCTCGAGGTGAGGTCGCCCTTGGACCCCGCGAGCAGCTGACGCACGCGCTCGAGCAGCGCCTCCGGCGTAAACGGCTTCTGTAGGAACAGAGTCGAATCGGTCGGGCCGCCGCGGCTGAAGATGTCGTTGGCAGGGTAGGCGGAGATGTAGAGAACGGGAATCGAGGCCCAGCGGCGCGCCAGCTCCCGGCCCAGCTCCAGTCCGTCGAGCTCCGGCATGATGACGTCGGTCACAACCAGGTCCAGATAGGGCGCGGCCAGCTCGGCCAGGTGCAGCGCCTCGTTTCCGTGGCGCGCCTCCAGCGTGCGATAGCCTTGATCCCAGAATATCCGGGTGACGATCCCACGCAGCGCATCGTCGTCTTCGGCGACCAGAATCGTGGTCGCGCGCTCGCGGACCGCCGGAGTGTCAGTCACGATCGGATCCTCTGGGATGACTAGATGGGGTTGCTGAGGAAAATAGCGAAACCCTTCCTGCTCGCTAGGCCGGGCTTCGGTCCCTTCGCTGCGCTCAGGGTGACAATGGCGGCGGACCTCTCTACCAAAGGCTTACGGGGTTGCCTTAAAGTCGTTTCTAGGCCCTAGAACTCGGCCCCCTTCCGCAGCTCCTCACTCACCTCACGCGCCACCGAATCCGCCCGCGCCGCCAGCGTGGTGTCGCCGGCCTTCGCCAGCGTCTCGGACGAGCCGCCATAGACGACCGAATAGAGCTGGAGGATCGAGCCCGACGGCGGGTCCACCCAGCCGACCGGGCGGTCCTTGGTGGCCGTCTGCCAGTGATAGACGTCCCAGAGAAGCTTTCTTGTGCGGGGCAGGTCCACGTACCCCAGCCCCGGGCTCAGGACGACGGAGTCGCCCGGGGTCACCGGCCTCGGCATCAGCTTTCGCACGAAGCCCTGGGAGACGAGGTACGGGCTCAGGGTGAAGGTCTGGTCGGGGTATCCGCCGTCGCTCCAGCTGAAGAAGATCGGCCGCTTGCCGAGGTTGTCGCGGATGAGGAAGATCGTCGCGAGATCCTGCCGCAGCAGCACGTCCTGGCCGAACCTGAGCTGGAGGCTGTCGAACACGACGCCGCCTTCGGGCGGCACCCGCATCGCCTCGGGGAGGCTGTCGATCTCCTCCAGCGGCAGGCTCAGCACCGGCTCCTTGGGCCGCTCCCGCGTCTCGAGCTCGCGCCAGAGCGGCGCGGCCCCGGCCGGATCGAACTCCGGGGTCACTCGGCGCCGGAGCTGGCGCAGGTGCCACTCGGTGTTCATCAGCGAGAGATTGGCGAGCGTCACGTCGCGCCGGATACCCTCGACCTCCTGGGCATACCAGAGAGGAAAGGTGTCGTTGTCGCCCGCGGTGATGAGGATGCCGTAGGGCTCCACCGACTGGAGGATGTCGTGCGCGAAGTCGCGGGCCATGGTCTCGCCGGCCCGGCTCGCCGAGACGCGATTCGCCACGAGCGGCACCAGCGCCAGTAGGAGCACGAGGCTCGCCACGGCCCAGCGCGCCGTCGGCGTGGCGCGGTCACGCAGGAAATCCACGATCCCCCGCATCAGGGCCCCGAGTCCCAGCGCGACGAACACGCCGAACGCCGAGAACGACCCCATGAAGAAGTAGTCCCGCTCGCGGACCTCGCGCGCCAGCGAAGGCTGGTCGGGGTACTGCGAGAAGCCGTACTTGAAGTTCATGTAGAAGACGAGGCCCACCGTCAGCACGCCGAGCAGTGCCGCCGCGGCGAGCCCGGCCCGGCGATCGGATTTCCAGAGCGTCCACAGCCCGCTCAGCCCGAGCACCGCGAAGAGCGCGGTCGCGACGCCGGCGAAGCGCCCCCACCCGCGGGCGAACTGCCAGCCGAAATACTGCCAGAAGTTGGCGAGCTGGCTGCCGAAGCCGGCCTGCCGCTCAGTGAGCGCGGGCTTGCCGTACTGCACCCGGTTGAGCACGTCCTGGAGTGCCTGGCTGAACAGCCCCACGGGCTCGCCCTCGTTGATCGCCGGATACTGGGCCGCGCGGAGCGGGAGCCACAGATAGTTGAGCGATATCCCCACCGCCACGGCGAGGACGCCGAGGTAGACCAGCGGATCCTTGGGCGAGCGCCAGAGCGCGTACCCCGCCACTCCGAGGCTCGACACGATCAGCACCGGTCCGGTGACCCCGTCACCGACGAACATGTCGAGCCACCTGCCGGTCACCGCCAGCAGCAGGGCGTAGAACGTCACGATCGCCCACGGCTGCACCGCCACCCGCCAGTCGGTCCACAGCACGTAGATGCCGAGCGCGGGCACGGCGAGGAACCCCATCAGGTGATTGGTGGCGGTGAGCGCCAGCACGTAGGCGATGAGCACCAGCCAGCGGTCGCGGTGCGGGCCGGGCTCGTCGTCGCCCCAGCGGACGACGAGCCACATGACCAGCGCGATGGAGAGCAGCGACACGGTGTAGACCTTCTCGTTCACCACCGACTGGTTCCACACCGTCCAGGAGGTCGCGCCGACAAGCGCTCCGCCGATCGCGGCGCCGTACCGGGCCCACCGGTTGGGCACGATCCCGCGAAGCCAGCGCTCGGCCACCAGGAACCAGAACGCCGCCGCCCCCGCGCTCGTGACCGCCGCGAACATGTTGATCCGCACCGCGTAGGACTCCGCCAGCGGGAGCAGTCCGAAGACATGGGCCAGGGCGACGAACAGCGGGGTCCCCGGCGGGTGCGGGATCCCGAGCACGTACGCGGCCGCGATGTACTCCGACGCGTCCCAGAATGCGGTGGTCGGGGCCAGCGTCAGCAGGTACACGAGTAGAACGAGAGCGAACGTCGCCAGCGCCCAGAGGTAGGGCGGCCGGTCCCGAGAGGTGGCGGTCATGTCGTGAGGGTCAATGACGGAACTGCCGGCGGCCGGTCATCACCATGGCCATGCCGTGGCGGTTGGCCGTCTCGATCACCTCGGCGTCGCGGACCGAGCCGCCGGGCTGAATGATCGCGCTCACGCCGGCGGACGCGGCTTGCTCCACACCGTCGGCGAACGGGAAGAAGGCGTCGGACGCGAGCGCGGTACCGGTCGGGTCGTGGCCCAGGGCGCGGGCCTTGTGGATCGCCAGGAAGGTGCTGTCCACCCGGCTGGTCTGGCCGGCGCCGATGCCGATCGCCATCTCGTCCCGGGCGAGCAGGATCGCGTTCGACTTCACGGCGGCGACGGCGGCCCAGGCGAACCGGAGATCGTTCCACTCCCGCTCGGTCGGCTGGCGATCGGTGGCGACGCTCCACTCCTGGTCCGACCCGTCGAACTCGAACTGGTCCTGCACCAGGAAGCCGCCGCGCACCCGCTTGAAATCGAGAGTGCCGGCGCCGCGGCTCACGGGGAGCTCGACCACGCGGAGCTGCTTCTTCGCGGCGAACACGGCCATCGCCTCGTCATGGAACGAGGGCGCGACCACCACCTCGACGAAGAGGTCGCTCATCGCCTGCGCGGTGGCGCGGTCCACCACGGTGTTGAACGCGATCACCGAGCCGAACGCCGAGATCGGATCGGTCGAGCGCGCCTTGCGGAACGCATCGGCCGCCGCGCCGGCGACCGCGATCCCGCAGGGCGTGGTGTGCTTGATGATGCAGCACGCCGGCCGGTTGGCCCAGCTCGCCACCGCCCACATCGCCGCGTCGAGATCGAGCAGGTTGTTGAAGGAGAGCTCCTTCCCCTGCCGCTGGGTAAGGTCCCGCATCCCTCGCGGCTCCTCGGTCACGTAGAGCGCGGCGCGCTGCGTGGGGTTCTCGCCGTAGCGCAGCATCTGGAGGCGCTCGATGGCGAGGCCGAGCCGCTGGGGGAGCCCTTCCTCCTTCGGCGTCAGATAGCCCGCGATGGCGGCGTCGTAATCGCCGGTGTGGGCGAAGACCTTGGCCGCGAACTCCCGCCGTGCCGCGGAATCCAAGGCGCCGCGCCGAAGCAGGTCGAGCACCTTGGGGTAGTCGGTCGGATCCACCACCGGCAGGACGAACTCGTGGTTCTTCGCGGCGGAGCGGAGCATCGACGGACCGCCGATGTCGATGTTCTCCACCGCGTCCTCGAAGGGCACGCCGGGGCGGGAGACCGTCGTCTGGAACGGGTAGAGGTTGACCGCCACCAGGTCGATCGGCACGATCCCATGCTCGCCGATCGCCGCGAGATGCTCGGGCGAGTCCCGGCGGGCGAGCAGCGCGCCATGGATCGCCGGGTGCAGTGTCTTGACCCGGCCGTCGAGCAGCTCGGCGAAGCCGGTGACTTCGTCCACCGGGATGACCTCCACCCCCGCGGCGCGGAGCGTAGCCGCGGTGCCACCGGTCGAGACGATCTCCCACCCGAGCTGAACGAGACCTTGCGCGAAGGCGACGATCCCCCGCTTGTCACTGACCGAGATCAGCGCGCGGGGCATGACGGACCTGTCACTGATGAGACTCCACGGGTTCGTGAATCGGTACGGGGCGCCCCGCCGCGGCGGCGGCGAGGACGGCCGCGGGCAGCAGCCGGTGCTCCACCTCGAGCACGCGCGCGGCCAGCCGTTCGGGATCGTCGCCGGGGAAGACGGGCACCCTCGCCTGGCCGAGGATCGCGCCGCGATCGTACACCTCGTCCACCAGGTGGACCGTGGCGCCGCTCTCCCGCGCGCCGCTCGCGAGCACGGCCTCGTGCACCCGGCGGCCGTACATGCCCTTGCCCCCGAAGGAAGGGAGCAGCGCGGGGTGGATGTTGATGATCCGGCCTCGAAAACGCGCGATGACGTCGGAAGGCACCAGCTTGAGGTAGCCCGCGAGGACGACGAGATCCACCGCATGTCGCTCCAGCGCCCCGAGCCACTCCTGGGAGTCCGACGGGTCCCGAAGCGTGACGCTGGGGATTTCCCTCGCGGCCGCCTGCTCCAGCGCCGGCGCGTCGGGCCGGCTGCTCAGCACCAGCACCACTCGCGCCGGCGCCTCCGGCCCGATCGCGCGCAGCAGCGCCTCGAGATTGCTGCCGCGTCCCGAGACGGCCACGGCGACATGCATTGGCATGGGGGGGGAAGCTAATCGGGCCGGGGCGTCGGGGCAGCTAATGCAGGATGATGTCGACCGCGGTCGCGAGATCCCGGACCACCGGAAAGCGGCCCGCGGCGGAAGTGGAAAGCTCGTTCAGGCCGGGCTCTCCGATCAACAACCCTCGTCCGTTGAAGCGCTCCGCCGGCAGCACGTCGCGGAGACGGTCGCCGACCCACCAGCTGCGGGCGAGATGAAGGCCATGGTCGGCGGCGGCGTTCCGGTAGAGGAGCAGCCCCGGCTTCCGGCACTCGCAGGGTCCGGTGAAGTCCGGGTGGTGGGGGCAGTGATAGTCTCCATCCAGCCGCGCGCCCGCGGCGGCCAGAAGCTCGTCCAGCCGCCGGGCGGCCGCGGCGTAGGCCGCCTCGTCGAGCAGCCCGCGCGCGATACCCGACTGGTTCGTCACCACGATCGCCGGCAATCCCGCTCGGTTGAGCCGCGCGATCGCCTCGGCGGCTCCAGGCAGGAGCCGCACCGCCGCGGGATCGGCGACGTACCCGGTGTCCTCGATGATCGTGCCGTCGCGGTCGAGGAAGACCGCGCGCCGGTCACTCACTCCCGCAGCGCCTCGGTCAGCGCCGCGCCCACCGCGGCGAAGCTCTCGTCCGGCAGCGTGCGCGGATCGAGCAGCACCCGACCGCCACCGACTCGGGCGACAACCGCGGGCTCTCCGAGCCGGAGCCGTAGTGCAAGGCCGTCGGGACCGAGACCGCCCGCGTCGAGCGACACCAGAGTCGTCGGCAGGACCGCGCCCGGAAAAGAGCCGCCGCCGACCGCGGATTCGCCGGGCTCGAGCGTCGGCCGCAGGCTCGCCGGGCACACCGCAGCAAGCCGGGCGGCGCGCTGCTCGAGATCCTCCGGTCCGAGCGTGAGCATGCGGAGCACCGGGATCGCGCGGACCGCCTCCTCGGGATCGCGGTAGAGCGCGAGGGTCGCTTCCAGCGCGGCGAGGGTCATCTTGTCTGCCCGAACCGCTCGGGCGACCGGATGCTCGCGGCAGCGGGCCACCTCGGCCCGGCGCCCGACGATGCACCCCGCCTGCGGTCCGCCGAGCAGCTTGTCGCCGCTGAAGAGCACCAGGTCCGCGCCGGCGGCAAGGGTCTCCACCACGCGCGGCTCGCCGCGCAGTCCCCAGGCGGAGAGATCGGCGAGAAGGCCGCTTCCCACATCGACCAGGTACGGTATGCCCGCCTCGCGGCAGAGGGCCGCGAGATCGCGGGGCTCGGGCGTGGCGACGAAGCCCCGCTGCTCGAAGTTGGAGCGGTGCACGGTGAGCACGGCGGCGACCCCGGCGTCGAGCGCCTTCCGGTAGTCATCGAGGTGGGTGCGGTTGGTGGTGCCGACCTCGCGGAGCCGCGCCCCGCTCCGGACCAGAATGTCCGGGATGCGGAAGGACCCGCCGATCTCGATCAGCTCTCCGCGAGAGATGAGCACGTCCCGCCCGGCCGCGAGCGCGCTCAACGCCAGGAGCAGCGCCCCGGCCGCGTTGTTCACCGCCAGCGCGTCCTCGGCGCCGGTCGCGGCGCGGAGCGGCTCGCGGCAGTGGTCGCTGCGGCTGCCCCGGGTGCCCGTGTCGAGATCGAATTCCAGGTTGCTGTACCCGGTCGCGACCGCCGCCATCGCCGCCACCGCGGCGGGGGCGAGGGGGGCGCGGCCGAGGTTGGTGTGCAGCACCACGCCGGTGGCGTTGAGGACCGGGCGGAGGCTCGACCGGGCGCGGTCGGAAAGACGCTCCCGAACGTCGGCCGCCCAACTGTCGGGAGCACCGGCGCGTCGCGTGCGCGCGGCTGCAAGCGATTCGCGCACGGCGTCCACGACCGCGATGCGCGGGGCGGTGCTGAGCAGCTCCCGGATCTCCGGCTCGAGGAGCAGCCGGTCCACTGAGGGAAGCTCGCGCCGCCGGTCGCTCACTGGGGCTTGGCCGGCGCCGGCTTGGTAGGAGCCGGCTTGGTCGGCGGCTTGCTGGGTTGTGGCTTGCTGGGTTGCGGCTTTGCCGGTTGCGGCTTCGCCGGAGCCGGCTTGGCGGGAGCCGGAGGCACCGAGTCGCCAGCGCCGCGAGTCGTGTCGGCGCGCTGCTTCAGCGAGTCGGCCGGGGCGGCGAGCGAATCGCGGGGTGCGCGCTCGGGGATGACGAGCGTGCCGACGGCATCTCCGGCGACGCCGGTCACGTTCCGGACGCCGCGGACCTCGACGGTGTAGCGCGCGCCCGGCCGCCACGGCTGCGCCGGCCGGACCACCAGCTGGTCAGTGAGCGGCGGGCGGCTGGTCAACCTCTCGGCCGCCAGGCGCCGGCCGCGCGGCCGGGCGCCGGGCGCGGGAGGCCGTCGTG
>Ga0184615_10001841_pt1 | contig 11418 bp, 9 predicted proteins | sample PLM4_65_coex_FD_133134 | JGI IMG/M metagenome (GOLD analysis project Ga0184615, IMG submission 133134) | Groundwater sediment microbial communities from an aquifer in East River, Colorado, USA - PLM4_65_coex | ecosystem: Environmental > Terrestrial > Soil > Riparian zone | place: USA: East... | reverse complement strand
GTCGCCGGCCTTCTCCGCCTTGACACCGCGCTGAAAGGCCTTCTTGGCGCTGTCGGCGGCCCGGAGGCCGGGCGCCGCCAGGCACACCACCAGAATGATCAGGATCCGCACACCAGCTTAAGACGATAAAAGGACTTCCAGCGTTGGGCGGCAACGCGGCGGCTGTGCTATAATGTTATTTGCAAGTCAGTTGCAACTAGGGTCCGACCGTCATCCATGCTTCAAGCACTCATCATAACCCTCCGCGAGGGGGTCGAAGCGGCCTTGCTGATCGGCATCGCCGTCGCTTATCTCCGCAAGATCAATCACGGCGAGATTGTCCGCTGGGTCTACGTTGCCCTGGGAACGGCCGTGGCCGCCAGTCTGGCGCTAGGCTACGGCTTCGCTAAGCTCAATTGGAACCAGGAGCGCTTCGAGGGCTGGATCATGCTGGCCGCGGCGGCCATGGTGGCCTCGCTGGTCTACGTGATGTGGCGTGCCGGCAAGATTCTGAAGGCCCAGGTGGAGCGCGGATTGGCCAAAGCCTTTACGTCCTCCGCATCAGTGCCGGCGCTATTCCTGTTCGTATTTCTGCTGGTGCTTCGCGAGGGCGCTGAGACCGTGCTGCTGCTTTCCGCGATCGGGATGAACAGCAGCGATCTGTGGCAGGCCGCGGGGACCGTGCTGGGGCTTTCGCTCTCCGTGATTTTCGGCGTGTTGTTCGTGCGCGGCTCGCTGCGGATTAACTTGGCCAAATTCTTCCGGATGACTACGGTGATCCTGCTGTTCGTGGTGGCGCAACTGACCGTCAGCGGGGTCCACGAACTCTCCGAACAGGGAGTGATCCCCAGCACCCGGGAGATCATGGCTACGATCGGGCCGATCGTGCGCAACGAGGCGTTCTTCTTCGTGACCATCCTGGCCTTGGCCGCGCTGATGGTGTTGCTCGACTGGCGAAGCCGCGGCGGACGGACCGTGCCGGAAGCGCTGAACTCCGCCGAGCGCCGCTTGGCGGAATGGACCGCGCGGCGCGAGCGCATGTGGGTCACGCTGGTCTCGTCGGCGGCCTTCGTCTTCATCGTGCTGGTGACCGCGGAGTTCATATACGCCAAGGCCCACGCCACACTTTCCACGGCCCGGACGGTGGGCTCGGAAGGACAGGGAGATGAAGCGGTCGTGCGCATCCCCCTCCAGGATCTCGCGGACGGCGATCTGCATCGCTACGAGGTGGAGACGCCTGCTGGAAAAGTGCGATTCTTCCTGATCGCCCGGCAGGGTATGGAGCCCGGAGTGGTGGCCGATGCCTGTGAGATTTGCGGCAACAACGGCTACTACAAGCAGGGCGGCAACGTGATCTGCAAGAATTGTGGAGCGGCCATTTTCATACCCAGCATCGGGACCACCGGCGGCTGCAACCCGATTCCGTTGCAACACAGTATCAAGAACGGTGAGGTGCGGATCCCCATCTCCGCGCTGGCTCAGCAAGCTCATGTTTTTGCCGCTGGGTACCACCCCCACTAGAATGTTCTGGCGAGTATTGAAGGAAAGCTTCTTGCGCACGCGAGGCCGCCAAGCCCTGGCGGTGCTGGCGATCGCCTGTGGCGCCGCCGTGGCCACCTCGATGCTCGCGGTGTTCCTGACCGTGGGTGATCGCGTCAGCCGCGAGTTGCGTTCCTTCGGCGCCAACATTGTGGTCACCCCTGCCGCTGATACGTTGCCCGTGGAAATCGGCGGCATCGACTATCGGCCGGTCGCCGAGGGCGCCTTCATCTCCGAGGACCTGCTGCCCAAGCTGAAGATGATTTTCTGGCGCAACAACATCATGGCCTTTGCGCCGCTGCTCTACGTCCCGGCAACGTTGCCCGACGGATCGCGCACTGTGCTGGTCGGCACTTGGTTCGACCACACCTTTACCCTCTCGACCGGCGAGCGATACACCATGGGAATCCGGGACACCAATCCCACTTGGAAAGTGGAAGGGGCTTGGCCTTCCCCGGCACCCGACACCCGACACCCGGCCTTGGTGGGTAGGCGGGTCGCGGAGAGGCTGCATCTTCAACCTGGAAAGATCTTGCCGGCTGCGGGTCGCGAACTGCAGATCACTGGAATCCTCTCCACCGGCGGCGCGGAAGAAGACCAGGTCTTTGTGCCGCTGCGCTTGGCCCAGGAACTGGCCGGACAACCCGGCAAAGTTCGCCGTCTGCAAGTGAGCGCGCTGACCCAGCCCGAGGACGCCTTCGCACGTCGCGATCCCAAGACCATGACTCCGGTGGAGTACGATCGCTGGTATTGCTCGGCCTACGTTTCGTCCATCGCCTACCAGATCCAGGAAGCGCTGCCGGGCGCAACGGCGCGCCAGATCCGCCAAGTTGCCCAGAACGAAGGCGAAGTGCTGCGACGGATTCAGTTGTTAATGCTCCTGGTGACTGCTGCGGCCCTGGCCGCCGCGGCGTTGGCGGTATCCAGCGCCACCGCGTCGATGGTGATCGAGCGGCGCGGCGAACTGGCCCTGATGAAAGCGTTGGGCTCTGTAGGTCCGCTGGTGGCGGCGTTTCTGTTGGTCGAGACCGCGATCCAAGGCCTGGTGGGCGGCGCGCTCGGTTACGGCGCTGGATTTTTCCTGGCCGGAGTGGTCGGGCGTGAAGTGTTTGGTTCTCCTGCCGTGCCGCCGCCCGTGCTTTTGCCTTTGGTGCTGGCCGTGTCCGTAGCTGTGAGCTGGCTGGGCGCACTCGGACCGTTGCGCGAGGCGTTGCACTTCTCCCCTGCCCTGGTGCTGAAGGAGGAGCGTCCGTGAATTCACGCTTCCGCCTTCTGCTGATCGGTCGCGCCCTATGGCTGCGCCGGCGACGTTTGTCGGTGGCCCTTCTGGCGCTGCTGGTGGGCGCAAGTCTCTCGAGTGCGTTGCTCAGCACGTATGCTGATCTGGAACAGAAAATGGCTCGCGAGTTCCGGCGCTATGGAGCAAATCTCGTCGTCGCGCCGCAAGGTGAGGAGCAGACTCTGCCCGAGGAAACCCTGAATCGCGCGCGGCTGCCGGAAGTTGGAGCCGTGCCGTTCCTCTATGTGGTCGGCCGATCGAATGACACCGAAGTCGTGATTGCCGGCGCGGACCTGGCCGCATTGCACGACTTCGCACGTACCTGGCAAGTGCACGGCCAGTGGCCTGCTGCCCCGGGCGATTGTCTGGCCGGCGAACGGATCGGCGTCCAGCCCGGCGCGTCACTGCGCCTGACGATCGGCACGCAGTCGTCGGATTGCCGCGTGACCGCTGTGATCGCAACCGGCGCAAGCGAGGATAGCCAGGTCCTGTTGGCGCTCGCCGAGGCGCAACGCCTGGCGTCGCTGCCCGGCCGCCTGAGTTTGATCCAGTTGAATGCCGCTCCCAATGAAGTCGAACGCGTCCGCGGGCAGTTGGCCGCGGCGCTGCCCGGCACGGAAGTACGCACGCTGCGCCCGGTGGCGGAGTCCACCGCGCGCGTCCTGCTGAAAGTGCGCGGTCTGCTGCTTGGGTCCACCGTCGTGATCCTGGCGATCATCGTGCTTGGCGTGACTACTACGCTGAGCGCCATCGTCTGGGAGCGGCGCAGGGATATCGGAGTGATGAAGGCTCTGGGCGCAGGTGAAGGTCAGATCGCCGGCCTGCTGCTGGCGGAATCCGCTCTCCTGGGCCTGGCCGGAGGGCTGCTTGGCTACGGTGCGGGATTGGCCCTGGCCCAGTGGATTGGGCACAGCATCTATCAGACTGCCGTCGCAGTACGTCCTGAAGTCTTCCCGCAAGTGGTGCTAGTGAGTCTGGCGGTCGCGGTGGCTGCGACGTTGTTTCCGTTACGCGTGGTCCGCAAGGTGCATCCTGCAGCGGTTCTCAAAGGAGAATGAACTGAAAGCTGATAGCTGACAGCTGATAGCTATGTTGATTTCCGTCGAACATCTTCGCAAGACCTACGGACAGGTAACCGCTCTCGATGACGTGTCTTTCACCGTCGAGCCCGGCGAGTGGCTGGCCATGATGGGCCCTTCCGGCTCGGGAAAAACCACTTTGCTCAACATCCTGGGCTGTCTGGACGCGCCCAGCTCCGGACGCGTGTTGATCGACGGCACCGACATCAGCACCCTCACCGGTGTGAGTCTGGCACGCTTCCGCGCACGGAAGGTTGGCTTCGTGTTCCAGCAATTCCACCTGGTGCCGTACCTGACCGCGGTGGAGAACGTGATGCTGGCGCAATATTTCCACAGCATGATCGATGAAAAGGAAGCACTCGAAGCGCTCGATCGCGTCGGACTGGCGCAACGCGCGCGTCATCTTCCGAAGGAATTGTCAGGGGGCGAACAACAGCGCGTGGCCGTAGCCCGCGCCCTGATCAACCAGCCGGCCATCCTGCTGGCCGACGAGCCCACCGGGAATCTGGACGCTGCCAACGAAGACGTGGTCTTGGAGTTGTTCCGCAATCTCCACGAACAGGGTCACGCCATCGTGATGGTCACTCACGATCCGGTGGTGGGCAAGCAGGCCGACCGCCGTATTGACCTGGAACACGGACGCATCGTGCACTCGGTCACCCACAGCTTCGAGGAACAGGAGATGTTCGACGAAATCCTTGAGCATATGTGGATGGATCGCGAGGGAGAGAACCCGCACACCGAGCCGCCGCATTTCAATTTCAACGGTACGGAGAAGCGGACAGTCGCCACCATGGTGGAGCTGGGGCTGCTGGTGCGCAAAGCGGACAGGTTGGAGTTCACCCCACAGGGCCTGGATCGCGCGCGCAGCGTCATCCGCCGCCACCGTCTGGCCGAGCGCCTGTTCCTGGACACCTTGGCGATGCGCGACGAATCGCAACTTGAAGCGACCGCCTGCACCTTCGAGCACATCCTCAGCCCGGAAGCCACCGAACGAATCTGCACGTATCTCGGCCATCCCAAGACCTGCCCGCACGGAAGCCCGATCCCTCGCGGAGAATGCTGCCCGGAGTAGTTCGGCGTTACAAATCTACGTTTATTCCGGTCATAGGCTGCAACGAGTGCACGTTGCACCAGTAGAGCCTTCCGCGAGTTTTGCACGTTGTTTTGCCGTACCGACTTGTTTGTGCGCCACCCACAACCAAGCCTTAACGTAGAAGCCCTTTCCGGATTGAAAGTGGGCCGGAGTTGTGGGCCAAACGATGCGAGCGTTGTCGTCGACCTCGATCTCGCCATCGATTTGGTAGATCCGGCGCGCCGCTGCGATGTAAGCTTTCCGTTGTGCTCTGTTTAATCTCGCTTGCACGTCTCGTTCTCCTATATAACTGTCGGAGTGTCCCTTTTGGAGCGTCTGACTCGACAGAAAGGATATTACACCATGACCGCAGAGGAGAAGGCACATGAAGGATTACGGCTACTAAAGCAAGCGACCCTCGAGGTGGTGGCGCTCCATCCGGAGGGACTGCGACATGCTGATATCGTCAAGCTCCTGGACATCCCTTCTGACTACCAAGGAAAGCAGAAGAACTATCTATCCTGGTCCGTCGTCGGCCTCCTGATCAATGCCGGCCTCCTAAGAAGGGAAGGAATGCGTTACTTCCCTGCGAAATAACCTGCACTATCAATCCGGCCGCCGAATGGTGCCGCAAGGGGTGGCTCCGGGACGAGGGATGGGCTAGAGATAGGACCGGGTTTCCGTGATCTTCCACGTTCCGTGGCGGGGGGCTGAGTTCTGCGCGGAGCAGGTCCGGTTACATATCTGCGATTTATCTCTCGCATAGCCAATTGTCATTTGTTTCCCTGAGTGGAACACCGTATCCTTGTTCTCTCAGACATGAAGTCTCAGCATTTTCCTCTGCGTTGTACCTGTAGGTGATCCCTCGGGGATCCGACCGTCATTCCCCGCCCGAGGGATCTAAAGCCAGCCCCACCAAGCAGAAGAACAACGAGGAGGAGTCGTGTCCAAAGCTGAGCGCATCGAGCGCATCAAGCGCGAGAAGAATCCCTGGGAGCATCGCGACGAAATACTTGAATTCGCGCGGAACGGGTACGCATCCATCCCGCAAGAGTGGCTGGCGGTCCATTTCCCTTTGTGGGGCACGTATACGCAGGGCGATGGGCGCGGCGTCCGCGGCAAGGCCATCGAGCGATTCATGCTCCGCGTGCGGATTCCCAACGGTCTGCTGCAAAGCGTGCAACTGCGAGCCTTGGCTCGCCTGGCCGACCGTTTTGGCGGAGGAATCGCCGATCTGACCGTCCGTCAAAACGTCCAGTTGCACTGGGTGCGCGTCGAGGACATGCCCGAGATCCTGGAGACGCTGTCCCGCGTGAACCTGACTACCGCCGGCACCTGCGGCGACGATACGCGCAACATCACCGGCTGCCCGCTCGCCGGCTTTGACAGTGAAGAGATTCTGGACGCCTCCCCGCTGGTGCGCGAGGCCACCGACGCACTGGTCGGCAACGCCGAGTTCTACAATCTGCCGCGCAAATTCAAGATCTCGATCACCGGTTGCCGGTCGTGGTGCTCGTATCCCGAAATCAATGACGTGGGCCTGACCGCCGTCGAGCGGGAGGACGGCGTGAAGGGCTTTTCGTTGCGCGTTGGCGGCGGGCTATCAACCCATCCACACTTCGGAGTGCGCCTGAATGCCTTCGTGCTACCTGCCCAAGTGGTCCCCGTTGTCCGCGGCATTGCCGCCATCTTTCGCGACGCCGACGTCCTGCGTCAGGATCGCTCCAAGGCTCGCCTGAAGTTTCTGTTCCTGGATCACGGCTGGACCGCACACAGTTTTCAGGAGGAATTGGAGCGCCGCATCGGCTTCTCGCTGGCCCCTGCCGTCGCCGAAGAGTTGCCCGGCGCCGAAGGCCGCGACCACCTGGGGATCCGCCCTCAGAAACAGAAAGGCCTCTACTACGCGGGATTGCCGGTCTTGCGCGGACGCCTGACTGCATCGCAAATGAGCTTTATCGCCGACATGGCCGATCGCTATGGTGACGGGCAGTTGCGAACCACGGCCATGCAGAACATCGTCGTAGTCAACGTCCCGCAGGCGGCGGTCGAGGCTCTGACCTACCGGACATCGAATGCCGGCATGCCGCTCGACGTCTCGCCGTTTCGCCGCGGCGCGGTGGCTTGTACCGGAACCGAGTTCTGCAAACTGGCCATCGCCGAGACCAAGAGCTTTGCCCGGTGGTTGGTCGAAGAGCTGGAAGAACGTGTGCCGGGCTTCGAGCAGTCGTTGCGGATCAACGTGAACGGCTGCCCCAATGCCTGCGGCCAGCACTGGATCGCCGACATTGGCTTGCAGGGCTGTCAGATGAAGGCGGACGGCCGCACCGTCGAGGGCTTTGACGTGCTGTTGGGCGGCGGCGTAGGCCGCGACGCCGCGTTCACGCGTCGCGTCGGCTTCCGCGCTCCTGCTGCCGAGATTCCAGAAGCACTGGCACGTCTTCTCGGGCGCCTCGGACACGAGAGCTTCATCGCCTTCGTCCGCCGCCACAGCGATGCGGAATTGCGCTCGTTGCTGGCGGGCGCCGAAGTGGACCAGGACGTTGAAGAAGCCGCCGCGCCCGCTTGGCCCGGTCCGCCACCGCATGGAGTGGAAGGATGACCGGCACAGTCTATCTTGTCGGCGCAGGCCCCGGCGATCCCGGCCTGCTGACTCTGCGCGGACGCGAACTGCTGGCGTCCTGTGATGCGGTGGTCTACGACGATCTGGTCAATCCAGTGCTTCTGGATTTTGCTCCGCGGTCCGCCGAACGGATCCCGGTCGGCAGGCGAGCCGGGCTCCCCTGCTGTTCACAGGACTTCATCAACGACTTGCTGATCGATCGCGCGCAGTCGGGAATGATGGTAGTGCGCCTGAAGGGTGGCGATCCATTCCTGTTCGGACGCGGCGGCGAAGAGGCCGAAGCGCTCAGCGCGGCAGACGTTCCTTGGGAAGTGGTGCCGGGCGTTTCATCCGCGCTGGCCGTTCCGGCAGCGGCAGGGATTCCGCTGACCCATCGCCGCCTCGCATCGTCGGTGGCCATCGTCACGGCGCATGAGCATCCAGGAAAGAGTGAATCACGTCTGCGCTGGGAGCACTTGGCCAACGGCGCGGACACGCTTGTCTTCTTGATGGGCTTCTCCAAACTTGAGGAAACGGCCGCCCGTTTGATCGCGTATGGACGACCGGCGGACACACCCGCTGCCGTCATCCAATGGGGAACGTATCCGCATCAACGCGTCGCGACCGGCACGCTCGACGACATCGCCCGGCGCGTGAGGCAGGCCGATCTGGGGCCGCCGGCGGTCCTGGTGGTAGGAGAAGTTGTGACATTGGCTGCGCAGCTCGGACGACCGGTGTATGAAGCACTATCCTGCCTTTCTTGATCTGCGGGGCAAGCGCGTCCTGTTGATCGGCGCGCCGGGGAAACTCCCCGATCTTCGCGCGGCCGGAGCCACAATCCGGATCCGTCGCGGATTTCGCATGGCCGATCTGCGCGGCGTGGACCTGGTGATCTGCGACAATGCAAAGGTCGGTCATCGCGTCTTTCGGGCGGCTTCCGCCCGGCATATCTTCTGCAACGTGGTCGACGTTCCGCCGCTTTGTTCCTTCATCGCCCCGGCAATCGTACGCAAGGGAGATTTGCAGATCGCGATTTCGACGGGCGGTCGCAGCCCGGCGTTGGCCGTTCGCGTGAAAGAGGAAATCGCCCGCGCGTTGAGTGACGAATACGCCGGGCTCCTTGATCTGCTTACCCCGCTGCGTAACCGCGTCTTCGCGCGCTTTCCTCACGATTCCGCCGCTCGCGCCAGAGCCTTCCAGTCGATGGTCCGCGGCCCGGCTCTCGATCTGCTCCGCTCCGGCCGTCGCGCTGCGGCGCGGCGAGAGTTGCTCGCGTATTTGAAATGACGCGGTGTACCATGGTCTCCGATCGGAGATATTCATGGCCAACACCCGTCGAGAGTTCATTCGAAACACCGCCGCGATCGCGCTGACCGCCGGTACCGTAACTGCGTCGAGTCCCGAACCGGACGACTGGTTCGACCGGCCCATGCGTTGGGCGCAGTTGACACTTGTGGAGGACGATCCGCGCAAGTACGACCTCGCCTTCTGGCTCGATTACTTCGCGCGGACCCACTCCGATGCGGCCTGCCTGAGCGCAGGCGGTTGCGTGGCCTACTACCCGACGAAGGTCCCTCTTCATCATCGCAGCAAGTGGCTCGGCGACGGCGACGCATTTGGCGATCTGGTGGCCGGATGCCGCAAGTTGAACATGGTGGTGATCGCCCGCACCGATCCGCACGCCGCGCATCAGGATGTTTACGACGCGCATCCCGACTGGATCGCCGTGGATGCACAAGGCCGGAAGCGCCGCCATTGGGCCACGCCTGAGTTATGGGTCACGTGCGCGCTTGGTTCCTACAACTTTGAGTTCATGACCGAAGTGACCAAGGAAATTGTTTCGCGCTACAAGGTGGATGGAATCTTCAGCAATCGCTGGGCCGGCTCGGGAATGTGCTATTGCGAGCACTGCACCAAGAACTTCAAGGCGGCCACGGGATTCGACCTGCCACGGACCAACAATCCCCTGGACCCCGCACGCTTCGCCCATAGCGAATGGCGTCAGCAACGGCTCTTCGATCTGTGGAAGTTGTGGGACGCGGAGATCCGCAAGATCAATCCGCGCGCCTGCTATATTCCCAATACCGGCGGTGGCGCACTCAGCGACTTGGACATGAACGCCGTCGGCGAGCAGGCTCCCATCCTTTTTGCCGACCGGCAGGCCCGTCGCGGGCTCATGGCGGTTTGGGCCAACGGGAAAAACGGCAAGGAGTATCGCGCGGCGATGGGCCGCAAACCGATTGGCGGCATTTTCAGCGTCGGCGTCGAAGAGCCCTATCGCTGGAAAGATTCCGTACAGACAGCCGCCGAAATCCGGATCTGGGCACTCGACGGCATCGCCAACGGACTGCGTCCCTGGTTCACAAAGTTTTCCGGCACACTTCACGACCGCCGCTGGCTCAAGGTCGTCGAAGACGTCTACGGCTGGCACCATCGCCACGAACGCTACTTGCGCAACGAGGAGCCGTTGGCCCGCGTCGCCATGGTCTACTCCCAGCAGACCGCGCACAACTACGGCGGCGAGCGGGCGCGGGACAGAGTTGAAGACCACACGCTCGGCTACTACCAGGCGCTGATCGAAGCACGCATTCCCTTCGAGATGGTTCACGACCGGCGGCTCGATGCGGCGCACGTAAATCCATTCAAGGTCCTGATCCTTCCCAATATCGCGGCGCTGTCGGACCACCAATGCCAGCAGATTGTCGAGTACGTCGAGCGCGGGGGCAGCGTAGTGGCCACGCACGAAACATCGTTGTACGACGAGCGCGGCGTGCGCCGCGCAGACTTCGGCCTAGCCGGACTCTTTGGCGCGTCGTTCGCCGGCCAGATTGACGCCCGGATGCAAAACTCCTACCTGCGGTTGGAGCAGCCACATCCGCTCCTCGCTGGGCTGGAAGACGCTGAGCGCATCATTAACGGCGTCTCGCGCGTACACACACGGACCCGCGAGGCGTATCCCAGTCCGCCGCTCACGCTTATTCCCTCCTATCCGGACTTGCCGATGGAGGAGGTTTATCCGCGCGTTCCGAAGACGGATATCCCCGAGGTCTTCGTTCGCCAGGTCGGTCGAGGCCGCGTGGTCTACTTCCCCTGGGACATCGACCGCACTTATTGGGAAGTGCTATCGCCGGATCATTGGAAGCTCCTGCGCAACGCTGTGATCTGGGCAGCCGACGAACCGGCACCGGTCACTGTCACGGGAGCCGGAATGCTGGACGTGACTTTTTGGCGCCAGAAGGAATCTGTAACCGTCCACCTGGTGAACTTGACCAATCCCATGATGATGAAGGGTCCGGTCCGCGAGTTCATCCGAACGCCGCCACAACATGTCGCGATCCGCCTGCCAGAGCGCCGCCGGGCGAAGAAGGTGCAACTTCTGGTCAGTGGCGCCGCGCCGGCGGTGCGCGAGGCCAACGGAACGGTCAATCTGACGATCCCGTCGATCCTCGATCACGAAGTGGTGGCCATCGATCTGTGATGGGCCTGCTATACTTCGCAGCGTGACGAAACGATTTCAAGAAGCCCTCACCTACGCCACACAACTGCATGCCGATCAGCTTCGTAAAGGCACCACCATCCCCTACATCACCCATCTGCTGAGCGTCGCCGCGATTGTGATGGAGCACGGCGCGACGGAGGATGAAGCCATCGCCGCATTGCTTCACGACGCCATCGAGGATCAGGGTGGCGACGCCACGCGGCAGGAAATCCGCCGCCGCTTCGGTGATTCCGTCGTGGCCATCGTGGACGGATGTACCGACGCCGAAGTGACCCCCAAGCCACCGTGGCGCCAGCGCAAGGAAAAGCACATCGCTCACCTGAAAGACGCGACGCGTTCGGTCCTGCTGGTGTCCGCAGCCGACAAGCT
>Ga0184615_10001840_pt1 | contig 11420 bp, 11 predicted proteins | sample PLM4_65_coex_FD_133134 | JGI IMG/M metagenome (GOLD analysis project Ga0184615, IMG submission 133134) | Groundwater sediment microbial communities from an aquifer in East River, Colorado, USA - PLM4_65_coex | ecosystem: Environmental > Terrestrial > Soil > Riparian zone | place: USA: East... | reverse complement strand
CCGTAGTCGAGCCAGACGAGCATCGAGTGGGCGGTGCGCATGCCGGCTCGCTCCATGTTGCTCTGGCTGGTGCCGCCGAAGGCGGTGGTGCTGATCACGTACCGGCAGCCCGAGGCGGCTGCGTCGCGCCAGCGCCGCGCGATCAGGGCGGCCTGGGCGCCGCGCCCGCGCGCTTCGGGCAAGGTCGCCGACACGCACAGGTAGCCCACGTCGCCGTGGACGTAGAGTCCGCCGCACGCGATCGGCTCACCGTCGATCTGCGCGATGTAGCGCTCGAAGCCGGGCACACTGAACCACGCGGCGCGCATGCGCTTCACGTCGCTCCACAGGAAGTCGGGCAGCGCGAAGCCGCGCGCCCAGAGCTCGAGGAAGAGGTCGAGCTCCGCAAGCGGCGAGGGGCGGATCACGACCGCGCTCGCGCGCGGCGGAACCAGCGCATCGATCGGCGCCCAGACCGCCGTCTCGATCCGCTCGACGCCGACGCGCTCCGCGGCGAGCTGCAGCGCCAGCGCCGAGGTCAGCTCGGCGGGGCCGATCTCGAAGCGCGCGCGGATGCCGCGAGAACGGAAGAACTCGAGCATCTCGGGAATCGCGCGCGCGTCCTGATGCTCGAGGCCGACGATGCGGTTGTACCACTCGACGACCCAGAGCTTCGCGGACAAGGTCGCGGTCGCGCGGCCGAAGCGGCGGACCTCCACCTCGAGGGGGTTCCCTTCGAGGGCGGACGCGGCGCGCATGCCCTCGACATGGAGCGCCTCGTGCGCCGCCGCGAGCTCGCGCGCGAATCCGATCGACATCGCGGGCGTGTCGGCCACGAGTTGCCGGATGGAGATGCGGCGGCTCATGGCGACTCCCTCCGCGTCCTTCGCGGCCTGACCTGTATCGGTGTCGCTCCGCGCGGCCTTGTGCTCGTGCGTCACCTCCGGGCCGGCACCTCGATGTCGAGCTGGGCGAGCACCTCGGTCGCGTAGCTCCCCGCGGGGAGCGCGAAGCCGAGCCAGACGAGATGGGTGCTCGCGGGCTGCGCGGGCTCTTCGAGCTCGGGCTTCTCCAGGAATGGAACGATCAGCGAGCGGCGGTCGCCTGGGCTGGCCAGCGGCTGACCGCGCTCGAAGAAGCTCCAGTCGACGCCGGCGGCAGCGCTCCAGCGGCGCTCCTCGTCGGCCACCACCGCGCTGGCCGCGTACAGCTCGCTTCCCGGCAGCGGTCCGGTCGTGGAGACTTCGAGCACCCCCGGCGCAGCGCGCTCGTTCAGCGCCTCGACATCCTCGGGGAGGCAGCGAAACACCCCACCTGCGCGCCGCCGCGCCACGTCGCCTGCACGAAGCGTGTACAGCAGCCCCGCCGCGCGCCGCGCGTCGAGCACGGCGTTGAAGATCGCGCTCTGCGCAGCCGACGCGACGAGCTTCGCGAAGCGCGCTCCGGCCGCGCGCAACGCGCGGTCCGCGTCGTCCGGATCGCGCCGCAGCGCGCCGAGGACGCTGCCGGTCGGACCTGGCCGATAGCCCGACGGGAGCGGATCGCCGAGCTTCCAGTCACCGGTCGAATCGACGCAGAGCGCGGCCGCGCGCGCCGTGTCGCCGCGCGCCCAGGCGCACGCGATCGCGACGTTCGCGCCCGCGGTGCCGAACCGCTGAGCGCCGAAGCGGTTCTCCACACCGAACTGCGTCAGCCGCGCGATCCCGGCGCGCAGCGCGTCGAGATCAGTCGCCTCGCCGCCCGCGTCGACCCCCAGGCGGAAGCGATTGCCCTGGAGCTGGCCGAGCCGGAGCTTCTCGCGGTCGCGCGAGACGGCGAGCACGGAGATCCTCCCGCCCGCGGGCGCGACCAGGCGCTGCAGCGCCGCCTCGTTGGCGAGTCGGACGCTGAACCACTGTCGCGCGATCGCGACGCGGTCCTTCCGGCCGGCGTAGCCGACGTCACGCGCGGGGCGGCCGGTCGCGGCGCAGAGCGCGTCGACGACCTGATCCGAGTCGACGCCCTCCTTCTCGACCAGGACATACAGGTGCTCACCCGAGCCCGCCGGATCGTAGAGCGGGAGCTCGGTGACTTCGAAGTTCGCGGCGCCGGGCAGGAGTCGCATCGGCGCCACGGTAGATCAGCGCGCCCGCCGTCGCGAGGTGACCTAGCCGCGGGACGCGCCGCGCTGCGCCTGCTGCTGCTCGTGACGCGCGCGCTGCTCCTTCAGGAACCGGAGGTAGCTCTCCGCCGCGCGGCGCACCTTCGCGTCGTCCTCCGCGACCCGGAACGAACGCTCGGCCTCCTCGAAGCGCTCGGAGCCGAGCTGCGCGACTCCGATCAGGAGGTGCACCGATCCGCGCTGCTCGGGCTTCGACTTCTCGAGCGCCTTTTCGAGCGCCTGCACGGCCGGACCGAAGCGCTCGCGCTGCAGGTACATCTGGCCGAGCAGCATGTACATGTCGCCGTCGGTCGCGAGCTCGCCCGCCTTCGCGAGCGGTTCGAGCGCGCGCTCGTTCTCGCGCGCCGCGAGGTAGCAGTTCGACATCAGGCGATAGGACTCGGCGTCGGCCTTCACCGCGCCCGACGCGATCGCGTCCTCGATCACCTCCGCGCACTCGTAGGGCTGCTGGCGCAGGAACAGCAGACGAGCCAGCTGGCGGAGCTCCTTGTCCTCGTGCAGCAGGTCCGCGCCGTAGGCGAGCTGCATCGTCGCCAACGCCTTCGCCTCGCGATCGAGGTGCTTCTGCACCGCGGCGAGCTGGACCCAGTACTGCTGCTTGCCGGGCGACACGGCGATCAGACGCTCCAGCGCCGTCGCGACGTTCGGGTAGTCGCGAAGCTGGCTGTAGACCACGACCAGCAGCTGCAGCCAGCTCTCGCGCGGCTGCTCGCTCAGCTCGACCGCCTTGCGCGCGGGCTCGACGGCGGCCTTGAAGTCCTCCTGCTGCACCAGGATCATCGCCTTCAGGTAGTACGCGTCGGGCTTCGGGTTCTCCTCCGCCGCGAACCAGGTGTCCATCAGCGCGAGCGCTCGATCGTACTTGCCGAGCTGCGTGTAGATCTGCGCCAGCGAGTACATCATCACCTGCTCGGCGCCCGGATCGAGCGCCTTCTGGGCGAGTGACTTCTCGAACTCCGCCGCCGCCTGCTCGGTCATGCCCTTGTTGACCAGGATGTAGCCGCGAAAGCGGTGGATCTGCGCGAGCTCCGGTGCCCGGAGCTTCCGGCGCTTCGCGAGCTCGTCGACGATCGCGAGCGACGCGTCGAGCTTGTCGGCTTCCATCAGCTCGTAGGCGGCCATCAGCTTCTCCGCGACCGGCTTGCTGATGCCGGTGCTCTTGCTCTTGGCGTCGTCCGCCGCGAGAGCGTCCGGAGAGAGCGTCGCGAGGCTGAAGACGAGCCCGATTGCGCACAGGGCGAGCTTCGATCGGTTCCAGCGTGTCACGACTTCCATCCCTTCATCTTGAAGCGCACGACCACCTGTTGGCCGGGAGCTTCGGTCGGCTTTCCAGCCTGCATCTGCGGCTGGTACTTCCATTTGTTCACTGCCTGGATCGCGTTCTTCTCGAAGATCGAGTCACTCGACTTGATCACGGTCGCGTCCTTGACGGATCCCGCGGTCGAGATCGTGAAGCGAACCTGCACCCAGCCCTCGAGCTTGCGGCGCTGCGCCTGCGGCGGGTACTGCGGCTCGACTCGCACGAGCGGCAGAGCGCCCCGGTCCGCGAGACCCGCGTTGAAGCCCAGGCCGCCCATTCCCGTACCGTCGCCTCCCCCGCCGCCGGCCGAGCCGAATTCCTTGCCGAGCCCGGCCGCGAGCGCCTGGACGTCGAGCGCGATGTCGACGCCCTCCTCCTTCGCGACCGACATCGTCGGCGTGATCGGCGCCTGCTCGGGCTTCTCTCGCTCCGGCTTCTCGCGCTTCTTCTCCTCGATCTCCATCTCGCGACGCAGGCGCACGAACTCCACCTTCGGCGCGGCCGTTGCCGCGTCCGCTTCGCTGCGCAGACTCGTCAGCGCATGCAGGAAGCCGAAGAGGCCGACGGTGAGCGCGCCGGCCAGCAGGAGCGCGATCGGGAAGCGGAGTGCCGACATCACTCACTGTCCACCGATTCCCGCTGCGCCGATCGCGACCTCCTTGACGCCGCCCAGGGTGACTTCGTCCATCACCTGGGCGAGCAGGCCGCTCTTCGCGGCCTTGTCCGCGATCACGACCACGGAGTCCTCGGGCCGCTCGATGTGGAGCCGCTCGATCAGGGGACGAACCTCGCGCAGGTCCACCTGCCGGCGGTCCATCCAGATCTCTCCGTTGGGGCGGATCGCGATCAGGATGTTCCCCGAGTCGTCGTGGCTGGCGGTGAGCGCCTCCGGCCGGCTGACGGTGACGCCCGCCTCGCGCACGAACGACGTGGTGATGATGAAGAAGATCAGCAGGTTGAGGACGAAGTCGAGCATCGGGGCGAGATCGATCCCGTGCTCGTCACCTGCGTGGGCTGCGTGTCTGCGCGATCGCACGGCTCACCTCGACGACGTGCCGAACGACACGTTGTCGACGCCGCCCTGGCGGATCTGGTCGATCACCTGGACGAGCACCCCCGTCTCGGCGTTCTGCTCCGCGGTGACCATCACGCCCCAGTCGGGCTTCTGCGCGTGCAGCCGCTCGACGTTGGCGCGCACCGCGCGAACGTCCACCACGCGGTTGTCGACCACGACGTCGCCGGTCTGCTTCACGACCACCGAGATGCTGCCGGTCTCCTTGCCCGTGGCCGGGCCGCCGGCGCCTCCGCCGTGCCGGGCGACGTTCAGGCCCAGCTCCTTCACGAACACCGCGGTGATGATGAAGAAGATCAGCAGGTTGAGGACGAAGTCGAGCATCGGCGCGAGGTCGATGCCCGTCGAATCCTCGGTGTCGAAGTGACGCCGCAGGCGCACGTCAGTACACCAGCCGGTCGGCGAGAAGCTCGGTCTCCCGCCGGATGCGTGACTGGAAGTAGTAGACCGGATACAGCCCGGTGATGCTCACCGCGAGTCCGGTGAGCGTGCAGATCATCGCCATGGAAACACCGCTGGCCATCGCGCGCGCGTCCGCGGAGCCGCGCAGCGCCATGGAGTCGAAGACCTCGAGCATGCCGCTCACCGTGCCGACCAGGCCGAGCAGCGGCGACAGCGGCACGAGCACGCGCAGCAGCAAGAGGTTTGCGCTCATCGCCGTGTTGACTCGCGAGATCATCGCCCTGCGGATCTGCCGCGCGCACCAGGACTTGTGCTCGCTGCGCGCCTGCCAGGCCGCCATTGCCGCGCGCGCCTGTTGCGGGAGCACCAGCGCGAAGTACCACGCGCGCTCGATCACGAGGGTCCACATCACGAAGCCGCACAGGAAGATGCAGATCACGAACGGCCCGCCCTGGTCGACGAGGTCGGCGACCGCGGTGAGCGGCCAGAGGAGCTTCTCCAAGGCCGAGTCAAGCACCCTCGGCCACCTCGCGATGGCGCTCGAGGCTTTCGGCGAGCAGGCCCGTGCTCTGCTCGTCGAGGATCTGCACCACCTGGCGCGAGAGCGACGCGAGCCCGGCGTTCATGAACAGGAGCGGCACGGCGATGCCGAGACCGAGCACCGTCGCGATCATCGCCTGGCCGATGCCGTTGGCCATCAGGCGCGGATCGCTCGAGCCCGACTCGGTGATGCTCTGGAACGTGATGATCATGCCGATGACCGTGCCGACCAGACCAAGCAGCGGACCGGCGGCGACGGCGAGTCGGAGGAACGCCTGGAAGCGCTCGAGCCGCGGCACCTCGCGCAGCACGGCTTCCGAGATGCGCAGCTCGACGACCTCCGCGTCCGCGTCGATCGTGACCGGGTCGGCCTTCACGGACGCCAGCACGCGGCCGAGCGGATTGTCGTTGGTGAGGTGATCGAGGCGCGCGAGCTGGCGCGAGACGGCCATGCGCGTGCGCGTGAGGAACACCGCCTGATACGTGGCGAGGAAGAAGCCGATCAGCCCGACGACGATGATCACGTAGCCGACGGCCTCGCCGTGCTCGATGCGCTCCATCACGCTCGGGCGCTGCACGATCATCGACAACAGCACCCCGCGCGAGGGATCCACCGCGGCTTGCACGTAGCCGCTCCTGGCGTCCTGCAGGGCCTTCGCGAGTCCGGTGAGCTCTCCGTCCGGCTGGCGGGGCAGGACGCTGAGTGACCCGACGCTCGGCAGGTAGTTCAGGTAGCGGCCGTCCGACATCGCCATGAAGCTGCCGATGCGCACGACCTCTACGTCCTTCGGCTTGCCGTCCGCGTCGACGATCGTCGTGTTGAAGCGCACGACCTGGCCGCTCTCGGTCATCTCGCGCTGGATCTCGAACCACAGCCGATCGAGCTCAGCGATCGACGGAAGCTCCTTCGCTTTGCCTAGTCCCGCGAAGAACTCGTCGCGCTTCGGGTACTGCGCGCTGAGCAGCGAGTTGTACATGATCGCGGAGCCGTCGCCCGCGACCTGCCGCACCACGCCGAAGAGCTCGCCCAGGCTGCCGACGCGCTGGGTCATGCGCTCTTCCAGCTCGGCGAGCTTCGTTTCGTTGGCGTCGAAGGTCGCGGAGAGCTCCTTGCTGCGCGCTTCCGCCGTGTTGCGCGCGCGCTCCGCATCGGCGAGCAGTCTCGCCTGCTCTGCGCGGTTCGCGAGGAACTCCTGCTCGCGTGCCGCGTTCTCCTTCTCCTTGGCGGCCCGGCCCGTTCGCGTCTGCTCGAGCAGCTCGTCGAGACTGTCTACGGCCCGCGCGGGGTGCGCGCCGCCGAACACCGCAGCCAGGACGACGAGGATCGCGAGTGCTGCCGAGCGCCTCACGACTTCGCCTCCTTCGGAGCGGGCACCGGAATGCGGAGCAGCTCGGGCGCGCGGGTCTTCTTCGCCACCGCGATGCCCTCCTTGAAGCTGTGCGCGTAGCTGTCGTCGACGACCCAGCTCTTCGCGTTCGCGTCCCAGTAGCCGGTCTCCTTGCCATCGAGCGTCTGGTAGAGCAGGCCGACCCGGCCGACGCGCAGGAGCAGGACCGTGCGCGCATCCGCCGCGTCGCCGAGCTTCGCCTCGTACGCCTCGATCGTGCGCCCGTAGTCCATCTCGACCTGGTACGCCTCGACGATGCGGCGGAACTTCTCGGAGATCGTGACGTCCGCGCGGGTCATCATCTCCTGCAGCTTGATGACCCGGTTCTGGCGCTCGTCGAGGAGGAACGGAACGTCGAGCGCGACGAACTGCTCGAGCGTCTCGAGCATGCGCTCCATCAGCGGCGCGACCTCGCGCGAGGTCGTCTCGACCTCCACGAGCTGCTGGTTCATCGCGTTCATCTCTTCGTTCTGGGAGTCGACCTGCGCGGCGAGCTGCTTCGCGTAGATCGTGTAGCTCTCGGCATCGGCGAGCGCGCGGCGATACTCGGAGAGCAGCCTTTGGGTCTCGTCGTCGAGCTGGTTGATGCGCTCCTGCGAAGCGCGCGCCGCCTCGTCGGTGGCGACCTGCTCCTTCACGACGCGCTCGAGCGCGACGCCCTGCGCCGGCTTGGGCGTCGGAGCCCGTGCCTCCGCAGCCGCCTGCGCCCATGCGACCGCCGGCGCGAGCCAGAGGGTCCACAGCAGCGCGATTCCCCACTTCATCGCTCTGGCCATCGACCGGAGACTAGGCCGAGCCCTTGCCGCCACCGTCGCGGTCTCGTGAAGAAATCGTGAGGAGTCTCCACGAAACGCCGACAGTCGTGAGCTATTTGCGATCTGCGCCGGCGCTGGCGGCGGGCGTGGCGCCAAAGGCGCGATCGAGCGCGAGCGTCAGCTCGGGCACCAGGTCCGGGCGCCAAGCGCTTTCGAGAAGGACTCGCCCTTCGTTGGTCTGCAGGATCACCGCGGGGGGGCGTGTTCCGGTCGGCAGCAGCGTGCGCGTGTAGGGCTCGGAGAGGTGGTCGAAGACGAACGGCACCTGCCAGCCGAGCTCGCGCAAGCGATCGCGCAGCTTTGCGTCGGAATGCTCGCCTTGGGGAAAGAGGATCGTCATGACGCCGTGGCGCTCGCGCAGCGGCGCGAGCGACGCCGCCAGCGCGGGGAAGCTCTCCGCGGCCGGATCGGCGAAGACGCAAACGAACCCCGGCCTTCCGGACGTGTTCTCGAACGGCAGCGCTCGCAGCGCGTCGCCTGCGGAGTCCGCGAGTCGCGGACCGAGCGCGAGCGCGAAGTTCGGCGCCGCCTTCTCGAGCTCGCCGCTGCGGATCCGATTCGCGCGCTCCAGCAGGTCGGTCTGGTCGACCGGCACGTCGCGCAGGCCGTCGCGGCCGAAGTCGATGCGCGCGACTCCGCCCGTCTCCACGCGGATCAAGACGCCGACCGAGTCACCCTGCGCGACCTGATACGGCCAGAAGCGCTCGTTCGCGAGCAGGTTCGCGTCGGTGACGACAGCTATGTGCGCGTCGGCGGCCAGGCCATGGGACGCCGCCGACAGGATCAGAAGCAGTGCGATGAGCTTGTGCATGGTTCGGACCCCGGAAGGAAGACGGAGCCGCCATCGCTAGCGCGGATGGCGGCCCCGAACTTCCCCTCCAGAGATGCGCGGATCAGGCGCGGCGGCGGCCGAGGCCCGCCAACACGGCGAGAGCGGTGCCGAGGAGCACGACGGTGCCGGGCTCCGGAACCACGATGTTCCCGTTGATGGCCAGGTTGTCGATGCGCGTCGCTCCGCCGGTCGGGGTCACGTTGAAGCGAACGAACGCCGCTTCGGACGCGACCGCACCCAGCGCCAGGTTGAACGTCGAGTCGATCGTGGTGAGCACGCTCGACCCGATCGGCACGTAGGTGATGCCGTCGGTCGAGAACTCCACGCCGACGGTCGTCGTTCCCGTGCCCGTCTGGCCGCCAAAGCTCACCGACCAGTCACTCCCGAGCCCGGGAATCGTGTTCGTGTAGGCCGCGAACACGAAGCTGACGGCGCTCTGGATCTGCAGCGACAGCGGGTTTGCGGCGAACTGTCCTTCGGCCTGGAGGATCTCGAACGAGTCGAACGGGTTCGGGGACGGCGCGTTGATGTTCGAAGCGAGCGAGAGCGGGGCGGGCGTGAGCGCCGCCGTTCCCGAGCCGGGATCGACGTTCGTCGATCCGAAGCTGCCGTCGAAGTAGAGCGTGCCGAATGAGGCGGACTCCGCCCCCGCACCGTTGGTCAGGTCGAGATTCGAGTAGTTGGCGCTCAGGACGTTCGTGTAGGTCGCGCCGTCGATGCTGAGCTCGCCGCTCGACACGTACTGCGAGAAGTCCCAGCCGGCGATCAGGGCGGCGTGCGCGGGGCCGGTGACGGCCAGCGCGAAGCCGAGCGAACAGAGCGTGGTCTTGAAGAACGTGGTGTTCATGGACTTGAAGCCTCTTCGTATTGAGTGAAGTTTGGTCGGGACCGCCCCGGCTCGGACGGGGCAGGTCCGCGTCGTCGTTCAGGTCAGTCGGGGATCTCAGTCAGCGAGCAGCCCGCCGACGTTCAGTGCGGTCCAGTCGGTGGTCCAGAGCAGCGGGGCCGTGCGATCGAAGGCGCCGCGATAGGTCACCTTCGTAAGGCCCGGGCCCTGCGGCAGGACGCAGCTGCCGGTTCCGGTGAGCCCCGCGTTCGGTCGGGGGTTGATCGGCGACGGCTTGAGAGTCGCGTCGAGCTTGCCCGCTGCGTTGCCCTGGGGATCGAAGGTCTGGTCCTCGTTGACCAGCCCGGGGAACGCGGCCACGTTGATCGTGTTCGCGCCGCCCGCCGCTCCACCGAGGAACGTCGAGAGGCTGTTGCCGTTCGTGACGACGGTGGTCTCGAGTGCGTCGAGCGCGCCGGTGTCGTCGAACGTCGAGCAGACCAGCGAGATCAGGCCACCGTTGGCGTTGTCGGTCACGCCGAAGCCGGGAACCTCGGAAGCGGGCACCGGCGCGATTTCCCAGCCTTCTTCCGTGCCGGTGTTGAGGATGATGCTGTTGTAGACCACGCCCGCGAATCCGTTGCGGGCCTGGAGGCCGCGATTCGTGGCCGCGACCGAGGCTGGCGTGAAGAACAGCGGCGCGTCCGGAGTCGAGCCGATCACCGTCATGTTGTACATGCCGGGACCGGAGAGCGGTCCCGGGCCGCCGAAGCCGGCGCTTCCGTCGAGCTCCCTTCGAACTGCGACGTTGTCGTTGAACGCAACGTTGTCAGGGCGGAAGTTGTCGCCGTCGAACTCGCCCGCCTTGTCGCCGGACAGGGAGCCGTAGGCGGTGCCGCCGTTCTCGTTGAAGAACGGCATGACGCCGAACAGGAACTGGTTCAGGCCCGTGTAACCCTCGTCGAGATCGAACATGTCGTCGCCGACGAAGGAGACCGCGAGGTTCTTGCCGTTGACCGTGCCGCCGAACCACTCGATGCCATCGTCGAAGTTGCAGTAGACCTCGACGTTCTCGAAGGTCGTCCCGTCGCCGACTCCGGCGAGGGAGATACCGTTCAGCTCGTTGCTGGCGCCGAGCTCGTCGCCCGCGTGCCGGATCGAGATGAAGCGGAGACTGCCGGAGTTGTCGTGCGGCTCGAGGCCGCCGTAGGTCGCGTCCGCCGCCGGGAAGCCGGGGACGGTGAGTCCTTCGACCAGGCCCTTACCGAAGCCAACGCCGTTCTTGTTGGCGAGGTTCGTCGGCGCGTTGCCCAGGACGACGACGCCGCCCCAGAGAGCGACGTTGCTGAAGCCCGCATCGTTGAGCGGCGCGAGCGGTGCGGTCGCCGGAGTGTCGTCGAGGAACACGTCTCCGAGAACGAACTCGTCCTCGAAGCCGTTCGTGTCGTCGTCGTCGGCGACGCCGTCATTGTTGTTGTCGACCGCTGCGGTCGTGAAGATGATCGGGTTCGACGCGGAGCCGTTGGCGACGATGCGGCCGCTCTGGGTGACGATGAGCGCTCCCGGCGTGTTGAGCGTCGAGCCCGGCACGACGGCGCCCGTGCGCGGCTGACCGCGAACGACCGTGCCGGCCAGAATGGTCAGCGTGGCGTTGCTCGTGACGAAGATCGGCTGCTGGAGAATGATCGGGCTGGGGTTCGCGGCGCTCCCCCAGGTGGTGTTGGTCGTGACGTTGGTCGAGACGAACGTCTGAGCGCTGGCGCCGGCGGCAAGGCCGGCGAAAGCGATTGCGACTGCGACGAGACGGAGTTTCTGCATTGGTGTGGACTCTCTCCTGGTTGATGCGTTTCGAGCAGATGTCTGCTTTCCCGGCGCAGGATCGCAGTCGCCAATTACAGTCAGGCTTCGTTCCGACTACATGTGCGAGGCGAATCGGGGAGCTTTTCCCGCGTTTCGGCGCGGCCGCTCCTCGCAAAGTCGACACGGAACCCTCACGTCTCCTTCGCCGTCTCAGAACGACAGCGAGTAGGTGAGCGAGAGCGAATAATCGAGACCGTTCTTCCAGGAGCGCTCGGCGACCTTGCTGTCGGTTTGATCCTGGTCGT
>Ga0184615_10001836_pt1 | contig 11442 bp, 12 predicted proteins | sample PLM4_65_coex_FD_133134 | JGI IMG/M metagenome (GOLD analysis project Ga0184615, IMG submission 133134) | Groundwater sediment microbial communities from an aquifer in East River, Colorado, USA - PLM4_65_coex | ecosystem: Environmental > Terrestrial > Soil > Riparian zone | place: USA: East... | reverse complement strand
TTTCATTCCTAAATTTTTAGAAATCAATTGCAGGGGAATTTGCAACTTCGGCCCTGGATTATTATGCGGCACCCTGTAAAAGAAAAACAGACCATTTGTGCTACAATTAACATATGCCACTCAAGACCCCATCTTCTTCATCAAAATCGGATGGAAAATCCAAGGGCAGGATCGTGACTCCCGCGCGCGGCAAAGGAAATGGCAAGCCTGCTTCGAAGAAGAAATCGCACCGCCCCGAGCCGGAAGTTGTTTCCGTTCCCTGGTGGGATACCCTCTCTGCAGAGCGTAAACTCGACGTGGTCGGCGCGATAATGGCGGTGGCGGGAGTGCTCATCGTACTCATTCTGTTCTCCGCGCAACGCAGTGCACCTACCGAGAAATTGATGCTTGTGATGGGCCAGTTCTTTGGGTGGGGAATTTATGTTTTGCCAGCCGGGTTGATCGTGATGGGTTTGTGGCTTGTCCTTCGTCGCATCGAAAAGCTCCCGCCGCTTTCCCTGGAACGGGCGACTGGCATTATCTTGTTTTTCTTCTGGCTCCAGGTCTTCATGCATTCCTTTTACGTTCCGCCGGAATTTGCTGAAGCGGCGGCATTGGAAGGTAAGGGGGGCGGGTACATTGGCAGTCTCCTTGAACGCATCCTTTTCAATTCGCTGGGAGCGGCAGGTGCGTGGATCATTTTAGTGGCATGGCTGCTCATCACGGTGACGATGATCTTCGATATTTCCGTTCAGGATCTGTTCAAGTGGGTGAGCCCGGTCTTCGCGAAGATCCGTGAAATACTTGCAAGACAAAGAAGAAGGCAAACCACCCCATCATTTTCACCTGAAGGTGCGGAAGTTGCATCGAATGGATATACTCCCTTGAACCGACCTGAGCCTGTTGTTGCGAATGTAGCGCCCGGCACACTGGTCACAACCGTCAGGGCGCCAGAAGCGGTCATCAACTGGCAATTACCCGATGTAAAAAATATTCTGGATTCAGGCACAGCACCTTCGGTCAATGATGAGTTCATTCAACAGCGCGCGAGATTAATTCAGGAAACACTGGCATCCTTCGGCGCGCCCGTGCAGGTGGTGGAGATCAATCGCGGGCCGGCGATCACCCAATTCGGCGTGGAGCCGCTCTTCGTCGAGACAAGAAGCGGGCGGATGAAAGTGCGCGTCAACAAGATCGCATCCCTCGTTGATGACCTTGCTCTTGCATTAGCCGCGCCGCGCATCCGTATTCAGGCGCCGGTTCCCGGTCATAGTTATGTCGGTATTGAAGTCCCGAACGATGAGATGACCCTGGTCGCCCTGCGTGACATCCTTGAGAGCGAGCCGTTCCAACGAAATAAGAATCCATTGAAGTTTGCGCTCGGCAGGGATGTGACGGGACATCCCGTCAACACGACTCTCGAGAACATGCCGCACTTGTTGATCGCAGGCACAACCGGCTCCGGTAAATCGGTTTGTGTCAACTCGATATTGACCTGCTTCCTGATGAACAACACGCCCGACGATCTGAGACTCATTCTTGTTGACCCCAAGCGCGTCGAGCTGACTGGCTATAACGGTATCCCGCATTTATTGTCACCAGTTGTTGTTGAAATTGACCGCGTGATCGGCGCGTTGCAATGGATGACGCGCGAAATGGACAAGCGCTATCACATGTTCGCAAAGGTCGGCGCACGAAATATCACCGATTACAACGCGCGCATGAAATTGCAGGGAACAAAGAAACTGCCTTTTCTGGTTGTAGTGATCGATGAATTGGCAGACCTGATGATGATCGCGCCCGGTGAAACTGAGCAGACCATTACCCGTCTCGCGCAACTGGCGCGCGCGACTGGCATTCACATGATCCTTGCCACGCAACGTCCATCTGTGGATGTGGTGACGGGGCTCATCAAAGCGAACTTCCCCGCGCGCATCGCTTTTGCGGTGGCATCCAATACCGATAGCCGCGTCATCCTCGACCAGCCTGGTGCGGAACGGTTGCTCGGCCGCGGCGATATGTTATTCCAGGCGCCTGATGCGCCTGCGCCTGTACGTTTGCAGGGCGTATTCGTTTCAGATCACGAGATTCAGAATCTTGTGGAGTTCTGGCGTATTCAAGTTGGCGGGGCGAGTCCTTATGCCGCGGCCTCAGCGCCGGTGGATATGCCCAAGTCTGATATTCCACTCAAACAAACTGCGATGTTCGAAGAGATGGCTCCCGAAGAAAGGAATGTGGATCCGTTGCTTGCCGAAGCCATTGACTTTGTCCGCCGCGAAGGACGCGCCTCCGTATCCATGTTGCAACGGCGGATGAGGATCGGTTATACACGCGCGGCGCGCATCGTGGATATGATGGAAGATAAAGGCATCATCGGTCCGCCCGAGGGGACATCACAAGTGCGGAAGATATTGGATTATGGTCCAACCGCGCCGCCAAAAGATGACGGTGCGTAAAATATCCCACGTCGCCGTCCTCAGTGATGAATGCCATTGAGAGCAAATCACTCAATGATATAATTCTGCTGTTGCCCCGGTAGTTCAATGGATAGAACAAGGCACTCCTAAGGCTTAGATGTGGGTTCGATTCCCGCCCAGGGCACACATGTGGTATTTGTATTCTTATAAAAATTTAACATTAAACCCTTGCACTGTAAAACGGTTTATAGTAATATGAAAGCGATGACCGCCAGGGTGCCCCCCTCACCCTGGCGGTCATCATTTAAGGACCTCACCTCTAACCCCTCTCCTGCAAAGAGAGGGAAATTTATTTCCCAACCTTCTTCAACTCTTCTCCAAATTTTTCAAGTTCTCCCAGTGTGTTCTAATGCACGGGTCCCACGCGGATCATTCCACCTGCTTCCAACAAACCCAACCGTCCCACAATCGCCGGTGCGTAATTGTGCCCATTCCAAACATAAATCCCCTGCTTTCCAGGTTCAAAAGAGGGTTGGCGCGAATTAACCACTTCTTGTATAGCCCGTCGCCGTTGGAGCGCGAATCTACAGAGTGCCGCATAATTATCTAAACCATAAGTTTACAATCCAGCCTGCAATTTGTTCCAAAAGTTTAGTAAATTATGAGACAAGCGGTAATTCAGACAAATACAGGCTTGAATTTGATTTCTAATTATTGTATAGTAATGATTGGAAGATGGACCAGGCCATTGCAGTCGCGTTGGAGTAGATTTCAATGACGAATGACCAGTATGATGCAGAACGAGTTGCTCGATTTTTTGATGCTTTCGGCATCCGGGAATGGAATCGACTGGTGCAGGATCCAGCCAATGAAGTCAGTTTGTACATCCATACCCATTACCTGGAAAAATACATAAGCCCGGGTCAGCGTGTCCTGGAGGTTGGCGCGGGTGCAGGGCGCTTCACACAAATTCTGGCACGGCTGAGCGCGCGTCTTGTGGTAGGCGACCTCTCGCCAGTTCAACTGGATTTGAACAGGCAGCACTCGATACAATATGATTTCGCTTCTGCAATTGAAGCGTGGGAGCAAATGGATATCTGTGACATGTCGCGCTTTGCACCGGGATCCTTTGACTGCATCGTTGCCTATGGTGGACCGTTCAGTTACGTTCTGGATGAGCGTGATCGGGCACTGGCAGAATGTCTGCATGTTCTCAAGCCCGGCGGGTTGCTCATCCTCAGTGTCATATCACTGTGGGGCAGCGCGCATCGTCGTCTGGATGGTGTGCTCAGTGTACCCGCGTCAATCAATCAGCAGATCACCGCAACTGGAGATATCCTGCCGGAGATGATCGCTGACCGAGAGCAATACTTCCACATGTTTCGCGCCAGGGAGTTAAGAAACTGGTTGGAACGCGCCGGTGTAAGGATAGTAGCCATGTCTGCTTCGGATTGTCTCTCTACCGGTTGGAGCGGAATGCTTGAAGAGATTCGGAAAGATCAAACGAAGTGGAATGAGTTGTTGAGAATGGAAGTGGAGGCATCTGCCGAGGAAGAATCATTGAATATGGGGATGCACACAATTGCAGTTGTGAGGAAAGAACAAGGAGAATGAATATAGCCGTATTCAGTAAATCAAAAGTTTAACTCTGGAGTCGGACAGCTCAATTGCCCTGCGGGTGCTGTCCGGGTATTAGAGCCAAACCATGAAATGCAACAAGAAACAGAAAAAACGCATTATTTTCAGGAAATTCGCTCCGCAAAAGTAGCCATCTATCCATCGGCAAGCTGATAGACTCCAGAATCATGATTTACTGAAATTTGGTAACAGCACGTTCATTTAATATATCATCGGAAGCCATCTGCCTACCATTTGCTTGTTGGTACTTCTCGATGTGCCTGGTGTTGTGCCATAAATTGCTCGTTATTGTTCTCCTCAATGACCCTGTTCCAGCGCGGGCAGCGATTGCAAGTACATCCATACAGCGCGCAGTTCATCATCGGTCATCTGCCTCTGGTTAACGAACCAGACGCGTCGCTTTCATTTTGACTCCTTATCCACCTTCTCCGCTCGAAAAGTATTTTCTGTAGGACAGTGCCAGCCACAAGGTAGTGAGCACCGCGAAGAGAAGCCCTGAATAGAAGGGCGGCGCCAGGGATTCGCCCGGCTGACGGCTGTTATATGATGAAACTACAATGAAGGCAAGACTCACTGGGATTAACCAGAAGGTGAACCACGCCCAGCGCGCCCCGCGGCGGAAGGCTGTCAGTGAAACGACGGAAACCAGGGCGCCTGTCATCAATAAGTTATAGCCAATGATTTTTTGCTGCTGATCCATCGTATTGTAGATCAATGGGTCCTGGGCTTTCAGTTCGGCTGGCGTTCTTCCTGTAGAACTGATGAGTATCGCCGGGTCATTCTCAATCCCGGCGATCATATCGCCTACGCCAAAAAGAATTTCAATTACGCCAAGGAACAGGAAGAGGACCCAGGCGCTGCGTTCAAAGAAATGCTCTCGTTTGCTTTGATTAACCATGGTCTTAATTCCTTTCTGTGGAATAGGGCGATCCCAACCATATTACGTGGCCACGCTGGTCTTGAACAATCACGAACAAACCATCATCTATTAGCCCCTTTGCTTACCATTCACCTCTCAGCACATCGCTGTATGTTTGGTGCTGTGCTATGAATTGTTCGTACTTCGGCTTGAGCTCTCTCTGCTGATATGGATAATACAAAAGTTTGAGACAAACTTGACCATCCACATTAATCAATTCTATGCAGGGATCCGCTCCGCCTGTTGTCACTTCACAATAACCGAAATGGATCGCCTGGATTTTCTCCGGGACTAGGTGGAAATGATCCTTACGATCCTGCTTTTCAAGCACAATTTCGAATCCATCATATGCCACTTGAAACCTTCCAACAATGTTGATCTCAGTCCCTTTTGTTTCTATTGCCGCGATGAACTCTCCGAGCTGGCAAACATCCTCCAGTAATTTCCAGAAAAAATTTGTATCCATGTGATCCTTCTCACTTACCCTGCGGCATCGTAGGCAGCGATTGCAAATACAGCCATACAGCCTTCAGTTCATCATCGGTCATCTGTCCGAAATACTTCCACGGCATGAAATCTTTTAGTGGATGTCCGCCAGGTGTCACGCTGGTGCGCATTGTTGCGATGAAATCCTCTTCAGACCAGCCCTTCATCTCGCCACCCCGCGTCAGGTTGAGCGCCACATACACGGTTCCCCCTTCACGAAGAGTCTGCCCATTAAGATTGGATCCGTGACAGAGGGTGCAAGTGTTTGCCAGGTACTCACCGTATTCCACTGTCATGCCTGGCTCGGGCGCAACCGGACGAGGAGCATAATGGTCAATCACAGTGACGTTTGGCACAATCTCTGGCGGTAATTGCCCAAGGGTCAGCATCACTCGACCTAAGGGACCAAGGTCGGCTTGCGGCATCTCATTATCCACCGGTGGCAGGGTCATCAGGTAGGCGATAAGCGCGCCCAGGTCTTCGTCGCTGAGGTAGTAGAAAACCCCCGAGGGCATCAGTGCCAGTCCTCTACCGTCGTGACCGACGCCGTGGCGGATGGCGCGCACCCAATCTTCGTCAGTATTGGTATCGCCCACGCCGCCCGCGCCCGATAAAACTCGTGAACTGTACCGGTAAATTGGTGAGTGTCATCTTACTCTGCTTACAACTACATAGTACCATGCCTATGAAATTTTATGACATCGGAATATTGTTCACTGTGGCAGATGGTACGTCTAGCTCAAAATAATGATGAAAGGCTTTCAGTAGTTGGCGATAATCAGTTATTGCAATTTGATGAGAAAACTCTATGGAACTATAAGAGCTCCACCACAGGATTGCTTTATCTCGTAGTAATCCCCTATCAGCATCTGATCTTAATGCGGCTAATGCGTTCGCGGTAAACATCTCATCCAGTTGGAGGGTTGACAATTCTTTGACTTGTTTCATGGCTTGAGCGTCTGCGATGATGACGAAATATCAGAAACGGATTATCGGCACATACCTATCATCACAATCTTAAGCTCTACCGTGCTGTTGCGGATTTATCGGAAAACAGGGAGATTCAGTCCACTCATTGAAAACAGGGCATTTGACTTAAGGTTTCTCGAGTTGCATTACACCCGGGTTTGGGAGGTGGCTTACGAACGATCGAGGAATGCAAAGAAAATCCCCGGACGTGTATACGAACTAATCCTGAGTTGGCAGAATGATGAAAAGGCAACAGATGAATAAATCAATTGATTTATCCAGAGACAATCTTCATCAGTGCTGTTTTCAAGCGCTCCACTTCTTCAAAGGTATTGTAGTGCGCGGCGCCCACGCGAACCATGCCGCCGCTGTCTTCCAAGCCAAGCCGCTCGGTTACGTTGATGGCGTAATAGTTTCCGTCCCAAACATAAATACCCTCCTGGGCTAGTTTCTCTGCGACTGTTCGAGGATGCATATCCTTCAACCGGAAGGAGAAGGTGGCGACTCGTTCATCCAAATGTTGAGAGTCAGTAATGCCATATATATGCAGCCCAGGAATAGACTCCAGGGCGTGAAGCAACACATGTCCAAGTTCAAATTCATAGGCTCGGATGGCCATCATTCCTTTTTTGAGTTCAAAGCGCCGGCCTTGATAATCGCCCTCATTCAAGCTTTCGACGTGATCTCCACCAAACTCGTGGCCCACCCATTCAAAATATTCAATCGCTCCAAGTACTCCAGCGATACCCTCATGATTTTGTGTGCCGGTTTCGAATTTACCTGGAAGTCTGTTCGTTGCAGGGCGTACTTTATAGGCGAATAATTTTTCCATTAGATCGCGCTTCCCATACAAAATTCCCGAATGGGTCCCGAAAAATTTATAGGCGGAAGAAATCAGGAAATCACAGCCCAATTTCTGGACATCAATCGGGCCATGCGGTGCGTATTGAACAGCGTCGATGTAAACCATTGTTCCAGCATCATGCGCCATCTTGATGATCTTTGCCACCGGATTGATAGTTCCGAGTGAGTTGGATGCGTAACCGACTGCCAATAAGCGTGGTTTTCGCCCCAAGGCTCTTTGCAGGTCATCTAATTTCAGAGTTCCATCTTCCACATCAAAATCCACCCAGTTGACTTTAACGCCTCGATCTTGGGCGGCCAACACCCAGGGCGTTACATTGGCGTCGTGATCGAGACGGGTGACCACGATCTCATCCCCTTCCTGCCAATCCCGCGAGATCGAACGGCTGATGTGCAGGGTCAGGGTGGTCATGTTGTTGCCGAAGACGATCTCTTCGGGAGAAGAAGCATTGTAGAAATCCGCCATTGCACGATGCGCTTCATCCAGAACTGCGTCTGAAGCAATACTGGTTTCAAATGCGCCCTCATGATTGGCGTTGCATTCAATTAAGTATCGATTGATACGATCAAGGGATTGTTTTGCGATTTGTGTCCCACCAGGGTTGTCAAAGAAAATAGCGGGACGATCAAGTGAAGGGAATTGTTGTCGAATCAGGTTCAAGTCGAGCGGCATGTTGTTCTCCTTAAGAATCCCTTAATGATGGATTTGTCCAAATTGGGTATACTAATATTGTACCCTACGGAAAGGAGGCACCATGTTTGACCAAATCTTGCTTGCCGTAGATGGTTCCGAACACGCATTGCATGCCGCAAAAGTAGCCGGGGATTTAGTGCGATCAGTAAAAGCAAAGGAACTTCGAATCGTAATTGCCTATGAGCCAGTCCCTGCTTATTTGGGAGAACCAAATTTGCAGAACACAATCAGTGCCCGCATGAATGAATCACAAGACGTCCTGCATGAGGCAGAGAGTATCGTCGGTCAGGTTCCGGCTGAAATTCACAGCGAGCTGATCGAAGGCCAGATCGCGGACGCGATCATCAATGTTGCCGAAACGCGCGGTTGTGATTTAATCATCATGGGTTCACGTGGTCTGGGAAGATTGGCAGGCGCATTGCTTGGCAGCAACAGCCAAAAGGTCGTTAGCGAGGCCCAGTGTCCTGTGCTTATTGTGAGGTAGCGATCTGCTCTGCCCGGGCGAATTCTTCCGGCGTGTTCACGTTCCAAAAAGCCAGACCAGAAGCATCGTAGCGCATGATATCTTCAGGTAAGAGTATATGTACTTTAACTTGTGGGAACCATGCGATGACTTTCCATTGGTCTGCTTCAATGGATTGCTCGATTGCTGGAAGACAGGTTTCACGGCGATAGACGGCGTGTAGTGGTTCATAACCTTCATCCGATTTTGCGATGACGACATCCGCTTCATTCTCGACGAGGAGCCTGCTTGCCGCTTCGATGAGCATTGGGCTGGCGAAAGGCATGTCGCACGCCACCACTGCCACGATAGGATGTGTGGCGGAAGCAATGGCAGTGTAGAGTCCGCCCAGGGCACCGCGGCCAGGTTTGAGGTCCGAAACGAGGCGCAGATTGAGAAAGGTGTATTCTGCCGGACGATTGGTTGTCACAATGATCTCATCTGCAATTGGGCTGAGTTGTTCGATCACACGTTGGATTAATGGACGCCCGAGGAAAAGCTTGAGGGCTTTGTCCTCACCCATGCGTGTTGATTGACCACCAGCCTGAATAACAACTGAAAGCATGACGACATTATAATGTTTTGAGATGGTTTAGAGTTAATCAATGTCTCCAAGAAGAAGAAGATCAGGAAGATCGTCGGCTTTGGGTTATCTTGTGCTGCTCGTAGTAGCAGGGCTGGTATGGTATCAGGGGAAAATTCCCGGTGTGCCCAAGCCTGAATCCGTCATACCAACGCTGAAAGGCCTTTCCACCTATATCCCAGATGGGGAAGCTGTTCGAACCCTGATACCCAATATCACTGGTGGAACTCCTTCCGCAGACACTTCTCAGCCTGCGCCGGCCTCCTCTGCAGGCGGCTTGCCCGAAATGGCCGAGAAGCCAAAGCTGCAGGGAAGCACATTCCAGGGCTGCCCACCGGAGGGAGATGGCGGTGACCCACAATTAAATGTTTTGAAGAATCGTGTGGATGAAGGCAGTTACGTTCCAGTTTCTTTCGATTCCATCGTTTCATTGAGCTGGCCGAGGGAGGTGGAGGGACGCGACAGAGAAAACTGGTCTGCGGAGGATACGGCAACCATCGCGCATTACGAAGGCATACCCGTGATGGTGGATGGCTATCTGACAGCGGCAACGGAGTCCGGGCCAGAATCGACGAATTGCCATGCAACCAGCAACGACATGGTTGACTGGCATGTATCACTGGTCAGGAACCCAGGTGAGGACCGGTCTCAGGCAATCGTAACAGAGACAACACCGCGCATTCGCGCCAACCATAAGTGGAGTCTTGATCTATTACGTCAAATCATCGATAACCAGGACAAGGTGCGCATCAGCGGCTGGCTATTCTTCGACCCCGAGCACCCGGACCACATTGGCAAATACCGCGCCACCTTATGGGAAGTCCATCCAATTATGCAGATCGAAGTCTTCCGTGATGGTCAATGGGTTCAACTCGATAACCTTGAACAATAATGGTGCCCAATATGCATAAAGGAATTCGTTTGTCACTGGAACTATGGATCGAAGGAGAGGATGAACCAGCCCGCGATTTTGCCGCCTTCACCATACATGCAGTTAAGCAGATGTTGGAAGAAGGCAAACCACCGGAGCGTAGCCTTCAAATAACCGTCCGCTCCATTGAAGAAAATACTGATTGGGAGGAGGATGAAAAACGCGATCATTGATGTGCAATGGATTTAGTGATATTCTTAGTGTGTTTAGGATGATGATATGACTGACTTAGGCAATGTCCTGGATAGAATGACTGTAGAGGGGACTCTCTACGAGCGTATGCCGAATAACGCGGTGCGATGTTATGCCTGCGGCCACCGATGTAAGATACCAGAAGGAAAGCGCGGCATCTGTCAGGTACGTTTTAATGAGGGTGGAAAACTGCGCGTGCCATGGGGTTATGTAGGCGCGCTGCAAAGTGACCCGGTCGAGAAGAAGCCGTTCTTCCATGTGATGCCGGGAACGAACGCGTTGACATTTGGGATGCTCGGTTGCGACTTCCATTGTGGATATTGTTTTACAGGGGATACGATGGTGGTTACGAATCGAGGCCCAGTCGCACTACAGGATGCCTTCGAACTTGGAAAGTCTCGCCATGAACAACCCGATCCCTTCGGGGAAATATCATTTCCAATAAATCTAAAGGCAATTACATCTTCAGGTGGGCTTCGAGACGTGAAGGGCGTCTTTCGGCATCCGTATCAGGGTGACTTGATAAGAGTGAAGCCTTATTACCTGCCCGCAATTCAGTGTACACCGGATCATCGTGTTTATGCCACAACTGATGTGTATATACCTCCCGCGCTTGTTTACGCCAGGGATTTGACCAGAGGGCATTATCTGGCTGTTCCGCGAGTTTACAAGTTCTCCTCTCCCCAGGTGATCGATGCTGAACGCTTGCTTGGGTCTTATCAGGTGACATTCCAAACTCCGTGGAAGTTATCAAGCGATGAGATGCAGAAGATTATGGATTTATCTGCTGAGGGAAAATCTTCGCGAGAGATCGGCGAGTTGTTTGGAAAGAGTGGTTCTTATATCCGCCATTTGCGTGTCAAAATTAGAAACGGGTGGGTGAGTGGATCGAAAACGTCTCATCCCTATATTGAGGATGGGTATTTGCGTTTTCCCAACGAAAGACAGCCTGGAATTCCGGCACAAGTAAGGGTTGGCGTTGAAGTTGCCGAATTATTTGGATATTACTGCGCAGAAGGTTCGATTGTTTCAGACAAAAAACGCCCGAATAGTTTCAAAATTAACTTTAGCTTTTCAAAAAAGGAATATGACCTGGCGGATCGCGTTATCGAGTTGCTCAAAGTTTGTTTTGGAGTTGATGCAAAGCTTGTTCATCGTTACACCACGTTGGCGGTATCCATTTCCAAGGCTTCGCTTGCTCTGCTGTTCAAAACACTGGCTGGAGAGCGTTCAACGAAAAAGCATGTGCCTGAAATGCTTTTCGATGC
>Ga0184615_10001835_pt1 | contig 11443 bp, 10 predicted proteins | sample PLM4_65_coex_FD_133134 | JGI IMG/M metagenome (GOLD analysis project Ga0184615, IMG submission 133134) | Groundwater sediment microbial communities from an aquifer in East River, Colorado, USA - PLM4_65_coex | ecosystem: Environmental > Terrestrial > Soil > Riparian zone | place: USA: East... | reverse complement strand
CTTTGATTCGAGAGTTGGACGAGCACGAGACGTAAGTGCTTCAAGTCCGATCACTTTTGTATCAGACGCATTCCGTTCGGTGTCTGCTGACAGTCTTTTATCATTTGTTCAAACTGTAAGTGGCAGTCGTGGTCTGGAGAGTGACCTAGCTCTTGAATCTATTGCCTCCAGAAATGTCATATTTTTTCGTGCAGTTGATTCTGAAATCATTATTGAGGAAACGCTTGCTTACTACATCGAAAATCCTGGTCTGCTCTGCAATTATAGTATATTTGTCGGTGGGACGACCGATCCAGGAGCTATCACTCCTCCAAGCACTGTCCCTCCCATTCTCGGAACTGCCACTCTAACCCTCACATATCCGTATGTGGCTCCGACGAACACTCTCATTCTTCGGAATCCTGATTTCGGAAATGGAGATCGTCTGGAATTCAGTCGGATACGTCGCCAAACTAGGGGTGGCACACCGATCCTTTTCTCGGATCGAGACTGGCCAAAGCAGCAAGTGCTCAACCTTGATATCAGTGCGCTGACTGAGATACAAGCGCAAGATTTCTTGGATTTCGTTACGGAGTCACTGGGCCAGGAAGTTGGTTTGCTGGACCATGAAAACAGACAATGGCACGGGTTGATTCTTAACCCGGATGCCGATATAACGGATGGCGGATTGAATTGTACCTTCGCCACGCATCTTGAGTTTGAGGGAGTATTAGCATGAGTCTGATAACTCACGTCCATGAACTGATTAGCGGGGATGGATTATCTTTTGATGCAGAAATTTGGGCCGGAAATCCGGATGCGAATTTTGGAACGGCTCTTACTTTTAGGACTACGGAAGTCCCTAATGCATTTAGAAGTTTGTTACACATTGATTTGTCGGCATACATTGGTCGTGTAATAACGGCGGGTAGTTTGGTACTGACAAATGCGGCTGCTTCGTCTAATGCTATCTTAAAAATCCACAGAGTCACACAAACTGCTTGGAATGAGGGCGCTGTATCATGGAATAAATACGATAGCGCCAATTCTTGGATTTCGGCGGGCGGAGATTTTGATCCAACCCCGGCGCAGACACTTGGGCCGTTTTCTGCCGCCCCTGGTTCTACAGTTACTTTCAATAATCTTGTTGCACTGATTCAAGATGCCTTGGATAATAGAAGTGGACATCTACATGCTATTCTGATGTGGACGAATGATACCACTAATGTCGGCACTTTTCATTCCTCCGAAGCTAGTGCTAGCCGCCCGTCTCTTCAATTTTCTTATGAAATAACTGATCCAGCCAATGTATGCACTTTCACACAATCAGCAGTGTCACAACTTATTAGTAGCGAAGTTCCTGGCGGAAGCGAATGGCGCCCCAGGATGGTTATTCGTCGCCGTATGAAAGTCAAGAATCCATTTACTTTCCACCCATGATAAAACTCGAAGCCCCACTGCCGGCCGTTCAAACAACTAGCTTTCTGCCTAATCCCCAGAAGGGTGATGTTGAAAATCTTTTGCATAACATCGACCTAAAACGCTCCATGAATGGAACGAAATACACATATGTTAAGAGTAATAGCAACAGGCGGCTGACATATGAATTCAGATTAACCAGGATGAAAGGACTTGAACTTCGTGCATTTATTCAGTCGTATTATGATTCCGAAATCAAAATGACGAACCATAAGGCCGAAGTATGGCACGTTCGCTTAGTCAACAACCCATTTGAGTTCTCCAGCGCAAGCGGAGAAACTGTTACCATCCAGTTGCAGTTCGAGGGAGAAATGGTATGAGAACAATTTCTGCCCCCTCGCTTGCAAAACTGGCTCAGAATCTCGGAACTGAGCCTGTCAATATCGTCGAAATTCAATGGACCGAGGGCGGTGAGCGATTCTCCTATTGCGACAAGGAAGTTATAGGTCTCCGAGCAAAGATTTTAGAGCTTTCTGGACTTGACTTCGTAATTCAGATTTCAGGTGGATCGGATTCCAGTCAGGTTAACGTTGTTCTCGATGATACTGATTCTGAAATCAAAAATCTGATTGATAATTATGATGCTAACAAGCGCCCGGTGTGGATATATCAGTGGTTTCAGGGGCTCGCGGAATCTGAAAAGTTTCTGATTTTTCGTGGAGAAATCAGAAGTCCGTTTGTCTGGGATGAGGGCGATAGAACTGTATCGTTCAGCGTTGTATCGAAGATAGAGGATGCAGAAGTAGGCTTCTCGATTGAGGAAGGAAATTTTCCGCAGCCGCCAGATGAATTGATTGGCAAACCTTGGCCGATCGCATTTGGGACTGTGTGCGATATACAAGCGCTCCAGGCTACCTCTCCCCGGCAAGGGATTTTGAAATCAGGAGTAGGGATTTCTGATTTCACACTATCTAATAGAATTTGCCAGGCTGGATATATTCTGTGTCCATCCGAAGTCAAGGGGATGGTCAGCGAACTCGGGCTAAAGCCACCTACACTTGGTGCGTCCACACTTGTCACAATAGATTTTGAGCCAGATATATTTGGATTTTCTAACAATCAGAGTTTTGGGGCGAGCGAAGATTGCGCCTCAGATCGTTGCCAAACTATCGAAGAGTTGAAAGCACAACTCATTCAGCAGCAAGCTTATGAATATTCAACCATAACTGTAATAGGGGGAGCAAAATTCCCGCAGTCACCGACTGTAATAACACTCAATATTGACGGAGGAAAATTCACTGGTACATTCAGCGGTGAAGTATTCACGATCACAAGTCGGCAGCATCCAGATTTTGAAACAACAACTTTAATAGACTGCCATGAGATACAGGAAAGTTCTTATGTTAATAAGCCGAGTTTCTCCTCAGACTTCTCCAGGATAGATACTAGCAATACATTTCAAGCTGGAACATCGGTAGATGATACCTGTACAGCGGAATTTGCGCAGGAAAAAGAGGATGGTGCGGCTACCTCTCAGAAGGCATATGATGATATGCCGACATCGAATTTCTTCTGGGCGCGGAGTGGCGCCAGAGTCACCCTAGATGGGGAAGAAGAAATTCTGTATATCGCTAACCTGCTCCCTGCAACTGTCAACAGGGTATCAGCTTTTAGAAGGTTGGCGACTGGCGAGAAGTTAATGACGTTGCCAACGTCGATGTATGAGATTTTTCAGACAGACTACGGCCCTTATACTGTCACCGAATTACTGTTCAACACACTCCCCAGTCTTGTCCCTAATCCAGTAAATGGAAAAGTAGATGGCAAGTGGGGAGACGATGTATATGTATCCATGACTTCAAGCGTTGGTCCAAACACAGTGGATATATTGCAATATCTGATAGAGACATACACCACATTTGATATTGACGCTGCATCATTTGCTTCTGTACACACTTCTCTTGCAGACTATCCATCTGGCTTCGCTATTTTGGATAGACGAAATGTGGTAGAAGTTCTTAGAGAGATTGCGGAGCAGGCCCGTTGTGCTATTTATGTTCGTGACAATACTGTATTTTTGAAATATCTTTCGGAGGAACCAACTTCCGTCGCTACGATAAATGAGGATGATGTCATTGCAAACTCTCTAACCGTCGAGCATACAGATACTGAGGATGTTGTTACGAAATCAGTTGCAACCTGGCAAAAGAGTGGGGGACAAGAAAAGCCAGATGAGATAATACTGCGTCACAATATAAAGAAATATGGAGTACAAGAGGAGACAACTGACTACTATACCTACAATGTGCGCGAACATATACTGAAAAGTGCTACCTTCTGGTTGATTCGGAAATCAAACACCTGGCGAAGAGTTTCATTTAGGACCACAATCAAACACCTGGCACTTGAGATTTTTGATTGTGTAACTCTGGACCTTTCAGACGTAGCACCGAGTCCGATTAAGGTAGTCGTAGAGAAGGCCACATTTAATTCGGATTCAAGAGAAATAGAGTTCCAGTGTTGGACTCCTCTGAAAGCAGGTACAACTATACCATACGTGTTTGCGTGGCCAGCTAGTGTTGCCGCGGCTACAGAGTTTCCAACGCAGGAAGAGATTGATGCTGGTTTCGCTGGCGGTGGAGATTCTATTGGCTATACAATGGTTCCCCCTCCAGACCATCTACTAGCAGCGCAGACTGTTGCCGGCGACAATAGGGCGGATTGGGGAGATCGTTTTCCATCCGACCTCGATGATACTCTTATTTCTGTCTCTTGTCCCATAGGCGCTGATGTTGATTTGGAGGATGAAGAAGCTCCAGTTTTGAAAGCCTTTCGGCGTGCAGCTAGAGCCAGTCGCCAGGCGGATACCAATGCGGAAAATGTTGGTGCTGGTTCTGGTGGCGACAACCAGCCGAATAAGAAATCACCGGGATTGTGCGGAGAAGAGGACCCATCTGCCGGCAATGATGAAGGCAATTGCCGATATGCCGTCACTGTAACATATGGGCGAGTACTTCAAGTTGGGAATCCTGGCCCAGATACGACTCAAGGGGCTGTTGGTTTGTTGGAAACTGCGGAGTTCAACTCAGAAATGTGTCATGTGTTTGGGAGTGCATTTGGAGCGCGCGCATTTGTTTCTTATATGATTGCACAGATTTTGGAACTACACAATAATGCGACGGTTGGACAAAATGTGCCACTGACAGCTATAAATTCTGGGTCGGCAGGTGGAGCAACTTGTGCAGCCGCCGAACTGGCCCAAGGTGAAAATCCTGGGCCGAATGATGGAAAGAAATCTAGTAATGTCAAACCAACAACGCAAGCAGTAGCAGATGCAACAGGTTCGGAAGTTGGCACTATCTACCCACCAAGTGGTACTATCGGAAGTCTTATCATTAACCGATATGTCCAACCTGTCCCAGGTGAATAATGACAACTGCATTTGCATGGATAGGCCAGATAATGGAGTGGCTCGGGCGCTGGATACCTCAAATCCAGATCGTCCGGGCCACTCACGGTGGTGTTAAATTCGTCAGAGGCAGAAAAGTAAAAGAAATGAAGCCAGGAATGCACATTTACTGGCCTTTGACTACTGAGGTTTCGATCTTACCGACAGCGCGCCAGACACATAATCTCGTAACACAGGTTATGATGACGAAAGATAGGAAGCAGGTTGTTGTCGGTGGCGTGATAATCTACACCATAACTAATATAGTCGATGCGCTTTCTGAGAATTGGGATGTATCTGATACAATAAGCGATATAACGCAAACCGCGCTAATGGCAGTTGTAACAGCTTGGACATTTGATGAATTGATTTCTAAAATCACAACTGATTTAGAGAAAGAACTTACAAGTGCAACGCGAGAACGGCTTAGACCTTATGGTGTTAAGGTACATAAATGCGCGCTTACAGACTTTAGCACCTGTCGAGTTCTAAAGCTACTTGGTGACGGCGTATTAAAATGACATATGCTCATACTCCTTGCACGGGTTGTGGGAAAAAATATCAACCTGGACCAAAGCCAGAACCATTTGTGCGGGGTGATAATGTGAGTTTTGGACGTGCAAGATCACAACCAGATGGAAGTATAGTATATCCGAAGAAGGGATGGGAACCCCCACCACCCATCGAAGGTTACGTCCGTGATCCAGGCAACGCCTGGCGTTTCGTTCCATTGTGGCCAATTTGTGGTATGCGTCAAAAGGTAATGGTGAAGAAAGTATGTGGCGCTATTTCCATCAAGATGATCTGCAAATGTTCGGATTGTCCACTATTTCAATCAGATATTGTTCTGTTGAATTGTGAGAACTGCAACCACAGGAGACCTTAATGCCTTTCCAAAGTGAAGCGCAGAGAGCTTATTTGTATGCTAAGAAACCAGCCGTTGCAAAGGAATTTGCGAAACATACCCCAAAGGGAGCAAAACTTCCTAAGTATAAAAAGAAAAAGCCCCGGTAGCCCATTAGGGCCACTGGGGCTTTGATTTTGAAATCAGAACGAGTCATAGAGGGTCTGACTTAGGGCACAAACTCCAGCAATTGCCGGCGATATACTTCCGCTGTCGCAGCGCAATCTGATAATGCGTCATGGGGATTGATATTATTCACCCTCAGTTGTGTACAGCAATATGATAGAGAAAGTTTTGGATACGCATATCTCTCATTGTGATGATCGCATCTATCATTTACAAAGCTGGCAGCTACCATGCTATCTCTATATCGCCAATCGAAGAGATGCTCGAAAGATAGTGGACCCAACCATTCGATAATGAAAGAACGATCGAAAACCCAATTGTGGGCCAGTGGAACTATCTTCTTCCCCACCGGGAGTCTCAACCTCTCAAACCATTCATCCAGCATGTCGGCAGCTTTGAAGGCATCGAAACCTTCAATAATCAATTTTGCCATATTGATTCTGTGGATTTTTGATGCCATCTTATCTACGTTCTCTAAGCGCTTTGGCTTCATATTGATATAGAATGGCATCACTGTTTGCAAAGGTTTGATGTGGGCATCAAGAGGTAGGATGGCAATTTGAACTATGTCGTGTGTTCCAGCAATTAAGCCCGTAGTTTCTACATCGACGGCACACAGCAAATTGCCATTCAAGTGTTGCATCGAGGAGTGCGGACTATGCCCTATACGCATAAAATCTCCCTTCCAAGTGCTTCCATCTTGGTATTAAGATCAGTCAGAGTTCCGCTATTGTCTATGACGCCGTGCCACCCATCCCATTCATCGAGTGCAGTTTCAGCGGCGTCGTTGCCTTTTATAAGACCGGGGCGGTCAATCCTGTACACGCGCCCTCCTAGCTCACAGACTCGTTCTGCTTCATTCTGAAAACGTAGGTCGGTTATGATTATAATATCAACCATAGGGCTTAGAAGTGCATAATCAAGCCAAGTGTCCCGATATACTTCCCTCATCTTGTTTCCTACCTCGATCCATGTTTGTCTGGGGGATTTACCTAGTTTCGGGATCATTACTTCTTTGATTTTTTCTCCGGCCTCAGTTTCATAATAGACACCCGGTTGCAGTCCAGCCCAACCGTATAGCTGCCAACTAATATCTTTTAGTTTGCTGGCGAAGGAAATTTTCTTCACCTTCAAACCTGGGCGCTCTACACGAAGAAATGAATCCAAAAATCTGGCAGATGTATCTTTCCCTACCCTCTTGGCATATGCAAAGGCGACTATTTTCATTAGTCGATCTCCTTAGGCTCGCACAGAATGGAAGGACCGTTCACACGAGAGTTTGAAAGGAATGACGCAAGATTATTTTTGATAGTATCCTTTCCGCCAGTAACTAAAAGAAAGTCTCCAGATAAAAGCTCAATAGTATCAAAATCGACACCGACAACAGAATACAGTTCTGATCTAGCAAATACAGGACCGTGTCTAGGTGTGATTTGCAAAATCAATTCCTTAGTATCTTTCGTCGATGGCCGTATTAGGAATGCCATGTAAGCTTATCCTCTTGTAAAGTAATCCTAGGTTTTGTGGATTCTACCTTCTCGAAACTAACATTAGCGACGTAAAACTGTGCGCCCCTGCTCATGTTCCTCCCCTTCACATAGCCTAGTTTTACTATCTCCCGACCGAAGCGGATTATCGACCACTCACTCACCAGAGACGGCGGCAACCACTCGATAAGGCGCTCATGAAGCTCCGACATCTTTATAAGTTCGCCATCCACAGAATGTACCATATCAGCTAAGAACTCTTCAAGCACTGTTCGATTAGCTGATTGAGCCTGTTTCTTCTCCTCTGTAGCAATGATCGGGATATTTAGGCGGTCATCAGGCTCTGGTAAGTCTATATGCAATATGTGAGCAAGAAAATCTGGCGCTTGTTTTTTCAATTTTCCCAAGAAAGCAGTCTTATTGATTTTAAGATGCGCCTCCAATTCTTTGACATATGTGACCACTATACGAGTATCGCCCGGAAATGTTGGACAAAATCCTATGTCATTCGCAGTCTGAACCCAGTGCCAAGAATTAGGCACAGTATACGGCGTGCCGTTCTTTGCGTGTATAGGCGCGGAGCGGGCTGTAACCCAATCCTTGATCCTATTTCTGGCCATACTTTTACCTTGGCGCAGATCAGTCTCTTCTACGACACACAAAATCTTTCCTGCGAGTTCACCGTTGAATCCATTGGGAGAAATAAGTGCGGCATCTGCACGTTCCACACCGCGAGTCACCAGCAACTCGATAGACTCATAAAAGATCGACTTGCCGCTGCCTTCCGGGCCATATAAAAACAAATAAGGCAACTGTTCTAATGGATGCTGAAACATCCACGCTATCCATAATTTCAGATAGTCGCCACCGCACACGATGCCATTAGCTTTACACCAAGGGTGTTCTTTGATTGCAGAATCAAGACCAGACCCAGAATGATTCAGTAATTTTGTCCACTCATCGAATCTCAATGAGTCCAGATCGAGGGCTGGAGCTACCGAGAATTGTACGGCATCCCGATTCCACTGTCTATCACCGGGATATTCCGGCTGGAATGGTCTATTAACTATTGTCCAACGGCGCATAATACTTGAGCCAAGAACAATAGGCAAATCTTGCTTTTGCACCCCTATAGACGCTAGAACACATTTTATGTGCTCCAAGCGCTCATCGCACCATTTTCCATCTGATTTAATTACCCAGCCGGCATCTTTGCCAGATTCGACGACCAGATGACGGACAATATCTTCGTAATTGCTAATCTCTGAGTCATAATGTGCGGGCGCTTGCGTATTCAATATACGCTGCCATAATCCACCGCGTTTCGTTTTGTTCCAACCTTGCATCTTTTCAGCATTGTCTGTATCGGTATGTTCGATTTCAAAAATCAATCTTCCATCTTTATGTGGGCGGAGACTAGCTTGTCTCCCCATCATAAAATTTGGCAGTTCAACATGGGCGCCTAGACCGGCGGCCGCCGTAATTGCAGTCTCAGTTTCCCGAAAGACAAATGCACCTTTGTCATTTTCTACGCCGCCACTTATCTTTGCCGACGTAGCAAGATCAGGTTCACGATTCAAGTAGCATCGCGTCCAGCCGCTACCATCCTGCTCCCAGCTATCAGCTTCCTGTACGCCGGGTGTGTGCCTACGCACAGACCACGCGCCCTTGCGCATAGGATACATGAAAGTATTCTGGGAAGATGACCCAGAAGAACTGGTTTTGAAGATGCCCTTCAAACCTAGATTCTTATGCGCTTCCTGGAGATCAAGAGTGTGACAGACTACCATCCAATTGTCTGCATCCCACCACCAATCTCTAACTCTATTCTCTTCAAGAAACTTTATTAACTTGCGGTGATCGGCGTCGAGAGGTACTTTCGATCGTTGCCCACATAATTCCGAAAATTCATCAATCTCTGTTACAAATTCTGGGACATTCTTCTTTGTTTTTCCAGTGATGACTTTTATATGATCCTGCCAGTTCGGCGGAACATCTTTAAGTATTTCGCCCTTCTTAATTAGCTTTAAGCCGGGACCGTTGATCCCGCCAGCAGCCTCAAACTTCCTATGCCAAATCCAGATATTACCGCCACAGTTTGATGTAAAAACTCCATTTGCTAAAGCAAAATTATGCCAATTGGGGGCTATTACACAAAAAACTTCTTGTTCCACTGTTTCTGAGGAACTGTAAATAACAGATGTTGAAATCCGCTTAGTTTTTACAAACTTTTTCTTATAGTCTCTGCGAACCATCAATGAAGAGTCGAAATTACTTGTTTCAATATAAAGAGAGAACCCGTCTTTAGAATTTTCAAAATTTCCTTTTCCCTCTAAATTTGGCTCATAAGCTCGTAACCCGATGCTGATTGCCCATTTTTGAAGTTGTTTTAATACTTCAAAATTTGATTGTGTAATCAAAATACCGCCACCGTGCCCCATTTTTCCATCAGCGGCATGAAGTCCTAAAAGAAAACCAAATACATATTCTTTAGTAGGATTTTTAGGAAGATTTTTCCAATGTGCCGGCAAACCGTATACCATTGGTCTGTAGACACCTGAATATCTGCGACTTCCTACGCTTCGACCATATTTAGTAAGTTTTTCAACGATTTCTTGTGGATTATCTTCAAAAATAGCAACTTCTGTTTGACGTGTTCCATGATAATCAACTTCCCACCCATCCCCATACACATAACCATGCGCCCAACCTTCCCAATCTATTTTTGGGAGGGGTATATTGCTTAAAGGTAGACGAGTTAATTTTGTCAGATCAGTTGTATATTTGAAATTTCCCCACTGAACCCTAGTTTTATAATCATAAAACATCCATTTATGATTATCGGTTACTTGTACAAATTGGGAATTTCCAAATTTAATTTTTCTAGTTTTCTGATTTCCAAAAGATTTAACAGTTGCATTAGCCCAAATTTCTCCTTTCGGGGTTAATTGACGGATTTTAATGTTTTTACCTTCGAGTTCTTTTAAGGTGAAAACACCTTCATCCGTTATTATTTCTGTATCACCAGAAAAACAATTGTCTACCTTGGATTCAAAATCAAAACCAGTAAGTGCTGACATCTTGCCCAAAATTGCCCTACCTAGGGCGGCATGTTCGCAATGATTTTGGCAATCAACTCCATCCAAAAATACATACAGGTGCAATCCGTTTCCGCTAGTGGATTGTTGAGTTGTAACCCACGGAATATTGATTGCAAAATCACGAACCTCTGCTAATTGTTCATCCGTAAGTTTGGAAGTGTGGGAATCTTTGTGCCCGACTATGGCATCGAAATCAAAGCCAACCCACCTTGACTTTAGATTAACGAAATCCCACCCTGTCATCCCGATAGCTTCACAGTGGGCAGCTAAATCGAAACTGATTTCACTATCAAAATATTCTGGCTTAGAATTAGCATTTCTGGGTATCCTAAATGCCTTCCACGTATAGATATGGTCCGTCCAGCCAGTCCACCGTTTGCCTTCGTACTCGCCCTCGATCCGTTCTCCTCCGTCTTGGGCCACCATTACCTGGCATTCCATTTGTGGCCCGTACATATCAGAAATATGGGGGCGAGCTTTCGCTTTTAGAAAATTTAGGATAGCCTGTGTCTTTGTTACCATGATTTTGTTATCAACTCCTGAAAATCAAATCAAAATCTGGTTGACGACACAATTCCCCGCAACCAATATACGGCAATACAGGAAAATGGATCAAGAATCCGTAACTCGTTGCGGCGCAATGAGTTACAACAATTTCTAACTACTCTTTTCTACTTCTCTGCTTACACGCGAAAAACATAGCTGGAAATAAAGATCATAGGGAAGAGGACGGCAGACAAAGTAGTAGTAAGAAAATCAAATCAAAAGATGACCACATATTGCCGCGCGACGTGCGCGCGAAGCAAATTTCATGCCATTAACCCTTTTTCGGTTTTTGCCGTATCTTAAGTGTCGAGAGTCTACAGACTTGTTTCTTGTTTTGATTTGATTTTTCGAGTCTGATTGCAATATCGAAAGAATGATACCAGCATCATTTCCTGGAGTAAAATCATGGGACCATCCGATCTGAGGAATGTTT
>Ga0184615_10001834_pt1 | contig 11445 bp, 29 predicted proteins | sample PLM4_65_coex_FD_133134 | JGI IMG/M metagenome (GOLD analysis project Ga0184615, IMG submission 133134) | Groundwater sediment microbial communities from an aquifer in East River, Colorado, USA - PLM4_65_coex | ecosystem: Environmental > Terrestrial > Soil > Riparian zone | place: USA: East... | reverse complement strand
GGAAGGATCTATCGCTCCTAGAGCGGTAGCGAAAGGACACATCAAATGAAAATCGTCGACACGGCCGCCCTGGCCTTCATCGTCACCGGGCTCTTGCTCTCCGGGATCTACGTCGAGGAAAAGAAGGTCATCCGACCCGAGCCCCGCACGGTGGCTCCCCAGCGCACTGACATGAACGTCCCCCTCCCCAGGGACAAGGAGATCACGATCACCCTGGGCGATACCGTCATCTCGGTGAAGCGCCCGGCTCGCCATGACGGGGAGACGATCATCGAGCTGGACGAGGAAGCTCCCCAGGCGAAGTGGGTCTGCTCGGCCTGGATGGAGAGCCAGGTGGGCGGAGCGTACCGGAAGTGCGGTCTCCAGTGAACACCATCAGGACCCTCTGGCTGCAATTCGGCGCGCCTGGGCAGAGCATGAAGGCATTCGCCAAGAGCCGCCCCGGGTGTGAGGTGTGTCAGGCCTGGCTCCTGAACAAGCGTGGCGTCCAGTGAGAACGTTCCTCCGCCGGCTGGCCTGGCTCTTCGAGAGAGACACCCACCCGCTTCACGATTGGTAGTCTCCAGCATTGGTGTCCCCGCCCGGGCCGGAAGGTTCAGGCGGGGGAACGAACGCTCGAGAAAGCTCTATGGACAGTGAGCCCTCGATGGCCCAGGCGGGTCAGAGAGATGAAACCTCGATGAGCGTGTGGTACAATAAACCATGAAAATGGACTCCCGCCTCCTCGCCCGCGCTCTCCTCGGCTCCTCTCTGAACGAGGCCCGGCTCCCCCAAGGGGTTCGAGCGCAGGTCTCGGCGAAGGCATACCTCGCGGGAGGACCCTCCTTCGTGGACCTCGAACCGGGAGAATTCATCCTCCTGGGCTACAGGGTGGAAGGGACCGAGGTGGTTGTCGACATGATGACCAACGACGGGACGAAGCTCCCTCCCCTCGTCGCCGGCTCCGCCGCGGGCGCGACAGATCTCGGGTCTGCCCTCGAAGCGAAGTGAGCGGCAATACCTCTATGCACAAGCTCTCTCCGATCCACCCTCTGACGCAGGAGATCACTTGATCCGAAAACTCGTCTGGTTCTGCAGGGCCTGCAATCACCTCGAGGACGTCGGTTGCGACGACGAGGGCCCCATGGCCGAGATCGGAGAGCAGGACAATTGCGTCCACTGCCCCTCCGGCGTGGCGATCGTCATCGAGATCGAAGCCCTCTCCCCGCCCGACAAGACGGCGAACTAGAAGATGAGCCCGGGCCGGGAGGAAAGAATCATTTCCCATAGGGGAGTACCGTCCCCAGCCCAGGATTTCGCCTTCATGCCCTCCCCGTCCCCCAACGCGCAGACGAAGACGGCGCAAGTGATTGGTCGATTGTGCATGACCCCTCAGAACCCTCGGATTGCTCACCTGGACCGGGACATAAAGATTCCTTGCTACGAGGCCTGGGCTTCAACCCGTGTGTTCTGGAGCAATCCAGCGTGGTTCTCCGGCACCCTTGACATTTGCTGTTTAGGCTGGATGTAAACCAACCGAGTGTTTCTCCGACACGTTGAAAGGACCACCGACATGTTCGTCTGCTGCGATTGCAAGAAGGAGATTCCCGAGGCTCTGGCCTCCACCCACACGCTGCCGAACTCGGACGGGAGCGCCACGATCCAGTGCGTTCCCTGCCATGTGAATGGGCACGAGACGTCGAACGGCAAGCACGAACCCCTCTTCTCCGCGTTGAAAAAGAACAGGGCGGCCTGCTGGGCTTGCTCGGTTCCCCTGGAGAGAGGGAGGTCCGAAGACCTCTGGGACGATCTCTAGCCTTACCGACTTCTCTACTAGAAGCGTGAGAGGAGTCGAACCTCTCACGCTTCCCGAGATTGTTTTCTGCTTGGCGCGGATCGAATCTCTCCGGATGAACCGATGGGGTCACCGTGGTACAATGAATTTCACTGGAGGCATCCACAATGACGAGAACGGAATTCTCGAAGCGCCCGGGCATGACGTACACCTGCTTTGGCACTCTCTCCCAGGAGAAGGTGACCGATCTCATTTCTCGCTGGGAGGCTCTCGCTTTGGGCAACGTTGCCGTGAAGGTCAATGACTACTACGTCTTCCTTGACAAGGAGGAAGGGGACTCGGTTGGGTACGAGTTCATCAACGCCTTCCTCTCCACCATTCTCACGGTCGATGGAGAACTCCTGTAAATGCGACACGTGATCCTCACCTGCAAGAATCATCCCGACCTGCGCTGGAGCTGCAAGTCCATCGCCATGGACGAGAATGCCAAACCCGGCAGTCCCGCCCGATACAACGGCTCGCGCTCCATCTTCTTCAACGGTACACCCACCGGCAAGGGGATGTACTCCGATGGAAGCGGTCTCGACTGCACCGAGGTCGACGAGCTGTCCGGAAGGCTTGTCAAAGAGTGCTCATGCCCCAACGGGGAGCTCATCATCGCAGAAGAAGATGCCCTGGTTCGTCGAGAGCCCGTCCTGCCGGTCAACGCAGAGGAGCAGGAGGAGGTGGATCCCGCTGACCCCACCATTGTTGTCGAACTCATGGGAATGCTGAGCTCGCCGGGTCATAGCATCCTGGAAGTGGTCAGGCATCTCCGCCGGCGCACGGGACTGAGTCTGTTCGAGGCGTACCGAATGGTCACTAAACTCAGGCCCATAAAGGACAACCATCAGCAAGATCCCAATCCCTGCGTGAACATCTCTATCCTCAAACGGTAAGCTCTCTTCTAGAGACGGATCCCTATCGGAGGGATACTTTGGGTTCGAATCCCTTTCCGTCTCCCAAATTTCTGCTTGGCGTCCCACCGAAGGAGATCGATCATGTTCAAGTGCTGCGACTGCTCGACCACAATTCCGGAGAACGAGTCCGACAAGACCATGCCCAACGCGGACCGGAGCGCCACCATCCAGTGCCTCCCCTGCCACGAGATCGCTCTGGGCACACACTACGTCTACGGTACGAGAGACCTGCACCTCGTGGCGGCGCTCCTCGACTACCTGAACCAGATCTCCCGAGCGAAGTTCTCCACCCAGCCGAACGGTTCGACGGGTCGTACTGAGATCCTCTGCGACGAAACGGCCATCGGCCTCTCCATCTCGGCACGGTCATTCGCAGCCGGGTGGATCGCAAAGAGTCGGCAGTGAGACGGCGAAGTGCATCGGCCTGCCCACCCATCACGAACCCTGACCTGCGGGGTCACCGTGGTACAAAATGGAACCAATGGAGGAATCTGCGATGAATCTCATCCAAGTCAAGGACAAGCGCTGGCTCGCACTCCGGCGGAGGAAGCCCCATGGCGAGGAGGAGGTCCTGTACTTCCCCGTCGTGGTCGAGGCTCTTCACAACTGCCCGCCCACCCCAGGTACTGTCCCTTCGATCAGGATCAAGTTGCGCCCGGGCGTCCGAGTCTGGGTCCAGCCTGAGGAACTTTTCATGAACTCTGACGGAAGCAAGTAGTCCTTCGAAAGTTCTCGTAAGCTCCATCTAAGCTCAACCGGAAAACAAAGTTCCCTGCAGGATGAAACTGCAGTGGTCACGTGATATAATGTCTTAAGTGGTAAGGAAGAATTTTTCTCCCCGAGCCGGTTTCCCACAACATCTGAAGAGGTTTCATCATGATCCGGAAAAATAAGGCCACGAAGTCTCTCTCCGGCGTCTACGTCCTCCCCACATCTTCCAAGGCTCACGTCCACGAGCCCAAGCGCGGCACGGCGTTCCAGCCCGGACAGTTCAACTACCTCCTCACGGCGACCCAGTCGATCGACGAGGGCGGTTACCCCGCGCAGGTGGTGGTCTCCTCGGACGAGGCGATCGAGGGTTGGGAGGTCGACGCCGAGGTCGCAACCCAGCACGCCCAGGTCCGCAAGAACCTCCCGCCCCGTGCCGTCGCGGCGATCATTGATCCGGAGGGCAACGTCGACGGTTCCCTCACCTCCGCCCCCAAGGGACTCGGCCTCCCGCACTGGGAGTTCATCTCCACCAACCCGGACGGTTCAGCCAACGTCGCCGACTGCAACGCCGTCGAGGAGCGCATCAAGCGTAACAAGGCGAACCTCAAGGCTGACAAGGACGCGGTCCGCGACGCCAAGAAAGGCACGACGGTCAAGACCGCATGATCTGAGGAGTGGGGCGAGGGGAATTCTCTCCGGGGTTCCCTCGCCCCTTTTCCCGTAAGCATTTTCGTCTACGTGCTTACGGGAAAAGGGGCGATGTATCAAGCACCGTCGTTTTAGCAGCAGCAGACATTTTTGCTCTGGTTTCTGCAGAAGGAGATCGTCCGGTGAGTGCTGCAGAAACTTTAGCGATAGCTTCGGGAGTTTGCCGCTTGCCCATATGAGCGGCCGACATTTTGGCTCTTGCTTGGGTGGATGGAGCAGATGGATTGCGAACAGCAGCAGACATTTTTGCTCGAGCTTCTGGAGTGTGGACGTAGCCGCTACGACTACTTGTTCCCTCTCCTCCGAGAGTGAAGTTACAGAAGATGTCGCCGTCTCCGTACTCTGTCGTGTAAGTCCCGAAGTGGGAGATGAGTTGGATCTCGTGAGCAAGAGCTGCTTGTTCGTCGTCAGTCCTCCATACGATCTCGACGATGCAACCATAGCGAGCTGCAACTCTCCGATGTTTGCTTCCTCGATGCTTCAGGTTCCACGCACACCTACGCGATCCCTTACCGACGTTGAAGACAATTCCGTCGTCTGTGGAGTGAGTGTAAACGTAGAACACAATCAAAAATATCAAACGTCCACGAAACGTTAAACATCAATCGAGGTCTTCGATGAACGAGAACAAGCCCAAGTCGACTGCCAAGCCCGACCCCACCGCGATGGAACTCTGCTTCGAAGCGTTCTCCTGGCTCGCCCGAGAGATCAAGAAGAACAGGCTCCAGGGCACGGCGATCGTCCTCCACACCCTGCCCAACCGTCTTGCTCGCCGCTCGAAGGCAGCGTGATGAACTGCTCTATCTGCCTCGGGCCGTGCAAGGTTACATCGGCCCACCGGGTGGGTCACATCCGCCAGGCGCTCTCTCACGAGTGCGACGGTCCCATCACTCCCTTCGTCCTCATCTGCCGTGCGATGGAGGTCGCGTACAACGAGGGTCTCGGCAATGCCGAGGACTGCAGAGTCCATCCGGTGCCCGACAACGTCGCCAATGCACTCCATGAAGAGCTCTCTGCTCGAGGTTGGATCGTGCCCGATGAGGATGCGGGAATCATCGAGGTGGACTCGTGAAAGAACAGAAGAAAGCGCGCCGACTCTTCGATCGCTTAACCCGCAAGTTGCGAATCGAACTCCTGCGGTCCGGAGCCTTCAAGGCTCTCAAGCGAAAGTCGCGTCCGAGAGATGGGTCATACAAGATCACGCACATCGATGGGATGGAGTTCTTCATCCACGTCATCGGTCGTCACGTTCTCGTCAACTTGACAGCGAAGACTGCGTGAAAGCTATCTCCGACAAACGACGTCCTCCTACTGAGAGACGAAAGCGAGATTGCGACCCCAACGGGATCATGTTCTTCGCTAATTGTCTCCGTGAGATGCTCGGCTTCGAGAAACTCTACGTCGACGGACAGAATCGTGAAATCATTCGAGCAACTCCTCGTCGTCGACGAAGCCCTAAGAAGGAAATCGCATGAGCGAGGTCAATAAACGTCCGGGAATGAATGGGCTCAACACATTCGCCAACGCTCTTCGTGAGATGCTTGGTTTCGAGAAGCTCTACCACGAGAACGGAAAAGAACGAACCACGAGCCATCGACCGGAAGGTCCAAGTTTTCAGATTCATCCCGACTTCAGCACTGGGATGACTCATAAGAGAAAACAATCGTTCTAAACGTTCGTTTAACCGAGCGAAGGAGAAACACGTGATCAGCCAACGAACTCTCGACATGGTGGATATCGATCCCGTAACCGTTCGCAACCCTCCACCTCTTTTTCGCTACGATGCAGGCGACGGGGTCGTCCAGCCCATCCACATCATCACAGATAATGTTCGGGAAATGTGGCCCAAAGCATCATACTCCATCAACGAAGAGGTCTTTGTGCGCCTCGAGTTGGGCGTCTACAGCAGCGGACCCATCATCCTCATTCTCCCGTCCGAACACGGCGAGACTGTTTATGTCGTCCGCCTCGGTCGCAAGCTTGTCATCCGAACCAAGGAAGCATGATCCCGTACGATCCGACTAACATCGGTGAAGCGAGCAGGTCCATCCCGATTTGCCTTCCCGAGTTCAAGGTCGATCAGCACTTGGATCACAACGTTCCCCACGTCGTCGCTATCGATCCGTCCACTCCCGAAAAGTTGGAGATGTGGATCGTAGTCGAGGCTGACAGCCTGCTCGGTGCGGTGGTCACGGCGGCGGGCTTGCTCGCACAGATGAAGAACGAAGGTTGAGATGGCAACGTTCAAAGACTTCGAAGCCGCAGCGTCACGCTTACGGAATTTGATCTTGGTTGGACAGAAGAATGCTGCGCTCCTCGACAAGTACGGTGCGCTGCAACCATTCTTCAGTGAATGGTGTCAACACATGGATGTTGAAGAACGCCTCCTCAGACTAGGGCGTAGAAAGTTTCGCATCAGAAAAAACATCATCCAATTTCGAGGATCGATCACCGGATGTTGGTTCGAATTCGACAAGACCCGCTCCACCGGTCGTTGGTGGAAAGATGTCGAAAAAAAGGATGCACGCACCAAATAGTTCAACCAATCATTTTGATATAACAAAGTTCCCGCCTTGAGGAATCAAGTGGTGTCAAATGATATAATTGCTTTTAGGTGGCAAGGAAGGAATTTTTCCTCCCCGGCCAGTTTCTCCATCTGACGAGGTACTCATCATGATTCGCACCAAGAAGTCTGCCAAGGTTCTCACCGGTTTCTTTTGCCTCCCGACGTCGGCCAAGGCACATGTTCACGAGCCGAGCCGTTCGACGGCGTTCAAACCGGGACAAGATCTTTTTGTCCTCACGGCAACACAGTCGGTGGACGAGGGTGGCTACCCGTACCAGGTCGTCCTCACCGCCAATGCGGACACGCTCCTCGACGAGGAGGGCAACACCTTCCAGGTCGACCAGGAGATCACCACCCAGCACGCCCAGGTCCGCAAGAACCTTCCCCCGCGCAAGGTCACCGGCATCCTCCGTGCCGACGGTTCTGTCGAAGGCACCCTCCCCCCGAAGGGACTCGGTCTCCCGCACTGGGAGTTCATCGACGCCAACGCCGACGGTTCGGCATCGCAAGCAATGATCAACGAGGTGGACACCCGCTTGGCGGCGAACAAGGAAGCTGCGAAGGCGTCTGCCGAGGCCATCCGTGCCGCGAAGAAGGGCGGAGCGACGAAGGCAGCCTGAACGGCTGAACGGCTGAACACGGAGCTCCGAGCCCGCAAGGGTTCGGGTCTCCCGTTCAGGAGTTCAATCTCAACTCTGGAGGTCTCACATGGCGAAGATCGAGAACAAGCGCATCACCACGTCCGCTGCCAAGCTCGCAACGTACAAGGGCAACCCGGTTCTGAACCTCAACCCCGAGGGTCGGACCAACATCGGCTTCGGCCTCGGCAAGGGCATGCTCCTCCTCGAGAACCTCTCCGCCATCTGCGCGTTCCTCAAGAGCGACGGCAAGTCCCTCGACATGGACCCGGAGACCAAAGCGCGCGTCGAGGCCTTCGCCAAGGAGTTCCTCCCGGCGGTGGACGGGTGAAGTTCACCGTCGACGAACGAGTTCGTCTTCCTGCCAACAAGAAGGAAGGCTGGGGAGAAGAGTTCGGAACGGTCGAGGCATACGAAGGAGGCAGCATGTACATCGTGCGTGTCGACCAGAAGTTTCGGCACCAAGGCGACGACGGAATTCGTGAGCTCCATGTCAGCAGGATGTGGAAGGTGGACTGATGGACACTTCCTCATGCGACGGACGATGCGCGCCGATGTGTCGAGTGTGTCATCATGCTGAGGGAGAGAGCATGAGAAAAATCATCCTCATGTCGGGCATCCCAGGTTCTGGGAAGAGCTACGAAGCGCAGAAGCGAATCTCTGCTCACATTCGGGATTCGTATCCGTTTCCGTCTCCGGAGAACTTCACCATTACCTCCGATCCTGTCTCCCGTCCGATCCGTCCTGGCGACGGTTGGAAGACCAGCTCTCCCATCATTCATCTGAGCACCGACGACCACTTCATGCGGGGGAGTTCCTACAAATTCGATGTAAACCTTCTCAATGAGGCTCACGGAAGCTGCCTCAAGAACTACATTCGAGGTGTTCAGGACACTTTGAATGAGCTTCTCATAGTGGATAACACTATGACCACCAACGAAGAGTTGGCACCTTACATCGCCATCGCTCAGGCGTACCGAGTCCCGGTAGAAGTCATCACAATGGTGGTCCTACCCCACGAAGTCGAAAAAGCTGCTGCACGGAACGTGCACGGCGTTTCCTCGACATCAGTTCGACGGATGTGGGAGAACCTCCTTCGCAGCGGTGAGCAGCAGTTCCCATTTCATTGGTCGTCCCTCTTTGGAGTGACTTTCACGAGTATCCCTGCGGTGTTCATGTGAACGTCCACAAAAAGCGTAGACCTGGCAGCCGTGAGATGGTTGAGATGGCGATCGACCTTGTCAAGCGAAACAGGTCCACTCCTTGGGAGGACCTTGTTGCAGGTCGACCCATACACCGATGGGATGCTAAGACACCAAAGATCTCTCCGAGAAAGCGATGAAGGTCTTTCAAATAGACATCTTCGTTCCGACGGTCGGTGACCCTGACGAGCCGCTGGTCGAAGAAGTCGCGGGTGTGTCCATCACGGATTACATGAAGCTCTTCGAAGACACCGGACCAGCGAGGTTCGAACCGAACGGTACACGGGAGTTCAAGGTCGTTCCACCGAACTCCGGTCCTCCCGGAACGCTCTACTCGACTCTCGTGATAGCGCGTTCAAAAACGAACGCGCTCGAGAATTACGAAAGATCGAAGAGCTGAATGAATTTCTGCACACTGCAGTTCGGGAGCGGGTCTAACGACCTGGCTCCTTGCTGTCGTTTAATCTCCTGAGAGGATGTACAATGGAATGTAACTTCTGCGAGGGCGTTGCCCATCCCGCTTCAGGTTGCTCGTACACGGAAACAATGATCGCATGCGGTCCCTGCGTGCGCCGATTCTGGTCCTGGTTCGAAGAGCACTCAACTCCCAGACCGATCCGCAATCGTTGTTCACAGTTCGAAGGGGACGTTCCGTGGAAGAACGTCCCGATGGGCGTGGGCATTCGATGCTTCGATATATTCGACATCGAGACAGCTCCCCGCAAAAATCGATGCTGCATGTCCACCACGTCGGTGCGCTGCACCCGCTCGAAACCCAAGGTGATCTCCTTCTATGGGCCCGGATGAGCCAAGAAATCGATCCTAGGTGCCCGCGCACACGTGCGCGCACGTAGGTATCTACGTGACAAATGTCACAAAGAAAATGACACGAGGAAAAAATAAATGAGCACTTTCATCCAGATAGCGAAGCGGTTCATGGCAAAGCAGCTCAAGGTCCAAGACAAAGGTAGAGAGGAAGCTGAGCTTGCTAAGCTGCTCCTCGAAACATACAACCGAGGTGTGCGGGACGGACAGAAGACGCTTCGCAAGGACGAACGGATGGGAAGCCATGAGTGATCAAGAACGTCCCATCGACATCCTGAATCCGAACAGGAAGCCTGCTATCGTGGAGCAGCGCTGCACCCGGCAACCCTTCGGGTGTGGTAAGACGTTCGATTACTCTACTCTCAAGACCCAAGCGTCAAGGGATGAGTACAACATCTCCGGCATGTGTCAGTCATGCCAAGACATCGCCTTTGCTCCCGAGAAGGGAGACGAATCATGACCAACGATGAAATGGTCTCGAAGGCTCTCAGGCTCGCCAGAATCATGAGAAACGAGGCCGAACGGTTGGAGAGATCGGCGACGGACATCTCGGAACAGAACGAAGGTTGGGAGTTCAAGAAGGAATGCGTGGAGAGAGACTTCGAGGATCTCTCCGCCTCCTACCCATGGTTGAAGGAAGAGCCGGAGACAAAGAAAGAGGGAAGGACGATCTGCGGCCTGAAAGGCAGCGACGGAGTCCCTGGGGTCTACAGAGGATCATCACGACAATCGTACGGGGACGAACCCTGTCCATTTTCTCCGAACCACGGGGGCCCGCACGGCAAGCCCGAAGATGCGTAAACTCACATCGAAGGAAGTTCTCGATCAGTTCCCCGAGGCCATGGCGGCGATGGCGAAGAGAGATGCCGAGGCATGCGAGAGAAAGTGGAACGGAAAACCACCCACCCTCAAAGAGATGAAGGAGTGGCAGTTTTGGGCCGACGACAAGAGTCGACTCCATGTGGACGATGCCTTCCATCCGGCCTACGACGACGTGTGGGATGTGAAGGACAAAGAATGGGTGGGATCGGACGACGAATACCCGGAAGAGTTCCTGCACGGAGATTAACCATTATCTCTCTTGATGAATCTATGTCCGGCATATGGTACAATTAAACAATGGAACCTCACGCCTACAAAAAACCGGCATCTGATTCCGACATCGAAGTCCTGAAGGAGAACTGGAGGATCGGTAGGGATTTCCTCCTCGCTCTCATCACCGCCGCCGGGCTCACTCCCGGAGAAGTGTACGACGGCAGCATGGGCGCATTCGGCACGTACGCGGAAGTCGACATCGAGATCGTAGAATATCCGAACGCCTGCATCGGTTGCTTGACCGACTATGGAGAGCTGGAGTTTAACGGCACCGGTGCCAAGACCGTTCACTTCGAAGTGAACGACGGGGGCGGCGGCGTCTCCCACAAAGGAAAGGACCTCATCTACGAATCTCCTGATGAAGTCATCGAGAATCTGAAGAAGGACCTCGAAGGGTACGTCGGAGAGTAAATGTACACGTACACCAACGGCTACAATTACGACGACGAGTACAGCGACATGGACAATTTCTACGGTTGTGCCTGGGATCGAGAGCTCGAGCTCACGCGCATCGATGAAATGCTGTCGTTCTACGACTACGATGGTGAGTTCATTCTCGTCGAAGAAGAGAAACGCAAGCCCGAGCCCGAGCAGGGAAAGTTGCGAGGAGAACGGAGTTACTACGCGCTCTTCTCCCAACTCAACTACCTTCTCTGCGATCGTCGTGCAGCGAGAACGCACAACGACGGTCCTCCCGGACGCGTCACGTTCACCAAACGTCGGATGAAGAAAATCGAACGTCGGCATGGGAAGAAAATCCTATCGGCGCTCATCGAAGATAACTCGAGAGGAGCATGATCAAATGACAACGATCGACGAGACAGAACTCGAGGAGGTGGTGGGTTCCCTGTGCAACTGGGCGTTCTCGGACTCTCATATCGTCTTGGATAAGATCATTCTGAAGGATGTGCTTCGTACTGACTTTGGTGTGGTCGGTCGTCTACCAACAGAAAAGGAATGCGAGCTC
>Ga0184615_10001833_pt1 | contig 11445 bp, 9 predicted proteins | sample PLM4_65_coex_FD_133134 | JGI IMG/M metagenome (GOLD analysis project Ga0184615, IMG submission 133134) | Groundwater sediment microbial communities from an aquifer in East River, Colorado, USA - PLM4_65_coex | ecosystem: Environmental > Terrestrial > Soil > Riparian zone | place: USA: East... | reverse complement strand
GCGTCGGCGGCGAGGGGGTGGGTACGCCGCTCGAGCTGACGATGACCGATCTGCAGAACGGCTTCGAGCAAGTCGAAGTCACGTCGGTCTGCCAGTGCTCCGGCAATCGGCGCGGCCTATCCGATCCTCATGTCGCCGGTGTGCAGTGGGGGCTCGGCGCGATGGGAAACGCCGTGTGGAAAGGTGTCCGCCTAAAGGATGTTCTCAACAAAGCCGGGCTGCGCAAGGAATCCGTCGAGATCGTGTTCAACGGCGCCGACGGGCCGGTGACCGACAAGACGCCCGATTTCGTCAAGAGCATCCCGGTTTGGCGTGCCATGGACGAGACCACCATCATCGCCTATCGGATGAACGGTCAGCCTCTGCCGCATCTCAATGGATTTCCGGCGCGCATCGTCGTACCGGGCTGGACCGCCACCTATTGGATGAAACATCTCGTCTCGATCGACGCGGCAACCAAGCCGTTCGATGGGTTCTGGATGAAGAGCGCCTATCGAATCCCCCTCGGCAAGTTTCCGGTCATTCAGCGTATCCTGACGCAGGAGACCGAGGCGAATACCCCGATCACCGAGATGGTCGTGAACTCGCTCATTTCCTCGCCGGCAGACGGCCAGCGCTTCCGGGTCGGACAGCCGGTCCAGGTGCGCGGCATCGCATGGGATGGTGGCTACGGCATCCAGCTCGTGGAGGTCTCCATCGACGGCGGCAAGACTTGGCGTCCGGCGCCGCTCGGCAAGGACGATGGCAAGTTTGCCTTTCGCCCCTGGACCTATCGCTTCACGCCCAAGGCCGCGGGCAAGCACTCCATCATGGCCAAGGCGACCAATCGCGCCGGCCAAACTCAGGTCGAAGCCCTCATTTTCAACCCTGCCGGATATCACAACAACGTCGTCCGGCCGACCACGATCAACGTGGCATGACGGGAGGCGAGCAATGAAGACTTCGCTTGCATTCGCGGCGATCGCGCTTCTTGCGGTGTCGGCCGTTCGCGCCGAAGAACAGCCGGTGTCCCTCAAGGATGCGCCCGGCCATGATGTCGTGGAGAACAACTGCGCCGCTTGCCACAGCCTCGACTATATTCCCACCAATTCCTCGTTCCTCAACCGTCAGGGTTGGGAAGCCGAGGTGAACAAGATGATCAACGTCTTCGGCGCGTCGATGCCGCCGGAGGAGGCAAGGGCGATCGTCGACTACCTCGTGAAGAATTACGGAGTCGGCGGGTGATGCTCCCTCCGTCAGGCACGATCGCGGTTTGCGCATATCGCAATGGCGAGTAACCCGCAGCTCGAGCAGTGGAACAGCAGGTTCGCGGGCGAAGAATATTTCTTCGGCACCGAGCCCAACATATTTCTGGCGGCGCAGCGCGATCTTCTGAAACCGGGTCAAAAGGCCCTGGCTGTCGCCGACGGCGAAGGACGCAACGGGGTCTGGCTTGCGCGTCAGGGGTTGCAGGTCCATGCCGTCGACTTTTCGCCGGTCGCGGTCGAAAAAGCGCGGCGGCTCGCCGCGCGCTATGGCGTCACAACGACGGTCGAATGTGCCGATCTGATGACCTGGGATTGGGGGGCGCCGCGGTTCGATGTCGTTGTCGGCATCTTCATTCAGTTCGTCGGCCCACCGGCGCGAGATGAGATCTTCCGCCACATGAAAAACGTGTTGCTACCTGGGGGCCTGATCATGCTCGAGGGTTATCGTCCCAAGCAACTCGAATACAAGACCGGCGGCCCGCCGCAGGTGGAGAATCTCTACACGGCCGCGCAGCTGCGCGATGCGTTTTCCGACATGGAAATCCTCCACCTTGCGGAGTACGACGCGGTCATCTCTGAGGGGAGCCGCCATAGCGGAATGTCCGCTTTGATCGATTTGGTTGCTCGGAAGCCAACGCAGTAGGAGCGTGATCGACTGTCCACGGCGATCATCGCTATCTCGCACAAGGATTTCGGCGACCAAGAATGAACAAACCAACAAGCATCCCTCTGCCGTTCGGGGTGCTTTTGATGGCCTACACGGTGTCGGTGGTTCGATCCCGCCCCTGGGCACCAAACTAACGCTAACCCACTGACCTCGTTTAAGAGTGGTGCCCAGCTTTACGAAAGTGGGACCACTTGTCTGTCGCCTAACTCGTTGTCCTTGCTAGAAAAGTGAATCCCGATTCCACGCAGGTGGGACCCCGGTCCAAACGGGCCGTCGAACTCCCACCGTCCTCGACCGACTACCGCTATTTTGCCAATTAAGTCCGCTTATCGCCCAGGTTCGGACGTTCGGCGACGCCTTGGAGAACGTCGCGAATGACCCAACCCGGAAGTCGACCCTAGTCCGGCGGCCGCTCGATATGCTTTGATGAGCCGGGCCGAATTTCCAATCTTAGGGGCCTCTTTTGAATGGAGAACGGGTGGAACGGCGGTTGGCAGCCGTGTTGGCGCTGGATGTCGCAGGCTATAGCCGCCTGATGGGGGCGGACGAAGAAGGCACGCTGGCCCGGCTAAAAGCTCTCAGAAAGACGCTTGTCGATCCCACCATCGCCGCGCATCGCGGCCGCATCGTCAAGACCACCGGTGACGGCATGCTGGTCGAGTTTGCCAGTGCGGTGGACGCGGCGCGCGGCGCAATCGAGGTCCAGCGCGGCATGGCCGAGCGGAATGCCGGCGTACCGCAGCAAATCAGGCTCGAATTCCGCATCGGCGTCCACGTCGGCGATATCATCATCGATGAAAACGACATCTTCGGCGACGGCGTCAATATCGCTTCGCGACTCGAGGGCGTTGCCGAGCCTGGCGGCGTCTGCATCTCCGACGACGCGCAGCGCCAGATTCGCGGCAAGATCGATATCGCTTTCGGCGACATGGGGCCGCAAGTTTTGAAAAACATCGCGGAGCCGATGCGTAGCTGGCGTCTTTTGCTGGAGGAAAGTACTTCCTCCAAAGGGTCGGAAAAGCCATCATCCGAGCCTGCCCTTCTCACGCTTTCCGACAAGCCCTCCATCGCGGTGCTGCCGTTTCAGAACATGAGCGGCGATCCCGAGCAGGACTATTTCTGCGATGGTTTGGTCGAGGACATTATCACTACCCTGTCGAAGCTGGCGGGCCTGCGCGTCATCGCGCGCAATTCCACCTTCGTTTACAAGGGACGCTCGGTTGATATCCGCGAGGCGGCAAAGCAACTTGGCGTGCGATACGTGCTTGAGGGCAGTGTTCGTAAGAGCGGTAACCGCATTCGGATCACGGCGCAATTGATCGACGCCCAAGACGGCACGCACCTCTGGGCCGAGCGTTACGACCGGGCCATGGACGATATCTTCGCTATCCAGGACGAAATTACACTGGTGTTGGCTACCGAGATGCAGGTCAAGCTCACGGAAGGTGAACAAGCGCGGCTGCACTACACGACCACCACAAATGTCGAGGCGTGGACTTATTGGGTTCAGGGGATGTCGCACCATCGCCAGGCCGTGACCAAAGAAGCACAGGGCCAGGCGCGTTTTTATTGGGAAAAGGCGCTTGCGCTTGACCCTGCCTCGGCATCGCTTAATGCCGAGTTGGGATTGTTGCATAGTTTTGATGCCCGCTTCGGATGGTGGGACGACCGTGAGACAGCGATCGAAAAGGCTCTGGCCTACGTCGACAGGGCGCTTGAAATCGATCCCGGGAATGCCGACGCCTACACCGCTTCAAGCCTAATCCTGCTGTTTCAGCAGCAACACGATGAAGCCGTTGCCGCCGCTAGAAAGGCCGTTGAGCTGGCCCCTGGGGCGGCTGACACATCTGAACTCGCGAGCCATGTTCTTGCAGCATCGGGATATCCCGAAGAAGCGGTCGTGCTGAGTGAGAAGGCGATGACTCTCAGTCCAAACTATCCTGCAGTCTATCTGGGTACTCTCGGAAACGCTTACCGTCTGTCGGGACGAACCGAACAGGCGATTGAGGCCTTTCAAGCGTATCACGCTCGTAATCCCGGATTTGGCCTTACCGATATCGTGATCGCCTATCAGCAAACCGGCAGACCCGAGGAAGCCAGGCGAACTGCCGAACAGCTCTTGGCGGCCCGCCCGAATTTCACGGTCGCAGCATGGCTCAAGACCCAGTTCAGTCGCCGCGATACGGCGCAAGTTGAAGCCGATGCCGCGGCTCTTCGCGCCGCCGGGCTTCCGCCTGGTTGAACGCGCCAACAAAGCGATCGCATAAATTATGCGACTTCCGGGGTTGGCCAGACTCGGACGTGCTAGTGACCGATGGCAGGGACCGCTTACCCCCTGAAAGCGGACATCCGATTGCCTGTTGCGAATTCGTCGTCGAGTGGGACCCCATCGCAAAGAAGCTAATGAAGCTATGGGAAAACCTTGGGTCCCACTGTTCGGTATGTTGTTGGTCCGCCAATTTTTTTTCAGCCCGCCCCTGGATCACATGCCGTTTCGGCTTCAGATTTGCACAGGCGGTAAGGTCACCTCCCGGTGGTTGCGGGCTCCCCATTTGAGCCTGCAACCGACCCGATGCGTGCGCCTGATCAACCCGAAATTCCCTGTTTGCTAATTTAGCTTCGCTGTTCAGCAGAGAAACTTCCCTGTTCCGGCGCTTAGGGAAATTGCCAAAAATCACACATCAATCAACACGATGAAGGGCATAACGCTGCTCATCGAGGCGCGAACTCGATAAAACTCCCTGTAAATTCCCTGATAAACAGGGAAAGAGGGGTGGAGAACGGTTCGCAGCAGACTGCGTCCACCACCACCCTACGCCTTCGGCTTCGGGTGGCAGGCCACTCGTGCCCAAAAATGCGCATTCCTCTCCTGACGCCGTTGTCGACCACCAAAGGACGCATCTCGGCCGCGTTGGTGGGACTCTCAAGCGGTCAGCCATTATTTCCAATTCGGTCTCATCGGGTTTAGCCGTTAAGCGGCCGTTCGGGCGTGGCGCGACCGGTTGTCGGACGCAATTGTCAAACCTTGCCGCACCCGATACGCTTTCCGAAAAGCGCCAAAAAACGCGTCTGCAGGGAGGAAACCGATGATCGAACTCGCCCGGCGCAACGCGCGTCTGCCCCTATCGGCCGCGCTCCTTTTCGCAATTACCGCGCTCGCCCTGTGGCTTTCCGCATTTTGGGCGCCCGCCCGCGCGCAGGCGTGGAAGGAGGAATGGGAAAAAACCGTGGCCGCGGCGAAGCAGGAGGGCAACCTGGTCCTCAACCTGCTGCCCAACACCGCCTTCCGCAACGTGTTCGTCAGCGAATGGCGCAAGGCCTTCCCGGAGATCAAGGTCTCGGTCACGTCGATCTATCCGCCGCAGTTCGTCCCCCGGGTCAAGACGGAGGCGCAGGCCGGCAAGCACCTGTGGGACGTCGTGCATACCGGGCCGGTGGGCGGGTTCCAGCTCGCCAAGGCGGGGCTCATGGCGCCCTTGCGCGAGGAGTTCATCCTCCCCGAGCTCAAGGACCCCAAGACATGGGGCGGCTGGGACAACGCGTTCCTCGACGACGACAAGAAATACGTGCTGGGCACCCAGTGGTTCCTCAAGATGCCCTTCTACAACGCCAAGCTCCTGTCGCCCGAGAAGCTCCAGCGCCTCGGCGTGCACGTCATGTTCGAGCCGGAGCTGAAGGGCAAGATCGTCTGGCAGGACCCCAACACCGGCGGCGCCGGCGGCGCCTTCGGCTATGCCCTCAAGCAGCTGGTCGGCATGGACGGGGTGAGACGGCTGATCAAGGAGCAGGAGGTGGTGTTCGTCGAATCGGCGGCCCAGCTGGTCGAAAGGTTGGTGCGCGGCCAGGCGACGGTCGTCATGGGTCCGACCGTGAATTCGCGTCTCGACACGTACGAGAAGGCAGGGGTGGAGCTCGATATCAGGGGCTTCGGCACCGACCCCAGGATGCTCGCGTTCGAGTCGACCGGCGGCTTCGGCCTCTACACCTTCAAGGAGCGGCCCAACCCCAACGCAGCCAAGGTGTTCATCAACTGGATCCTGTCGAAGCCGGTCCAGGAGAAGCTTGCCAAGGAGCTCGAGCAGATCTCGCGCCGCACCGACGTGGCCGTGGCGGTCCCCCCGTATCTGACGCCGAAGCCGGGCGCGAAGTATCTCGACACCTCCAGCGAGCAGGCCGAAGCCAGGATCGCGGAGGTCCAGGAGGAAATCGCCAAAATCCGCGGCAAGTGAATCGAGAACGTCACGTCGCGCGCGAAGGTTCGGCCGTGGCTGCGGCGGCCTTGGCCGACGCCCGCTCGCGGGGCGAAATTGACCGCTTTGCACCTCGGTGCGGACGTAAATGAAAGCCGGTGAGGTAGATCGCTTCTGACCCATTTGCGACATCGCAATAGAGCATAGCCACGCCCGCCGATGGGTGACCTATCCTGGCGCGGCGGCTATGTTCCGGGCAGCAACGATCCCGAGGAGACGCCATGGATCAGCAGCCGCCCGTGCCCAAAGCGCGCCACATCGACGTGCATCACCATTTCTACCCTCCGGAGTTCCTCAAGGCGGTGAGCGATTTTTCCGGCGGCCACCAGCCGCCGGCGGTGCAGCGCTGGACTCCTCAGGCGAGCCTCGAGCAGATGGACATGAACAACGTGACCACGTCCATCCTGTCGCTGTGGTCGATCCCGGGCGTGTGGATGGGGTCCGACACGGACGGCATGCGGCGCTGGGCGCGCCACGTCAACGACTATGCGGCACAGATGGTCCGGGACCATCCTGGCCGCTTCGGCCTGTTCGCCGCCCTGCCGCTGCCCGACGTCGAGGGTAGCCTGCGCGAGATCGAGTACGCCTTCGACACGCTGAAGGCCGACGGGGTCGGCCTGATGACCAACTTCGGCCGCACTTGGCCCGGCGATGCCGCCTACGCGCCGGTGTTCGAAGAGCTGAACCGACGCAAGGCGGTGGTCTATTTCCATCCCGTGGCGTGCGAGGGCTGCGGCGGCAACTTCATGCCGGGCGTGCAAGAGTCCTGGATCGAGGTGCCCTACGACACCGGCCGCGCGGTGATGAGCCTCTTGGTGAGCGGCACGTTCGCGCGGCTGCGCGATATCACCTGGATCTTCTCGCACTCGGGAGGCACGGTGCCGATACTCGCCGAGCGGGTGAAGGTGCTGTCGGGCTTCGATCCGCGGTTTCGGGAGAACGTGCCGAACGGCGTCGATGCCGAGCTGCAGCGGCTCTATTACGAGACCGCCAACGGCTACCACGCGCCCAATATGGCGGCGTTGCTCACCTACGTACCGATCTCACAGGTCATGTTCGGCACCGACTACCCTTATCTGACGGTGACGCAAAACGTCGAAGGCTTGGCGCGCACCGTGAAGGGATCGAAGCTGCGCGCGATCCAAAGCGCCAACGCGCTCAAGCTGTTTCCCAAGTTCGCCAGCAAGAAGGCCTACAAAGCGGCGATGAAAGCTTAGTTGGAATTTCCCGTCCGGAACGACGTGGGTCGGCTGCCATACCCAACTTTGGCGCCGATCTTCACTCCCTTCGCGATAAGCTTCTCGCCATGGTGCCACTGCACGCAGGACGTGTCGTTATGTCTAATCGCTTTCGGAGCCGCCGACGGACCTACCGATTTGGCCCCGAGAGCGGACCTTCATGCGCCGACGTCTGCTTTCACCGCTCTGCAGTCCGCTTGGCAGCTGGGACCAGACTGTCCGCCGTCAGCGCCACGGGATGGCGAGATAATGCTTGAGCCGGTAGTCACCAGCGGCCCGAGTCCGCGGCCATTCGATCGGACGATAGGTCCCGAACACGCGATCCCACCAATCGACCAGGATGCCGAAATTATGCCCAGTCATTTTATGCGCGTGATGCAGCCGGTGCACTGGCCGCCGCATCCAGAAGACGAGGTCGGGATTGGCGTGCTGTAGCTGATGCGAATAGGAGGCGAGCGCCGCATAGGCGAACGCGCCGAGCATCCAGCCGAAGCCGCTCATCGTCGAGACGAGAAAGCCCAGCCAACAAAGCGCCGCCGCGCCCGTACCGTAGTCGAAGAAATCGCGTAGGAAACTTCGCGCCTCGTTGCTCTCGTGATGCCAGCGATGCCCCTCTGGATACAAAATTCCCCAATGCATTAGTCGGTGAATGAAATACTCGCCCAGAGTCGCAATCGAGAGCGCGCACAATACCGCAGCGACGAATTCGATGGCGTCCGAGACCATTATTCCAACATTCCCCAAATGGACCCCAGTTCCGAGCGTCAGGGTAGCCATTGGTACTCCCTGCCGCAATCTTGAGCGCTCGGTCAGTACGTCGTAGGGTTCCTATCGACCGCAGCCTCAATCGCATTCGCCATGTCATCATACCCGTCGGCGAGTTTGATTAGCTCATCCTTGATCTCGGCATTATCGGCCTTCGCCGCTCTCTGACGTAACTCGACGGCTTTTTCGCGATAGCGGGTGGCTTGTGGCACTTGAACCTGTACACGTCTTGAGGCGTCAGCGATCGTAGCAGCTACGAGGATCGCGACGCCACGCATGAAGTCGTCAATGCCAGCAGTGAGCGGTGGGTCCATTTTTCGGAGACGGTTCGGTGGCTATCACCCTCAAGATCGTTAAGGCGCTGGGCATCACGATTCCACCGTCGCTTCTAACCCGCTCGGATCAGGTGATCGAATGAAGCGAAGTTTTTAGCGGTTTTCCACGTCTCAGTTTGGCCAATCGCGGACGTCCGACCCGCTGCGAATGACGAGCTACTATTGGCTCCCAAAGCTACTGCGCGGGAAATATCATAGGGCACCATAGGAGGCGCATGTGACGATAAAGGAACAATCCATCGCGACGCCCTCGCCAACGATCGAGATCCAACCGCTCTCGCCCGCGATCGGGATCGAAGTGCTGGGTGTCGACCTTGCGCGCCCGCTCGAAGACGCCGACTTCGCACGGATTCGTCGCGCCTGGGAGGAAAACTGTGTCGCGCTTTTTCGTCGACAAAATCTTGACGAAATGGAGCAGGTGAGTTTTGCCGGCCGGTTCGGAACGCTTGGCAGGAATGTCAACGAGAGCGACCCAATGAAGCTTGGTCAACATCCTGCCGTTCTCTACGTCTCGAACGTCCGCATCGACGGGAAGCTCACCGGAATCCTGCCGGATGGCGAAATGTTTTTTCACTCGGACACCTGCTACCTCGAGCGGCCGGCCATGGCATCCATGCTTTATGCGATGGAAGTGCCGTCGCAGGGCGGACACACGCTCTACGCCAACGGCTTTCGCGCCTATGACGCTCTGCCGGAAGAAATGAAGCGGCTCTTGGCCGGCAAGCGCGCGCTCAATATTTACGACTATGAGGGCAATCCCACGCACCGCGCGAAGACCCTGCCGCCGGGGGTGAAGCAATATGCGCATTCAGTGTTCCGGACCCACGTGCCGACAGGTCGAAAGACGCTATATGTCAATCGGCTGATGACGTGGGCGATTCTCGACATGCCGGAGGCCCAGAGCCGCGAGATCCTCGAATTTTTATTCGACCATCAGGAAAAGCCCGAATTCGTTTACGAGCATGCGTGGCGTCCGGGCGATGTGGTCCTGTGGGACAATCGCTCTTGTCTTCACGCGCGCACGGATTTCGATCCCGGCGAGCGCCGCCGCCTGCGGCGGGTCACGGTGATAGGCGAAAAGCCCTACGAATGAGGCGCCAGCAGCCTGCCACGCGTGTCGACACGGTCTTGCACCGGGATGCTGTCCTGGGCGGGAAGTTTGTGTTGATGGTGATCCACCACTCTTCCAAGCCTGCCAGATATATCCGGCCGGTCGGTGCACGAAGGGCGGGATTTCCGCCCTTTTGCGGGACCTAGCTGGCGACAGTTTGGTGGGAGAAAGCGCCGGTTTCGCGTGTCCCGGCCGAAACGGCGCATTCGTCTCCCGAAGCCATTGTCGACCACCAAACCGTGGGTCCGCTGTTTACTCGCGCCATAGTCCGACGCCCGCGCGCCGGACGAAATTGACCGCTTTGCACCTCAGTTCGGAAGTGAGCGAAAGCCGGTGAGGTAGACCGCTTCTGACCCGATTCCGACTTCGTCGATCAATTGGCCAAAACGAAAACGGCGGCCCCTAAGGACCACCGTACGTTCATAACCGCGTGCGCAGATAAGGTTAAGCCGCCCGTCTGCGCCTCATGAAGCCCAGCCCTGCGAGGCCGAGACCGAGGATGGCGAGGGTGGCGGGCTCGGGGACGGGGGTGCCGTTGGTGTCGGCGGTGGTGAGCCGGAGGCTCCAAGCGTCAAGCGTGCCTATATCGCCTCCAGAACTATCTCCGATATAGAGCGTCCAATTCCCCGCCGCCGCCAAACCGTCAAAGGCAGACAGGCTGCCCCCAGCGGCGCTCCCAGGATCGGGATGAACGGTGAAGGAAGGAATAGGGTTTCCCAAGCTGCCGATTGTCTCGGCGCTCGTTCCGACATCATCGTCGAACGTAATGGCGTTGGCCGCGATCAGGTCGCTGCTGCTACCACAGCAACTATTCCCATCGTCAGCCAACTCGGCGAAGCCTGGGCGTGACATTAATGTCACCACAATTCCCGAAGGGCCCTGCAGCTTGATCGTGAGGTCGCCGACCCACGTGTGATTGATGGAAACGGTTACCTCGACTTCTTCGACCAACCCGAGCCCACCAGCGACGTTGATCGTGTTGCTCACCATCGAAGCCAGCGAACCAAGATATTGATTGTCAGGGATGCCAACGCCTAGACCAGGGCCGGCGGAATAAAGATTCACGACGGAGGCTGAAGCACTGGCCCAACCCATGCAAACTGTCAGTGCGGCAGCCAAAGTCGCACGCGAGGCCAAACTCATCTTTTTTGTCATCTGCCTCTTTTTCCTTCTCTTTTTGTGCACTGAACCTGAGAGCTCACAGCGCCAGCCTCACATGTTCATGCATCCATGCAATTTCTGTGCCAACATGGCTACCGCGAGCTTTTCTGCGGGTTTCGCTGCATCGGCCACCCCCCCGAAAATCCAACTGTAAAGGTTTCCGACTCTTTTTGGTGAAAACGGCGGAATCACTGTAAAGAATCCCGACAATCCATCGCCCATTTAGCGGGGGCTTTCCATCCCTTCGGGCTGGTGCCACGCTTCCCGCATGGACGACGACATCCGCCGCGACATCGCATTCGCGCTCGCCGACGAGGTGATCGAGTAGCTTCGGGAAGCTTTTCGCCCAGGTCGCACCTCGACGCGAAAGTAGCTGCCTTTCGCGGCACCAACGCAGTTCTCGTGAATATCCTGGTCTTCTTCGGCCGCGTCGAAGAGAAGAGAAGAAGGGCGTGACTGGATCGACAAGGGAATGCGTCTTAATCCCTTTCCTCCGGGCTGGTATCATTGGTATCGGGTGCTTTACTCGCGGGCTTTGCTGGACCGGTCAGACTTGGCCGTCCAAGAACCAAGCAGGCCACCGAAGCGGTAATGCGGTCGAACCCGTCCTTGGCTTGACTCCGAGGAACACCATGCGCCGATGGTCGCTTATCTTGTTTGCCTTCATCGCG
>Ga0184615_10001831_pt1 | contig 11453 bp, 14 predicted proteins | sample PLM4_65_coex_FD_133134 | JGI IMG/M metagenome (GOLD analysis project Ga0184615, IMG submission 133134) | Groundwater sediment microbial communities from an aquifer in East River, Colorado, USA - PLM4_65_coex | ecosystem: Environmental > Terrestrial > Soil > Riparian zone | place: USA: East... | reverse complement strand
TGGACACCCTGGACAGTCTCGCCATCGACTACATGATCGTGGGCTCGCACGCCTCGATCTACTACGGCGAGCCGCGCTTCACCCAGGATGTCGACATCGTGATCGAGCTCACACCCGCGGCGCTGCCCGGCTTCCTGGCGCAATTTCCACCCACGGAATTCTACGTGAGTGAGGCCGTCGCGCGAGACGCAGTCGCTCAGCGGGGGCAGTTCAACATCATCCATGGTGCGTCGGGCGTGAAGATCGACGTTTTCATCGGGAAGGACACCGAGTACGACCGACTCCGCTTCCAACGGCGACACCAGCTGCCGCTCGTCCCCGGCCGGGAGGCATACTTCGCGCGGCCCGAGGACGTCGTCCTGTACAAGCTCTTGTACTTCCGGCAGGGCGGATCCGATCGGCACCTCCGTGACATTGCCGGCATACTCGCGGTGTCGGGACCGCACCTCGACATCGCGTACGTCTTGCAATGGGCGCGCCGCCTCGGCGTCCTCGATCTGTGGGAGGCGACGCAACGGCGCTAGTCTCGTGAGTCGGAGGTTAGGCGCTGCAGATTCGATCGCACGTCCGACGAGGAACTGGGTCACGTTGCGGAATTCCCTTCGGCCACGCCCACCCGGCCACATCACTCCTTGTACCGCCGCCTTGGCTTCTTGCCGCCGCTCCGGCGCGAGTTGTGCGGTGGTCACACCGGCTAAGACTTCCCACGCCAACTCGAATTCGTTGAAGTCGAAACCTAGCTCCTCCGTTTCAACATGGGCGTGAATGCCTGCGTCCGAGAGTTGCGTCAAGAAGCCGGTTGCATCGGCAAGCGCCCCGGGGCCGACGCCGGGGACAGGCGGAGGAGGCGCGAACCGCCCGGCAGTCTGCTGGAACAGAACAATGTCACAACGGTCGGGAGGGGGGCCCAAACGGCGGCAACGAAGCGGCCGCCCGGCGGCGGCACCCGCCACAGTTCTCGTGCAGCGGCGCCGCGGTCAATAGCGTACATCAGGCTCAGCGAAGCAAGCACGGCGTCGAACACTCCGGCCTCGGCTGGTATCGTCTCGGCGCGACCCTCGCGGAAGTCCACGTTCGTTAGGGCCAACTCGGCCGCGCGGCGCCGCGCCAACCCCAGCATCTCTGGGCTGATATCTACCGCCGTCACTCTCCCGCTGGGGCCAACTCGGTGCGCGGCTCCTATGGCGATCGCGCCAGTGCCGGTGCCGAGGTCAAGGACATGCTGACCAGGCTTCAGATCTCCACGCCGAATAACATGCTCGATCACGGGAGCGAAGCGAGGGTCAACCTCACGAAGATAGAGTTCCGAGATCCGGTCCCACACTCCCTTCTGCCACTGTAGCCCCCTGCTGGTCGGAGTTGACTTCCACGATTCCCGCCTTCAACCGGATCCCGGTTTGTACCGACGGGCGGCAACACGCATGTTGAGCGGCCGCGGCGAGCGTATGCGAGCCAGCGGACCGCTCGAACGTGAAGTTACAGTAGAGAGCCGCATCACGACGTCGCCTGCCCGGTCTCATAGAATTGAAGCGGCCCGGCGAGATGGGCCAGCAGTTCGGCTGGAATGGTCTGCCGATCAAGGATGCCTGCTGTTATCGCGTACGCGACGGCAAGCTCCAGGCGGACGGTGTTGTAGCGGACGTAGAGATCGCGCGCTGGGCCCTGGTGAAAGCGGTGGATGATCTCGCTCAGATCCCCGCTGGCGAGATCCCCGTGCTCCCACCGCTTGAAGGCCTCGGCGACGGTCACGAGCGCTCGCCGCAGCTCCTCTTCGTGCGCAGCTCCAGCATACTCGCGGAGCAGGCGCTTGATACGCTTCGGCGTGTCTGCCATACGCTGTCTCTCTAACGGATCGGCGCTGAGCGGCCGGCGCTGGACGGTGCGACGTCCGCAAACGCGCTCATGCCGGACCGCTCAAGCGGCTTGCTAGCCAGGCTCATCGCCGGCCGATTTCGGGCACGGAGAGGCCCCGGCATATCTTTCTGGCCAGGATGTCCGACATCTCCGTGTGTCTCGGAACAGCTTCGATGGCTCCGGTGGCTGGGTTGGTCCAAAGCGAATGGGATCGGCCTTCACGCTTCAGATGACACCCGTGCTTGCGAAGGTGGCGAAGTAGATCGCCACGCTTCACCCGACGATGACCTTCTCCCGGATCGCCTTCGCCGGGACGCCGCGGAGACCGTCCCTACGGCGATCGTCGAGGATTAGGGCGATGGCTTCGGCAAGATTCTTCAAGGCTGCCGCCTTGGACTGGCCCTGCCCATTCGCGCCAGGGATCTCGGGAGAGTATGCGATGTACCAGCGCTTGTCTCGCTCGACTATCGCGGTGAACTCGTTGCGCATAGCGCCTCCTGCTTTCGATATCCTACGCGACCGCGCTGTACTGCGCACTGCTCTGGCTAACGCTCACGGTCAGCAGCCGGGGCGAGCAACGCGAGCCCCGGGCTGCTGCAGCGCGCGGTTCGACGACATCAGAATGATCGCCGGGGCCGGCGACTGCGCGAGTACGGGAGATGCTTGCCCAGGGACGAGCACGGCTATGCCGAATCCGGCCAACAGCGAACGACGTGTGAACTGAGCCATCGCTCCCTCCTTTGTCGTCGAACATTCGGCATCAGCCGCGGCCAAAGGCCGGCGGCTGCATGCCGTGGTTCGGCTCGACGACGGCACTCTCCTGATTGCCACCGGCACCGGTGTCATCGCTACCGAAACAGGCTGGAGACGCTCGATCCGTCGTGGATGGCATGAATCGCGTCTGCGAACAGCCGCGCCACCGACTGGACATGGATCTTGTCGATGCGCTTGGGCGCCGGGAGCGGGATAGTGTCTGTCACCAGGAGTTGGCGAAGCGGTGAGGCCTCGATCCGCTCGATGGCCTTTCCCGACAGCACGGCGTGGACGACACAGGCTTCCACCGCGACAGCGCCGTGCTCGAGCACGAAGCGGGCCGCCTCCACGAGCGTTCCACCGCTCGCCACCTCGTCATCGATGATGAGGGCGACTTTCCCCTCGACGTCGCCGATCAGATTGACAGCTCGCGCGACCTCGTCGTCCCCGTAGCGCCGCTTGTCCACGATTGCGATCGGCAGGTCGAGGCGGGCCGCGTAGTGGCCGACGTCCTTCGACTCGCCTACGTCACCAGCGACAAGCACGTAGTTCGCGAGGTCACGGCTCTCACGCAGGTAGTCGCACAGGATCGGGGCGGCCTGGAGCTGATCGGCCGGGATGCGGAAGAAGCCCTGCACCTGAGGCGAGTGCAGGTTCATGGTGAGGATGCGGTCGGCCCCGGCCGTTTGCAGCAGGTCCGCCATGAGGCGGGCGGTGATCGAGATCCGAGGCCGATCCTTCTTGTCGGAGCGTGTGTACGGGAAATATGGCAGTACGGCGGTGATGCGCCCCGCAGACGCGTGCTTGAGGGCGTCGATTGTCATCAGCAGCTCAATGATTCCGTCCGCGACTGGCGGGCACGAGGGCTGGATTACGAAGACGTCCGCTTCACGGACGTTTTCATCGATCTGGACGAGCATGTTCTCGTTGGAGAAGCGCACTACGGTTGTGCGGCAGAGCTCGGCACCCAGGCACTTGCAGATACTCTGCGCCAGATCTGGATGAGCGGTGCCGCTGATCACCTTGACGGCGCCGACCATGCCCCCTCGCTGGGTGTACTAACCGCGCATGAACCCTTCCTGCGGCGTCGATCGCCCGAACCTCGGTACCGGGTCTTCCACACCTTTGTCATGGCTGGGACTCCAGCCTGGATGGTATCAAGCATTGACCGCGGGGTGGGGGCATGCCGACCGTTGGTATTTGCGCCGAACTTTGGCGCTGACCCGCGGGCCCACTGGCAGCGGGCCGTGCCGAGCACGGCTCGCTGCCAGTGGGAACCGTCGGGTCGAGCGCGATGTTAGACGCTTCGCCACCGACGTTGCTGACGAATCACCAGCTACGCCCCAAAGATCACGCGCGTCCCGGTGGACGGCATGATGAGCTTCCTCGGCATGGCCTGGTGCACGGCGATGATGGTGTTCAGGCCGGTGCAGTGGGCCGGCATGATGTAGTCGGGATCGATCTCTCTGAAGGCTGCGACGGTCTTCGCCACGATCTCGTCCGGCGCCGGCGCCAGGTGGAAGCCGCCCACGACGGCATGAACTTTTGCGACGCCACTCGCCTTCTGAGCCTGGCGCACGGAATTGATGACGCCCGCGTGACCGCAGGAGGTGATGACCACCAGCCCGCGGTCCTTCACGTGGTAGCAGGTGGCGTGTTCGCCTTGGAAGTTGTCAGCAACCAACTCGCCCGGCTTCGTCTCGACTTTCGTGAGGCCGAAGTGCGTGGCCGAGCAGGCAGCGTGCATCGGCCCAGCGACCAGCCGTGCCGCCGCGGGCGGCTTCTCGAAGTCCATGAGCCGCGGGATCTGGCCAGTGGTGAAACCGTGGCCGGCCACGAGCGTCGGCTGCTTGGCGAGCACGACGCTGAGACCCCGTCCTTCGAGACCACTGCGGTCCAGCATTCCAAAGTCCACGGTGGCGCCCGTCGGCGTCATCACCATGCGGTGACAGAAGGTGTCCTCGCCGCCTGCGTAGAGGGTCAGGCCGGGCTTGGTCTTCGCCTGGGTGATCCGCGCATAGTCTGGCAGCCCACCGTAATGGTCGGCGTGGCCGTGACTCAAGACCAGCGCGTCGGCCCGCCTCGGGTCGAGCTTGAGGACAGCGAAGTTGTGGGAAAGGTTCTTCTCGGTGAGGCTGAAGTCGAGCAGCACCTCTCGGCGCTCGGCGCCGCGCAGTGACTCCAGGTGGTAGGCGAGCCCGAACTCGGCCAAGGGCGTCGCGACGCCAAAGGAGAACGGCGCACGCTGCACGGTAATCGTGTCGAGCTTCCCACCCTTGGCGAAGATGTCGTAGATATTGTCCACGACGTTGGTCATGACGAGGCGGTCCACGGTCGGGATTGCGAGGGTTTGCGCGGCTGCGGCGCCACGCGTGCCTCGCCCGATGCCGCCCAGCGCGACGACCCCACTCGCAACCGCTCCCAGCCGGAGGAACTGTCTGCGCTCCATGGGACACCCCCTTGCGGTGTAGGAAGAATGCACCAATGCACCAACACAACGCCATTCGGATCACCATCACGTGAGGTCTTGTCAAACGGGATCAAGCGGCGGTGCCCTCGTCGTCATCCTTGTCGGTGCTTTTCGAATGCGTCTAACGATCACGTTGACCGGCCGCGGCGAGCGAATGCGAGCCGGCGGTCCGGTCGAACGTGAAGTGAGGCGACGGCTTAAGTATCGAGCGGGTCTGTGGAGTCACCGAATCGAACTCCCTGTGCGGCCAACTCGCGCCGCATGGCCTCGCGAGCGAGAAGCCGAGTGGCGAGCTCGACTTCTGCAAGCTCTTGCGAATCAATGGGGCGAGCATGAGCCAAGTCGTTGCGAACTCTTAGCATTCGAGCAATCATCCCGCCGTCGTGCGGTATGCTCCGATGCCTCGGGTAGACTGTCAATCGCTCCCTGAGCGGGGCCTGGAGAATCATGTGCTTGAGCGCACGAAGTCGTGTCTCGTGATCTGGGTGCTCCCTGCGTATGAAGGCTTCCAAGACTACGAAGAGCTGTTCCCGCTCGGCACGCGCGGGATCCGCCAGGGCGCATTGACTTGTAAGGTAGTCCAGCAGCCCAAATGTCTCCACGAAGCGCAATTGCACGTTGCGTTGCCAGAGCGCTCTTTGGAGCAAGACCAGCGGGAGATGTAGATGGTCCCCGAGACGCGGCAGATCAACGAGACCTTGGTCGTTAAGGTGCCCATCCCGCATACGCCCGGTCAGATTCAACTTAAGCGGAATGAAATTGTCGGTTAACATCGGGGTCTTGTGGCGAAAGACTCTGGTGGCGATGTTCACCAAGCCGGCAATCGGGTGAATCGCCAGAGGCTCCCAGCCGAGAGGGTACTGGTAGAGCGCGTAGAGGCCGATCGCACGCTCCAGCCAAGTTCTCGCTTGGTTAAGCCACAGGCCTACGGTTGCCGCGGGTTCGGCGGACAGGTCACTGTCGGAAGATCGTTCGTATTCTTCTTGAAAGGATGGATGTACGGGTTGAACGAGCGAGATCTCGATGAGGCAGATCGCGTCATCGGAGGTTGCCGTGATACGGCGCGGTGCTGTCCTTGCGTATAGGCCGGCTCCCCTTGGGCCGACACTCGGGGTTTGGAACACGGGGTATGGCTCCTCGCCATGCCCGAAGGAGGGCAGGAACTCTGGTCCAAGCTCGTATTCGAGGGGCCCGCGACCAACGAGGACGCGAGGGCGAAACGCGCCTGTCGGATTGAGTGGGACAAGGTTGATCTTGTCAGGCTCGAGTGCACTGACGCTGGTCACGTCGACGGATGCTCGGAACCAGCCTTGTTGGGGGACGATCACGGCAACAGTGGTCTGTGGAACTGAGTTGTGCATCATCACCAAGTACGCTGTCGGGTATCTAGGACCGAAGCGGGGTAACCGGTCGGGATCAAGTTCAGCCGCCTAACGCGGCGTATCAGCCGCGCGCGCCACGACCCCCGGCTTGGGCACGACGCTTGCCGCGCGTCGGCTGGATGCGCTTGTTCGGCGGTTCCTGATCGCGTACGGCCCGGGTTGTAGGGCCGGCAGGTGCCGATCTCGGGCGATGCGCCGGGATCCCGTGAAGCATTCCCTCGACACTGATGTCCTCGTCGACGTCGGGCCAGTGCACGCCTTGGCCTGACCCGATGAGACGAAAAGTCGCGCGTTGCTTTGGACTCGCCTCCGAAAGTCGCCAGGACCAGGCCAGCGGAACGCTGATGACCCGGCCGTCTGCGAGATGCGCGATTATCTCGTCCTCGGTGACACGCACGTCTCGGATTCGCGGGTCGTTGCTAGCCGCAGTGTTCATGCCATGCCTCCAGAATCACCGTGCGATGGACGCTGATGATTCGGCGAATCACATTCAGCTCTCGGGCGCTGAAGCCGTGACCACGGGCCAGCTCGATCGGCTCGAGCCAGAACTTGCAGGTGCTGTTCTCTCGCTCAACGTGTACATGCGCCGGTTCATTACAGTCGAAGCTCGTGAAGAAGACCCGATACGGCCCAGGGATGCCCTTGATTCGCGGCATTCAGAGAGGTCCTCGCCTCCGCCCGTCTTGCTCGACCGCTCGACTGATAGTACACGCCGAACCGCGCGCGTTCCTTGCAGACAATCCGCCGAGCGCGCAGCGTCAGCGGCGCCGCCTCGGCGTCCGCTGAACGCTGAAGTTCGACCTCAGACCAGCTGCGGCTGCTGGTTGGAGCTGTGGTACTGACTCATTCGTATGATAGACGAGGCTGATGGACCGTGGGATGCCCCTCTGCCTCGTGATGAACCCACGCCGCTCCAGCGTCGGGACCATGTGATTCACGGTGGGTGCCGAGACGAGGAAGTGGCGTCCGATGTCTATTTCTGCCGGGGAGACACCGAACCGCAAGATGTACCTTGCGATGAACTCGAGATACTCCCGTTGACGGCGGGTGGGCTGAGGACCATCGTCGGGACCGCCGCCTCGAGTCCCGTCCGTTGGGCGAAGCAAAGTCACGGCAAGGCGTTGCTGGAGTAGCTCGATGGCAAGGGCCGAACCGTCGGTTAAGTGAATGGCGAGTCGGCGAGTGTCGGGCTGCGTGATGTGGGACACCGACTTGCCTGAGACTTCTGTCGGGATGCCCCCTGCATCGACGCGAGATCTGTTCACGACCCCCTCTCACTACGCCTCACGTCCTGGCCTGAGGCCGAACGCGCAGGATCACTCGCGGCCGAAGGCCGTCGGGTGAATCCTGTAGTTAGCCGCTCACCGGGACGTGCAGAGTCTTTTTGCAATCTTACCCAGCGCCTCACTGCAAGTCCCGATAGTGGTTGTCTTGAGTATCGCGAACCGATGAGCGGCGATCTCCTTGTTGTTCGCGATTCCAGGTTCTTCGTGAGCAGGATTATCCCGCAGTAGCAAATGAAGATGCTCCTCTGGCTTTGCCGCAGCGTCGGCCTTGATCCGGGATCCGGTCCAGCCGCTCTGCCGTTTCCCCGACGGCTCATAGAACCTACGCCGATAGTTCTCAGTCGGGCGATACCGGGCGATCTCGCAGATGGTTGCCAGGCGAATCGCCGCGGATGCAAGGTGCGCCAGCGTGACCTCGCCGGGGGAAAGCGATCCTGTCCTGTGGCGGCGGGTTATGTCGCCAATCGTCATTGACGCTAGATCCGGCGTCCGTGCGACCATGCGCCTGGCTTCCGCTAAGTAGCGATTGGCGACGGCGAGAAGTTGATCGGTTTCGCGTGCCATCGTGGCGGCTAACTACAATTCGGCCCCGAGATACGCAGACCTGTTCTTTGCAGCGAATGCTGCGGCGTTGCGTCGCATATGTCTGACGGGCACTCCCTTGTCTCTCTACTCCTAACCGTTGTCCCGAGATCTTAGCGCGCACAGGCCAGCTCGTGACCGTCGCGTTCGGCGACGGGGCCCTGCTGCGTATCCCGTCGCCCTACATTTTAGGGCCGACGACTGCGTGCGCGCGGCCCACTGCCGCCTCATGCTTCGGGCATGCCGTCGGCCGGGCTGCGCACGCCCGACGGGCCGCGGTTCAGGACGTGGGTGTAAATCTGCGTGGTGGTCACGTCCCGGTGCCCGAGCAACTCCTGGACAGTCCGGATGTCGTGGTTCTCCTCCAGAAGATGTGTCGCGAACGAGTGGCGCAACGTGTGGGGTGTGCCGCGCTTGGCGATGCCGGCCTTGCGGACCGCCGACTTCACCACTCGCTGCAGCACGGACTCGTGCAGGTGGTGCCGCCGGCGCTGAAGCGCCTCCCGATGGAAGTAGATGCGCGTAGCGGGAAGACCCACTGCCACGCCCACTCCCGGCCCGCGTTCGGATACTTCCGCATGAGCGCCGTCGGCAGCTCGACCCAGCCGGCGCCGTGCTTCAGGTCATCTTGATGCTGGCCGCGGACGCTCTCGAGATGCCGCGCCAGCGCCCGTTTCACTGCCACCGGCAGCATCGTCACCCGGTCCTTGTCGCCCTTGCCGCCACGGACGACGATCTGGTTGGTCGCGAAGTCGACGTCCTGGACGCGCAGCCGGCAGCACTCGAGCACCCGTAACCCGGCGCCGTAGAGCAGGTAGGCCATCAGCCGCGGCACGCCCTCGAGGCGTTGGATCACCGCGCGGACCTCTTCCCGCGTCAGGACGACTGGGAGACGTTCCGGGCGCTTGGCCCTGACGAGACCGTCCAGCCAGGGGACGTCGAGCTCCAGCACCTCGCGATAGGGGAACAGCAGAGCGCTCAGCGCCTGGTTCTGGGTCGAGGCGGCCACCTTGCCGTCGACCGCCAGAAAGCTCAGAAAGCGCGTGATCTCCGGCGCGCCCATCTCCATCGGGTGACGCTTGCCGTGGAACAGGATGTAACGCCGGATCCACGCGACGTACGCTTCTTCGGTCCGCCGGCTGTAATGGCGCTGCGCAGGGCAGTGCGGACACGGTCGAGCAGACGTGGTTTCGCCGGCTCGGGCGGACTGGTCTCGTGGACGGCAAGCGTCGAATGACGACGGCCTTCGGAGGGACGCGCGTACGCGGAAGCGGAATGTCTGTCGACGTCGATCATGTCCTGGGCGACCAGCCTCCCCGCGGGCAGTCTAATCGAGGACCTTTGGCTCTACAAACGTCGCCGGATGGATACAGGGCGCGCGAGTGCGGGGACGGCAGCACCAGAACCTCGAGCTCTGACTCACGAGACTAGTGCGGGAGGCCCAGGACGATCTGGGCATTGTGGTTGAGGATCTGGTCGACGTCCCCGGCCGGCAGGCCCGACTCCCGGATGTAGTGGAAATTCTGCCGGTACGGCTCGAACGCGAGCAGGACCGGGTAGTCGCTGCCCGCCACGAGGTGATCGGCGCCGAACGCCTTCCACGCGCAGAGCAGCGCCGCCTGGGAGCTGTGGCCGACGGTGTCGTAGTAGAAGCGGCGGGCGGTGACGCTGGGGCGCTCGGGCAGATCCGGATGCTAGCGCGGGGCCTGGTTGTCGAGCCGCTGCAGCTGCATCGGGATGATGCCGCCCAGGTGGGGGATGACGTACGTGATGTTCGGGTAGCGCTCCGGCCCGCGTCGGGCGATCAGGTGCAGGACGATGGCGCTGTCCTCGAGCGAGGCGCCGACGGAGACCGCGAAGCGGTAGTCGTTGATCATCGGCGAGCAGATGCCGTTCTGGATCGGGTGGTAGTTCAGCACCGCGCCCCGCCGATTCATCTCCTGGTAGAGCGGCTCGAACTCCGCTTCCGCGGTGGAGCGGTCGAAGCAGGAGCAGGTCATCGACACGCCGAGCATGCCGAGCTCGTCGAGGCCGCGCTCCATCTCGCGCAGCGACGCGTCGATGTGGGGCAGCGGCAGCGACACCACGGCCGCGAACCGGCCCGGGTACTTCCTGGCGAGCTCGGCGTAGCTGTCGTTGATGAGCCGCTCGGCGGCGACAGCATCGGCCTCCTTCTCGGCATAGGGCGGGCTCGCGGCCGGCGACAGCACCTGCATCTGCACGTCCGCCTCTTCCATCTGCTGCAGGCGCGTCGGGATCCCAGCCAGATCGTCGTTCCGCATCGGCCGCGCCGTGCTCGGCCGCGCCGCCTCGGGCAGGCTGCTCCCGCCGATCCGCAGGAGGATGTCGTTGTACTCCTTGGGGAAATAGTGGGCGTGGATGTCGACGATCATCGGAGGATCCTCCCGCTCAAATTGCGGTGTAGCCGCCGTCGATGAGCAGGTCGCTGCCCGTCATGAAGGCCGAGGCATCGCTCGCGAGGTAGAGGGCGGCGCGGGCGATCTCCTCGGGCAGGCCGAGCCGGCCCAGCAGGTGCTTGGGCCCCATCACCCTACGCGCCTCGTCCATGTCCTTGTGGCGACGGAGCATGCGTCGTGTCTCGATCGCGCCCGGCGAGATCGTGTTGGCGCGGATGCCCTGGGCCGCGTGGTCGGCCGCGAGCACCTTGGCGAGCTGGATCAGGGCGCCCTTGGTCGCGCAGTACGCCGGGCGGCCGGGCGAGGCGACCCGGCCGAGCTGCGAGGCGATCAGGATCACGCTGCCGCCGCCGCGCGCGATCATGGCGGGGAGCGCCGCCTTGACCATCAGGAACGCGCCGGTGAGGTTGATCCGGATCACGCGATCCCAGGTCGCCTCGTCCATCTCCAGCACGGTGGCGGTCCGGTCGCTGTCGGCAGCGCCGTAGAGCAGCACGTCGAGACCCCCGAGGCGCTCGACGGTGGCGGCGACGGCGGCGCGGCAGCTGGCGCCGTCGGTGACGTCGAGGTGGACCGGCAGCGCCTGGGCGCCGGCCTTCTCGATCTCGGCCGCGGTGGCCCGGGCGCCTGGCTCCTCGACGTCGGCGCAGGCGACCCGGGCGCCGGCCGCCGCGAACGCCAGCGCGGTCGCGCGCCCGATCCCGTTCGC